>CEQE01140041.1_pt1 | contig 18801 bp, 18 predicted proteins | sample 356201 | NCBI WGS metagenome assembly CEQE01 (sample SAMEA2619970, study PRJEB7988) | marine metagenome | biome: marine biome (ENVO:00000447); feature: mesopelagic zone (ENVO:00000213) & marine oxygen minimum zone (ENVO:01000065); material: "saline water (ENVO:00002010), including plankton...
ATCAAATCCTTTTTCCAAATGCACAGAGTGGAACCCTCTATTCATTTGAAGGTACTTACCAGCCTGAAGAGACCATTGAGCAAGGTACAGGCTATCTTTTAAAACTGACATCAGATGGTCCGGTTGGATTTACAGGAACTCCCACTAATGAATTGACCATTAGTCTATCGGAAGGATGGAACCTGTTCTCAGGATTGAGCACTTCTCTTTTAACAGAAGATGTTTACGCACAGGATATTATTCAGGATGGTACGATTTATGGACTGGACGCAGTCTATTACAGTCCTGAATCTATTGATCCGGGTATGGGCTACTGGGTCAGGGCGACTCAGGATGGAGAGATAACATTGTCTTCCACAGTTCTTGCCATAAAGACGGTGGAACAGGTAAACCATCTCTCAGATGCAAATACACTGGAACTCTCAAGCGGAGCTTATTCAAACACACTATTCTTTGGTAAGGATGTACTGGAAGGAGAGATGCTCAAGTATAGTCTACCCCCCACATTCCCGAAAATGGCCTTTGACGCCCGTTTTACAGATGATATGAAGGTTGTACTGGAGTCGGGTGAAATAGAGGTCTTAAACAAATTTGAAACGCTTACAGTAGAGTACAATATAAAAATACATGCCGGAGAGCATATGAATTGGGTACTTACCTCTGGGAGCGGTGGTCAGTTTGTTCTTGAAGGCTCAGGAGAAATCACTGTTACATCGGAAGAGCGGTTCACTCTAAACCGAGTACCCGAACTCCCGGATACATTTACGCTGAACCAGAATTATCCGAATCCTTTTAATAATAAAACATCAATTCATTATTATTTACCAGTTGATGGCAATGTCATAGTTCGAATCTATAATCTATCTGGAATTCTGGTAAATACATTAGTAAATACAGACCAGATATTTGGATATCATACTGTCACTTGGGATGGTATGGATTTTAATAATAACCCAGTTTCATCGGGAATTTATATGTACAACCTCAGCGCCGGTGGAAAAATACTCACCAGCAAATGTGTCCTTTTAAAATAGGGCAGTACGGGTTAGATTGCAGGCGATAAAAATCGTATAAAAATTCAAATATTTTATAATCTCTTTATTAGAACGAGTTTAAACATGAAAAAACTAATTACCAGTATTCTCTTAACATCAATTGTCCTTTTTGCAGAAGAAACAAATAAAACTCCTCCGTTCCCATTCCCATTGGATGCTCGACAATTAATACTACCACCATTGGGTATGGCTCAGGACAGAGATTTTACAGAACTACTGGGGATTTCAACCACAGCACCTGTTTCCAATGGCTCAATGTATTTCCATGCAGATATTCCCGATAGCATCCTAAATGCAGGACCGGTAAACGCTTTTATTTTTTATGGGAACGGACAAGACGATAATTGGAGCGAAGAGGATGCCTATTATCTTGGAACACCTGGATATGAGAACACCTTTGAGGCAGTGGCACAAACTCCTGTGTCCGGAGAATTACATATCGGGGTACAGGCAGGTATAACCCTTGAAGGATTAGAGGTGACCGTTACTCAAAGCCCTTACAATGCCATTGATAATGTACCAGCACCATGGTATTTAACAGCCTGCGAAGATGAAACTGGTGATGAAGAAACTGGTAACCAAAGTCTTGATATTCAAGAAATAAGTGTTGCAGTAAGTGATGATAGGGTTCACGTTCACCTGAAAAATGCTGGAGGTGGATTCCCAACAGGAGGATTCTGGGGCCCATGGAATTTATATGTGGTGGGATTTTTAAACCCTGAGGACCCTGATTCAAGTTTATATGGAATTGGATACGGAGATGGTGGATTTGGACTGCTCTATCCTGGACTGTGGAAATTTCAATTGGACTCAGATTTCCCAGAGTTTGTGGCTGATATTGACTATTCTATTACCGGAAATAATTTGTATATGGCAGCAAATATGTCTGATATTTTTAATGATCCAGATTTTGGAGAATGGCCCAATGAGTTTGAATCGGTGGTTGTAACGGGACTTACGGTATCAGCAAGTTTTGATGACTTGGTCATCGGAGACCTGACCGATCCTGCTTTTATGAACCCGAATTTCCAATCTTATGAAATTGGTATCAATATACCGCCAACACTATCTGAATTATCTTATGAAATCATTGGAGATACGGCAGGAATGTCTTTAGTACACCTTCAAACAGAATACGCCGATGAGGATAATCACTTTCCTTTAAATGCTGAATATAATATCATGCTCAATGGTGGTTCGGTTTATACGGGTGAAATGTTTTCTTACGACCACTCCTACAGTGATGGTTCTCTTTTTGAACTTGAAATTCCTTTGGAATCAGGAAATTATGAAGTATTTACTTTTTTTAATGATGGAATGAATTCAGTGGAAAATTCTATGACTATTGTTATTGAAGGTGGAAATAGTGAATATGATGTTTCTCTTATTTCAGGGTGGAACCTGGTAGGGCTTTCTGTAAACATGGAAGATCCTTCACAATTATCTGTTTTTCCTTCCAGTGTTTCGGAAACGTTGTATGGATACACAGATAGTTATTTTCTGACTGATGCATTAGTTCCCGGTTCCGGTTATTGGCTGCGATTTGATGATGGAGATACAGTCACAGTATCAGGAAGTAGTATAAATGAACTGACCGTTTCTCTTACAGAAGGATGGAATCTTATTGCTGGCCCTTCCGGAAATGTACCAATAGGTTGGGCCTATGACCCAGATTCGTTAATTGTTCCCAATACCCTGTTTGGATACAATGCATCAGGATATGCAGATACAGATTTTCTTGCACAAGGTTATGGATACTGGATTCGCTCCTTCGGTACTGGAGAAGTTTCTTTATCCACTGATTGGAATGATAATTATGCTACACTTCCTCCTTTAGATAAAAAACAATCAGACATGAATACGATTAAAATAAATGGAAAAATACTCTATTTCGGCTCTTCTTCTATGGATTCAAAAGAAAGATTGAGTTACAGTCTCCCTCCCAAGCCTCCGGCACCAGCGAAAGATATACGATTTTCTAACAATTCAAAACTTTGTTTAATGGATGAATGTGTCATTGAAGTGATGAATAATGGTGAACCACTATATTTTGAATGTGATATTATAGATAGCGAAAGATGGGAAATTGTTGATGAAAGTGATAATATTTTTGAGTGTTCGGGTGTTCAAGTGTTAGAGTTTTCTGGTGATTTGGAAAGATTAATTTTGAGCAAAAGTATTTCCATTACACCTGAATTATTTTTTATGTCCCCCGCCTATCCCAATCCATTCAATCCTGTGACAAACATTCAAATTACAATTCCTGAACTGTCCGATGTTAATGTATCTGTTTATAATATTCAGGGACAATTGATCGAAACACTCATTAATGAGAATCTTCATGCTGGAAACCACCAAATTATTTGGAATGGAAATTCATATTCGTCCGGAGTGTATTTTGTTATTATGAAATCAGCCAATTTTTTCCAGGTTGAGAAGTTGATGTTGATCAAATAAATGAACACTCAAGAAAATACATTTACTCTTACACAAGAGGACAAATTAGTCTACTTGGACCAGATTCACAAATTTGATTTATCCAGGAAGAATGAGTTAATGAAATCAGTACCGGAAAAACTCCAAACTCTGCTTCAAAATGGTACTTTGAATTCAATACAGGTTCAATTGATCAATGACCTTGTTCATCTATTTAAATTGTTGGAGGACAATCCAAATATGGATGAAGATATCCAAAAGAAGATTTTATTTGCTTTGGATTATTTTTCCAATGTTGATGACGAGATACCGGACTCAATACCGATATATGGGTTATTGGATGATTCGGCTGTCATTAATTGGATTGTGAAAGGATTACAAGGAACACTCCAGAAAAAAGTGCAATCCTAAACCTTCAATAATTAGTTAATTAAGAAAAATCATCCTCAGAAAATTGCCACTTACAGGGTCCGCACCACCAAGGCTTCCCGTAATAATCTTTACGATTTTTATTTAACTGCAGAGGAGTTTCACAGCGGGGACAGTCTTTTTCTGTACCATCTTCGGGCCAAACATAGTCAGGTTTAAATTTTATTGGATTATCCAAATTTTGATGTTCATCCATAAATAAATTTAGAGAGAAAATCCCATAAAAGAACAACTGATATTCCGTTAAATTCTCTCCCTTATGAAATTCACATTTCAATTCAAATCCCTGTGGCAAATAATTTTTCTCATCTTTTTTTTCGTGTCACACTCGTGTGTTTACTATAACACTTTTTATAATGCGCAAAAATATTTCAAGAATGCTGAAAATATCAGGCTGGAAAATGAAAACCGGTCCCTACCTGTAAATGCTCAAACTGCCTATACCAATGTCATAGAAAAATGTGATCTTGTTTTGGAAAAATATCCCGATAGTGATTACTTCAATTCTGCCCTCTTATTGTCTGGCCAAGCCCATTACCATAAGGAAGAATATAGTTCTGCTGAATCTAAAATGAAGCAATTGAAAAAATCAGGAGATTCTGATTTTATTCAGCAGGGGAATTTCTGGATAGCGCTCATCAAATGGAAAAAAGGAAAAATACAACCGGGAATTAATCAATTGAGCAAGCTATTGAAAGAAGAATTACATTCAATAACACCAACACTGATTCATTTATATTTAGCAGATATTCATATTGAGTTGAAGGATGTAGAGACGGCTTTAGAACATCTGGAAATAGCATCGGAAAAATCAGTTGACCGAAAAGAAAAAGGACGCATTAATCAACGTTTGTCCGAATTGGCATTTAACAGGAAAGAGTATGATAGGGCACTAAATGCCTATGACCAGGTCATAAAATTTTCTCTTATAAAAAAACTGAAACAGGATGCCCACTTACAAACAGCCAAAATTTACAGATTGACAGGAAATTATGAAAAAGCTGTTAAAAAAATAAAAAGTCTTCTTGTTGAAGAAGAATTCAGAGATTTATTTGGTGCATTGGAATTGGAACTTGTTAGAATCTATGAATTAAAGAATGAAAATGAAGCTGCCGCAGAACGACTTCAATCAATCATCAACGATTATTCTTCCACAGAAATTTCATCAGAAGCCTATTATATTCTGGGGAAAAAAGCTATCAAAGAATCTTTGAATTTAAAAGTAGCTAAAGATTATTTCGAAAAATCAAATAAGGAAAGCCGTAAATCTCCTTTTATTAAGGAATCTCAGGAAATAATCAAACAGATAGATCAATATTTTTCAGCAAAACAATTGGTCTTTGTTAATGAAGATACCGTCTCAAACCAACAAGATTCATTAGAAACACAGGAAGCTATATCGAAGAATTTAATTTCGGTAAACATTTCAAAGAATGATGCTGCTGCAACAAACTTAATGTTAATGGCTGAGCTGGAAACATTCACATTCAAAAATACAGATTCAGCTGTGGTACATTTGAATACTTTTATTAATGTCTTTTCCGTTCACAATCTCTATCCGAAAGCAGTGTACATGCTTTACTATCTGTATAATTCAAAAGGTGATTCCGCTCTCATAGATTCAATGGGAAATATTTTAATTTCCCAATTTCCAGATACAGAATTTGCTGAAGCTGTAAGAAAAGATATAGGAATTGAAAAAGGTAAATCGCAATCTGAACATTATTTTTTAATAGCAGAAAATTTATGGTACTTGGATAACCAGGATAATGCATTGGATACACTGCGTTCAATTGTACGGTCGGATACTTCCGGTGAGTTCGCCTTAAAATCTGGTTTCTTTCTTGGATATCAATACGATTATACTCTCATCAATCCAGACAGCGCTCTAAAATATTACTCTTGGATACAGACGTATTTTCCTGATAGTGAACAGGCTACCCGATCGAAACCAAGGATGGACCAGATAAAAGCATTATTGGCTCCCTCGGATTCCTCCAAAGCTCCTATAGATTCTATACAAACGTCTTCACCTGGCTCACAAAAACCTGAATCGGTTGCAATTGATTCATTTCAAAATATAATGCCCAAGACATCATCAAGTAGAAACGATTCCCTTAATACAAAAAAGCCTTCTGGCCCCAATGATTTTTGAAGATGTAATCATCTTAAAAAATGATGAAATCGCTTCTGGAATTTGGAAAATGGAATTTAGTGCTCCTAAAATAAAGTCCTATTACAAAGGAGCGGGACAATTTATTCAAATTCAGGTTGAATCAGGCTGGGAATATCCATTACGCCGTCCCATGAGTATTGCAGGTTGCGAGGAATCAACTATGTCCATTATTTACAAAATATTCGGTAAAGGAACCTCTATCTTATCTCAAAAATTTTCTGGTGAAACAATCAATGTTTTAGGACCGCTGGGAAATATATTCAATTTACATAATAATCATTCACATATTTTTGTGGGTGGGGGAGTGGGTTTGGCGCCCATTGTAAATATGTGGAATCAAATTAATTATAACATTGAAAATAACCATCTCATTATTGGCGCAAAGAGTAAGAATGAACATATCCATTCACATGAACCGAAAAATCATATCTATTTAACCACTGATGATGGTTCTCTCGGGACAAAAGGAACCGTCATGAAAACACTTAAAGAGCTTTGTGAAAATATAGATAATCCGGAAGTATTTGCCTGCGGACCGGAACCCATGTTAAAAGCGGTACAGTCTTATGTCACTATGAAGCATATTCCGGCTCAATTAGCCGTAGAAAGCTATATGGGCTGTGGTGTGGGTATTTGCCAGGGTTGCGTAATATCACGGCAAAATAACAACAAAAAAGACAATACATACCATGAACGCTATTCCCTGGTCTGTATTGACGGACCTGTTTACAATGCTGGAGAAATTACATTTGACTGATTTATCCATAAAAATTGGCAATATACAATTTAAAAATCCCATTCTGACAGCATCGGGAACTTTCGGTTACGGAACCGAGGTTGATTCGTTGATGGATGTATCAAAACTTGGCGGAATTGTAACAAAATCTATCACACTTTATCCCCGAGAAGGTAATCCTCCCCCCAGGATAGTTGAAACTCCCTCAGGAATGCTGAACTCCATTGGTTTAGCAAACATTGGGGTAGATCAATATATCAAAGATAAAATCCCTCTGTACTCCAAGATTGGAACTCATATCATCATGAACATTGCCGGAAGTACAATGGATGAATATAGAGATATTATCAGAAAAATTGAATCTGTATCCTCTGATATTATTGGATATGAAGTGAACATATCATGTCCTAATGTAAAAAAAGGAGGGATGGAGTTCGGTATCAATTGTGACCTTACTCTTAAGCTAACAGAGGAGCTCAGATCTCTTACTCAACGACTCCTGATCATCAAATTGAGTCCTAACGTAACCGATATTGCTGCTATTGCAATATCAGCTGAAGAGGGGGGGGCGGATGCAGTTTCAGCCATAAACACTATCGTGGGAATGAGTATAGATGTTCACTCTCGAAAAAGTAATGTATTCACCAAATATGCAGGTCTGTCTGGTCCAGCAATTCGCCCCATTGGGATTGCTTCTGTCTATAAAGTGTTTCGAGCGATAAAAATCCCCATAATTGGGATTGGGGGAATCACAAATGGCACAGATGTTTTGGAATACATGCTTGCTGGTGCATTAGCTGTTCAGGTTGGCACGTCAAACTATAGTGATCCCGGAATTGCGGTATCAATAATTGATGATTTGAATTCATATATTGAACAAAATAATTTTGACACTTTGACCGAACTTGTGGGTGAAGTTTCGTGAAAAATAATTATACCATATTGTGGGTTGTTTTTTTAATGATGACTTTTAGTCAATCCTGTTCTAATTCTCCCCGTTATAACAGAAATAAAAAAAAGCCTGCAAGACTCAAATCAAACCCTAAAATTAACAAAAGCCAGAAGGTCTTCTACGGGATAAGTTCCTATTATGGAAGGGATTTTCATGGAAAATTGACGGCAAATGGAGAAGTATTTGATATGTATGGTTTAACTGCAGCCCATAAAACATTACCGTTGAATACAATCATCAGAGTTACGAACAAAGCCAACGATAATTCACTGATATTAAGAGTGAATGACAGGGGCCCATATGTTGGAAACAGGATACTTGATTGTTCCTATGGGGCAGCGCTGAAACTTGATTTTCTTAATCAGGGTACTGCTGAGATTAAAATTGAAGTCATCGAATGGGGTGATAATAAATATATGAAGCATAAATAAATGAAATTGAAATACTATTTAATCGTTAATCCTCATGGCGGAGTAATGTCCGGACAAAAAATACTTGAAAAAGTCAAACCGTTTTTTGATGAAGCTAATGCAGAACTAAATATCATTGAAACAGAATATGCTGGTCATGCTCGTGATATTTCCTGTGAAATTCCATTTGAAGGTTTTGCAGGGCTTTGTGCTATTGGTGGTGATGGAACAATGCATGAAATGGTGAATGGAATTATGAGTAGAAAAGATGGGATACGGATTCCCATAGGACTCATAACCGGTGGTACTGGAAATTCCTTCATGCATGATGTGGACTGCCTGGATCCTATTGAAGCGGTACAAAGGATTCTCACAAACCGTACTAGAAAAATAGATATTTTTAGAGCTGAAACAGAAGAAGGTACTTATTTTGGATTTAATATTGTTGGCTGGGGAATGCCTACAGATATTAATCTTTTGGCTGAAAAAATGCGATGGTTAGGTGGACAACGATATAATATTGCATCCATTATAGAAGTATTGAAATTTAAAACTCGTGTTGCACGAATAGAAATTGATGGAAGAAATATTGTTGCTGATTTTGGTTTTGTGATTGGATGCAATACGATGTACACAGGAAAAGGAATGAAAATGGCACCTTTAGCTCGTTTGGATGATGGCCTGCTGGATTTACTTATCGTTCGAAAAGCAGGACGAATTAAGCTTCTCCGGATGTTCCCAAAAATATTTTCAGGAAAACATATTGCCGATCCTATTGTGGAATACCGCCAAGTGAAGAATTTTTCCATTTATCCTGAAGAGAAGAACACATTGAATATTGACGGAGAAATGCTTGGAACTACGCCTGTAAATGTTGAGGTTTTGGAAAAGGAGATTGAAGTTTTGGTATGAAAATATTATTATGATAATTATTGAAATATTTAGCTTAATCATCCACATAATTCAGTACCTTCCCATTTTATTTTATATACAATGATAATTAAATCAAGTAACAGAACTATAGTGAATATATTGGGAATTCCCGGAATTCTTGCTCTTCTATGGGCTGGGGGGCCGCTTTTTGGAGTTTTTATTTTAATTGTCATTCTGTTGGCTTCCAGGGAATTTTTAGTACTGACGGGTGTTGACAATCAAAGTTTATTAAAATGGATTACTTATCTGGTAGGATTGGGATTTTGTTGTTTTTACTATTTTTCTAAAACTTGGGATGCTTACCACATTTTACTTTTTGTGGGGTTGGTCGTGATAGCAGGATTTTTCATAGAGATATTTCGTACTACATCAAATCCCACTCGAAATTTAGCTATGAACTTTTTTTGCATCTTTTATGTTGGCGGACTACTGAGTACATTGATTGGTCTCAGAAATTTGGATACTTTACATTCAACCTATTTTACATTGACTATGGTACTATCCATCTGGATTTGCGATTCTGCAGCATTTTATTTCGGATCTAAATGGGGAAGAAAAAAGATTCTTCCTTCAATCAGTCCAAAAAAATCATGGGTGGGATGTATTGCTGGGCTCATCAGCAGTTTTATCGTTTATGGAGTTGCAACATACTTACATTTACTTGAAATAACCGGAGAAGAAATGTGCGTTCTCGTTGTCATCACCGGTTTTTTCGGTCAGGCTGGAGATTTTGCTGAATCATTACTGAAAAGAAATGCAGGTGTCAAAGATTCAGGCACCATGTTATTAGGTCATGGCGGAGTTTTGGATCGATTTGATTCTCTTATTTTCGCAAGTCCTTTAACGTATTTTTATCTCCATTTTTTTAAATTTTTATGTAGCTGATGATACATGTTAGGATACAATACAGAAAAGCAGGAATTTTCATGGACAAGTCATCCTGCGGTTCTTAATAAAAAAAAGACAATATTTTCAGGATTCATCATCATATTGTTTGGATATGTTGTGTTTATCGGTTTTCAGAGTATATATTGGTCATTGTTTTCTGTAATTATCTTAATTTTTTCTCTGAAGCAATTTTATTTTCCTGTTCATTATTCAATTTCAAATAAAGGAATAAGAAAAAAATTTATTTTTGGAAATAATTCCATGGATTGGACAGAAATAACCCGATTCTCTAAAAATAATAAAGGAGGTATTCTGTACTCTCATCCTAAAAAATCCTTTTTGGATTATTTTTCCGGAATTGAATTGCAATTTGAACAAAATGCTGAAGAAGTAATACAGAGAATTGAATCAATGATGAAGAAAAATAAATGACATTAAAAGGAATAAAACACGCATTCGCAATCCCTTCAGATTCCGAGATTGTTCCAACTGAAGAGCAGAAAGACATTATTGATAAAGTTTGCAGAGAAATTTCCCGTCGCCATTTGACGTCACCTGCGTTAATCTTTTTGGAATCATTCCGTCCATTAAATTATATCGGTTCACAGGTTATGCATTTTTTCCATCCTTTTATTTCGGCAATCACAAATGCCAAAAGTTATCGTATTTTCTCTGAATTTTTAGAATTAAGAAGCAGTATTGATTATTTATACAATCGTATTGAATTTTTCGAAAATGAATATGAAAAGAAAAGTGTAAATAAGAACACCAAACCAAATGAATAAATCGGATTTTAAAAATATTAAGGTTATTTTAGCTACAGATTGTGGAAGCACCACTACTAAAGCCATATTAATCCAAAAAATTGATGGACAATACAGGCAAACTCACAGGGGAGAAGCCCCCACATCTGTCGAAGAACCTTTTGCCGATGTCACTGTTGGCGTTATCAATGCTGTAACGGAAGTGTCTGAATTAGCAGGACGTAAATTGATAGATAAGAAGGGAAATATCATTCAACCTGGGAACGATAATTCAGGTTGTGACATTTATATTTCCACCTCCAGCGCCGGCGGAGGATTGCAAATGATGGTTGCAGGAGTCATCGCCGAGATGACAGCAGCAAGCGCAAAGCGTGCTGCTTTGGGTGCAGGGGCGATCGTTATGGATGTCATCGCTTCAAATGACAAACGGAAACCTCATGACCGAATTCAGCGAATCCGTGAACTGCGTCCTGACATGATGCTATTGTCCGGTGGGACAGATGGTGGAACACTGAAACATATAATGGAAATCGCTGAATTGGTCGCTCCAGCAAAACCTCAACCTCGTTTTGGTTCACAATATAGTTTACCGATCATTTATGCTGGCAATAAAAATGCACGGGAAAATATAACCAAATTATTTGATGACCAATATGAACTGACAATCGTTGATAATTTGAGACCAATACTTGAGCGTGAAAACCTTGGTCCAGCCAGAGATGCAATTCATGATCTTTTCCTGGAACACGTAATGGCTCATGCTCCCGGATACAATAAGCTTATGGAATGGACAGATGCACCTATTATGCCAACACCAGGAGCCGTAGGAAATATTCTTCAAACTATCGCCGAAAAACAGGGTATCAATGTTGTGGGTGTGGATATTGGTGGAGCAACCACAGATGTGTTCAGCGTGTTTGATAGTACATTTAATCGAACAGTGAGCGCTAATCTGGGGATGAGCTATTCTATCTCTAATGTATGTGCCGAGGCAACCATGCCGAACATCTTACGATGGGTTCATTTAGATATGGACGAGCGGGAACTGAGGAACCGGGTAAAAAATAAAATGATTAGACCAACAACAATTCCCCAAACCAAAGAATCCTTGATCTTTGAGCATGCAGTGGCAAGGGAAGCGTTACGACTTGCATATAAACAACATAAAGAATTTGCTACAACATTAAAGGGAGTTCAGCAACAACGCTCTGTGGGTGACACCTTCAGTCAGGAAGTTGGGGGACAGTCTATCGTTGATAATATGAAACTAAATCTACTGGTTGCTTCTGGCGGTGTATTATCACATGCTCCTCGAATGCATCAAACTGCGATGATGCTCATTGATTCATTCCAACCGGAAGGAATTACCACTCTGGCAAAAGATAGTATTTTTATGATGCCTCATCTGGGAGTTCTTGCTCAGGTACATTCGAAAGCTGCAATGGAAGTTTTTGAAAGAGATTGTTTAATTTACCTGGGTACCGTTGTTTCACCAAAAGGAACAGGTAAAACAGGGAAACCGTGTTTCACATACACTGTGAATGGCGAATCGATACGCGAATCTGGAACTGTGAATATAGGAGATTTAACACTTTTCCCCCTTGATATTGGAAAAACTGCGGAAATTATTTTGGAACCTGCAAAAGGATTTGATATTGGGGCTGGGCCGGGAAAACGGTTAACCAAAACCGTAGAGGGAGGAACAGTTGGTCTAATTTTAGATGGAAGAGGCAGACCATTGAATATATCGAACGATCAGTCCCAATATAAATCTTTATTGAATCATTGGGTAAACAGTTTGAAATTATATCCTGAGACAGAAATAACACTTGAATCAGAAAAGGTAAAACTATCTACTAATAAATTAGAATCCCCTGAAAAAGCCCATGCATATACTCCGGGACTCACTGTCAGCTCCTGGATAAAGGTTCAACGGAAGAGAACACTGCCAATTAAGGGAGAAGTACTTGTTGATAAAAATGAAATGGTACAGGCCAAACAAGTTATTGCAGAAACATTTATGCCAGGAGAAGTAATTCCCATCAATATATCCAATTTATTGTCCCTTCCTCCAAAAGATATTCCGGAGTGCATGCTGGTTAAATTAGGTGACGAAATAAAGGTTGGGGACACACTTGCTCAAACGAAAGGTATTTTTGGATTTTTTAAAAATTCCTGTCAAAGTAAATACACAGGTACTGTAGAAACAATTTCTGATATAACCGGTCAGGTTATATTGCGAGGGGCACCACATCCTGTCCAGGTTCAGGGATTCCTCCCAGGAAAAGTGATTGAGGTTTTGGAAAATCAGGGAGTTGTTATTGAAAAAGAAGTTTCTTTTATCCAGGGTATTTTTGGAATTGGTGGAGAAACTTTTGGAGAATTAAAAACAGTGTGTGATTCCCATGATCAATTGTTAACCAATGATTTAGTTACGGAGGATTTTAAAGCAAAAATTATTGTTGGCGGTGGAAGAATTACTGCTGATGCTGTTCGTAAAGCGATTCAGATTGGTGTTGCAGGTATTATTTCCGGTGGGATTGATGATCAGGATTTAATGGAAATCCTCGGCTACGACCTGGGCGTAGCAATTACAGGTACCGAAAAGTTAGGAATCACTGTTATTACCACCGAAGGTTTCGGAAATATTGCAATGGCCGAACGAACATTCGGTTTACTTAAATCGCATGAAAATGCGTATGCGTCCATTAACGGAGCAACACAAATCAGAGCAGGTGTTATTCGTCCTGAAATTATTATTGGTGTTGAAAAACAAATTGAAATATTAAAAAAAGATGAAAAACAATTAACTGGTGTATTGGAAATAAACTACCCTGTGCGTATAATTCGTGACCCTTATTTTGGTCAAATTGGGAAAGTAAGCGCTTTACCTCCTGAACCTCATATTCTTGAATCAGGTACAAAAACCCGTGTATTAAAAGTTGTTTTTGATAATAATGAAGAGGTGACCATTCCCAGGGCAAATGTTGAACTGATTGAAAGTTGATAGAATTTTGAAACTTAAATATTTTTTTTCCACACTCCGAGCTGCAATTTTTGGGTTTACCATCATTAATGCAGATTCCTTACCACCACCTATTAATTTAGAGGTTTCCGATCATCCCTGGGACCACGGCGATAAAATTGATCTTAAGTGGGACATTCCGATTGGAATACTACCTACTGTTAAAGAAATACATGTTTTGTACTCAGAGGCAGGGGAAAATAATTTTCATCTGTCGACTGTTGTAACATCTCAAAATAATTCCGTTACTATCGACGATTTGAAAAATGAAACTGATTATGTTTTTCAATTGGTGTCTGTAGGTCACTCTGGTGAGCGCTCAGAAACATCAACAAGTAAAATTGGAACTCCTGTAATGCAGGCATTTGACGGAAACAGGTTCTGGTTATGTATTATCGTATTTTTGTTTTGCGGTTCTGTTGTTTATTGGATTAATCATGCCCGCAAAGGCAAGCCGTTAAAAATTCGGAAGATCGCAGGATTAGAAGCTGTTGAGGAGGCTGTGGGAAGAGCCACTGAAATGGGACGATCCGTTTTGTTTATTCCCGGAATTCAAGATATGAATGAGATTCAAACAATTGCGGGCCTTACTGTTCTATCAAGGGTCGCAAAAGTTGCAGCAGAATATGATGCTAAAGTTGAGGTTCCTACCAGTCGCTCCCTGGTGATGACCGCTGCACGAGAAACAGTCCAGGCGTCTTATTTGTCCGCAGGTCGTCCTGATGCTTATAACCAGGATTTGATTTACTATGTTACTGACGAACAATTTGGTTATGTGGCCTATGTGCAGGGAATGATGGTGCGGGATAAACCAGCAGCATGTTTTTACATGGGTGCTTTTTTTGCAGAGTCATTGCTCCTTGCAGAAACAGGAAATTCCATCGGCGCAATTCAACTGGCGGGAACTGCCATGCCGGCTCAACTACCGTTTTTTGTGGCTGCCTGCGATTATACACTTATAGGGGAAGAATTTTTTGCTGCGTCTGCTTATCTGTCTGGCGAGGCAGATCAATTGGGTAGTCTAAAAGGACAGGATTTTGGAAAAATTATTGTGGGAATTGGAATTATTGTTGGTGTAATTCTATCAACGATTGCTTCTGCTTCAGGAACAGAATCAGCAATTGGAATATTTTGTCACACTGCTGTAGATTATTTAAAAAATGTTATTCTCGGGTAAAATTTAGTTATGAAAAGAACCGTTCCACTATTGATCACAGCTGTTGGCGGATTTGTTCTTGTGATAGCCTATTTTATTCCAGCAACACAAGGATGGGGAGAATTCACAGCAATTTGGTTCGATATTCTTGCAGCTATTGCTTTTATTCTTGGTGGAGGAAATCTCCTGAAAATTCATCTTAAAAAAGTTTCAGACCAGGCTAAAGGATGGGCATATTCTCTGATCACACTTTTAGCATTTCTTCTTACATTATTTGTTGGTTTATTTAAGGTTGGGGTACACCCAAATCCCATGTTTGTAGATTTCTCATGGTCCGGTGAATATAGAGAAATGGGCAGTCCATTTTGGTGGCTTTATGAGTATGCCTTCAAACCTTTGACCGCAACCATGTTTTCCATGCTGGCATTTTATATAGCCTCCGCAGCATTCCGTGCTTTTAGAGCAAAAAATTTAGAAGCTATCTTACTTCTTGGAACTGCATTCATTATTTTGTTAGGTAGAACATTTGCAGGAGTGTTTTTGACGTCCTGGTTTCCTGATTCAATTAGTGGACTCAGGATAGAAAATTTAACTGTGTACATTATGAGTGTATTTAATACTGCCGGAAATCGTGCCATCATGATTGGAATCGCTCTTGGCATTGCATCAACCTCGTTAAAGGTGCTCCTTGGAGTGGACAGGTCTTATTTAGGATCGGGTGAGGAATAGGTATGTTGGGCAAGTTAGCAAATTTAGATAAACGATGGATATTCTTAATGATGTTCATTGTTGTATCAATTCCAATTTTTATAATCGGAAAAACAGGAAAAACATTTCCGGAAGTTCCCAGTAAATTAGCTGAAGATACCTATAATGCAATTGAACAGTTACACGAAGGAGATCCGGTGCTTCTTTCATTTGATTTTGATCCTGCCAGTGAGGGTGAACTGGGACCAATGGCAACAGCGTTCACCAAACATGTTTGTGAAAAAAATCTGAAAATATATTTTATGGCTCTTTGGCCTGTGGGCCCTCAAATGATTGATGATAATATTAGCAAAGTAATTAAGTCAGATTTTCCAAAAATGGTGTATGGAGAAGATTATGTAAACCTTGGATTTAAGTCTGGAAATGAGGGTGTTATTAAAGTGATCGTCACTGATATAAGAGAATTGTACACAACGGACGATAAAGGTACGAATATTAATGACATTCCCATGATGAAAAATATTCACAGTGTCCAGGATTTTAGATTGATCATTAATGTTAGTGCCGGTTATGCCGGTACGAAAGAATGGGTTCAGTATGCTGTGACTCCTTATCCTGATAAAATTCAACTGGTTGCGGGATGTACCGGTGTTCAGGCACCCTTGCTCTACCCTTATATTCCCGGACAGTTGCGAGGATTGCTGGGCGCTATTAAAGGTGCCGCAGAATATGAAGCACTGGTTGTAAAAAATTATGGTGGGGAAAATCCGGACCCAAAATATCTTGAAGGTCAGCGGCGTATGGGACCTCAACTGTTTGCGCATATTCTAATTATAATTCTGATCATATTAGCTAATATCATATATGCTTATGAAAAGAGAAGAGGAACGCAATCGTGAATAAAGAAAAAATTATATGGATTATCGTTCTTCTTTTTGGGTTATTGCTCATTGGCAGGACTGCACTAAGTGAGCATGGGATGGGTACAGTTTATGTAAAAGGAATAGAAGTTAATTCCGATAACCCGGATCCTGAGAAACGTTGGACAAAATATGAAAAAATATATCCAAAAGAATATAAAAAAGCAATGGATGAGGATCCTAACCAAAGCCGTTTTGATTTCAGTTTATCCCGCACGATAGGTATCTGGGTCGCAGCATTTTTTACTCTTTTTATATTCTCTTTCCTTTATCGTGATAATCCATTTTATAAAATTGCAGAATCTGTTGTTATCGGTGTATCAGCTGCATATTGGATGGTGGTTGGATTTTGGACAGTAATTATTCCAAATTTAATAGGAAAAATATGGCCTGCGTTGATTCATTCCTGGGCAATGCCAGGACTATCACCGGATCGAGATGAATTTTGGTATTTATACCTGATACCGCTCTTATTGGGAATTTTATTGTTGATGCGCCTTTCTCCTTCTGGTGCATGGATAAGCCGGTGGCCTCTTGCATTTATTATCGGAACAACAGCAGGGATGAGATTAGTGGGTTTTCTGCACGCTGATTTTCTGAGTCAGATCAGTAATACAATTATTCCCGTTTGGGTGACAGATTCCACCGGAAAGTTTGATTTTTGGGAGTCCCTCAGAAGTTTGATTATCGTGCTGGGAGTTTTATGTGGAATCGTTTATTTCTTCTTCTCAATTGAACATAAAGGAATTGTTGGCAAGACTGCCAAAGTCGGAATCTGGTATCTCATGATAACCTTTGGTGCTGCTTTTGGATATACGGTGATGGGAAGAATTGCACTTTTAGCCATTAGATTGGAATTTTTAATGGATGACTGGTTGTGGCTCATTGATCCCGGGTTGAAACGATTGGGCATGTAACGCTAAGTGATATAAAAAATTATTCATATAAAAAATCTCTCAGTATCCTATAAAGGTGCGAGAGATAATCTGACAGTAGTTGACCAAATATCTTTCTCTATTCCTCCGGGAAAAATAACTGCACTTATTGGGGAATCCGGTGGAGGAAAAACACAAACTGGTCTTGCCTTAGCAAATTTATTACCTGTAAATGCAAATACGAAAATAATTTCAAATCCTTCTCTGGATAATTTTGTCATCTCATTTGTTTTTCAGGACCCACTCAATGCATTGAATCCCATCATGAAAATTGGCACTCAAATCAGGGAGGCAATTCGCAATAAACTATCATCAGAACAAAAAAATACAATTGTACTTAATTTGTTAAATGATTTAGAAATTTCTGATCCAAAAAAAAGGTTAACCCAATATCCACATGAACTTTCAGGAGGAATGAGGCAACGGATATTAATTGCAATGGCACTGGCACGGGATCCTGATATTTTGATTGCGGATGAGCCAGCAACCTCTTTAGATGTTAGAATTAAATATCATATTATTGAACTCTTAAAACGAATAGGTAAGAATTCAAAAAAAACCATTATTTATATCACCCATGATCTGGCGTCAGTTAAAGGGTTTGCGGACCAAATCCTCATTATGTATGCAGGAAAAATTGTTGAATCTGGACCTGCAATAAAAATATTTGGGAATGCAAAGCATCCTTATTCTCAAAGGTTGATAGACTTAATGAGCAGAAGTGTTAATAGCAAAGGAAAACTGGCATATATTGAAGGACAGCCACCTCTTCCTGATGATTTTCCTGAAGGTTGTAGATTTCATCCTCGTTGTGGTTTTGCAATTCCTTCATGTAAAACAGAAACTCCTGAAATACAGGGTTCAGATATACATTGGTGGGCGTGTCCAGTAATCAATTGACCTTTGTTGAAAATATAATGTTATTGTGATGTCAATTTTAGGTTTAAGAACATAGCATTTTTCTATTGATAAAATTGGAATAACTTGGTAAACAATTTTGTCTAATTTTATAAAAGGTTTTACTGATAAGTTAACAGATGTAAAATAATGTATTCAAAAGCACTTTTTCTATTGCTCATCATATCAACAAATGTCGGTTTATGTATTGATTACCAAACACAAATTCAGCCTATCTTTTCCCAATATTGTACGGGATGTCATCCAAACTCTGGTGGATTAAATTTATCCTCTTACAATGAAGTAATTGAGGGTGGTAACAGCGGGATGGTAGTCGCTGTGTATAATCATACTGCCAGTATACTCTATGACAGAATTACC
>CEQE01117740.1_pt1 | contig 18740 bp, 17 predicted proteins | sample 356201 | NCBI WGS metagenome assembly CEQE01 (sample SAMEA2619970, study PRJEB7988) | marine metagenome | biome: marine biome (ENVO:00000447); feature: mesopelagic zone (ENVO:00000213) & marine oxygen minimum zone (ENVO:01000065); material: "saline water (ENVO:00002010), including plankton...
CCACGCAATGCCCAGCCTCGCGCCTGAGCGACTCAGTCAGCCTGCAATGTGCGGGATCGGAGGTTCGGAGCGGCGGTCCGACGTCTTGGCGGGCTGGAGCGCCAAGTCGATCACCTCGTCGACCGAACTGACGTAGTGGATCGTCATGTCGCGGCGCAGATCCTCGCTCAAATCCTCGTCGATGTTCTTCCGATTCAGGCGCGGGACGACGACGTGGGCAATCCCGAGGCGCCGCGCGGCGAGCACCTTCTCCTTGATCCCGCCGACCGGCAGGACGCGGCCCGACAGCGTCACCTCGCCCGTCATCGCGAGGTCCTCGCGGACCGGCCGCTTCGTCAAGCGCGACGCCAGCGCCGTGGCCATCGTGACACCAGCCGACGGTCCGTCCTTGGGAATCGCACCCGACGGCACGTGCACGTGCAACTCGGCCTGCTGGAAGAATGCCGTGTCGACGCCGTAGTCCTCGGCGTGAGCCCTGAACCACGACAGCGCGGTCTGTGCCGACTCCTTCATGACGTCGCCCAGCTGTCCGGTCAGCGTCAGTGCGCCGCCACCCGGCATCAGCGTCGCCTCGACGAACAGCACCTCGCCACCGGCCGGCGTCCAGGCGAGGCCGACGGCCACGCCCGGGTCCTTCGTACGGTCAGCCACTTCCTCGTCATGGAACTTCGGCGCGCCGAGCATCTCCACCACGACGTCGGGTGATACCGCGACCGGTGTCTCGACACCCTCCGCTCGCTGCCGCGCGACCTTGCGGCAGAGCGCACCGACCTCGCGCTCGAGGTTCCGGACGCCAGCTTCGCGCGTATAGCCGCGGATGACCGCCTGGAGCGCGGCGTCGTCGAAGCTGATCTGCTCGGGCGTCAGGCCATGATTCTCGATCTGCCGACCCACCAGATGTTCTCGCGCGATCTTCAGCTTCTCTTCGTCGGTGTAGCCCGGTAACTCGAGCACCTCCATGCGGTCGCGCAGGGCCGGCGCCACCGGATCGAGCACGTTCGCGGTCGTGATGAACAAGATCTCGGAGAGGTCGAACGGGACGTCGAGGTAGTGATCGCGGAACGTGTTGTTCTGTTCGGGATCGAGCACCTCGAGCAGGGCCGACGCCGGATCGCCCCGAAAGTCCGAACCGAGTTTGTCGATCTCGTCCAGCACGAAGACGGGGTTCTTCGACTCGGCTCTCCGCAGGCCCTGAATGATCTGTCCGGGCAACGCGCCGATGTAGGTGCGGCGATGTCCGCGAATCTCGGCTTCGTCCCGCATCCCGCCGAGCGAGACGCGCACGAGCTTCCGCTCGAGCGCCGCGGCGATCGACTTGGCCAGCGAGGTCTTGCCGACTCCCGGTGGCCCGACAAAGCACAGAATCGGGCTCTTGATCTCAGGGTTCAGTTTTCGGACCGCGAGATATTCCAGAATCCGATCCTTCGCCTTTTCGAGATCGGAGTGATCGGCGTCCAGCACCGCCTTCGTTCGCGCCAGATCGATGATCTCGTCGGTCCGGGCGTTCCACGGCAGCGCGACCATCCAGTCGAGATACGTACGCGAGACGGTGTATTCGGCCGCCGCGACCGGCATCTTCGAGAGCCTATCTAGCTCGCGCAGTGCCTCTTTGAGCACGGCCTCCGGCAACCCGACGCCCTCGATCTTGGCCCGAAGCTCCTCGATCTCCTTCGCCTGCTCGTCGCCTTCACCCAGCTCCTTCTGAATTGCCTTCATCTGCTCGCGCAGGAAGTAGTCGCGCTGGTTCTTGCCGACCTCGGACTGAACCTGCGACTGGATCTTCGACCCCAGCTCGAGCACTTCGAGTTCCTTGATCAAGATCCGGTTGAGCCGATCCACGCGGCTGCGGATGTCGAGCGTCTCCAGCACCTCCTGCTTCACCGACGTCGGAATCGTCGTCAGGCTCGAGGCAATGAAGTCGGCCAGCTTGGCGGGCTCGTCGATGTTCGACGCCAGCACCTGCAGGTCGTCCGAGAGCAGCGGTGAAAGCGAGACGACCTGCTGGAAGTTCGTCTTGATGTTGCGCTGCAGCGCGTCGATTTCAAGTCGATCCTCGTCTCCGATCACGTCCTCGGCCCGCTTCACCTCGGCCCGCAGGTAGGGATGCGCGGTCGCGAGGCGCACCAGTGAGATCCGTTCGAGGCCCTGCACGATGAGGCGCAGGCTGCCGTCCGGCAGCTTGAACATCTTGTGGATGTGGGTGGCGGTTCCGACCGGATACAGATCGTCCTGGGTCGGCTCCTCGGTCGAGGCCTCGCGCTGGGTGAACACGCCGATCAACGACCCGGAGGAGGTGGCCTCGTCAATCAGGCGCACCGAACTCTCGCGGGCGACGGCCAGCGGAATGAACGAGTTGGGAAACAAGACCGTTTCCCGGAGCGGCAGCACCGGGACCTCTGCGGGAATAGAGGGCGGGGGCTCAGCGCTCTGGACGCTGTCGGTGTCGTGACGTTCGTCGTGATCGCTCATATGCGATCCGCGTTGCGCTTGTGTGCACGCGGGTCATGGCTCGAGTTGTCGCCTCCTCCAACGTCGAGACGCGCTCAGTTGGAGGAATCCACGAAGAGGCCGGCCACGCCGCGACGGTCGTCACCCGGCTGCTCCTCGGCCGCCTGCTCGCGGGCTTCTTCGCAGGCCTTGCACCTCACCGCGAACGGCAGGGCGCGCAGTCGCTGCTCGGCAATCTCGCTCGCACACTCGAAGCAATTCCCGTAGGCGCTGACTTCGAGCCGCTGCAGCGCCTCGTCGATCTTGCTGAGCGTCTCGGCCTTCATCTGAATCAGGGCAAACTCGATCTCGTCCTGAATGTCCGACTCGGAGCTCTCGACGGAGTCAAGGACACCGTACATCGCCGCACCGCTGCCCTCGACGCGGACGTCGCGCATCCGCTCGTGCACTTCGGCCATGATGTCGCGCCGCCGCTCCTCGAGGATCAGCTTCAGTTCGGCGTAGCGTTCGTCTGCGAGATTCGTCGTTGTCGTCTTCGTAGCCATCGTACTCTCTCCTCACCTACCCGCCGCAAGGCGCGGAACCCGCGGCTCCTGCGCGCTTTCACTCAGTTGCTGCTTGCAAGCCGCCTGCCATCGCCGCGCGCCGCAGCGTGCTACGGTGCGCTCGCGCCGACCAGCGCCTTCTAGTCGTGCCGCCTGGGATAGTACCGAGGGTCAAAGGGGGGGATGGAGGGAGGGTGTCTCGTCTCCGCCCCTACGACCCTCGGTCATCCCGGGTCGTGCAAGCTATATCGCTCATTCCAAACAACTTACACGGCAGGATGTCGACTCGCGACCCGATTCCGTGCCCGTGCTACCCATATAGACGACACAACCTCCCATCCGGTTTCTGAGTTTTCGTCGACGGGCAAACTTCGCAAGAAGCCCAACGAATACAGTTGATTCTGTACCCAACGCCTCGAGCCGCTCCCGGTTCCGAAGGGATTATCGGCCGCCGCGAATCGATCCTGCGGCTCCCGAGTTGTCCCAAGATTGACCTGTCGTCAACGAGTGTGAAAGGCTGTGCCGTTCTGGGGCGCCCACCATGTCGGACAGTCGATGCATCTCGTGCGGACGGCGGAAAGGGCGGCGGGCGTGCCCTGCGCTCGCCGGCGCGATCTGCCCGACCTGCTGCGGCACGAAGCGCCTGAGCGAGATCGCCTGCCCGCCCGACTGCGCCTACCTGGCCACGGCTCGACATCACCCCCCCGCCGTGGTCCAGCGCCGCCAGGAGCGCGAGGCCCGGTTTCTGGTGCCGCTCATCCACGACCTGTCCGAGCAGCAGCACCGGCTGTTCCTGTTCCTCCAGAGCGTCATCGCCGGGGCCCGGCCGTCGGCCCTGCCGCCGCTGACCGACCGCGACGTAGCCGATGCGGCTGGTGCGCTGGCGGCCACAATCGAGACGGAGCGTCGGGGGATCATCTACGAGCACCATGCGGCGTCGCTGCCGGCGCAGCGCCTGGAGCAGGACCTCACCGCGGCCGTCGAGACTAACCGCAAGAACGGGCCGGCATCCCTGGACCGCGACCTCGTTACGGTGCTGCGGCGCACGGAGCAGGCGGCCCGCGCCGCGGCCCAGCACCTGGCCGGCGGCGACCAGGCCTACCTCGACTTCGTCGAGCAGACACTTCGCGAGATCGCCCAGCAGAGTGGCGCCGCCGAGAGCCCGCCGGATGCGGCCGAGGAGGCCGCCGCCGAGGCCGATGGATCAGCCGAGCCGGGGAAGGCCGCGCCTGGAAATAGGCAAGGCAGCCTCATCGTTCCCTGAGAGCCTGAGTCCTGACTGGCGGTTCGGACCGCAGCCGGCGTGGTATAATCACGGGTTCTTCGGGAACGATACGATGGCGCCGTGCGCGTGGCTTCCGCCACCAACGGCGACCGAGGGAGAGAGCGAAATGGCGCGACGGTGTGAAATCTGCGGCAAGGGACCGAGGGTCGGGCGGAACGTCAGCCACGCCCACAACGTGACTCCACGGCGGTTCGAAGCCAACATTCAGTCGGTTCGGGCGATGATCAACGGCGGGGTGAAGCGGATTCGCGTCTGCACCCGCTGCCTCCGCTCGGGCAAGGTCACCAAGGCCGCCTGACGCGTCGATCGAGCGTCATGCGACAGGCTATTCAGACATCCGACGCACCCCAGGCGATCGGACCCTACTCGCAGGCGGTCCGGGCGGGTGAATTCCTCTTCATCTCGGGGCAGATTCCGCTGGACCCGGCAACCGGGGAGATCGTCGACGGCGACATCGCGGCCCAGACCGAACGGGTCATGGAGAACATCGGCGCGATCCTGGCCGCCGCGGGTGTCTCGTTCGCGAACGTCGTCCGCACCACGATCTTCGTCGCGGATCTCGGCGACTTCGCCACGGTCAACGACGTCTACGCGCGCTACTTCGACGCCCCGGCACCCGCGCGTGCGACGTTTCAGGTCGCCCGTCTTCCGAAGGATGCCCGCGTCGAAATCGACGCGATCGCCAAGCTCTAGCGACCCTCAGCGCGCCGCCCGTTCCACATCCAGCACGCCAGTGACACCCTTGAGCGACTTGACCACCTGGTCGAGATGCTCGACGTCTCGAATCTCGACGGTCACGCTGATGCGGCCACGCTGGTCGTCGCTGGTCGTCGCCTCCACCTTCTTGATGTTGGTGTCGATGCCGGCGATCTGCGTGCTGATGTCGGCCAGCATGCCCCGACGATCCTCGACCTGAATCGCCAGCCGGACGACGTAGGGCGCCGGATCGTCCTGACTGTCCCACGCCACGTCGATCCGCCGCTCGGGGTCGTAGAGGAGGTTCACCACGTTCGGGCAGCCCACCGAATGCACGGAGACGCCCTTGCCCCGGGTGATGTAACCGACGATCCGCTCCCCTCGAATCGGATTGCAGCATCGCGCGCGAAACACGAGCAGATCGTCGAAACCGCGAACCGTGATCCGGTCCTCTCCCGAGCGTGCATCCCGCGCGCGCGGCGCCGACGGCACCTCCTGGACCGGCGGCTCGGCCAGAGACGACTGCGGCGCCAGCTTGCCCAGCAACTGCCGCGCCGCGACCTTGCCGTAGCCGATGGCGGCGTAGACGTCTTCGATCTTCTGCGACCCGAGGTCTCCCGCCAGACGGCCGACCGCGTCCTCGGTCAAGGCGGCCTTCAGTCGAATGCCGTAACGCCGCGCTTCGCGCTCCAGCAGCTTGCGCCCGACCTCGGTGGCGCGCTTCTTTTCTTCGCCATTGATGAAGTGCCGGATCTTGTTTCGCGCCCGCGACGTCACGACGAAACTGAGCCAGTCGCGGCTCGGGCGGCGGCCCTGGCCGGTCACGATCTCGACGATGTCACCGTTCGTCAGCGGCGTCCTGAGCGGCACCATCTTGCCGTTGACCCGGCCGCCGACGCACTGGTGGCCGACGTCGGTGTGAATCGTGTACGCGAAGTCCACGATGGTCGCGCCGCGTGGCAGCGCCTTGACCTCGCCTCGCGGGGTGAAGGAATAGACCTCTTCGGGGTAGAGGTCGACCTTCAGGCTCTGCATGAACTCCTGCGGGTCGCGAACTTCCTGTTGCCACTCGAGCATCTGCCGCAGCCAGAGGAAGTACTGCTCGTCGCGATCGGCACCGATCCGACCTTCTTTGTATTTCCAGTGCGCGGCGATGCCTTCCTCGGCCACCCGGTGCATCTCGGCCGTGCGGATCTGCACCTCGAACGCGAAGCCACGTTCGCTCACGACGGAGGTGTGCAGCGACTGATACCCGTTGGGCCTGGGCATCGCGATGAAGTCCTTGATCCGACCGGGGACGGGCGACCAGGTGTGGTGGATGATGCCCAGGGCGGCGTAGCAATCCTTGACGGAATTGGTGATCAGGCGGAGCGCCACGAGGTCGTAGACCTGGTCCACGCTGATCCGCTGGCGCTTGAGCTTCTGGTGAATGCTGAACAGGCGCTTGATCCGGCCGTCCAGCTGCACGATGGGCACCTGGGAGTCCGCGAGCTTGGTCGCGATCGTCTGGCGGAGGTCCTCGATGAGCCCCTCGGTGGCCCGCCGCCGGTTCTCGACCTTCGCCCGCAGAGCCTCGTAGGCCTCGGGTTCCAGATACCGGAAGGCCAGCTCTTCGAGTTCGTTCTTGACCTTGCTCATCCCGAGCCGGTTGGCGATCGGCGCGTAGATGTCCTTCGTTTCCTGGGCGACGCGGCGCCGGCGATCCTCCGGCAGATGGCCGAGCGTTCGCATGTTGTGGACGCGGTCGGCCAGCTTCACCAGAATGACGCGAATGTCGTCGACCATCGCCAGGAGCATCTTCCGGAAGCTCTCGGCCTGCCGCTCCTCGGACGACGAGAATGGAATGGCCCCCAGTTTCGTGACCCCCGCCACGACGTGCGCGACGTCGGCCCCGAAGACCTCCTCGATCCGCTCGATCGGGGTCAGCGTGTCCTCGACGACATCGTGCAGGAGCCCCGCAGCGATGGCGACGGAGTCGAGGTGCATGTCGGCCAGAAAATCGGCGACCTCGAGCGGGTGGACGAGGTAGGGCTCGCCCGAGTGGCGCACCTGGCCCTTGTGCTCGTAGGCCGAGAAGACACAGGCGCGTCGGAGCAACTCCACGTCGGCGTCGGGGTTGTTTCGCCGAACTTTCTCGATGAGGTCTTCGAACCGAATCATGACAAGCGGTGTCTAACCAATGAGATGCGGACCCTCTGTCCCATCATAGGGACCGCTCCTGGAGGCGGTCAAGCGGCGCTTGACTGGCCGTTTTCGGGTTCATATACTGGCTCGGCTCGGGGCGTTCTCGTGGGAGTCCCCCGGGACGTCGCGCCTCGCTGGCTGGTCCTGGCCGGCGGGTCTAGCGCGCTCCAGGTGGGGCCCAACTCGAGAAGTAGTTGAAAGGGGAAACCATGAAGACTCGACGTATCGCGGCGCTGGCCGTCTTGGCCGGGCTGGGCATGTCGGCGGCAGGCTGCGGCCAGTACGCCATGCTGACGGCCAGAAAGAATTTCAAGGAAGCCAACGGCTTGTACACCGCGCAGGAGTACGAGCGGGCGGCGGCGGCGTACGAAGAGACGCTGGTGGATCCGGCCGCGCTCGACGCGGCACCCGAGCTGTCGGTGGCCTATTTCTACCTGGCGAACAGCTACGACAACATGTACCGCCCGACCCGGCGGGGCGAGCCCGATAACGACGCGCTGCTGGAGAAGGCCGTCGAGAACTATCAGCTGGCCTCCGAACGGATCGTCGACAACCCGGACATGCAGCGGCTGTCGATGGAATACCTCGTGGCCAGCTACGGTCCTGACAAGCTGAACGACCCCGGCCAGGCGGAACCGATCGTCCGCCGGATGATCGAATTGAACCCAGAGGAAGTGTCCAACTACATCGCGCTGTCGCGACTGTACGAGGATTCTGGGCAGTACGAATCGGCCGAGACCATCCTTGTCAATGCCCGAAGCGTCCGACCCGATGATCCGGCGATCTATCTCCAGATGGCGGCCTACTACAACCGGCAGGGCGACTTCGAGCAGACGATCGCCGCGCTCGAAGAACGCGCCGACATCGAGCCGGACAATCCGGAGGCGTACTACACGATCGCGACCTACTACTGGGAAAAGGCCTTTCGGGACTTCCGACTGACCGACGACGAGAAGGAGCAGCATGTCGCGGACGGTATCGTGGCCGTCGATCAGGCGCTCGAGTTGAAGGATGACTACATGGAAGCGATGGTCTACAAGAACATCCTCCTCAGGATGCAGGCCAACGCCACCACGAACGAGGCCGAGCAGGACGCCTTGATTGCCGAGGCGGACGCGCTGCGCGACCGAGCCGAGGAGCTTCGGCTCGAGCAGCAAGAGCAGGCCGCCGCCACCACAGGCGGGTAGTCGACCACCCCGACGTTTCGGACCAACGGCCGGTTCCCCCTCGGGGGACCGGCCGTCTTCTTTGTACCGGAACGACGCGTTCAGGGAGATCGGGCCGAAACGGAACACGCCGGCCTATGAAGACCAAGGCGCGCACAGCGCGCCTCGCGCGGGTTGGAGTGGGGCTCTCGGGGTCCCCGCGGAGACCCGCGCGGGGGGTTTGGGGGCAACGCCTCCATCTGATCAAGAAGAACGGCGCGTGTGCATCCGCACACGCGCCGCTCAAACTCCGCTTCGCTCGTGGAGGAATCGCTAGTTGCCGCCGCCCGCCTGCACGCCGGCCGCCTGGCGCATCCCTTCCGTGACGATGCCGACCTTGGTCACGCCAGCGCCCTTTGCCGCGTCGATGATGTCGATGATCTCACCGTAGCGGAGCGTGCCCGCGCCGGCGATGAACATCGTCTTGTCGTTGCGCTGCTCGTAGATGTTCCGCAGCCGCGACGCGAGCTGCCGCAACTCCACATCCTGCTTGTTCACCGAGATCCGGCGATCGGCGGTGTACTCGAGCACGATCTGGCTCGTGTCGGGCGCCGCCTGGTTCGCCGCGCGCGTCTCGGCCGGCAGGTTGATGTCGACGCCCTTCTGGGTCAGCGGCAATGCCGCCATGAAGATGATCAACAGCACGAGCAGCACGTCGATCATCGGCGTGACGTTCATGTCGCAACTGGCATGGAGGTCCTCGGCCTTGAAGACGTCCTCCGCGCCGAAATGCTTGTGTGCTGACATTATTGCCCCCCTCCGATGCCCGCGCGCAGTCGCCGATCGACGATGAGACCGACGTCCTCGATGCCGACCCGGCGCAACTCGTCCATCAACTGCATGATCGAACCGTACGGCGCATCCTCATCGCCCTTGATGAGCACGATCCGCTCGCGCGATTCCTCCAGGGCGCCCTGGATTCGGTTCAACAGTTCGGTCTCCGCCACCTGCACCGAATTGACGTAGAACCGCCGGTCGGCGGTGATCGACAACACGGTCTGCCCCTGCGTCTCCGGCTTGTCGACGGTGTTCGCCGCCTGCGGCAGCCGGACATCGACGCCCTGCTGCAACATCGGCGCGATGAGCATCATGATGATCAACAGCACCAGCATGACGTCGACGAGCGGCGTGACGTTGATATCGGACTTGACGCCGCCTTTGGCGCCGCCCAGGTCCATGGCCATGAGTGATCTCCTCGTCCGTTGCGCGAACCACACACCCCCGGGCCGCGCCGCAGCACCGCCTGGGCGCCGCTGCGCGTGCGGGACTCTTACGCAGTCTTCTTGATGAAGTAGTCGACGAGCTCAGACGACGAGTTGTCCATCTCGACATTGAAGTATTCGATCACGCCGGTCAGGTAGTTGTAGAACCACACCGCCGGGATGGCCACGACGAGCCCGAGCGCGGTCTCGACGAGCGCCTCCGCGATACCCGCGGACACCGCGCCGATGCCGCCCGACCCGGTCGCCGCGATACCGACGAACGCATTGATGATGCCGACGACGGTGCCGAGCAGTCCGACGAACGGCGCCGTCGACCCGATGGTCGCCAGCGACGACACGCCCTTCTTCAGATCGTTGGCCGTCAGGGCCGACGCACGCTGAATCGCCCGCCGCACCGTATCCAGAAGGTCCTCACGCGCCAAGCTGCCGCCCGTCTCCTGCTGGAACTGATATTCCTGCAAGCCGGCAAGCACGACCTTGGCCAGATGGCTGTACCTGTAGTCCTTCTTCTGCGAAACCGCGATCGCATCCTTCAGGCGGCCATCCTTGAGGTGCTTGGCCACCTGCGGCGCGTACAGCTTCGACTGCTTACGAGCCTGGGTGAACGTGAAGATCCGCTCGACCGCAACGCCGACCGACCAGAAAGACATGAAAAAGAGGACCACCGCGATGCCTTTCGCGGTGTAGCCCATCTGATTCCACATCTCCATTAGATTCATTCCTCCGCCTTCCATCGCCCATCCTCCCGTCTAAAGGTTTCCGGTTAGTGGGCGCTGGAACGGTCCCACTGCTGCAAGTTCACGAACTCTCCGTCTCTGGAACATCTGTCGCTGCGTCTACTGCAACGTGAAGTTGACTGTGACGGTCATGATGACCGGCACCGGGATTCCGTTCAGCAGGGTTGGCGTGTACTCCCACTGCCGCACCGCGTCGAGCGCGGAGGCGTCGAGCAGCGGGATCGACCGAAGCACGCGCGCATCGGTGACGCGGCCGTCGGGTCCGATGACTGCCTCGATGATCACGATGCCCTGCACGCGCGCCGACTGGGCGATCGCGGGGTAGATCGGGTTCACGTTGCGAACCCGTTCCGGCGGCTTGATGTTGCCACCGACGCGAATCGGCTCGGTCGGCGGCGGTGGCGGTGGCGGCGGCGCTTCGGGCAAACCGCCGACGATCCCGCCCACGACACCACCCGACACGCCGCCCTCGACGCCGCCAACGATCCCTTCGTTGACGGTGATCCCCGTCTCGGCCGTGATCTCCTCGGGCGCTTCGACCGGCGCGGCGTTCGGGGTGATGTCGGGCTGCGGCACCGGCTTCGGCGCCGCTGCGGGCGGCGGCGGCGGCGGCGGCGGCGGCGGCGGCGGCGGCGGTGCGGCGACGAAGGCCATCATCGACGGCGGCGTCGGCAGGATGTCAGCCGCCATCAACGGAACAATGATGACCGCGCCGACGCCGACGACGTGGACCAGAATCGAGAGCGGTATGGTGTACCACTTCTGCGATCCGACCCTGATCTGGGGGTTCGTAATATCGCCGAACATCTCAGCCACGATCGACCTCCTGCACTCCGAAGCTCATTTGCAACCCGACAAGACCGTCGATTATATGCAGAGCGAAAAACCCGTGTCAACGAACCTCTCGAGCCAAAAACCGGCGGAAAACCGGCGGGCCAAATCGCCGAGCGATTCCCTCGGAGAGGTGAGGTTCGAAAAAGTTAGACACCGCTCTCTGAAAAATGGCCCTGGACCTTCAACTGGCCTCGCGACACCAGTTTCGCCAAATATTCTCCCTCGAATCAGAGCATCCAGCCGACGACCAACGGCGCAAAAATCACCGAAACGATGCTCATCAACTTGATGAGGATGTTCAGGCTCGGGCCGGCGGTGTCCTTGAACGGGTCGCCCACGGTGTCGCCGATGACCGCCGCCTTGTGCGGCTCGGACCCCTTGCCGCCCAGGTTGCCTTCCTCGATGAACTTCTTCGCGTTGTCCCAGGCGCCGCCGGCGTTGGCCATCATCAGGGCCATCAGGACGCCGGTCACCAGCGAGCCGCCCAGCAGACCGCCTAGGCCGGCGACCCCGAGGATGAAGCCGGTGGCGATCGGAGCGATCACCGCCAGCAGGCCCGGCGCCAGCATCTCGCGAATGGCCGCCTTGGTCGAAATGGCGACGCACTGAGCCGAGTCGGGCTCGGCCTTGCCCTCGAGCAGGCCGGGAATCGACTGGAACTGCCGCCGCACCTCTTCGATCATCTTGTTGGCCGAGCGCCCCACGGCGTTCATCGTCAGGGCCGAAAAGATGAAGGGCAGCATGCCGCCGATGAACATCCCGAGCAGCACGTTGGGATTGTCGAGATTCAGGCTGAGCAGCCGCGTGTTGAAGGCTCCGACGCCGCCGGCGGCCTCGATCGCGGCGTCCGCGGTCGCCCGATAGGTGCTGAACAGCGCCAGCGCGGTCAGCGCCGCCGAACCGATGGCGAAGCCCTTGCCGATGGCGGCCGTCGTATTGCCGACGGCGTCGAGCGCGTCGGTCCGCTCCCGGACGAACGGCTCGCATCCGCTCAGCTCCGCGATGCCGCCGGCGTTGTCTGCCACCGGACCGTAGGCATCGACGCCCAGGCTGATACCGAGGGTCGAGAGCATCCCCACGGCCGCGATCGCGATGCCGTAGAGGCCGGCCCAGTCGAAGCTCAGGAAGATCGCCAGACAGATCACCAGGGTCGGCCCGCCGCACGACATCATGCCGATGCCGAGCCCGGCGATGATGTTCGTGGCGGGGCCTGTCTCGGACTGCTGGGCGATGCGCTGGGCGGGCGCGAGGTCCTTCGCGGTGTAGTACTCGGTCAGCTTGCCGATCGCAACGCCCGAACCCAGGCCGGCGATCACGCACCAAAGAATGGCCATCGGCAACTCGAGCACGGAGACGAGGCCGCCCGCCGCCAGCACCACGAGTATGGATGCCAGGAACAAGCCCCGGTTGAGCGCCCCCTGAATCGCCTTCTCGTCGTTGGTCCGCACGGCGAACGTGCCGACGATCGAGCAGATGATGCCGACCCCGGCCAGGACGACCGGAAACAGCACGAGCGCACCCTGCAACTGGTCGAACGCGTCGGCTGGGGTTCCCCAGAGAGCCTGGGCGGAGGCCGCGCTCATCGCCCAGGCCAGCGCGATCGAAGAAATGATGCTGCCGACGTACGACTCGAACAGATCGGCGCCCATCCCAGCCACGTCGCCGACGTTGTCCCCGACGGCATCGGCAATCGTCGCGGGATTCCGGGGATCGTCCTCGGGAATACCGGCTTCGACCTTACCCGAGAGATCGGCGCCGACATCGGCCGCCTTGGTGTAGATGCCGCCACCGACGCGCGCGAACAGGGCGATCGACGAGGCCCCGAGCGACAGACCGAACAGCGACTCGACGGCTGCCGGACCCGCGCCGTCCAGGCCGCCGAACATCGAGTAGAGAATGGCGATCCCCAGCGTGCCGAGCGCCACCACGGTCAGCCCCATGACGGCCCCGCTGGAAAACGCCACGCGGAGCGCGCTCGCGAGACTCGTCTTGGCTGCTTGCGTCGTCCGCACCGCCGCCCCGGTAGCCGTGCGCATCCCGACCCAGCCGGCACACGCCGACAAGGTCGCGCCGACGAGGAAGGCCACCGCCGTGGTCACCGCGCTGCGGGGCAGAAAGACCGCCAGCACGATGAACATCGCGGCAACGAAGACCGCCAGCACGGAGTACTCCACGCGCAGGAACGCCATGGCGCCGCTGCGGATGAGCGCGGCAATGCTCTTCATCCGGTCGGTGCCCGCGTCGCGCTTGTTGATCGCCTGTATGAGGATGAACGCGAAGATCGCCGCGCAGATCGGCGCGCCGATTCCAAAGATCACAAACAGCTGCTGTCCCATCGATGATTCCTCTCCGGCGCGCCGCTCACCCCTACCTGCCGCCCGCGCGCGACGACAAAACCCGTAAAACTAGCAGTCTGGTCTCGGTCCTGTCAATCCGTGGCGGCCCGACCCGACTAGGCGTCGGTCCGGGTCGGATCCGGGTTCGGGTCCGAATCCAAGGCTCGGACGAGATCGGCCACAGCCATGCCGCCGGTGAGAAAGATCCGGATCCCCTCCTGCACCGAAATGTTCGGGAAGCTGGCCAGCCGGCTCGGATAGATGCGAACGTCGCCCAGATACAGGTGATTGGTCGGCACGTAGATCGCCATCAGGCGCTCGACGCCATCGCCTCGATCGAGATCGAACTCCTTGGTGAGGAAGCCCAGAACGAATCCGCGCTCGGCGTCGTCGATGATGACGACTCGCTTGAACCCGTACTCGTTGTCGGGAGAGAACGCCAGAATGAGCTGCTTGACCGGCGCGTAAATCGTCTTGAAGACCGGCACCCGCATCAAGGCTCGCTCGGTCCGCTCCACCAGTCGACGCCCCAACACGTTCGTCGCCACGGCGCCGATGATGAGGAGGCCCGCCACGGTGGCGAGCAGGCCGAGCCCCGGCACCTCCTGGCCGAGCCGTTCGACCAGGTAGGGCCCCATGAACCCGTCGACCAGCTGAAACAGCCAGACGAGCGCCACCACGCTCACGATGAGCGGGACCGTCACGAAGAAGCCGGCGAGCAGGCTGCGACGAAACCACTGCATGGCCATTACGTACCGAGGAGCCAGACTAGAACGGCTCCGGACAACCCGAGGCGATAGTACGCGAACACATCGAGCGGGTGCTTGGCAAGGTACCTCAGGAACCACGCGATCACCGCGTAGCCGACGACCGCCGACGCCACCAGACCGACCAGCATCGCCATCGCCACGGATCCGGTCAGATCGGCGGCGTCGAGCGTCATCGCGGTCCGCCAGGCCGCGGCCACGATCGCCGGAATCCCGAGCAGGAACCCGAACCGCGCGGCAGCCGCACGAGACAGGCCCAGGGCCATGCCGACGACGATGGTCGCCCCGGACCTCGACACGCCCGGGATCAGCGCGACCGCCTGGGCCCCGCCGATCACGAGGGCCGCGGGCCAGGTCAGGGATCGGCTGTCGCGGGTTCCACGCGCCATCCGCTCCACGGCGAAGAACGCCACGGCGCCCAGGGACAGCGCGACGACCGTGACCGCAGGAACTCTGAGCGACCGCTCGATGACGCCCTGGAAGGTGAGGCCGACCACCACGATCGGCAGCGTGCCCAGGGCGATCAGCTGCACCTGGCGGCCGGCCTCGTCGGGCGACGCCGACAGTGCGCGTGGCAACGACTGGGCCATGGCCAACAGGTCATCCCTGAAAAAGACGACGACCGCGAGGAGCGTCCCGGCGTGGCAGGCGACGTCGAACGCGAGGCCGAATCGCCCGACATCCCATCCGAGGAATTCGCGGAACAGCAGCAGGTGAGCCGAACTCGATACAGGGAGGAACTCGGTGAGCCCCTGGACGGCTCCGAGGAAGGCGGCGATGAGCGCGCTCACTGGAGTCGGCTCAACGCATCATGACGCGCGGGCTTTCACCTTGCGGCGCCGGGGCCGTCTGCTGCCGCCGCCGCCCGCGGCCGGCGCGGCGGCGGCGCGCTGCGCGGCCTTGCGTTCGCTCATGAAGACCGCTGTGGCAGCCGCGATAAACACCGTGGAATAGGTGCCGCTGACGATGCCGACGAGCATGGTGAAGGCGAATCCGCGCAACACCTCCCCGCCAAAGAGAAACAGGGCGAGGACGGCCAACGACGTCGTGCCCGACGTGATGATGGTGCGTGCCAGTGTCTGGTTCACACTCTTGTTGACGACCAGTTCGAGCCGATCGCGGCGCATCGAACGAAGGTTCTCCCGGACACGGTCGAAAATGACGATCGTGTCGTTCACCGAATACCCGGTGATCGTCAGAATCGCCGCCACGACGTTCAGCGACAGCTCGTAGCCGAAAAACGCCAGGAAGGCGACGGTCACCAAGATGTCGTGAAACACCGCGGCGATCGCGCCCACGGCGAAGCTGAACCGGAAACGGACGCTGACGTAGATGAGGATGCCGGCCAGGGCTGCCAACGTCGCGTAGATCCCCTTCTGCTGGAGATCCCGGCCGATGACCGGTCCCACGATGTCGGTGCTCTGCACCTCGAACTCGCCCAGCCCGGCCCCCTCGATGGCCTCCACGATCGCGGTCGCGCCCTGTTCGAGGTCGGCCCCGGTCTCGACGTCGATCTGCGGCAGCCGGACGAGCACTTCGTTCGCCGACGGATCGCCGTACTGTTGCACGACCTTCTCGCCGGGAATGGCGGCGATCGCCGCCCGCACGGCGTCCTCGGGTGTCGTGTCCGCGAAACGGATCACGACCGCGGTGCCCCCCGAGAAGTCGATGCCAAGCGGCACGCCGCCCATCGACCACATCGTGCCCAGGCCGGCGAGGATCACGAGCGCCGAGGCGCCGGCCGCCTGCCAGCGCCACCGGAAGAAATTGATGTTCGGGGTTTTGAAAATCTGCATGCGTCAGATGCTGAGTCGGGTCACCTGCCGGCGGGACAGGACCGTCTCGAACAAGGTCCGCGACACGAACACGGCGGTGAACACGTTCGAGAGTAGCCCAAAGAAGAGCGTCGTCGCGAACCCGCGAATCGGGCCGGTGCCGAACTGGAACAGGAACGCCGCCGCGATGAGCGAAGCCACGTGGGTATCGAGAATCGTCAGGAACACCCGATCGAATCCAGCGGCCACCGCGAGCCGAACACTCTTAGCGGTCCCCAGTTCCTCCTTGATTCGTTCGAAGATGAGCACGTTCGAATCGACGCCCATGCCGATCGTCAGGATGAAGCCGGCAATCCCCGGCAGCGTCATCGTGGCATTCAGGTGCGCCATGAAGCCCAGCAGGATCAGCAGGTTGAGCGCCACGGACAGGATCGCGTTGATGCCCGCAAGCTTGTAGTAGACGAGCATGAACAGCGCCACCAGCACGAGGCCGGTCAGCGACGCCAGGACGCCGGCTCGCACCGAATCGGCGCCCAGCGTCGGGCCGACCGTCCGCTCCTCGAGGTAGGTCAGCGACGCCGGCAGGGCGCCCGACCGCAGCACGAGCCCGAGGTCGGCGGCCCGCTGCTGGGTGAACCCCCCGCTGATGTGGCCGTCACCCGTGATCCGGCCCTCGATCCGCGGTGCCGACTGCACCCGGCCGTCGAGGATGATGGCGAGGTAGCGCCCGATGTTCTGGCCGGTCACGTCGCCGAACTTGCGGGCGCCGTCGCGGTTGAGGGTGAAGCTCACCGCCGGCAAGTTGTTCTCGTCGAGCGTCGGGCGGGCGGTCCGCAGGTCTCGTCCGGTGATCGCCGCGACGCGTCTCACGAGGTAGAACATCGATTGAGGCGCCGCGCCGGCGCTCAGCGTGTCGTCGGCGCCCGACAGGACTTCCATGCCGTCGGGCACCTGACCGCCGCTGGCCTGCAACAGCAGCTCGCGCGAGATCACCGGCCCGCCTTCCACCAGCTTCAGTTCGAGCAGCGCCGTGGACCGGATGATCTCCTTCGCCCGGTCCACGTCGGTCACGCCGGGCAACTGCACGAGAATCTGGTCGCCGCCGACGCCGTGGGGCGCCACGATCGGCTCCGCGACTCCGAGTTCGTTGACGCGACGCTCGATGGTCAGCAGCGCCTGCCGCACCGACTCATCGCGGAGCGACACGGCCATGTTCGGCCGCATCTGGAAGGTATAGCGCCCCCCGGCGCCCGACACGCGACTGAAGACGACGTCGAGTTGCTCGTCGGTGATCCGGCGGAACTCGGCATCCTGGTCCCCGGCCACGCCCTCGACCCGGAACCGCATCGGGGACTCCATCGACATCGTCCCGACGTTGACATTGCTGACCTCGAGCACCTCGCGCACCCGCTCCATGCTGGTCTCGGTCTCGATCCGAAGCGCGTCGTCGGTCTGCACCCGCAGCACCATGTGCACGCCGCCCTTCAGGTCGAGCCCCAGCCGCACCTTCTCCTCCGGGGGGTACACCGACCACCCGGCCAGGGCGAGGATGCCGACGATCGAGAGCAGCCTCCAGCGAAGATTAGTCTTCATGGTTCTCTGTTCAATGCTCCGTCCGATGCCGCAGTTCAGGCGCGGCCCGAGAAATCAGCTCTGGTTCGAATCGGCGACGACCGGCTCCTGGCCCTGATACCCGCCGATGGCGGCCCGCGCGATATCGACCCTCACCTTCTCCGCGATCTGCACCTGCACGGAGCGTTCGTCGTTCACCTTCGTGATGACACCGTAGAGACCCGAGGTCGACACGACCCGGTCACCCACCTTGAGCGCGGCCTGAAACTCCTGCACCTTCTTCTGACGACGCTTCATCGGCAGCAGGATGACGAAATAGAAGATCGCCAGGATCATGGCGAACGGCACGAACGGCACCCAGACGCTGGCGTTCGGATCGGCCGGCGAGGCCATCGCCACGAGCAGCGGACTCTCTGCGATCGTCGGTACGGTCATGCGGTCACCGGGTTCCTGGTTCGTCGCGGCACGCTGAACCCGCCGGCCTCGCCTGGCCTGCGAGTTCCGCTCACTCGGCGTTCGACGGGGCGTGGGCCTGTGGGCGGGAGTCGAGCAGGTGGAATTCCTGTCTGAGCGTTTCCAACGTGCCGAGTTTTATACCCTCCCTAATCCTCCGCATCGTGTCAAGGTAAAAGTGGAGGTTATGCAACGTGTTAAGGGTCGCCGCCGACATCTCATCGGACACGTAGAGGTGGCGCAAGTAGGCCCTCGAGTACCCGCGGCAGGTGTAGCACGCGCACCGCTCATCGGGTGGCTTCGGGTCGTCGGCGAACCGCGCCTGCTTGATGTTCAGACGCCCCTGGGAGGTAAAGAGCTGACCGTTCCGGGCGTTCCGCGTCGGCAGGACGCAGTCGAAGAGGTCGACGCCTCGGGAGACAGCCTCGACCAGGTCGACCGGGGTTCCGGCGCCCATCAAGTATCTGGGGCACGCCGGCGGCAACCGCGGCGCCGTCTCGGCGACGACGTCGTACATGACCGGCACCGGTTCGCCAACGCTCAGCCCGCCGATGGCGTACGCCTCGAACCCCAACGCGACCGTTCCGTCGACGCTCTCCGCCCGCAGCTCGCCGTGGACGCCCCCCTGCACGATGCCGAACTGCGCCTGCCCGGGGTTCACGCCCGTGCCCGCGGCGCGG
>CEQE01148867.1_pt1 | contig 18704 bp, 20 predicted proteins | sample 356201 | NCBI WGS metagenome assembly CEQE01 (sample SAMEA2619970, study PRJEB7988) | marine metagenome | biome: marine biome (ENVO:00000447); feature: mesopelagic zone (ENVO:00000213) & marine oxygen minimum zone (ENVO:01000065); material: "saline water (ENVO:00002010), including plankton...
AATCTTCATTGTCTCTAACTAATATTACTTTGTCATCTTCAACATCATAAGCTGCACCAAGGTCAACTATACCAGGATTGGAAAGAGATGATCGGTTTTCCCAAGTGTCTGTATTGTAGTCATAACTATAAGTCAGTACATCTGTGTTGGAATGAATTACATATATCATTCTATCACTTTCACTATCATACACCAAGGCTGATCGGCTATGATTGCCTGTCCCTTGGCTTGCGTTAGCAGTCCATGTGTCCGTACTGTAATCATAACTATTGGCATATATAGTCTGACCAGAAAAATAAACGAGAATTGTCTTATCACTTTCACTGTCATACGCAACAGATTCATCCATGCCACCACCTTGTGTTGAAATCAAGGTAGATTTGGACTCCCAACTATCCATAACAGGGTCATAGGCATCAACAAAGTACTCTAATCCTGTCCTGCTGAGAGCAATTAGTTTTTTATTATTTATATCATAAGTAATCTGACAATCATCATCGCCACCTGGATTAGTAGATGTGAGTGCGGAAGACCAAACATCAGATGACACATCATAGCTATAGGGTATGAAATTTGGGGAATACATATTTACAAAGATAAACTTGTTCATACTTGAGCCAGATAGGCTTGATGCAAATAGAAAAAATGCAATATAAAAATATCTACCTCGCATTAACATCCCATTCACCAAAGCCTTTGAACCAAATGATACTATCATTCTGTCACCACCAGCCCATTGATCTTTTCAAGAATGGTTATATCATTATTCTCTGGTCCTATAAAGGCATCACTGCCATTAAAATTTATAGTAACGGTCCCTGCCTGAAGCAACTTCACCTGCAGCTCCGCCAAGTCTCCTGTACCGCTTACCGCAGGGTTATCTCCATCAAGCAAAGTGGTATTTATCTGTACAGCACCTGCTTCAGTATTGATCTCATATAGAAAAATAGAATTTTGACCATTCTGGAAAAAACTGCCCTGGGAAATAAAAAAGCTTTCCCACAACTGTCCCGTATTTGTGGAGTCATGCCCGTTCCAGATGAACACATTGCGATCCTGCGCGAATGTGCTCGTCATGAACAACACTAAAAATGCTGATATAATGAATGATGATTTACGGTTCATTCTTTTTCCTTTCTTTATAGACTCACCCCTCCCGATAAATCGAGGTCCCCTCTCTCGGGAGAGAGGGGAAAGTTCGGGTGAATATTTCGCATGTTTTTAATTCTTATTTGCTTCATTCTCCTGATGCCCCCTCTCCTGAGAAAGGGAAATGTGTGGATGAATACTTCTCATGGTTTAATTCTTTCCTGGTTCAATTTCTTGAGGCCCCTCTCTCCCGAGAGAGGGGGTTTGGGGGTGAGTTCCTCATGGCACCGTAGGAAACGCCGGCGGTTCGCCAATGGTCTCCTCCTCCTGAAGCATGTAATAGGCATAAGCTCCGCCGCCGGCAGCCAATGCGCCCAGCGTAAGCCAAAGGAGTGTTCTTCTCTTTTTCTTCGGTTTTTTCTGAACCGGCGCGGCTACAGGCACGGCAGCTACTACAGGTTCCGTTCCCGGGAATCTTCCCGATGGCGGTGTTAAACCGACAATATCCCATGCCAGTTTTTCCACTTCCATGATGAGGCCGTCAACTTCACCTTTATAGGTAGTGTTCACCGTTTTGCTGATAGCGCCGGATTGCACTTCAAATATTCTAATATCAAGAGTATAACTGGAACCGATCTTACCGATAGAGCCGGTTATCATATTGGACACACCCAGCAGTTTTCCCACCTCAACGGCACATTCCGTAGAGGTACAGCCCGTTTGTTGAAATCCCTGCTCGCCCAGGATTTCATTCATCTGGGACCGCTCAACGATGGTCACGGCGCCTGTTTTCACTAGCTCCGAACGCATCCTGTCCGTGAGTGTCTGGGCTTCCAAAGTTGAGATACCCCGTCCTTCCAGGTCCAGTATTGCAATGGTTGTTTTACCGTCTCCGTACAGTTTTTGCGTTATTTGACCGGTTACCTGCGCCGGGATTAAAAAGAGCGTCATGGTTAAGAGCAAAATCGCTGAAACGGGTTTTTGGTATTTAATCATTTTTTTCTCCTGAATGCATTTAATAATTTTCTTTTCATTTAATCATACTCAATTGGTCATCGCGAATCCGCCAATGGTGGATGTGGCGATCTCGAGTGTTCTTCTGCCCAATTAATGAGATTACCACGTCGCTTCGCTCCTCGTAATGACAGAAAAGTAAGTATTCGCACTTCGTCCGAAGGATCCTGTGGGTAAAGACTTAGAATTGGAGTATTTCATTACTCAAATCCTCCCATTTGGGATTAATTGACTCAATCAACTGAATTTTCCTTTTTCTTGGTCCTTTTTTAATCTGTTTTTCTCTCATGATGACATCTTCAACAGAATCATAGGATTCAATATAAACAATTTTATTAATACTGTAGCGTGATGTGAACGATTTAGGATTCGACCCTGATTTGTGTTCATGGATTCTTCGTCCAATTTCATTCGTTATCCCAGTATAAAGCACTGTATTTCTTTTGTTTGTCATAATATACACATAATACTCTATTCTTTCACTCATACTCTATTTGTCATCGCGAATTCCTCCCTTGGAGGGATGTGGCGTTCTCGTTCACTCTCTTCGCAGACCGCTGAGATTGCCACAGTCGTCCGCCGGCTGGCGGATTCCTTCGCAATGACAATGCGGTTTGTGTCAAACACTTTTACAATGATCATTACTCCTCTCCTGCTTCAATTTCTTGAAGCCTCCTTTCGCCCGAGAGAGGGGGGTTGGTGATGAGTGCCTCCCCCAACAATTCATCGATCAAACCCGATAAATCTTTTTCAAAATCTTCTTCCTCGGTAAAACCCCGTTTGATAAGGCGGATTGTCCGATACTTATCCATCACAAACAGGCGGGGCAGCATTTTATCAGGAACATATTTTTCCATTGCCATGCCGTACCTGTCAATGAGAATGGGAAGCGTCATTCCCTTCTCCTTCAGAAAAGGCCCCGGAAAAGGTGAATCTTTGTATTTTTCCATGGTTCGTGTTGCTTCCGTGATATCGATAAGAAAGAATTTCACCAACTGACCTTCATATTTTTCATAAAGATTCTGGAGATGGGGCAGTTCCTTCATACAGGGACTGCACCATGTGGCAAAGAAACTTGCAACCACCACATACCTGTCCGGCTGTGATGCGGGACGGGAAAGTTGTTTTCCGCACCACCGGCTGAGTGTTTCATAGTTGCCTTCCAGCGTCAACAGTGCAAATTTTGGAGCTTCATCCCCAACTTTCAATTCGCCATTTTCCTTTTCTGTATTGGTATCCTGTCCTGACACAACTATCCCAATCAGCATTATCACTGTCAATACCATATTCTTGAACTTAACTACCGCCATTTACATTCTCCATTCCTTAAGTTAATCCAAAATAAACATTACTTTACAGTTTTTTAATATCTGAGCGGAACTTTCAGCATTATTCACTTTAAACACATCCTGATTTGAAATAATGACATCCGTCTGATGTGTTCCGGCGACACCGACTCCTTTCACAACAAGCGGATTTCCAACCACTCTTAAATCTTCCATTGCCTGATTCAAATCTTTAGAGTAACCGACAACGCCATATTGAACGGCATACTCCCGGCTGAAATTTCCGATACCGTAAATGATGCCGCCGTTCTGATCAAGAATCTGCGGGGACATGGCCGGTTTAATGCCAAGTCCTTTTGTGTCGATGATGAGTCCTGTAATCATACCGGGTTTTGGCGGGGGCAGACTTTCCATTGCAATTTCACCCTCATTGGAGGGGACTGCTTCCCATCCACTTGATGGTAGAATTATTTCAGTAATTCCAGACATGGGAACTTCATAAGTAACTTCTATTGAGGTATCGGAAAGATATTTCGGTTCTCCCACCTGAACTGCACCCCTGACAGCGCCTTCCACCCGTGATTTGATAACATCATCCAGCATGGCGCCGGTCATGGTAGTCTCGCTGGTAACAACAACACCATTCACAATTTCAATAAGAAGCCGAAGAGCATCCTGCTTTGCGATCCTCAGGGCAGCTCTCCTTGCCTGTCCTGCATTGATGACATTTTCCGGTACAAATCCGATACCGACTGCTGAAATTTTTCTCTCGGAATAATTTATGGCACCTTTCTCAAATTGCGTGCCAACAAAACCGGTTTGACCTCTAACAAGAAAAATAAGCGCTAAACACAACAGAATACTTTTCCTCATGTATATCTCCTTATTGTATAATTTCAGTTGTAATCCGGTTACCGGTCAACCCGGTAATCTTAAAATTCAGTCCTTCGGGAGTTGTGCGGGAAAGTCCCATAGCAAGATCGTTTGCCTTACCTTCAAACTCCACTTCATATTCGGCAACGCCGTCATTAAAACTTTTGGCAAATGCATTTCTTATCCCCGGAACCGTTTGTGCTTTCAAAAATGATTCAAACAGTGCATACGAACCAAAATCGGCATTTTTCATAATAATGAATATCTTGGTAAAATTTGCCTGCTGGGTACTCCACTTTTCAATCAATTGCCGGATGATTATATTCCCCAGTTTTTCAGCCGCCTCATGAGAAGCATTAATTCCGGCAGTACTCAGGGAAATGTGCGGTTTTTTGCCCCTTGCCTGCGGGACGGCTGCTAAAATTTCTCCCGTATCCGTCCTGACTATCTTCCCGCTCATATCTGCCTGTCCGGAATGCATGGTATATTTACCCGCACCGATGGTACCGCCGCTGGAAATTTTGGCAGTACCGAGGACAATGACCTCGGCACCAAGTTGAGAGGCAATAGTGGCAGCCGCAGAAACATCCCCGGCCATGGCAGATTCATAATTCTGTTCACCTTTCATTGCCGCCACAAGCTGCCTGTCCACAACATCAAATCCTTTTTCATAAAACATTTTGAGCAGAGTGGTTTCAGCGAAATCGGTCTGGGAATTGTCAATAAGATTTTTCTCTCTCACCAGAAACATAATCCTAGGGCGGTTCATGCTGTTCAGCAGTGTTTGCAATGCCGCCTCATCTTTTAAAACTTCATCCAGTATTTCCGTTACCTGTGCTTCAATGTCAATTTCCCACAAACCGTCAGGTCCCTTTTTTTCACTGATGATATTAAAAGTTTTCACAAATCCCTGCGATTTGGAATAAATATTATCATGCAGTGCCGTTGTGGTTACAACAGTTTCTGAGGACAAATATGCGCCCAAACCCATCTCAACAGCATCCCGTTTTGCCTGCTCGATGGCGGCATCTTTTGTCAAACCATATCCCTTCCCCACCGCCACCTGTGTCTGCGCAGAAAATGAATTGGTTACAAATAACACAATAAATATTAACTTTTTCACCATATACTTTTAAACTTTTGTTCCTATAGTTATATTACATCTTTCAACTAATATATTTCTATAATTTAATTTAATTGAGAATTTTAAGATTTTTTAGTATATATGAGAGATTTATTAAAAGAGTTTTATTTAAATTTTAATGCAGTTAATTTACCTATTATCAGGATAGACAGGAGCGAAAGAATGAAAAAATATTTAACACTCTCAGCGCTGATTATTGGTTTCCTATTTAACCAATGCGGTCCAAAGGTTACATCACAGTCAAGCGTGGATACCCCGGAATACCATTTCCGTTCCGGGATGCGTTACCTAGATCAGGATGATTTCACCAGCGCAATGTCAGCGTTTCAGCAGTCTGTTGACCTCGACAAGAAATTCTCCCCCGGCTGGGCAGGATTGGGACTTTCAACGGGCTTGAATGGAGATTTGGGGAAGGGTCGTGATTTCATAAAAAAAGCCATAAACCTTGATAAGAAAAACCCTCAAATCCACGTTTTTGCCGGCCGGCTTTGGACAGCTTCCAGAAATGAAAATAAAAAGTGGCTGAAAATGGCGGAAAAATCCTTTCAAAAAGCGCTTGATCTAAAATCTGGAGATGATGCCGCAAATTTCTATCTTGGAATGGCTTACCTCTATTCATACAATTTTACTGGTGCTAATGGTCAGTTTGCAAAGGTTGTGGAAAACAAGGGGGATTATGCCGGTAAAGCAGATGAAAAATGGGCTCTATCTCAAAAAATTGTTCGAGCGCACCCCGGTACACCGGAAGGAGAAAAAATTGCACTGATTCCAAAAATCACACGAGCTGATCTTTCCGTCCTTTTGGTGGAAGAATTAAAAATTTCCGAACTCATTGAAAAATTTTCTTCCCAAAACAGACCGGGATTCCAGACACCAGCTCAAATGGTAAAACAAAAATCCACTAGCTCACCCCCAGATGTTACAGGTACCTGGGCTGAGCGGTGGATATCGGAATCAATTGAACTTGGTGTTATGGAGCCCTCCGCGGATGGAAAATTTTATCCGGCTGACCCCATCACTAGAGCGGAATACGCAAGAGCAGTTGCTAAAATTATTTCCATTGTAACAAGGTCTACCAACCTTGGAACTCGATACTTCGGGGAAGTTCCTTCCCGGTTTTCCGACGTTCCCAGCAGTCATTACGCCTACCCCGCAATGGCCCTCTGCGCGGAAAGAGGCATTATGAAAATTGAGCTCACATCCGGGAGATTTAATCCAACCGGAACCGTTGGCGGAGCCGATGCGCTTCTTATCATCAGGGAATTGCAGTCATCGCTGAGAATGACTTTCTGAAGTCCCGGGATAACTGAATTAATCTGCTATCTGTTTATTTGAATAATGAAAAAATCACGGAATGAACAATCAGTTAATTATTACAAAAGATTGGCTGTGGCTACATTTGCTTTCATTGTTTTTGCATACGCCGGTGACCAATCCTGGGCAAAATTCTCTGATGATCAAATCTCCGCCATGACGCCTTATTATTTTGAACGCCAGACAGCGCCCCTGCGTTGTTTCAGCGCCAACCTCTATAAACATCCTCAGAAAGGTAAAATATTTCAAGTGAATGTACGGAGCAACCGAAACAGAGAAATGGAAAATGTTGTCCAGTCATTCCAGGTATTGGTGGAATTGCTTGCTTACTTTAAAGAGGAGCCTGTTTATTTGGTTGTTGTTCTCCATTCGACCAGTAAAGGGGCTCCGCCTATTATCTGCAGATCCGAAACTGCCTGCTCGTCAAACTTTTTTTCACACAAAACAATGGACTACAATGAATGGTACAGCCAGTGTCTGATCATTGAAAAAACCGGTCTTTTCTGATTGATGAAAAAAACCATTCCACTTAAATTTTAATGCTATGAAATCCAATTCCATGACCGGTAAAAACCTTCTGGATAAAATCAGAAAAGATTTTATAGGACTGGAGACTGAGTACACCCTTGCAACAGGGGACAAAACTAGGAGAATTTATCTGGATTCCACCGCAACAACACTGATGATGAAGGCAGCCAGGGATGTCATGGAATCATTATACCACCATTACGCAAATACACACAGTCAACTGCATTTCAGCGCAAAAATTGCAACAAATGAATACCACTGGGCTCATGATAGAATCCTTTCATTTGTTGGCGGAGATCCTGACAGATATACCTGTTTTTTTACGGGAAGCGGGACCACGGCAGGCATGAACCGTGTAGCAAGAATTCTCAGAAAGGTACAACCGGATAAAGACACATCTATCATTTCCATTATGGAACACCATTCCAATGATCTGCCTCATAGAAAACAAATGAAAAACATTATCCACATTCCGGTGGACAGAAAAAACGGGCAGTTCGGGTGTATCTGTATGGAAACTCTGGAGAAAGTTCTGAAAAAAAATAATGGTCAGGTGAATTATGTAGCCATGACGGGTGTGAGCAATGTAACCGGGATTGAAAACCCAATCTACGATGCTGCTGAAATTACCCACAAGTATGGCGCTTTAATGCTGGTGGATGGCGCTCAATTGGTGGCTCATCAGCTGGTAAAAATGGTGAATCCAAAAAATGAAAACAGAAATATTGATATACTCATCTTTTCGGGTCATAAAACTTATGTCCCGGGATCACCGGGTGTGGTAATAGCACGAAAAGATTTACTGAGTCAGATTGAGCCGGAAGAAGTTGGCGGCGGAATGGTGGAAATGGTTTTCACAGACAATTATCTGGTGAAATCAAACTTCCCTGACCGGGAAGAAGCCGGAACGCCCAATATTCCCGGTGCCATTGGATTGGCAGCTGCCATTGATATTCTCGACAAAATTGGCATGGAATTCATTCAGGAGGAAGAAGATAATCTGGTGAACACTACTCTGCAGAAAATGATGGAAATACCGGACATAATTATTTATGGTGAACCTGATACAACTATCTGTAAACGAACCGCCTCCATTTCGTTCAATATGAATGGTCTTGATCACGGCATGACTGCTGCTGTATTGAATGACTATTTTAATATCGCAGTCAGAAATGAATGTTTTTGTGCACATCCCTATGTGAAGGAAATGGTTTTTGACGAACCGGTTAAAATCAATAATGCAAAGGAAATGAAAGAGTTTAGAGAACTGTTTCATTTGAAAAAGGGAATGGTCCGGGCAAGCTTTGGCATTTATTCAACACATGAAGATGTGGATGCGCTTATATCTGCTTTAATAGATATTTCAAAACGAAAAGAATTTTACAGTAATCTTTATCATGTAAACAGTAACGGTGACTACAATCATAATCATTTCACTTTCGATCACATCAAAGAATTTTCCGCTGAATCATTAATAAATAATTTGATTCAACAGGAAATATAAATTGACATATTTACATCATATTTTTTTTCTTTTTATTCTAATCGCTACCGGTTTTTCGAAAAATCCCGACTATTTCCTCCAACAGAAATTCAGACTAAAAAATGATATTTATCACATTCCTCCTTCACCTGTTTACAACACTCGCCCTTATTTTCTGGAATTCGCTGTAGATATTCCGGATGATTCTATCGAATCAGTTACAATTTACCATCGGATTTATCCGGAAGTAAACTTCCAAATGACACTCCTCAATCCTCACAGAGCATTGTATCGCTACAAGTTTGATCCAACAACCTTTACGGGGAAAAATCTGGAATATTTTCTGATTGTGACAACCAAAGATTTTGGAATACAGGCATTTCCTTTGGATGGAGAAGGTTGGTTAACTCCGGCGACAGTAATACCGGTCAAACCAAAGTTTTAATTCAATTTATGGGAAGTGCCATAAAAAAGCGGATCAACAATTTGCGCAGGCAAATAAATGATCACAACTACAGATATCACGTTTTAGACAACCCTGAAATATCCGACGCTGAATACGACACGTTGTTCAAGGAGCTCATTGCGCTGGAAAATCAGAACCCCTCTCTCAAGTCGCCGGATTCACCTACACAGCGCATTGGTGCACCACCCCTGGATTCATTCCATACAGTCACTCACAGAATTCCCATGCTGAGTCTGGAAAATGCCATGAATTCAGATGAAATATTAGCATTTGACAGCAGAGTCAAAAGAATGATGGAGGATGACAGAACCTATACATATGCAACCGAACTAAAGCTCGATGGTCTTGCTGTTGAACTCATTTATGAAAATGGGATACTCACAAGCGGATCCACCAGAGGTGATGGTTATACGGGAGAGGACATCACTCAGAACCTGAAAACTGTCCGGTCCATTCCCCTTAAACTGGATAGTTCGCACTTAACAGGAAAGAAAACCGAGCCACCGGCGTTACTCATCATCCGAGGTGAAGTGTATATGGAAAAATCAGGATTCAAAAAACTGAATGAGAAACAGATTGATGCGGGAAATCCTCCCTTTGCCAATCCCCGAAATGCCGCTGCCGGTAGTTTGAGGCAGTTGGATTCGTCCATCACAGCAAGTCGCCCGTTAAAATTTTTCTGTTATGAAGCGGGATACAAAGAAAGGTTGTCTGTCACTTCTCACTCAGATACGCTTCAATTGTGCGCCGATTTTGGACTACCGGTAAATCCAAACTCTCAGGTTTGTAAAAAAATTGCGGAAGCGGTTGAATACTGCAAAAGCTGGGAGGATAAACGCGATTCACTGCCTTACGAAATTGATGGTGTTGTAATTAAGGTGAATGAATTAAACATCCGCGAAGAACTGGGTGTTAGAAGCAGATCGCCGCGATGGGCAATTGCAGGTAAATTCAAGGCACAGCAGGCAACCACGGTGGTGGAAGATATTATAGCATCTGTAGGAAGAACCGGTGCCATTACTCCCGTGGCACAGCTTGAACCGGTAAATGTTGGCGGTGTGGTTGTGAGCCGCGCTACACTTCACAATCAGGATGAAATCGGACGGAAAGATGTAAGAATTGGTGATACAGTTCTCATTCAGCGGGCCGGGGATGTTATCCCGGAAGTGATAAAAGTCATTGTGGAAAAACGCCCTGAAAATACGCAAAAGTATCAACTCCCCTCAAACTGCCCGGTCTGCCATGGAGAAGTTATCCGACCGGAAGGAGAGGCAGTTGCCCGGTGCCAGAATATCACTTGTCCCGCTCAGGTGAAGGGACGCATTGAACATTTCGCCTCAAAGGGTGCTTTGGATATTGACGGAATGGGAACAAAACTCATTGACCAAATGGTTGATAAAAAACTTCTAAAAAGTTTTGCTGACATTTTTTATCTCAAAATGAATGACTTAGCTGACCTCGAACGAATGGCTGACAAATCAGCGCAGAATATTATGGATGCCGTTGAAAAGTGTAAAAATACAACTCTTCCCAGATTGATCTATTCACTTGGGATCAGAAATGTGGGTGAACATTTGTCCAAAGTATTAGCCGGGCGATTCAAAAAACTTGAAAACGTTATGACTGCTGATTTTGAAACGTTGGAATCCATTGATGAGGTGGGACCCATTGCCGCAGAATCGATTATCAATTTTTTTTCAAATTCGGATAACAGAGAAGTCATCCGGAGGTGCCTTGACGGCGGTGTTATTTTAGGGGAAATGGAAGACAAAACTTCTGAACGATTCAGTGGTAAAACATTTGTATTCACCGGCAGCCTGGAACAATTCACGCGCACCGAAGCAAAAGAGATGGTAGAAAATTTAGGCGCTAAAGCATCGGGGTCGGTGAGTAAAAAAACAGATTTTGTGGTGTCGGGACCCGGGGCGGGTTCAAAGTTGAAAAAAGCGCAGGAGTTGGGAATTCCGGTTTTATCAGAAGATGAATTCCTGAAAATGATTGAACAATGAAAATTGTGCTGACTGCGTTACTTTTGAATCCATTTATTTTTGCCGGTGGTTCAATTCTCAGATTTGATCATCAACTGACGGCATCTCTGCAAGGAAATAATTCAAACGCTGTAATGGATTATTCCATTGAAACCATTGCGCTATCAACGCCCTTCATTGAATACGGATGGGCATTTTCACTTTGGCATGGGAACGATTTTCAAAAACGTACCGCCGAAATGACCACCTCAGCAATGTTATGGAGTGAAATAACAGCCCTGCTTTTGAAATATGCAATAAAACGGGACAGACCAAAAAGAAATAAGTACACTCCCCGGCTCTGGAACACAAGAATTACACCTTCCTTTCCTTCCGGTCATGTTACCGCATCCGCTGCATTTTCAACGGTCATGGGTACACGATATCCCAATCTTGCGGTGCCGTTAACCGCATACACTTTGATTAGCGCATACAGCCAAATCTATGTGGGGAATCACTATGTTTCTGATGTGGTTGGCGGGATTGTACTGGGATACATCACAGGGAGACTGGTCGTAAACAAAATGACTCCATCTCAAAATGATAGCGATTCGCCGCAGCAAATTGTAATTTTAACCATCGGTATTCCACTGGAATCAAAAAATAAATGAAAACGACAATGACAAAATTCGCCCTCCCACTCTTAATATCTGTATACTCATTACCTGCGCAGGAATTCGGGTCATTCCACCCATTTGAAATGGGAGGCGGCATTCAGTTTACCATGCCAAAGGACGATTACCACAACAGCTTCGGCTACAAAATAGGCGGGGTCTGGAATTTCAGCCCCCGGTACGGGGTCAACCTTACTTACGGTTCAACTGAGATTGACTCTTCAAAAGGAAATAAAACAAAAACAGTTTCTGCTTTAACCGGCGGACTCGAACTTACCTTCCGCAAAAGAGATCCTGTTGCGGCCTTCACATCCATAGGCATGGGAAGTGTCTCCCATGAAAAAAGTGCATTGTTCGTTTTCGGGCTGGGGCTGAAAATCCCCGTGAAAGAAAAAATATTACTCCGGCTGGAGCTGAAAGAATATAATACGGAAATTGCCGTACCTTTTATTTCATTTCCGCGGGGAGATGCCTACGTTTCACAGGGAGGTGAATCCCGTTATCTGGAATTGAGTTTATCTGCTGGCTATACTTTTGGTGAAAAGAAGTACTCCAAAATGAGACGACCTCCAAGAAGAAGGCCTTATTGATTGATTAAAGAGGAAAATACAATGATGAAAATTGAAGATATTGTTAATGATATTGTTTTGGTAGCATTAACAGGAGGAGAGGAATTGCACACCGTCGGAATACCCAACGATAAATTTTACGCCAAAGTGTTGGGTTATGATGAATTCGGCATCTGGTTTGACAATCCAAATTTTGAAATTGTAATTTCAGAAGATGAAACGGGAAAACCCCTTCCAGCGGACAAGGTATCCCGGGAAGTAATAACATCTACCATTCACATTAAGTGGCATTATATTGCGTCAATCGTCCATTTCCCCGAAAGAGAAGGGTTCGATTTCCCCGATCCCTTTTCCCGGTCTATTGGTTTTATTAAGGAAAAAAACGACAATAAAGATTAAGTTTAATCAGTCTTTCCAAACATCGCTTTTCTTAAAAGCGCTGAATATTTTGGACTTGGCAGAAGCCACCTGAAAAAACTCCTCAATCTCACCTGTGCGCCGATCAAATATCGTAGTTTTGGTGTATCAGAATTAACAATTTTTTCAATCAACACAGCCACCTCTTCCGGGTCTCTCATCTCCTTCGATTTCATTAGACGTTTCACTCTCTCTTGAAACCGCATAGAATAATCTGTATAAACACTCCCGTCACGGCCAATGCCTTCCGCTCTTTGACTGTTTTCAGTAAAAATTTTGGTGCTGTATGCACCCGGTTCCACCAGCACCACCTGAATCCCGAACGGCTGCAGTTCGTGGTAGAGACTTTCACTGAATCCTTCCAATGCAAATTTGGATGCCGTATAAGCGCTTAATCCCGGAACGGGTGATCTGCCGGCAACACTTGAGATATTTATTATTTTGCACTTTCCGCCGGTTTCAGCGGTTTTTCTCATGAGTGGTAGGGACTGGCGTATGACTTTCTGCACCCCAAAAAAGTTTGTTTCAAATTGTTTTTTTACTTCATTCTCTGTCAAATCCTCGAAAAAACCGGCGATTCCATATCCTGCATTATTGATGACCACATGCAGTTCCCCTTTGTCGGATTCGATTTGATTGACGCACTCCGAAATGGAAACATCATCAATAACATCCATCCGCAACAGGTGAATGTCAACTCCGCGCCTATCCGCCTCTGTCAGTAAATCTTCCTTCTTCTCCATGTTCCGCATGGTGGCATAAACGGTGTGTCCTCCACCTGCCAGCCGTACCGCTGACAGCATTCCGAATCCGCTGGAACATCCTGTAATTAAAACTACTCCCATGATTTCTCCTTTTTTTTAGGACGCTGATTAACTTGATTTACCTGATTGTATTCTATTAATCATGATAATCAAAATAATCTGTTTACCCGCCATTTTGCTGGGCGGACGTCCCATTTATTATCATTATCTCTTTAAGATTTAATCTGACTTGAATCCAAGTGAAATTTAAGCGGGTAAAGTTGAAAAAAGATAACTTTTCACCACTTTGACAGATAACATCCATTACCGTATTTTGTAACGCAAATATTTTAAGATAAATCATGAAAATTGGAATTGATATAGGCGGAACAAAAATAGAGGGTATTGTTCTTGACCCGAATGGACGACCCATCAAAAGGGAAAGAATCCCGACCGAATCGGAAAAGGGATATGACCAAATTCTGCATCAAATTAAAACTCTTTACAACCAACTTACTTCCGATGTTTCCAAAATTACATCCATAGGAGTCTGCACTCCCGGCGCTTTATCATCTGATTCCAACGTGCTAAAAAACAGCAATACTCAGTGCCTAATCGGAAAACCGATAAAAAAGGATATTGAATCTATTGTGGGTAAGGAAATAAAAATTGATAATGACGCCAACTGTTTTTCACAAGCAGAGGCAATCCTTGGCGCAGGAAAAGGATACAATGTTGTATTCGGAGTGATTATGGGAACAGGCGTTGGAGGCGGAATTGTCATAAATGGCAACGTGCATAAAGGACATCAATCCATTGCCGGCGAGTGGGGACATTCCATTTTACATCACGGCGGGCATCTGTGCTACTGCGGGAAACGTGGTTGCGTTGAAACCTATCTCTCCGGACCGGCGCTGGAGAAATCCTACACAGAATTCACCGGAAAGAAAAAACCGCTGAAGGAAATCTCAGCAAATCCACATGAGGAATGGAAATTAGTATTTCTTGATAATTTCGGTATGGCACTCTCCAATGTAATTAATATCCTCGATCCTGATGTTATCATTCTTGGCGGAGGAGTTTCTAACATTGATTTTCTTTATACGGAAGGAGTTTCAACTGTTGAAAAATTCTGTTTCAACACCTCACTCAAAACACCCATTGTGAAAAATAAATTGGGTGATTCTGCCGGTGTTTTTGGTGCGGCTTTACTTTAGAGACTTCTAAAAGCATTGTGGCTTTGCGACTTGGTGGCTAAACCCTAAATTCTACGCCATGAATCCGGCCATTGAAGTTAAAAATCTGAAAAAATCCTACCCGCCTGACCGCCGTCAGGCAGGCAACGGAACCATTGCTCTTCGCGGAATTGATCTCACCATTCAGCAGGGCGAATTCTACGGATTGCTGGGTCCCAACGGCGCCGGGAAAACCACAACTCTCGGTATTATAACAGGATTGGTAAAACTTCATGAAGGGTCGGTATCCGTATTTGGGAAAGATATTATTAAAGACTACCGCTACACCAGATCCAAAATTGGAGTTTCCCCTCAAGAATTTACGTCAGACTGGTTTTTCAGTATTGAGCGGTTACTCATTTTTCAAGCCGGTTATTATGGGATTTCTAAAAAAGATGCACAGCCAAAGGTGGAGGAACTTCTCGAAACATTTGGTCTTCTTCAAAAACGTCATTCAAAAATCAGGCAGTTGTCAGGAGGAATGAAACGCCGGTTTCAGATTGCCAAGGCACTGGTGAACGATCCTGATATTATTCTTTTAGATGAACCGACAGCCGGCGTGGATGTTGAATTAAGGCACATGCTCTGGGACTATTTGAGAACACTCCACAAATCAGGGAAAACAATTCTCCTTACCACTCATTATATTGAAGAAGCTGAATTGCTGTGCGAGCGCGTTGCTATCATTGATGAGGGGAAAATCATTTCCGAGGGCAAGCCGGAGGAATTAATTAAAGGCCTCGGCAAGGGAGGTGTAGAAGTAAGCGTAACAGGATGGAATCCAACCACCGAAAACTTCTTGGTTGATTACAATTTCGCGTACGAACCCAATGAAAGCGGAGGAAAACTCATTTTTACGGTTGACGAACCGGAAAAATCGCTCACTTCCATCATTAACACTCTCAATCAGAATGGCTGCCATATTCAGAGTGTCAATATCACCCGTTCAAGTCTTGAGGAAGTTTTTGTATCCCTCACCGGTAAAGGAATTAATGAATGAACTGGGTTGGATTTAAAACATTGATGATGCGGGAAATCACCCGATTTCTGTCCGTCTACCGGCAGACGGTCATCCCGGGACTCGTCACTTCAGCGCTTTACATAATCATCTTCGGACTGACACTCCAGCGTAGAATTACAGCCATTGACGGAGTGCCGTACACAATTTACATCCTACCGGGGCTCGTGATGATGAATGTTATTACAAACGCCTATAACAATACTGCATCCAGTTTGCTTCAAATGAAACTTCTCCAGCAGATTCAGGATATTCTCATCACTCCTCTAAGCAATGTGGAAATTTCTATGTCTTTCATTGTCGGAGGTGCCATGCGCGGTTTCATTAATGGTGTACTTGTTATGCTGCTGGGAATTTTTATTATCGGCATGCCCGTGGAATACCCCCTTCGCGCATTGTTGTTTCTTGTCATCGTTTCATGGGCATTCTCGTGCGCAGGGCTTATTCTCGGCATTTTTGCTGAAAGCTGGGATAATATTGCAACCATGGTCAATTTTTTCATTACACCGCTTATTTTTCTGGGAGGTGTATTCTATTCCATTGATATGCTGCCCGGTTTCTGGAAAAATCTTTCCATGGCAAATCCAATTTATTATGTGATTAACGGATTAAGATATTCCGTTTTGGGTGTCAGCGATTCCCCCTTTTGGATTTCGCTGACAGCCGCAGTGGCAATGACTGTTTTATTCACTGTGATTGGAATATTTCTGTTTCATCGCGGGTATAGACTCAAACAATGAAGCAATATTTACATTTTGCCAGTTTATAATTACTTCTATAAATTTGAGGCATTATGAGAGTTAAGACAATTATATTCCGCGGGTTTGCTGCATTCTTTTTTCTTTCATCCAATTTAACCGGAGATGAAAATTCATTGACAACAGAAAAACAGCGCCTTGTCATTTTACCCAGCGGAACAGAAAGTAATGAATCATTCGACATTGAAAAGGAAATAACTAAAATAGTTACCAACATCGCCGCTGATTTAAAGAGATTCGAAATTATTGACAGGAACAATCTGGAACAGATTATGGAAGAACAGAAACTCCATTTGTCAGGAATTATTGATAATGAATTGCTTGTAGAAATCGGAAAAATTGCCGCATCAAATGAAGGGCTTGTTGTTTCTGTTCTTAACTTTCATCAAAAAGGAGTTCCCCCTGAAGAAAGTGAAGAGGACGACGACGATGAAGAGGACGATGATGATGATTTAAGTTTCGGTGAAAAATTGACGCTTGCAGTTGTCAAAGGAGTGGTTGAAGTGGCAACCCGCCCAAAAAAAGATGATGAGCCATTTCCCAACAATATTCAAACAGCCCTTTCCGTTGAAGTTTCCAAGATCAATTTAGAGACAGGGAAGGTGTTGGATTCTTTTACAATCGATACTCAGCACACAGGCGGTACAAAGGGTGTTTCAAGAAGCAAAGCAGTGAGAAAATTCCGGAGACAGGCGGACGTAAAAATGAAAGAACTCTACACCCTTTCATCAGAAATAATTTCCGTAAAAGGAAGCACCGCCATGCTGCTATTAGGAAAAGACATGGGCGTTGAAGAGGGTACCTTTTTTGAAATTTTTGAGCCCGATAAAATAAGAACGATAAGAGGGAAACAATTCACAGTTTCCGGGGATCGGAATGGAATTGTCCAGGTAAGAAAGGTGTCTCCAGAAACAAACGAAACAGCAATTGTTCGAAAGTGGGGGAAAGTAAAAGAAGGTTACAAAGCGCTGGAATATTTGAACACTGTTTGGGAGATTGACCTGTCATACACAATGAATGCTGATCAGAAATATTCCGGAGGGCAAGTAAATATTCTCTATAATCCGCTCAATACATTACATTATGGAGGGAGTATTCGAGTGGGATATGGAGAAGACACTCGCAATGAACAAGACATGATTCTGGGTTTTGGCGCTATAGGGGCAATGAATATATTTCGACTACCTCTAATTTCCTTAACCGCTCAATTTGGACTAAACGTTGATTTGGCATTTCGTAAAGATGATGATGATCCAAAAAATACTGTTAATACCGTTCTGCCTTCTTTTGTGCCATCACTAAAAGGTAAAATGACACTTTCGAGAAAAATTGATTTAACAGTCATCGGCGGCTACAATGTGTCCGCAGCAGCGAACGAATGGACTTATACTACCACAGAGGATGATGAAACAGAAACTCATGACGCTGTATGGGAAAATGATGTGCCTGAGTTGGATATATCGGGTCCCTTTCTGTCGGTCTCATTCGGTTACTTTATTCTATAAATCTGCTTGCTGTTGAACCGGATGGATCAACACCTGTAAATTCCCTATTATGAAAAACAACTGGAAACCACTCCCACCCGAAACGTTTGATATTCCTGTTCATGAAATCCGGCGGGGATACAGAAGCGATGTTTACTTCTGGCGGAGCAAAGTAGTCCTTGAGCAGGCATCACTCAACAGGTCGGTATTGATGCAGATTTTTCAGAAAAAGGATGCCATCCTCTGCGGAGTTGATGAAGCACTGGCAATCCTGAACCTTGGAACGGGGCACTATAAAGACAGAAAAAAGGCATACAAACTTTTCGATATTTATATAAATCAAAAAAAAGAAATCCGCACTTACTACTACAATTCTAAAAAGAAAATGCTTGATGCCCAAAAAGTCCATCTTGAAACAAGTTCAGAACTGGATGAAATGTGGGAGAATACCTCTTCAGACCTTTCCTTGAAAACTCTACGTGATGGAGATACAGTCTCATCCTGGGAAACCGTAATGACAATTGAAGGGCAAATCACTGAATTTGTCCATCTGGAAACAATCTATCTCGGTGTATTGGCCCGGAGAACAAAAGTCGCTACAAATGTACGCTGTGTGGTGGAAGCTGCTAATGGTAAACCGGT
>CEQE01145100.1_pt1 | contig 18619 bp, 14 predicted proteins | sample 356201 | NCBI WGS metagenome assembly CEQE01 (sample SAMEA2619970, study PRJEB7988) | marine metagenome | biome: marine biome (ENVO:00000447); feature: mesopelagic zone (ENVO:00000213) & marine oxygen minimum zone (ENVO:01000065); material: "saline water (ENVO:00002010), including plankton...
TCCCGACATAGGTCACCTTCGCATTGACATGGGTCAGCTTCGTCCCGACATAGGTCAGCTTCGCACAGACCTAGGTTCCCAATACACCTGACAATCTGTACACTCGGTCCTCAGCAAGGGTGATCTATGATTCTGGCTAATCTCGCCAAACCAACGGAAGTAGCAAAGTCCGGGATGACACTGCGCGAAGCCCTGGATATCTGCGTCAACTGCGATGTGCCAGGTATCCCCTTCGTGAACGATGCCGGTGACATAGTCGGCCGAATCTGCATTCGAGAAACACTAAGAAAGACCTGCATTCCTTCGTACGTAGTCGATGCGGCCCATGTATTGGGAGATGACATCCACGAAGTGAATATTCCGGAACTGCATGCGGCGGATTTACTTTCGCAGCCCGTAGATCACTACATCCTGACCACATTCAATACGGTTACCTCCCTGTCACCTGTGATTAAGGGGTTGGCCATCATGGAGCAACTCCAATCTGACTATCTCTTTCTCGTCGATGACGGAGAATACAAGGGAGTCGTGACGCACATGGGAATCGCGCAACGGTTGCTGGAAGCTGGCGTAGATGACGATGTCATTTAGTGTGAACCGGTTACAAAATGAGGACCCATGCAGAGCCCAGAATTAACCCTTAACGCCAATATGTATTTGGCGGGCGTCACGCTGCTCCTTGCCTACATACTCATCTTCAGTGAAGTGATCCATCGAACCAGTGCAGCCATAATCGGCGCTGTAGCGATGGTCGGCATCGGCATGTATTTTGGATTCTACACTCAGGAACAAGCGCTTTTGGCCATCGATGGCAACACCATACTCCTGCTGACCGGCATGATGATGATCGTCGTGATGCTTCGTCCTACGGGCGGCTTCGAGTATCTGGCAATTCGGATAGCGAAACTCTCCCACGGTGATCCGCGGCGCTTACTGGTTTATCTCGGCGCTGCCGTCAGCATTGTCACCATGTTCCTTGATAACGTGACAACCGTATTGATATTCGCTCCCCTGACGGTATTGATCACCCGTATCCTGGCGATCAATCCATTGCCCTATCTGGTCGCCGAAGCCATGCTGTCTAATATAGGCGGCATTGCCACACTGGTGGGCGACCCACCCAACATCATAATCGGTAGTGCAGGTAACATAGACTTCACTACCTTTATCATTCATATGTTCCCCCCCATAGCGGTGATCTGGTTCGGCACGGTCTTCGTGCTCCTTTACATGTTCCGCGATTATCTGGAGCCGACCGACAAGAATCTGCTGGATCTGGATGAGACCAAGGCCATCACGGATAGAGTCGGTCTGCTGAAGGGGATGATTGCACTTGCCATAACCATCTTGCTTTTTTTCGTCCATCACCATTTCCATTTCTATCCTGCCTACGTAGCCTTTATTGGGGTAGCCATCTCTGTCGCCCTGTTGCGACCTGATCCGGAGCCGGTGTTTGGCAAAGTGGAATGGTCGGTGCTATTTTTCTTTGCCGGCCTGTTTATCATCGTCGGCGGCGTGGAAGCATCAGGGCTTCTGGAACTAATCGGTCATTACTTTGCGGAGGCGGCCAAGGATCCAAACAAACTCCTCATTACAGGTGTCGTGCTGATGTGGGCCGCGGCAGTGCTCAGTGCAGTGGTGGACAACATCCCGTTCACCGTTACCATGGCACCCATAATCGTCGGACTGGAAAGTCAGGGCGTTAACATCATGCCCCTGTGGTGGGCATTGGCTCTGGGAGTTGGTCTCGGCGGCAACGGCTCCCACATCGGCGCTACCGCAAATGTGATCTGTATCGCCGAGTCTGAACGATGCGGCATCCCGGAAGCACGAATCACGCCGTTGCTGTGGCTCAGGATCGGCATGCCAACGATGGTCTTCTGCCTGATACTGGCCAGCGCTTTGTACATTTCGTTCTTTGAGTTCTTTATGTAGACAGCATGCACAGGTTCTCGCAGGTGCACCTAACGAATCAGTGCGGATCTAGCAAAAGCGTCATTTCCTTCCATGCACAAGCTGCTGCATAATGTCCCTGGAGATCCAGGGGAATAGACCCCAGGCAAAGGAGGACCGTGCATGCTACAGGCGCTCAAGGCGGAAAAAACACTGAGGGATGACGTATTCACCATAGAACCGACGGCCAGAGTCGAGAAGCTAAGGCTGGGATATCTGGCAACCAAAGATAAAGTCGTCATCGATATCCTGCGCATCAGAACCCGGATCATGCAGGAAACAGAGGGCGAGCCAACAGTCACTCGCCAAGCGAAGGCGTTTGCTGCCATCGTCCGAGAGATGCCGATCAACATCTACGCGGATGAGCCCTTCGTGGGATGGTTGTTCTGTGAGCCGCGTGGTTCGAACCTTTCGGCGGGGCAGGCAAGGTCGTTGGAAAGCGAACTGGATATCCTTGCCACCAGGGAGATCACCCCATTTCAGATCAGCGACGAAGACAAGCGCGAGCTACGGGAAGAGATCCTGCCCTACTGGAAGGCACACCGTGGCTATAGCGCGACGCTCCCCCACTGGACAGCAGGTTACGAGAAAGTGCTGCACAAAGGGCTTCTGGGGGTAAAGCAGGATGCCGAGGAAGCCCTTTCGAATCTGGACCTGACCGATCCGGAAGATTTCAGCAAACTCGCGTTTCTAGAGGGAGTGGTCTTGGCCGTAGGGGCCGCTGCTGAGATTGGCGGCAGGTTTGCCGAGAAGGCCAGGGAAATGGCTGGTGAGGAAACAGATGCCGACCGCAAGACCGAACTCGAGAAGATCGCCGAGGCATGCGATCGGGTCCCGGCACAGCCAGCGAGGACATTCTACGAAGCAATACAGTCAGTGTGGTTCATCCATATACTGCATGCCCTGGACAACGAGCACGCCACCGGCATGGGGCCAGGGCGGGCCGATCAGTACCTGTTCCCCTTCTACCAGAAGGACATCGAGGAGGGGAGGATCACCAGGGAAGAGGCCCAAGAGCTGATCGATTGCTGGTTCATGAGGTATTCCCAGTATTACATGATCTGGCGTTCCGATGCTGGATCCTACGGTACTCACACGCCCCATACGCCGGGCCATCATCTTGATGTGGGCGGCCTCAAACCCGATGGGACCGATGCGGCCAATGTGCTCTCGCACATGTTCATCGAGGCCATGATGCACACGCCAGGGATGACAGAGCCGACGCTGGGACTGCTGGTGCACAGCAAGACGCCTGACGATCTGCTGATCAAGGCCTGTCAGCTAACCGCGTTGGGGGGAGGCTACCCCATGTTCATCAATCAGGATCTCCGCATCGAGAGCCTGCTTGCACGGAATGAGATCATGGATGGCCCACCGATATCGCTAGCGCTTGCCCGATGTGGAACCGGTGCCGGTTGCCACGAGCTGGTGCTGCCGGATATGGAATCCGGATTCAGTTTCACGCCCCTGAATCTCGCCGCTATCGTCGACCTGGTGCTGGGGAACGGCACCAGCCGCAGCGGCAGACAAAAGGGCATCGATACGGGTGACCCCCGGCAGTTCGAATCTTTCGGCGACGTACAGGAGGCCTTCAGGAAGCAGATGGCGCATCAACTTCGCAACGGCATCATAGGGTCGCACATGGCGGAGCGGGCGCTGCAGCCCAAGGCCTTCAACTCGGCCCTGGTCGAGGATTGCATTGCAAAGGGGATAGCCAAGGAGGAGGGAGGCGCGCGTTATAACGTTCACGGCGTTCAGACCTGGGGCCGCATCGATGCCGGCAACTCACTGGCAGCCATCAAGAAGCTGGTGTTTGACGACAAGAAGGTCACCATGGATCGGCTATGTGAAGCGCTGGACAATAACTTCCAAGGCCACGAAGACGTCGCCAAGATGTGTCTGCAGGCACCCAAGTTCGGCAACGATGAAGACTATGTCGATGAACAGATAGCCTGGGTAACGCATGTAGTCAACGAGGAGACCAAGCAATACAAGAGTACCTACGGTGGTTGCTCCGTGCTTTCGGAGGTACCAAGCGCAAGTTACGTGGGTGCCGGTAGGGGCGTAGGCGCCCTCCCCTCCGGAAGACTCGCCGGCGAACCGCTCTGTGAGGCGACCACGCCCATGGTGGGCACCGCGCTGAGTGGTCCTACCGCGGTTCTCAAGTCCATAGGCAAAGTCAATAACGCGGAGATGAATCAGGGACAGACCCTCAATATGAGATTGGAGCCGGGCATCTTCGCGAGACACGATGGCTTCAAACGGGTGGCTGACCTCCTCCGGGTATTCGTCGACCAGCGGGCCGACCAGATTCAGATCAACGTTGTCTCCTCAGACACCTTGAGGGCCGCACAAGAGGATCCGGCCGGATACCCCGACCTGGTGGTCAAGGTCGCCGGCTATAACGCTCGTTTTGTGGATCTGCATAAGGACCTGCAGGACAGCATAATCGCCAGGACAGAGTACGGACTGTAGATCGTCCAAACTACACTCGGATGTCTGAACGTCCGCTTGCTGCTAAGTTGCTACCTTCAGTTGGCCAAGCCGTGCAGGGCTAGGCCATCTTCGCCAGCAGCGTTTCGATATCGTCCACACCCTGGTGTTTGACGGTCAGGTATTCCCGGCCCGTCACGCCAAGGCCCAATTCTCCGGCGTGGGTGATCATCGGATGTTCCCAGGGCGACACGTTCTTCCAGCGTTCCTCGTTGCCGACGGCTCGAAGCAGAGCGACCCCCGCCACGTCCACGGCCACCCGGTCGCGACTGGCGATGATCGTGTCTGCCTTGACCGAATCGCCCGTGATATGGCTGCCCTGGTAGATCGGCCGGGTCCCATCGATGATATTCAGGCTTGGAGTGAATCCCAGATTCAGTTGGGCAATCGAGCGTGAGACGTGTTTGGTGTCCTGCAACGTCTTGAAAAACACCCCACCGACCAGGTTCTTGCGGTTCTCCGGCGGTTCGCTGCCGCGACCCATCTTCGAATGGAAATACCTGCGCGTCTCCCGCGGATCGCTCATGCCGACGAACGCCTTCATCGACATGGTCAACCATGCCTGGTTGTGCACTTTGCAGCACGGTACGTTGATCACGTGGTCCACGTGAAACAGAAATTCGGCCAGGCGAAAGCCGATGTCCTTGTCGCCGTCGAAGTAGTGTTTGGCCAGCGGGTGGTGTATCTCACGCCACTTCGGAGCGCCGTTCGGCATGTATTCCTCCGCTTCGTCGAGGCCGACGGAGATCACCTTGACGCCGCCGCCGATATCGGACTGCGCCTGCTGTGCAGCTTCGAGATGGCCGCTGCGCTTCATGGCGGACGCCGGTGCCTCTGCCCCAAAGCACCTGTCGCTGATGAAAATCGTCTCGCTGCCGGCTTCAGCCGCCAGCTTGGCCACCTCGTAGAGGACCTCTGGGTTGGTAGTCGCCGGGTGTTGCACGCCGGCCACCTGGTTGGGTTTGATGAGCACCCGCTGGCCGGGCCTGATGAAATCCATGCCGCCCGACAGGGCTACCGCCTGACCGACAGCTTTTGCGATTGAGGTATTCTTGGCAATCCCAACCGTGGATCTGATTGGGTCCGAGCCGAGGGCGGTCGTGCCCGGCGCCAGTCCTGCTGATAGTGCGGATGCGCCGGCAATTTTCAAGAAATCGCGGCGATTGTGCAGTTGTCTTCCTTTAGAGTCCCTACTCATGACATAGACCTCCCTTGTTCCATGACACCGTATGACAGTTGCACCGTACGTACACGGTATAGGGGCATTGTATGATCGGGTCGTGGGTCTCGCAACTCCAATATACGAGCAGCCCATAGATATCTCCTTTAATGAATTAGCAGTCCTTTCAGTGATCAACGGGTCCTGCCGATTCTCCCAGCCCCTCCCACACTCGCGGCTGCCGATCATGTTGACAGTGGCTGACAACGCGATATAGGATCTTTCGCATAAGGAGATGCCAACGCTGAAGGGAGATACGACGTCCTGCTGAAAAAAAAGAGGCGTGCCAGGTAAACTGCTGACGGCACGTCCCTCAAATAACAACTTGCCATATGGAGCAATCTACCATGCCACGACTACCCTATAGTGCCATTCTGCTCATTCTCCTTGCAGCCACTGCGAGTTCAGGGCTGGCGGAAACGGACAAACCCAGCGTAAGCGATCTCGCCTGGATGACCGGCTCCTGGGCTGGGCCTGTGGGCCCCGGAACCCTGGAAGAAAACTGGATTCAGCCAATCGGTGGCTCTATCGCCTCTCTGGTCCGAATGACCGGTAATGGGGCAACCAGTATGGTTGAGCTGATCGTCATCGAAGAGGAAAACGACTCCCTCGTGCTGCGCATTCAGCAGTGGAACCCCGGTTTTGCACCAAGAACGCCTGGCCCACAGACGATGACCCTCGCCGAGATGAAAAAAAACCGGGTGGGATTCACGGCGACGGAAGGGGGTATGAGATCTCTGGCCTATAGCCGTCCAACGCCGGATACGTTTAACATCGATATCGAAACCAGTGCCGGTGCGAAGTTCCAAATCAACTTGAAGGCGCGTTAGCGGCTAGACAAGAGGGGATAGATAAATGCAAACGGGAGAGTTCACCGGCTTTAGCGTCCAACTGAGAGATCCCGGCATCGCCTGGATTCAATTCAACACACCAGAACGCTTGAACGGCCTGACACAAGCCATCAAGCGTGATCTGACTGAGACGATCGTGCAGGCCCAGATGGATAACGCCGTACGGGTTCTGGTATTCACTGGTGAAGGACGGGCGTTCTGTGCAGGGGACGACATCTCTGGACAGGGCAAAAATATCGAAGGGGATGCTCTGTTGCCGCCGATCCCGCCGGGGCACGATTCGGACATCGGCACCTATGAGGGATTGCGACACCTGTCACAGACCCTTAACACGGGCGTTAGATCTTGCGACAAGATCTCCATTGCAGCAGTCAATGGTGTTGCGATCCAGACAGGCATGTCGCTGGCACTCGCCTGTGACTTCAGGATAGCTGCCGAGAGCTCGCGCATGGGCAGTGCCACTCTGCGCTTCGGCTTATTGCCCGATGAGGGGGGGCAGTACCTGCTGGTACAGCTCATTGGAGTGGCCAAGACCATGGACTTTCTTATCAACAAGCGCATCGCCAGCGCCGCCGAGTGTCTGCAACTTGGCCTGGTGCATGAGGTGGTCGCTGACGACGAACTCGAGACGCGAACCATGGCGTTTGCCACTGAACTGGCCAATGGACCCCAGGTGTCGATGCGACTGCTGAAGCGCTCCGTGTACAACGCCTGGGATCTGAGCTGGGAGCAATCACTGGATGAGATCGCCGCCAAGACTGCGATTTCGGATCACCATCCGGATGCGCGGGAAGGTGGCACGGCGTTCCGTGAAAAACGAGCGCCCTCTTACAACAAGTGGCTGCAGGATTCCATCAGCAAGGAACACCCGGGTCGAATTCGACTACGAAATGTCCTTGCTCAGCTCGAGGGCGAAGCCAGGCGTCTCGGCTTGGGTGTCGACGAGGTACAGGCACTCGGACAAGAGCTGATGAGCAAGCTGCCCGAGTAGTCCGGATCCTGCTTATTGTTTCTTCAGGCAGACGCTGGCTAGAATCCTGTTGGGAGATTCCTCCTCGGGAGATACGCTGAATGGTCCACGAGGTAGTCGAAGAAGAACTGCTGTTCGGCCAAGCGGGAGATCGGAAGCTGGTGGGGCAGTGGTACCGTCCGGCGGTACCTGCCGGGGCCACCATTCCGTTGGTCATCGATGTGCATGGTGGCGCCTGGTACTCCGGTGACCGTTTCTCCGGACGGCATTACGATCAGGCCTTGGCCGCCGCCGGATGCGGCGTCTTTGCGATCGATTTCCGACATGGACCTGACTACCGACATCCCGCCGCCAGCGCGGATATCGCAGCCAGCGTTCGCTTCGTAAAACGAAATAGCGCTCGACTGGGCGTTGACCCTGGGGGTATCGCGCTGATCGGAAGTTCCAGCGGGGGGCACCTGGCTCTGCTCGTTGGACTGAGTCCCAATGTTCCCGAGCACCGAACGACGCAGATAGTGATCGGTGACGCCATAGTTCTGGATGAAGAAACCAGCGCCGATGTTGACTGTGTGGTGGCGCTGTGGCCGGTAACGAATCCCCTGGCAAGATATCAGTATGCGCACAGTTTCAGCGCCGGCACACCCCGCGAGCATGGCAACTTCGTTCCGGAAAGGCTGGCTGCAGGACACGATGCATATTTCGGCAGTCAGCAGGTGATGCATGCGGCATCCATCCAGCGAATGCTGTCCGATGGGGAGTTCGAGCGACTGCCACCGGTCCTGCTGGTGCAACCGGAACTGGACCAGAACGTTCCGGTCTTCATGAGCCGGACCCTAGCAGGCGCCTATGAGTTAGCAGGTGGCAATCTCCATATGAGTCTGTATCGGGCCGTAGGTCACGGATTTGCTCACACACCGGGACCCGCAACGGACGCATGCATCACGGAGATGTTGGCGTTCATTCGAGAGCACGTGACGTAGGGCACTCCAGAATTAAGGAAGATGGTCGTGAGCAAAGCAGATGACCCACCGGAAGGCTATGATGGATTTTGCGGCATAGAGGTGAATGGCAAGGTATGCGGTAGACCGGGCCATCTTCAGGGAGGGCCCGGGCCCTACTCTTCCATCTATTGCGAAGAGCATCAGGACGTTCGACCGCTCGATCTGAGCTATCTGCTGTGGATACCTATTCTCCTCCTCCTTCTCGTCCTGCTCTGGTGGCTATTTTCTTGAAGCAACGGATCAACTGAGGCGCTGATGCGATGAGAATACTGTTCCTGGATCTTGACACATTACGCCCGGATCACCTGGGCTGTTACGGGTACCATCGAGACACGTCTCCCAACATCGACCGGATTGCTGCCGAAGGGGTACGCTTCCCCAACTATTACTGTTCCGATGCGCCCTGCTTGCCATCTCGAGCGGCACTGACGACCGGCCGATTCGGTATACATACCGGTGCCGTCGGCCATGGCGGCACGGCAGCGGATATGCGCCTGTCCGGGGAATCGCGCGGCTTTTTCGGCCGGTTGGCAATCGGGCAGAGCCTGGCAGCCATGTTGAGCGGGGCCGGCTTGCACACGGCGTCGATATCCCCCTTTGCGGAGCGCCATGCCGCTTGGTGGTTCAACGCGGGATTCAAGGAGATGCACAACACCGGTAAGCGCGGCATGGAATCCGCCGAGGAAGTCACGCCCACGGTCCTGCGCTGGATAGAGAACAACGCCAGCGAGGACAACTGGTTTCTGCACGTCAACTATTGGGACGCCCACGCTCCCTATCGGGCCCCGGAGAGTTTCGGCAACCCCTTTGCAGAGGCGACACTGCCGGAGTGGTTCGACGAAGAGCTGATTGAGAAGCATCGCGCCATGGTGGGTCCAAACACGGCGCGCGAACTCAGCATGTATAACGCCGATCCAAGCCCCTACTATGCCCGCCACGTCGGCGAGATCCGCGACATGACCGACCTGCGCAATCACATCGATGGTCAGGACTGCGGCATCGCCTATATGGACAGCCACCTGGGCCAACTTTTCGAAGCCCTGACGGCAGCGAAGGTCATGGATGATCTCGTTATCATTATCAGTTCCGACCACGGCGAGAACCAGGGCGAGCTCGGCATCTACAAGGAGCACGCTACCGCAGATCAGGCGACCTGCAATATTCCCATGATCATTCGCTGGCCAGGCAAGGCACGCGCCGGACACGTGGACGACGGTCTACACTACAATCTGGACCTTGCACCCACGCTGGCGGAACTACTTGGGCAGAGATTCCATCCGCAATGGGACGGGCAAAGCTACGCGCGCGCCATCACGGATGGGGAGGACTGCGGTCGTCCGTATCTCGTAGTCAGCCAGTGTGCTCACGTGTGCCAGCGCGGCGTGCGATTCGGGCCGTGGATGTACATACGCACCTATCATGACGGCTACCATCTCTTCCCGAGGGAAATGCTGTTCGACATCCGCAAGGACCCCCATGAGCAGCATGATCTCGCAGAGGATCAACAGGAGATCTGTCGCCAGGCCGTCTACATGTTGAACGACTGGCACGACGACATGATGGCCACCATGCCGGATGCTATCGATCCGCTATGGACCGTAATACGCGAGGGCGGGCCGCTGCATGCGCGTGGCTACCTGCCTGAGTACTGCAAGCGTCTGCAGGACACCAAGCGGGGTTGGGCAGTAGAAGAACTGAAGCGTCGTCATCCCTACGAATTCGATTAACGCGCCAATCCATGCAAACTAAGTCGATCCTGGGCCGGATCAGATCCGCACCTCATAATAGAAGTTAGACGGATCATCAAAGTCGTGCTTGATACACTGACTGAAACCACCCTCACGAGTCATCTCGGCAACAACTTCCGGATGAAAACCCAGCGTACCCAATCCCAAGCCGTCCGCTGTGGACAATGCCGACGACATACAAGCCGTGACTGAGAAGCCGTACATCATGGCCAGAAACGGATTCTTCCTATCGATTTGGAAGTCGCCATAGCTCTTGATATCCTTTATGAGCCAGATCCCATCGGGCTTGATCGCCTTACGGATTGCTGCAATGACCGTGTCGGGACGGGTCATGTCATGCATGCAGTCGAAGGTGATGATAAAGTCATAGGCGGGTTCTGTCGGCAATTCCTCGCCGCCCGCCACGTGAAACTCAAGATTCGACAGTCCCCTGTCCGTTATCTTCCTGTTGGCAATCTCAATAGCGTGGGACGAAGGATCGTACCCATGGCACTGGCTATTGGGGTAGAGTTCCGCCAGAGTTGCGATTGCCAGCCCGGCACCGCAGCCGACATCGGCAATCGCTGCGTGACCACTCAGTCTGTCTTCAAGACCGGGCAGTGCCGGTACGATCTTCGGCAGCCCATATTTCGTCCAGGGACCCAACATCCTTTCCGTTCCATGGGCACTGGACGGGCCCAAGTCCTCGTAGCTAAGGCCAAGACCTGTATTAAAGGCATCAGCTAGTTTATCGATGACTGACGGATCGGTAGGCCCTCCAAACGCGCCCGCTGCAAACTGCAGGCTGTCGTCCTCAGCCATGACGCGACTGCCAACTTCCGTCAGTTCGAAGCGTTCACCGTCGTGATACTCGAGGATTTCCGCTGCAGCCTGATTCTTAAGCCACTCTAACAACCAGCGTGAGTGGTAGCCCGTCTTCTCTGCCAGATCTGCAGCAGACACCGCGCCGGCGCCATCCAGGGCCTGGTATATACCAAGGCGATCACCGAGGTGAATCATCATCGAAACCATCTCGCCCTGTTTGAAACTCCAGATCTTGCGGGTGTAATCCTTTAGTGCATCTTCATCCACAAATTTGCCAGCCATCTTCTTGGGTCCTCGGTCTGCAAGGTTCAAGGTTTTTATCACGGTGACATGAGGAGGTCAATCGGACCGCCACTTCAGCGTTTCCCAGATTGGCTGAAGGCCTGGTATTATGAACGAGTTCCGGCCACGCCAGCCGCAGCAGGCGTTTGTACGCCATCAATGATAATAGAATAGCAGGAGTCTCCCCATGGCCGAGAACGCTGCAACCGCGCCCAAGACGGGTGGCCTATATCGACACTATGTCCTGGTCGTTCTGGTCATCGTTTACATCTTCAACTTCATCGATCGCAATATCCTCTCCATCCTGGCGGAGGACATTAAGGCCGATCTGGGTGTCACGGACGCGCAGATGGGGTTCCTGTACGGCACCGTGTTCGCGGTATTCTACGCGGTCTTCGGCATTCCCCTGGCGCGATTTGCCGACGTCTGGGTGCGCCGTAGCTTGATTGCCGGCGGCCTCGTCGTGTGGAGCGCAATGACGGCACTTTCCGGACTCGCGCGTTCGTTTCCCGTGCTGGCCGCCTGTCGCATCGGTGTCGGCATCGGCGAGGCGAGCGCATCGCCCGCAGCGTATTCGCTCCTATCCGACTACTATCCGCCGGAAAGACGTGCCACGGTCATCGCGATCTACTCCGCCGGTGTCTTCATCGGCGCCGGCATCGGTCTCTTTCTCGGCGGTTACATTCTCGATACCTGGAGCGCCTGGTATCCCAATTCGGCTGATGCGCCATTTGGCCTGAAGGGTTGGCACGTGGCTTTCATGGCAGTGGGCGGGCCGGGAATTCTAATGGCGGTGTGGGTACGCACCTTACGCGAGCCGATACGCGGCATCAGCGAAGGACTCATTGCCGAAACCCACACGCAGCCCCTGCGGGTCCTTCGCGAAGAATTTGCTGCCGTCATCCCGCCGTTCAACCTGATCTCCCTGATGGGCGACCGCCGCGCACTGGCAATCAATGGCGCTGCCGCCTTCGCAGTCACCATAGTGGCACTGCTACTCACTGCGCTCACGGGCAGCGTGGCACAGTGGATCGCCCTCGGCATTGGCGTATACGTGTCATTCTCGTGGGCTCAGTCATTGAAGATCCGCGACCCGGTCACATTTGGCCTGATTTTCAAATCGAAGGGACTGATGTATACGCTGGTCGCGTTTCCCAGCATCGCCTTCGTTATGTATGGCATCGGTTTCTGGACAGCACCACTCCTGATACGACTGCATGACGTCAGTGCCACCGAGGTGGGCCTCTACATCGGTCTCGGTTCTGCAGCCGGCGGCCTTACCGGCACAACGCTTGGGGGCGTTCTGGCAGATTGGCTGAAAGCACGCGTTGCCGCCGGGCGGATCTTGATCGGGTACATCTGTATCGTCACCATGACGCCGGCCGCCCTGTGGATGATCTACACGGAAAGCCTTACCACAGCTTACATAATGAGCTTCTTCTTCACTCTGTTTTCTTCAATGTGGGCGGGCATACCTCCAAGCACCGCCAACGACCTGGTTCTGCCGCGTATGCGTGCGGTGGCGGGCGCGTATTACATCCTGGTCACCACCTTCGTCGGCCTTGCCCTCGGCCCGTATGTCATGGGGCAGATGAGCGACCGGTTTATGGCGGCGGGCATGAGCGATGGCGAGGCGCTGCAACTGGCGATCGCATTGTCCATGCTCATCTTCCTGGTCACCATCTTCTGCCTGGTTATGGCTCGCCGTTACCTACCACAGGATGAGGCAACGCGCCTCGAGCGGGCGCGAGCGCTTGGAGAAGTAATTGGTGATTCCAGTGATTCGAAGGACTCGTTAGTTCCTGCGGGACAATCTTCCTGAAATACCACTTCAGGTCACGTTCCTGCGTCCATGTCAATGTGAATACCAGTGATATCGGTGAGCTCATTTACCATCTGACTGAGTTCAGCAATCCATGCAACCCCATAGCCCTTCTTCACGCGGAGCGTCTGATAGCGAGGATGTCCTGCAACTTCGTCGACAATTGATTGAGGACACCACAGCGACAACCGCATCATCGACCAGGGCACACCATAGAGGGCGTTATCGCTGGATGGTTCCAGCAAGTTGATGCCCTCTTCAATGTCCCCCAACAAGAAACGGCCATAGATCCTGTACAGGTTCTCAAAATTCCTTCTGCCTGCCAGCCATTCGAAGTACTCTCTGGCAGCATCCAGCTCCCCAGTCCAGAAAAGATGATAGAACTGTGGGAAGTTCTTTGGCCAGACCGTGTTGATAATTTCCAGGTCCTGCTCAGCCTTCGAGTATTGTCCGGTGCGGGTATACAACGTGGCCCGCTCTCCTCGTGCTATAGAATCATCCGGTTGAAGGTCGAGCAATCGCGACTCATATTCGATAGTCTCTTCATAGCGACCGGCAGCATGCAGAGGATAGATTATCCTGCGATCCAGCGTAGTGATCTCGCCGATAGAATACCCTGTAGCAGCCAGATACAGCTCATTAAACCGGATTGCCGTCTGAAACAACCCTGCTCGAACCAAACGGTCGCTCATTTGGATATATTCAAAGCAGCGCCACGTGGAGTCTGGATTGCGTATCTTTACGCACGCTTCATCGGCTAGCTGCTTTTCTGTATGAATCAGAGCAGGATCAACCATGCGTTCAATCTCTGCCCAGGGATACAGTCTATCCGCATAACCAGCGGCTTTCGCACCTTCAAAGGCATGTTGGGCTTTTACGGCCATGTCCTGCTCGCCGTGCAATGCCATCAGATTATAATATGCCCAACCCAAGCGCCCATGAGCGTCTGCAAAGCCAGGGTCCAATGTCGCAGCCTTTCCAAAATGGCTAACCGCATGATTGACGTGACGGCGTGACAGTTTTCTGCTCTCATGTTTGCCCAGCAAGTAGCTGTCGTAAGCACTGATGTTGTTGGTTCCCACATCTATCAGATTGTTAGACTCTCCCGGGCCCAGCTCAATCTTTAGCGCGTCGATCACCTTCTGAGCCACGTCATCCTGAAGCTCAAAGATATCGTCCAAAGTGCCATCAAACCGTTCCGTCCAGATGCTTCGACCGCTGCTGACCTCCTGCAGTTGAACATTGATGCGCACTCGATTGCCCGATTTCTGCACGCTTCCGCTCAGGATCGTCTGCACCTCCAGCTTCTCACCCATAGCCTTGAGATCAGCATCGTGATTCTTAAATGCAAATGCAGTAATCCTTCCCGCGACTTTCAGGCCCTCTATCCTCGTCAGGCCACTGATCAGTTCCTCTGATATGCCATCACACAGATATTCGTTGTCAGGATCGTTACTCCTGTTCTCCAAGGGCAGCACAGCGATGGACTTTTCGTCCCGCTTAGGTTCGGTAATCGACGGACTGGCGGGAAGCGGTATCGGTTCTGCTGCGCTCGGCAACAGCGACCTCAGGCTGTCGGACAGTTTCTTGCGATAGTCTTCATCCGAATAGTCGTTGCGAATGATGGCCTGCATGTCACTCAGACTGAGTTCTAGGCCTGCTGGCAATTCGGTGTTTTCCAGATGAACAGCCAGGACCTTACGCTCTCTCGACAGACAGAAGTTCACTTCTTTAAGGCAATTGGAGGAAGCGACCGCACGAGGCGTGATGTAGTAAAGGAACAGCGTACACTGCGTTAGTGCAAGCGCCACTTCGTCCCGCCAGGTGGATCCGGGACTGATGCCTTCGTCGTACCATACCTCGAATCCCTGTTCTCTAAGGCGCGTAATCTCGGGATACACGGTCTCCGCATCTTCGTGCGCATAGCTTACGAAAATGTAGGGTCTGTCGCCTTTATATGCTGGAAACGGCCTTTCCATGCGGGATTACCGGGATACGAGCCGTCAATAGTACTCAGGACCCATCTGAAAGGCAAAAGTCGCAAGGTACACGTTGCGCAGCGACGTCGTTCACATCCAGGATCCACAGCTTGAGGACAGCCGCTTTTTCTCCGAAGCGGACATGAAACCTGTCGTCACGAGGATCACAAGAACTTCTGACTGTCACTCCTGGATCCTACACACGTCACGTGTTAGTCGATGCCGAGATTGCGCAGGCCAGCCAACTGTGGGTCGACCAACTCATCCTTGTTTCGGTAGCTGAGGTGTGTGCCTGTGTCGAACAGTGCCACCGTCCAAGTGGGAACCAGCGCTCGCGCTTTGGCCACCGCCTCCAGGGCCTCTTCGGTACGTCCTAGAATGGCGAGAATATTGGCGAGTTCGCTCCAACGAGCTGCTTCTCGGGGTTTCTCGGCGACGGACTGCTCCGCCCAGTCAAGCGCCTCCGTGTTTCGCTCCAGGATCACGCAGGCCTGGTATAGTATTCGATATGGTGGGTGCGCCAAACGCTGGGCTCTGTCTATCACTTCGGCTGCCTGTCCAGTTACGCTGAGCGCAACCATGAGTGCATATGTATCCTGTCCGAGGATTTCGCTGGCCCGTTCGGCCATCCGCAATGCATGGGCTTCGTTTCCAAGTGTGATGTGCACATAGGAACACATGCTCAATGCCCACGGCTGATTGGGCATGAGTTCAATGGCCTTGTCCGCGTGCTTCAAGGCATCAGCTGAGAACTCTTCAGGATGTCGCGTAAACTGCCCCTTTACCATCCGGGTCAGGAACTGCGCCGTGTTTGCATGGGCCGGACCATATTCCGGATCGAGATCCACCGCGCGACTCAGCAGCGAGCGCACGTGATCACGCGTCGACCGATCGACCACGAGGATACTGGCGGCTCTGTTGACAAGGCCCCATGCGTCGAGCTCTTCGTCTCGAACGTCCACGTAGGTCTGAGCATGTGCCGCCCCCACAGCGCTGCCCATTTCATCTAGGATTGACGCGACCAGTTGATCCTCGATTTCGAGTAAGTTGTCCGCAGATCTATCGTATCGTTGCGCCCAGACTTGCTGACCCTCGGCTGTCTCAATGAGATTTACAGTGGCCCGAACCCTGTTACCGCCCCTCTGCAGGCTCCCATGCAGAATGTAACGCACACCACGGAGTTTACCGATCTCAATCGGGTCCGAATCTACATCGGAGGCCTGGCCTGGGACTTTCTTCCAGAGATCCATTCGTACGATGTCTCCCGCATCGAGGTCTTGAAACACACTGATTGGCATCGAAGCAATGAGAGTATCCGCAATGCCTTCGCCAAGAAACGCCAGTTCGCGATCATCAGACAAACTTACGAATGGGAGAATCATGATAGACGGCGGATCCGTCTTCTGGGCAGCCTCTATAGTGGATCCCTTCACCGTGGGTTCGATCACCGTTGTGAGCGCGGCTACCAGACGCGAGCGGTAAGTTTCCTGAGTGAACTCCGATCGGCGTAAAGCCTGTCGATTACTCAGCGAGAGACGCACTTCCGCAGGTAACGGTGTCTCATCCATCTGCACAACGAAGATCGGCTTCTTTTCGTCAAGGGCGAAGTTAATTTCCTGCAGGCAATTCTCTGATTCTGCGGCACGTTGGGTGCAGAAGAATACCATTCCTCCCGAGCGGCTCAATGCATCCGCTAGAGCACGTCGCCACACAGTTCCCACATGAATACCGTCGTCATACCAGAGATTGAACCCGGCGTCACGCAGCCAGAGCATTTCTGGATACACAAGCTCCCCATCCTCATGGGCATAACTGACGAAGAAATAGGGTGAGTTTCCTTCGTAGGCTGGGAAAGGTTTCTCCATGCCTTGTTCCTTCTTGTTCTTGGCCAAGACGATCCAACCCAGAATCTAGAGATCAAGCCACTCGAAGTTAGTTCCAGGGACGATTGGATTAGTTCAGGCTAACAATCCTTGCCGACAGCCGGGCAACCGCCGTACGGTTCCGAATGCTTCAGCTACACCCACTGCCAGTTAGTCCAATTTCCGCTTTTGGCCACTTGTTCCGAAAACTGCATAGACTGCACGCGGTGGAAAAGATCACTCGGAATGTCAGCTATTGGCGCGTCACAGATCAAGCGCTCCCAGAAGCAATCGGAGAACTCTCTGATCGGTCGTGCGGGCGTCCCCTATCAATCGGGTCGCCTTCCTTCGATCCGCTGTCGTCCAGCTACTGTCGTAGCGGGGAATGCTCGCGCCGTTGAAATCCTCGAGACGTTCCTCTATACGCCACCCGTTGGGATGCCGATAACCACCACGCAGGTAAGGCACTGCCCAACTCTCCGCCAGTGCTGCCGTCAGGTGCCGATACTCATCGCTGGCTTGCCGGAGGAGCCCTGCTGCGCGCCCATCTTGTGACGCGGCCAGTCGCTCCAGATAGACCTGCGCTGCCCTGCGTGCATCAAACAGGTGATGGTAGAGGGTCGCTTGTCCTTGCCAATACATAAGTGCCTGATCTTTGGGAAGGTTAACCAGGCTATTAAGGTCGTCAAGCCAGGCATCATATGCACGAAGCCCACTCTCTAACGTGGGCTGGTAGTGCCAGATCCAGTTGGCACGACAGCTTATCTTCAGCGTCGCCGGTGTCAGTGCATCGATGGCCGTCTGCAGGAACAGCGGTGCAGGCAGTTCATATTCGGACGCCTGCAAAGCCCAGACATCGGCTGGTAGCTTCGAGGTGATATCACCGAAAGCTGTCTCACAGACAAAGGTATTTGCAGTGTGAGTCGGTTCACTCACCAGGCACCAATCGGTGCCGCCTGCTACGTTCAAGGCAATGAAGGGGCCACCGGCTTCAAGCGCTTTCGCTGTCAGCTTCTCCGCGTCAGCTTCTTTGGGCGGAAAGCCCTGCAGAACTCGCAGAGTCGATCCGCTCAGCCGCAGCACAGCATTCAGGTGCTGCTCAAGCGAACCATCCGTGGAAATGCCAGGATGTAGTCTTCCGCCACATATGTCCGGCACCGATGACCTGGCAAACCGAACCGAAAACGCCATACCGCTCGCGCCCATAAGATCTACATAGTCGAGGCGATGACCACGCCGCGACAGTAGCCGGACTAACGCCTCAATGAAGGTGCTCTGTCTCCAGGCAGGTCTTCCCGACACATTCTGACTGGGATTCTGGTCAGTCAACTTAGCAGCCACAACTGCAGGCTGCAGTAACGGAGCGGCAGCCGCAACGCCAATTGCATTGAGGAACCTGCGGCGAGAGAGCGCAGACATGGGATGTCCCAAGTAGACATTGTCGGTAAACATGAACGGTATATACCCATACCGTGTCTGTCAACAGAGTTGCCGTTGTGACCGCTCCTGGCCGTTCATCGCGCCATGAGAATCGTCAGCCGATGAGGCTCGGATATAGACGGGTGATGCAGGAGGATGTCCTGCTTGCCGTCCTCGTTTAGGTCCACCAGCCAGACATATTCCCTATCCTTGGGC
>CEQE01029438.1_pt1 | contig 18590 bp, 15 predicted proteins | sample 356201 | NCBI WGS metagenome assembly CEQE01 (sample SAMEA2619970, study PRJEB7988) | marine metagenome | biome: marine biome (ENVO:00000447); feature: mesopelagic zone (ENVO:00000213) & marine oxygen minimum zone (ENVO:01000065); material: "saline water (ENVO:00002010), including plankton...
CCCGCGCCAAGCGCCGTCCTGATCGCGACCTCCCGACGCCGCGCGGCGCCGCGCGCGAGCAGGAAATTCGCCACGTTCGCGCAGGCGACCAGCAGCACGAGCGAGACCGCCCCGAGCAGCACCAGCAGGGCCGGCCGGATGGGCCCGAAGACGACTGTGTCGAGCGGCTCGACGAACGTGCCGCGGCCGTCGTTCTCGGGGTAGTCGCGTTCGAGGTCGGCGGCGATGGCGCCGACCTCTTCCTGCGCCGTGACGACGCTCGCACCGTCCGCGAGGCGGCCGACGACGAGAATCGGATGTGTCTGGCGGGGATAGACCTCCTCGGAGGCCTGTAGCGGCATCCAGACGTCGACGTCGACGCGCGCGCCGCGCTCGGCGAACGAACGCCCGTACTTCGCCGACGAGAGGATCTGGAAGATCCCAAAGTCGGACGCCGACGGCATCACGCCGATGACGGTGACGGCGCGGTCGTCGAGTTGGATCGTCCGCCCCACGACATCGGGTTCGCGCGACAGGGCACGGGTCCAGAAACCCTCACTGACCAGGGCGACTTGCGGCCCGCCGGCGGCGGCTTCGACCTCGGTGAACACCCGGCCGACGATCGGTTCGAGACCCAGCGTCGAGAAGAAGTCGCCGGTCACCCCAAGCGCGGGCAACCGCTGGGCGTCGCCGCTGGCCGGCGTGTGATTCACTTCACGACCGGTGAACGCGCCCCAGGCGTCGAGTTGCGCGCTGCGGTCCTGGAAGTCCAGGTAGTCGGGCCACGAGGCGGGCTCGCGGGTCGTCCCGCTGTTCCGGTCGGTCTCCCAGACCATCACGAGCCGATCGAGCGCCGCGACCGGGGCCTGTCGCAGCAGGACGCCGTCGACGACGCTGAAGATCGCGGTATTGGCGCCGATGCCGAGTGCGAGCGTTACGATCGCGACGGCGGCGAAGCCGGGGTTGCGCGCCAGCGCGCGCCCGGCGTATTTCACGTCGGTCAGCAGTTCATTCATGGTGGGCGCTCCGGTATATGCTAGTTTATTAGCACTTGAGATGCCAAGAACTTAACATACCCCTGTCAACCGCGAACACGACACTCGGGCGGCTACGGCCCGAGCCACGAGCCCAGCGCGACGCCAACGAATGTCGCCGTGGCGTAGCCGAGCGTGCCGCAAAGGATGGCGGGGATGACCAGGCCGTGCCAGCCGCGCGCCGTCGCCATCGCCGCCGCCGTTGTCGGCCCGCCGGCATTGGCGTTCGAAGCGACGACGATCTCCGCGAGGTCGAGTTTCAAGAGGGCGCCGGCCGCCAGCAGGAACAGGAGATGCACGCTCAGAATGACCGCGGCGAAGAGGAACAAGGCCGGGCCGGTGCGGATGACGACCGCGATGTTCGCACTCGCGCCGATTGTCGCGAAGAAGAGCTGCATCATCACGGTCCCGATCTCCTGCGCCCCACCCAGGCGCCCGAGGCGAGACGGCAGCGTCGTCGCCGCAGCGACCGCGAGGGCGGTGAGGAGGAGGATACCGCCGCCATCCCAGCCGAATGCGGAGGCCAGCGTGTAGCCGAGACCGCAGCAGACCGCTGCGATCGCGAGTGACGTCATCATGCTGGGGACCGTGATCGGATCGGCGGCGAGTCCGGCGGCGACCGTGGCTGGAGTACCCACGGTGTGGCGCTCAGGGTAGTACCGGCGCAGGACGGCCACGGATGGCAGCGTGAAGAGCACGAGAAAATAGAGTGTCATCACCAGATTGTCCGCCGCTACGCCGGCCGTGAGCAGATCGCCCGACCTGAGGCCAAGCGCCTCGGCGGCGCCAGCGTAGTTCAACGACCCTCCCACGAACGTGGCGGCGAATATTCCGGCCAGCCGCCACCCGTCGTTGGGGAGCGGCACCACCGCGAACGCCAGCAGGGTGCCGAGCACCGTGCCGACGGCGCCACACCCGAACGCGACGAGTGTCGGTCCCGCCTCGCGCACGATCCGCCGAAGGTCGGCCTTGAACAGCAGCAGCGGAATCGCCAGCGGCACGATGTAGCTCCAGACGATGTCGTAGACCGGCGCCGTGACCGGTATGACGTTGAGGTTCGACAGGACGAAGGTCGACGTGATCGCGACGATCACACCGGAGACCCGGGCACCCCATCGGGTGTTCGCTTCTGCCCAGAAGCCGAACGCCGCCGCCGACAGCAGCACGGCCAGAAGCGCCCAGGTGTCGTTGGGAGTGATGAGCGGCATTAGAGAATGCGTAGCGCAGGACTTGCCACACCTGCCAGAACCAATCGACGCCTAGACCCCCGAAGCAAAGTCCTGCGAGGGCGAGCCAGAGGCGAAGCCCTACTCCTAGAGGCATGAGACTACGAGCATTCGCCCGGCCGGCGCAAACGTGACTAGTGTCTTGCTAGAATCGGCGTTCCCGAAGGAGACCGATGCCTGTCGATCACGCGCTAGCCGTCAGCCTGCTGCAGGACCTTGTCCGTATCCCGTCGGTGAATCCCGACCTCGTGCCCGGCGCGCCGGGTGAAGCCGACGTGGCGGCCTATATCGCCGACGCGCTGCGGTCATGGGGGCTGACGGTTGACGTCGTCGAGGCCGCGGCCGGGCGACCGAACGTCGTCGCGACGCTGAAGGGCTCCGGTGGCGGCCGGACGCTTCTCTTCAATGGCCACATGGACACGGTGGGCGTCGAGGGTATGGCGGAGCCATACTCGGGCGAACTGCGTGACGGCCGCGTGTACGGCCGTGGGGCGATCGACATGAAGGGATCGCTCGCCGCGACGATGGCGGCGACCAAGGCGCTCATCGATGACGGGGCGCAGTTGCACGGCGACGTGGTCTTCACCTACGTCGCCGACGAGGAGTACGCCAGCCTCGGGACCGAGCGAGTGGTGGCCGACATCGCCTCGGGGCGCCTGCCGCGTCCCGAGGCCGCCGTGAACACCGAGCCGACCGGCCTGCGGGTCGGACTGGGCCACAAGGGGTTCACCTGGGTCGAGGTCACGACGGAAGGGAAGGCGGCGCACGGGTCTCGCCCGGACCTGGGCGTCGACGCGATCGTGAAGATGGGGAAGGTCCTCGTCGAGGTCGACCGGTGGCAGGCCAGACTCGAGGCCGGCGACCGGCATCCTCTGCTCGGGCCCGGTTCCGTTCATGCCTCGCTCATCGACGGCGGTCGTGAGATGTCGTCGTATCCCGATCGCTGCACGCTGAAGCTCGAGCGCCGGACCGTGCCACCCGAGACCGCCGACACCGTTACCGCCGAGGTCGGCGGAATGCTCGATCGGCTCGCCGCGGCCGACCCGACGTTCGCGGCGTCGTCGACGGTCACGTTCGTGCGCAATCCATGGCAGGCTGATCTCGGTTCAGAGATCGTCAGCACGACCACCGTGGCCATTGCGACGGTCACCGACGCTCCGGCCGAGACGATGACCCAGACCGGCTGGCTCGATTCGGCGCTCCTGGGCGATGCCGAGATCCCGACGGTCATCTGCGGACCGCGCGGTGATGGCCTCCACGCCGTCGATGAGTCGGTCGAGGCGGCGTCACTCGGGATCTGCGCCGAGATCTACGAGCAGATCATCCGTCAGTTCTGTGGCTGAATCGCGGAGGCTCAGCCCGCGGTGACCACGTCGAGCAGCACCGCCCAGCCGTCGGGTCCGCGCGACCAGACGCGAAGATACCCGCCCGCGGCGCCGCCGGCCACCTCTGCCGAACCGTAGCCGTAGCCCAGGTCGCCCGATCGAGCGATGACGACGTCGACCTGCTCACGGACGACAGCTTCTCTCGCGGCCAGGTCGACGACAGCCTCGGCTCCGATGCGCGGGGCCTGACCATTCCGCCAAGCCTCCACCGCCGGATGCATCCGATCGATGGCCTCGGCTGTCTGGTCCGCGTTGCGGAGTGCGTCGAGTCGGGCGTCGACCGCCTGCTCCGAGAGATCGATTCCGCCAGTGCGTGGTGTGAGCGAACCGGCCTCGACCGATACCGGCCAGTCGAGGTCGTTCGGCGCCGCCGTGCCGATGTCGGCCACGACCCGCCAGGAGCCTTCGATCGTCCGCTGCCAGAGCGTGACGTACCGGCCGAAGGTGCGGCCGCCCTCGGCGTCGGTCCGACGCCAAACGCCGACGGTGAGGCCGAGATCGCCGGCCTGCGACAGCTCGGCGCGTGTGGGAGCCCATTCCAGCGTGATGCCATCGTCGGACTGCCGCGCGACGGTGTCCCAGCCGTTGACCGGCCCGGGCCGGAAGATGACCGCGTCACGCGTCAGGTAGGTGCGAAACGCCGCTCGCGATCCGAGCTCGACAGAGGCCGCGGCGAAGCGGCGCTCGGTGTCGACTAGCGACCGGTACCGGCGTCCGACCTGATTGGGGTCCTGGGCGGCGAGGCCCGTGCCCAGGCCGACGAGCGCGACGATGGTGACGAGCGAGCGCGCCATGGTTTCGGGTCCGGGCTGATTATGCTCTGGTCCGACGAGCGTGCGGCAGAAAAACGTACGCGATCGCCAGGCCGTAGACGAAGTTCGACCAGCCGACCTCGAACATGTGCCAGAAGCGGATTGAGGTGGGCATGTACGGGCTGGGCACGACGAGCCCGCCGATCCCCCGGATCAAGCAGAGGGCGGTGCCGGCCGTGATGCCGGCTCTCAGCCAGCCGCCCGGAACGAGCCGCAGGAACGGCAGAGTGATCAGCGCGAACAAGACGCCGTTCAGGTACTCCCACTCGAAGAACAGCAGGCCGAGGCGCTGTTGTGCCTCGTGCTCTGCGTAGAACTCCCGCACGAACGGCCAGATGATCAAGCCGGCGACGAGCAGGAAGACCAGATAGACGCAGCCGATCGCCGGGATCCGCCAGAGCCAGCCAAGATCCGACAACCCGAAGCCGGCGGGCCGTTCCCGCGTCGGGTCGGCGGCTTCCCGCCCCAGGAGGACCGCGGCGGCTGCGGCGAGCACCGCCGAGGCGCAGAGAAGTTGGAGGAGCACACCCGTGAACCGGGCCGCACTTACGTCGGGCTCGAAGAAGTACGCGGCCTGGGCCTGGGCCGCGAATCTGAGTCCGGCGAGGATGATGAAGAACGCGACAAAGAGCTTTTCGGCATCCGCCCGCACCCGTCGTGCGACGAAGGCGAGCGCCCAGACGGTGATGAAGGCGCTGACGAGCGCCCAGCCGAGGCGGCTCGCGATCGGCAAGCTGGCGGGCGACAGCCCGAACAGTTGCGCGAAGAGGGGACCGATGAGCAATTCGTTGATGAGCGTGAATCCCGCGGCGACCGCGGCGACTCGGGACCACGGAAACGCAGATGTTGTCGTCATGATCTCTTCCTTCCACGACGTCGAGTAGTGCGGAGTTGCTGCTCAGCGCGCCGTGCCCACGCGGCCCGCCCGCGCAGGCCTTCGAGGCCGCTCTCGAGCGCCAGCCTGGCGTGCGTGGACATGCTCCGGGCGTCGAGGAACGGCTCGATCGACGTGGCGTACCCGTCGAGTGACTCCGACATCGTTGTCAGGAACCGGTCGATCTGGCTCGGCGGGAGCACGCCGTCCATCAACGCGAACCGCAGCATCAGCTCCCGCTCCCTGAGCGCGACATCCTCGACAGTGACTGGCGGAGCCAGCCATCGGCGGAGTGCTTCGCGGCCACGAGAGGTCAGGCAATAGACGCGACGTGGCCGCAGCGACCGCTGTCGTTCGACCACGCCCCGGATCAGCCCGCCACGCTCGAGCTTCCGCAGTGCCGGGTAGACGGCGCCGGGGCTACCGCTGTACTGGCGCATCGGCGTCGTCTGGAACGTCTTCATGAGGGCATAGCCGCTGAGCGGTGCCCGCTGGATCAGGCCCAGCAGTGCGTAGGCGAGGGTCGCCAGCGGTCTGGAAACCATACGGCTAGTAATATTACTAATCGTAATAAGGTGTCAAGGCTCGGCGCTCATCCGCCTCACCCCAGCCCTCTCCCCGCTGGGGAGTGGGGTCCTCAGTGGCAGCGGAACCTGGCGCCTAGTCGCCGACCGTGGCCAGGCATTCGATCTCGAGCGCCGCGCCTAGCGCCAGGCCGGTCGAGCCGAACGCGCTCCGGGCGGGCAGGTGCTCGGGGAAGAACGTGACGTAGACCTCGTTCATCGCCGGCCACTGGCTCATGTCTTCCATGAAGACCATGCACTTGACGACGTGGTTCATCGACGACCCGGCGTTCTCGAGCGTCCGGCTGATGTTTTCGAGCGTCTGGCGGGTTTCGGCCTGCACGCCGCCCTCCGCCAGGCCGCCGCCCGGTCGGTTGCCGAGCATGCCCGAGAGATACAGCATGTCGTCGACCCGGACGTACGACGAGAAGGGGCGGCCGGGGGCGCCGCCGACGTACTCCACATCGGGGCCCGAGCGCTGGGCACGGGTAGTGAACGAGCCGAGCGCGAAGGCGACGGCGGCGACGGCAACGAACAAGGCGCGGATGGACGTGGGTGAGGTCATGATGATGGTGGCTCCTTCTCTAGAGACCTTCGGAAGTCTTCGTCCGGGCGGCGACGGTCGTCCCGCAGGTGTATCAAACGTCAGGCCCGGGTCGAGATCAAGCGGGTACCGCCGCCGGCGAACCGTTCGCCCGCCGCCTGCGTCTTTCTAGGGGAGGGGTCAACCGGCCGCGTCGGCCGTACTGATAGAATGCAAAGAGGTTCCACCTCCCCCACGGATTTCGGTAGTCGGTCGAAGGGTTCTGTTTCATGAAGGTCATTCAAGACGCGGTGCGCTATCCGGTCACGACGGCTGTCGGCGTGATCCTGCTGGTGATGTTCGGGCTCATTTCACTGTTCGGGCTGCCGGTGCAGCTGACGCCCGATATCACGCAGCCGGAAGTGTCCGTGATGACGTTCTGGCCCGGCGCGAGCCCGGAGGAAGTCGAGCGCGAGATCATCGACGAGCAGGAAGAGCAGCTGAAGTCGCTCGAAGGGCTTGAGAAGATGTTCAGTTCGAGCGCCGACAGCATGGGGACGCTCACGCTGCGGTTCTTCGTCGGTGTCGACAAGGACGCCGCGATCCTGCGGGTCTCGAATCGTCTCGACCAGGTGCCCAGCTATCCGGACGACGTCGACAAGCCGGTCATCTCGGCGCAGGGCCTGCGGCCGGTCGCGTCGGCCTACTTCGCGCTCGAGCCGCTGCCCGAGAACGGCTTCGAGGGTGATATCTCGACGCTTTGGGATCTGGCCGACGATTTCATCAAACCCGAGTTCGAGCGGATTCCCGGCGTGGCGTCATCGCAGATTTTCGGCGGACGCGAGCAGGAGCTGCACGTGACCGTCGACCCGGCCAAGCTCGCCGCGCGTCAGATCACGCTGAACGAACTGGGCGCGGCGCTCGACCGCGAGAACCGGAACTACAGCGGCGGCGACTTCTACGAAGGGAAGCGGCGCTACATCGTCCGGACGGTCGGCGAGTATCAGTCGCCCGAGGACGTCAACGACATCGTCGTCGCGGTGCGGGACGGCGTGCCGGTCTACCTGCGTGACCTGGGTGAGGCGGCGCTCGGCTACCGCAAGGCCGCCGACCGGGTCTTCGGCATGAATGGTCAGGTGCTCGTCCTCCCGGTCATGAAGCAGCCGGGCGCCAACGTGCTGGACATCATGGACGAGCTCCAGCTCACCGTCGAGCGGCTGAACGAGGCGCGGCTCGCGCCGCTCGGCCTTCAACTCGTCCAGGTCTACGACGAGACGATCTACGTGCGCAGTGCGATCAGCCTGGTCCAGAACAGCCTGCTGGTCGGCGCGTCGCTGGCGATCATCGTCCTCCTGCTGTTCCTCCGGAGCGTCACGAGCACACTCATCATCGCCGTGGCGATTCCGACCAGCCTCATCGGCACGTTTCTCATGATGTCGTGGCTGGGGCGGACGTTGAACGTCATCAGCCTGGCCGGGCTGGCCTTTGTGGTCGGCATGGCGGTCGACAACTCGATCGTCGTGCTGGAAAACATCTACCGCCATCGGCAGATGGGCAAGTCGCGGAGCGTCGCGGCGGTCGACGGCGCCAAGGAGGTCTGGGGCGCCGTGCTCGCCAGTACGTTGACGACAATCGCCGTGTTCATTCCGATCGCCTTCGTCCAGGAAGAAGCCGGCCAGCTCTTCGGCGACATCGCCATCGCGATCAGCTGCACGGTCGCGCTCAGCCTCATCGTGGCCATCACCGTCATCCCGAGCCTGTCGGCCAAGATCCTCCATGCCGTGGAGGCCGACGAGACCCGGAAGGGCCTGCACAACCTCTGGGGCCTGACGGGCGTGGCGGGCGGCTTCGCCAACGCCATCTCCGCTGGTGTCGGGTGGATCATCGGTTCCACCGTGCGGCGCGTCGCGGTCGTCGTCGTGCTCTTCACTGCATCGGTCGGCGGCAGCGTCTGGATGATGCCCCAGACCGAGTACCTGCCGGTCGGCAACACGAACTTCCTCTTCGGCATGATGCTGCCGCCGCCGGGCTACAACGTCGACGAGATGACCGACATCTTCCATACCTACGAGGCGGAGCTGAAGCCGCTGTGGGTAACCGAACCGGGTTCTCCGGAGGCGTTGCAGCAGCCGGGTGGCGGCATCGAGCAGTTCTTCTTCGCCGCGGCGCCGTCCTTCGGATTCATGGGCGTGTCGGCCCGCGATCCGATGCGGGTCCGCGAGCTGGTTCCGCCGTTCTTCGCGTTGAACGCGAAGGTGCCGGGCGCGATCATCGTGGCGCAGCAGTTCAGCATCTTCATGACCGAGGCCGGTGGCGGCCGGGCCATCGACGTCGAGCTGACCGGTCCGGATCTGGAACGTTTGATCGGTCTCGGGGTCCAGGTCTTCGGTCAGGTGATGCAGAAGCTGCCCGGGGCGCAGGCACAGCCGATTCCCGGTCTCGACCTCGGCAATCCCGAGGTGCGCGTCGTGACCGACCGGCGTCGCGCCGCCGAAGCGGGACTGTCGAACCGCGAACTGGGGTTCGCCGTGAGTGCGCTCGTCGACGGCGCCAAGGCCAGCGACTACCGGTTCGAAGGGAAGGAAATCGATCTCCGCCTGATGGCCGAACAGAGCTTCGCGCACCGGACCCACCTGCTGGAGCAGATGCCGATCGCCACCCGGGAGGGGCGGATCATCACGCTCGGCTCGGTCGCCGAGGTGTCGCAGACCAGTGGACCGGTGTCGATCGATCACCGCAATCGGGAGCGCGCGATCACGATTCAGATCACGCCGGACGAGCAGATGCCGCTCGAGACCGCGATGACCATTGTCCAGGACGAGATCATCGCGCCGCTGCAGGCGTCGGGGCAGATGAGCCGCCTCGAGCATGCCACCCTGGCGGGGAGCGCCGACAAGCTGACCCAGACGTTCGACGTGCTGCAGTTCAATTTCCTCCTGGCGATCGTGATCACGTATCTGCTGATGGCGGCGCTCTTCGAGAGCTTCCTCTATCCCTTCGTCATCATGTTCAGCGTGCCGCTCGCGGCGCTCGGGGGCTTCCTCGGCCTCACGGCGCTCAATACGTTCGTGACCTATCAGCCGCTCGACGTGCTGACGATGCTCGGTTTCATCGTGCTGGTGGGCACCACCGTCAACAACGCGATCCTCATCGTGCACCAGTCGCTGAATCACATGCGTGAGGAGGGGATGGGTCCGCACGAAGCGATCCGCGAGTCGACGCGCGGCCGGGTCCGCCCGATCTTCATGACCGTCACGACGACGGTCTGCGCCATGCTGCCGCTGGTCTTGTTTCCGGGTGCCGGCTCGGAGCTGTACCGGGGGCTGGGAAGCGTCGTCATCGGCGGTTTGATCGTGTCGACGGTGTTCACGCTGTTCCTGGTCCCGGCGCTGTTCAGCCTGGCGCTCGATGCCCGGGCGACGGTGGGGCGGTGGCTCCGTCCGGTGCCGCAGCCGGGTCACTGACCGGCGGCGCGAGGCACTGCCGATGGCCGTCGTCCTGACCGTTCTCGGCTGCGGCGACGCCTTCGGCAGCGGGGGGCGCTTCCAGACCTGCTTCGCGATCGACGCTGGCGAGACTCGCGTCCTGCTCGACTGCGGGGCCTCGTCGCTGGTGGCAATGCGCCAAGCCGGTGTCGATCCGCGCACGATCGACGCGATCTTCCTGACCCATCTCCACGGCGACCACTTCGGTGGCCTCCCGTTCTTCATCCTTGACGCGCAGTTTCTCTCGAAGCGCACCGCGCCGCTCACCGTGGCCGGGCCGCCCGGGACCGAGGCGCGGGTGCTCCAGGCGATGGAGACGTTCTTTCCGGGATCGACGAAGGTGGACCGGCGGTTCGACACGCGCTTCGTCGAGCTGCTCCCGGCGCAGCCGACGGCCGTGGGTACGGTCGTCGTCACACCCGCCGACGTCGTACATGGCAGCGGCGCGCCGGCGTACGCGCTGCGCCTCGAAGTCGACGGCCGGGCGATCGGCTACTCGGGCGACACCGAATGGACCGAGGCGCTGTTGCCCATTGCGCGTGATGCCGACCTCTTCATCTGCGAGGCGTCGGTCTTCGACAAGGCGATCCCGGGCCACATCACCTACACGACGCTCGTCGCCCGGCGCGCGCAACTCGAGTGCCGGCGGCTGCTGCTGACCCACCTGGGGCCCGACGTCCTGGCACAGCTCGACGAGCTTGAGATCGACGCCGCGACCGACGGGCAAGTCATCACGCTATAGAATGAGGCCATGACCCCACCGGCCGCGGGGCCCGCTGGCACGCCCGACACTCGCGACGCGGAGACGGGTTCCGACGCACCGCTCGATTTCATCCGCACGATCGTCGCCGCCGATGTTGCCGCGCAGAAGCACGGCGGCCGCGTGGCGACCCGTTTTCCGCCCGAGCCCAACGGGTATCTTCACATCGGCCACGCGAAATCGATCTGCCTGAACTTCGGTGTGGCATCCGAGTACGGCGGCACCTGCAACATGCGCTTCGACGATACGAACCCCACCACCGAGGAGGTCGAGTACGTCGACGCGATCCAGGCCGACGTGCGCTGGCTGGGGTTCGACTGGGGTGACCGGCTTTACTATGCCTCGGACTATTTCGAGCAGCTGTACGGCTATGCCGTGCGCCTGATCGAACAGGGCAGGGCCTACGTCGACGACCTCGATGCCGAAGCGATCCGCGAGTATCGCGGCACCCTGACGGCGCCGGGCCGCGAGAGCCCGCATCGGGACCGCTCGGCTGCGGACAACCTCGATCTGTTCGGCCGGATGCGGGCCGGCGAGTTCCCGGATGGGTCGAAGGTGCTGCGCGCGAAGATCGACATGGCCTCGGGCAACATGAATCTCCGCGACCCGACGCTGTACCGCATCCGGCGCGCTGCGCACCACCGGACCGGTGCGACCTGGTGCGTCTATCCGATGTACGACTTCACGCACGCGCTGTCTGACGCCATCGAGCAGATCACGCATTCGCTGTGTACGCTCGAGTTCGAAGACCACCGCCCGCTGTACGACTGGGTCGTTCGGGAAGCCGACGCGCCGTCCCGCCCCCAGCAAATCGAGTTCGCGCGCTTGAATCTTTCGTACACCGTGCTCAGCAAGCGGAAGCTGCTGCGGCTGGTGGCGGACGGCCATGTCTCGGGGTGGGACGACCCGCGGATGCCGACGCTGGTCGGGATGCGGCGGCGCGGCTATCCGCCCGGAGCGATTCGAGTGTTTTGCGACCGGATCGGGATGGCCAAGCGCGAGAACGTCGTCGACGTGGCCGCGCTCGAGCACGCCGTGCGTGAAGAGTTGAACCGGACGTCGCCGCGGGTCATGGCGGTGCTGCGGCCGCTGAAAGTGGTCATCGAGAACTACCCGGAAGGCCAGGTCGAGGAACTCGATGTCATCAACAATCCCGAGGATGCCGAGGCGGGTACGCGGAAGGTCCCGTTTTCCCGGGTGCTCTATCTGGATCGCGCCGATTTTCACGAAGATCCGCCCAAGAAGTTCTTTCGGCTCGCGCCGGACCGCGAGGTGCGCCTGCGATGCGCCTACTTCGTGACCTGCGTCGGCGTCGTGAAGGACGAGCAAGGGGAGGTCGTCGAGTTGCGCTGTACCTACGATCCGGCGACGCGCGGCGGGTCGGCACCCGACGGACGCAAGGTCAAGGCGACGCTTCACTGGGTCTCGGCCGAGCACGCGCTTCCGGCAGTTGTCCGCCAGTACGAGCGGTTGTTCGTCGACGAGCACCCGGGAGAATCGCGCGAGTTTCTCGAGGCCCTGAACCCCGATTCCCTCGAGGTCATCGACACCTGTCAGGTCGAACCGAGCGTCGCCGGGGCAATCGTGGGAACGCGCTATCAGTTCGAGCGCCTCGGCTACTTCTGCGTCGATCCAGAGTCGACCGGTGAACAGCTCGTGTTCAACCGTACGGTATCGCTGCGCGACGCGTGGGCGAAGATCGCGCGCGCAACGAAGATGAAGACGGGCGGCTGACTCCAGCCGGCTGCCGATGCGCGAGAGGATGACGACATGACCGGCTTGCTCCTGGTGGCGCTACTCGTGGGCCTCGTCTTGCCGCTGCAGGCGGGCATCAACTCGCAGCTCAGGATTCACGTCGGCCACCCGCTCTGGGCCGCTCTCGTATCGTTCAGCGTCGGTACTTGCGCGCTGGCGCTGGTCCTGGCCGTGACCCGGATCGGATGGCCCGCAGCCGGGTGGGTCGGCCGCGTGCCGTGGTGGCAGTGGACCGGCGGAGTTCTCGGGGCGACGTTCGTCACGTCGTCCATCGTGCTGGCGCCGCGCCTCGGCGCGGCCGCACTCATCGCGACTGTCGTTACAGGGCAGATGGTCGGATCGCTCTTCATCGATCACTACGGCGCCGTTGGCTACCCGCAGCAGGCGGTGAGCGTTGGGCGCGTGCTCGGCGTGGCCCTGATCGTGGCGGGCGTCGCCCTCATCCAGTACCGGTGAGCATTCTCTTGATGACGCCCCGGATGCTCGGTCGCGATGCCCGCCGCCTCGTGCTCTGCGGGCTGGCGGCTGCGGCCTGCGCCTGCTCCCCGGAGCGCGCGAACGTCCTCGTGCCCGATGGCAGCGCGACGGTCACGGTGATGGACTTCCGGGAGCCGTTCTCGCTCGATCCGCTGCCCGAGGGATGGCAGCATCGGACCTTCTGGCGGCATCGGCCGATGGAGATGTCGTTCACGACCAAGGCGGGGGTGCCCGCCATGCGCTTCGCCACGCGCGACACGGCGTCGATGCTGTTTCGCCACGTGCGGATCGACCTCGGCACCTATCCCCACCTCAGCTGGCGCTGGTTCATCGAGACCGAGATCGACGGGACCGTCGACGAGCGCACGCGTGAGGGCGACGATCATTCAGCCAGGTTCTTCCTGAGCTTCGCGACGGCTGACGGCGAGACCCGACGGATGGAGATCATCTGGGCCAACCGGCGGTTCGCGGCGGGCGAGTACAAGTTCCTCGGGTCGTTTCCCCACGACGTGGCGAACGGGGGCGCCGCGAACGTCGGGCGCTGGCACGACGAGACGGTCAATCTGGCGGCGATCTACCGAGAGTTGTGGGGTGGTGATCCTCTCGGCGTGACGCTGGTCGACCTCGGCGTGTTCTGCGATTCCGACGACACCGGCGCCGAGAGCGTCGCCTACATCGCCGACGTGCGCGTTTCGCAGTCCCCGCCTGCATGATGCCGAAGCCTGACGCCGACCGGACGGTCCAGCTGTTCGCCACGTGCCTGGTCGACACGATCCGCCCGAGCGTGGGCCTGGCCACGCTCCGCCTGCTCGAACGGCTCGGGGTGACGGTCCTCGTGCCCGCCGGCCAGACCTGCTGTGGGCAGCCGGCATTCAACAGCGGGTGCCTGGACGATGCGCGGGCCACGGCGCGCTACACGATCGACCTGCTCGAGCGCTCCCCGGCGCCCGTCATCGTCCCTTCGGGATCGTGCGGCGACATGATCGTCCACCGGTATCCCGAGCTGTTCACCGGCGATCCGATCTACGGACCGAAAGCCGACCGCGTGGCGGCGCGCACCTACGAACTCGGCCAGTACCTGGCCGACGTGCTGGAGGTGGGAGACGTCGGCGCGAAGGCCGAGCGGACGATAGCGTACCACCCGTCGTGTCACCTGCTGCGGGGCCTGGGTGTCCGGGAGGCCGTGCCGCGCCTGCTCGAAGCCGTTGCCGGAGCGCAGTCGGTCGAGCTACCGGGCAGCGAGGAGTGCTGCGGGTTCGGCGGCACGTTCGCGGTGAAGATGAGCGAGCTGTCGAGCGCGATGCTCGATCGGAAGCTCGACGCGATCATCGGCTCGGGCGCCGATACCGTCGTGGCCTGCGACGCCGGATGCCTCTTGCAGATCGAGGGCGGGCTGCGGCGCCGCCGCGCGAAGCTGGCGGTGCGCCACCTCGCCGAGATTCTGGCGGAGTCTGAATGAACCCGCAGCCGGTCTCGTTTCATCGGCGAATCTCGACGGCCCTGGCCGATGATCAGCTTCGCCTCGCGCTTGGACGCACGACGGAACGGTTCGCGGCGAAGCGGGCCGCCGGGTTGGCATCGCTGCCCGACGTGGACGCGGTGCGTGACCGTGCGCGCGCGATCCGCCTGCACACCTTGTCCCGGCTCGATACCTATCTCGAGCAGTTCGAGGCCGCGGTGTCGGCGGCCGGCGGCCAGGTGCATTGGGCCGCCGATGCGAAGGAGGCGAGTGCGATCGTGCTCGACCTGGCGCGCGCGCGGTCGGTCGAGCGCGTTGTGAAGTCGAAGTCGATGGTGAGCGAAGAGATCGCGCTGAACGAGACCTTGATCGCGGCCGGGCTCGATGTCGTCGAGTCGGATCTTGGCGAGTACATCATTCAGCTCGCCGGAGAGACCCCATCGCACATCATTGCGCCGGCGGTGCACAAGACGCGCGAGCAGGTCGGCCAGTTGTTCGCGGACAAGTTCGGCGTGCCGGTGACGGACGATGTCGGTGAGATGACGGCCACGGCCCGCTCCGTCCTGCGCGAGGTCTTTCTCCGCGCGGACATGGGTGTGAGCGGCGTCAACTTCGGGGTGGCGGCCACGGGATCGTTGGCCATCGTGACGAACGAGGGCAACGCCTCACTGGCCGTGACCGCACCGCGCATCCACGTGGCGATGATGGGCATCGAGCGCCTCGTGCCGAACCTCGACGACCTAGCCGTGATGCTGCAGATTCTCGCACGCTCGGCGACCGGCCAGAAGCTAACCGTCTACACGGACTTGCTTACCGGGCCACGCCGCGGAGATCCCGACGGTCCCGAGGAGTTGCACGTCGTGCTGGTCGACAACGGACGGAGCCGCCTCGTTGGCACGGAGGTCGGTGAGATTCTGGCGTGTATCCGGTGCGGGGCCTGTCTGAACGCCTGCCCCGTCTATCAGCAGATCGGCGGACACGCCTACGGCAGCGTCTATTCCGGACCGGTTGGCGCCGTGTTGACGCCGAGCCTCGATGACGTCGGTCCGTGGAACACGCTGCCCGACGCCAGCTCGCTGTGTGGTGCCTGCCGCGAGGCGTGCCCCGTGCGGATCGACATTCCGCGGATGCTGTTGGCCCTGCGCGCCCGGTCCGTGCGCGCGGGCACGGCAGGTCGCGCGGTCCGCGTTGGTTTCCGCCTGTACCGATGGGCCGCCACTCGTCCCTGGCTATTCAGGCGCGCGGTGGCGGCCGCACGGTGGCTGACGGAGCTGCTCGCGGCCGACGGCTGGGTACAGCGGTTGCCGCCGCCCCTCTCGGGCTGGACGCGCTCGCGTGACTTTCCGGTCATTGCGAGCCGCACCTTCAGCGAGCGGATGCGAGACCGCGCGGGAGGGGCCGGATGAGCGACAGTCGCGAGGGGATCCTCTCGCGCATCCGATCGGGTCGGGCCGGCCAGCCTGAGTCTCCGGCCGCGCCACCCATCGCACCGGGGCCTGCCGGCGTGCCGGAGACGACCGATCTGGTCGACCGTTTCGTGCGGGAGGCCGCAGGCGTCGGCGCCGTCGTGCACCGCGCCACGCGCGACGGGGCCGTCGACCTCGTTGGGCGCCTCCTCGTCGATGCCGGCGTCCGCCGGCTCGTCTCGTGGGAGCCCGACGATCTCCCGATTCCCGAGGCGCTCGATGCCGCCGTCGATCGCGGCATCCAGCTCGTCGAGCCGCCGTTGCCAGACGGTGCGGAGCCGCTCGACCGGGACTGGACAACGATGGCCGCCGCCGACGCGGGCCTGACGGGCGCCGCCGGTGGGCTGGCGGACACCGGGACGGTCATTCTTCGCAGCGGACTGGGGCGGGCCCGTCTGGCCTGGCTCCTGCCCCCTCTGCATCTGGTGCTGCTCTACGCACCGTTCATCTATCCCACGCTGCCGGCCTTCATCAGCGCGCGCGGCGAGCTGGTCGGGCGCAGTAGCCACGTGGCCCTCGTGACCGGCCCGAGCCGCACCGCCGACATCGAACAGACGCTCACCACCGGCGTGCACGGGCCGAAGGTCGTACACATCGTGCTGGTCGAACGTGGCGAGCGTGAGCGGGAACCGGTGGTGGAGTCGGTGGCGGGAGACGGGGTCGATGGCTAGAAGTGGTTTCACGACCACGCTCGGCGTCGGACTGGTCGGGGCGGGTTGGGTGGCCGCGTCGCACCTGCGGGCGATCGCGGCGAACCCCCACACCCGGTTGCGTCGCATCTGCGGCCGGCAGGAGGCGCGCGCGCGCGACAAGCTGACCCGCTTTGGTGCCGATGTGTCCGGGGTGGCGTTCACGCGGCGCTACGAGGATCTGCTCGAGGCGCCCGACGTCGACATCATTGTCATCGCCACGCCGAATCACCTGCATGCCGAGCAGGCCGTGGCTGCCGCCGCGGCGAAGAAGCATATCCTGCTCGAAAAGCCCACTGGACTCGATGTGCGTGAGCTCGTGCGAATCCGCAATGCGGTGCGGCGGGCGCGGGTCCGGACGATCGTCTCCTTCGTGCTGCACTACAACCCGTTCGTCCGATTTGCGCACTGGCTGCGCGCGTCGGGATGGCTCGGGACGATTCGGTACGCGCGCTTCCAGTACCTGTCCCGCGTCCTCGACGGGTATCCCGGGTGGTCGTGGGTCAAGCGCGCCGACAGCGGCCGGAGCCACCTGCTCGCGGCGGGCTGCCACGCCGTAGACGCACTGCGATGGTGTAGCGGACTGGAGCCGACCGAGGTGAGCGCGTTTCACACACGGTTCACGAAAGGCTATCAGTGGCCGACCTCGATCGTCGTCAACGTCAAGCTGGGCCGCAAGGCCATCGGCCAGGTCGTCAGCTCGACCGATTTCATGATGCCCTACACCTTCGGCGTCGAGTTGATGGGCGACAAGGCGTCGATGGTCGACGGGCTCCTGCACTGGAAAGAGACGCCGCTGTCGCTGGCGGCGCTCCGGCGCGCCAATCCGTTCCCTGACGTGGCGCTACACGACGCGTCCGCGCTCGATGGGAGTCCCGCTATCCGCATCGAGTGCGACATGCCGGCCTCGGCCGACGCGCGGCACCATCCGTTCCAGGGTGAGGTCGACGAACTCGTGGACTGTATCCATGAGGGCCGCGAGTCGCATCTGAACGTCTTCAACGCCCAGAAGACGATGGAAGTCTGCCTGGCCGCGGATCGATCGGCGGCGCGCGACGGCCGGCCGGTTCGTCTGCCGCTCATTCGATCCTGAGACACCCCAACATGCCAGCGTACGTTGCCGTCGACCTCGGGGCGAGCAGCGGTCGCGTCATCGTCGGCAGTGTTGACGACCATCGCGTATCGCTCGAGGTCGCGCATCGCTTCGCCAACACCCCCTATCAGTCGGCGGGCCATGAGCGTTGGCCGTTCGCGACGCTGCTCGCCGAGGTGCAGGCTGGCCTGGCCCGCGTCGCGGCGGCCGGCGTGGCGCCGGTGAGCGTGGGCGTCGACACCTGGGGGGTCGACTACGGCCTGCTGGACGCCGACGGTCATCTGCTCGGAGATCCCGTCAGCTACCGTGACGCGCGCACCGAAGGAGTCGTCAGCCGTGTGCATCAGCGGATTCCGGCGACTGAGGTGTTCCGGTGCACCGGGCTGCAGACACTGGCGCTCAATACGCTCTTTCAGGTCGTGGCACAGCGCGACGCCGGGGAGTGGCCAGCCGATGCGTCCCGGCTGCTGATGATGCCCGACCTCGTCCACAACGCCCTGTGCGGCAGCATCGTGGGCGAGGAGACGATCGCGAGCACGACGCAACTTCTCGACGCCGCCACTCGTCGCTGGGCGCCTGGACTCTTCGAGCGGCTCGGTCTGTCGCTCGACGTCATGCCGGAGCTCGTCCCGCCCGGGACCAAGTTGGGCCGGCTGCGCCCGGACGTCGGCGGCGCCGCGGGTCTGCCCGACGTGGACGTCGTGGCGCCTGCCGCCCACGATACGGCCAGTGCGGTCGTCGGTGCACCAATCGCGGCCGGCTGGGCCTATCTCAGCTCCGGGACGTGGTCGCTGCTCGGCGTCGAGACGACGACGTCCGTGCTCAACGATGCGGTCCGCGATGCGAACCTGACGAACGAAGCCGGTGCCGAACGTACGAATCGGCTGCTCAAGAACATCGCCGGTATGTGGATCCTCGAATCATGCCGGAAGTCGTGGGCTGCTTCTGGAACGCCCATCGCGCGCGACGCGTTGGACGCGCGGATCGCGGCGGCGCCGGCGCGCCAAGCG
>CEQE01148888.1_pt1 | contig 18545 bp, 24 predicted proteins | sample 356201 | NCBI WGS metagenome assembly CEQE01 (sample SAMEA2619970, study PRJEB7988) | marine metagenome | biome: marine biome (ENVO:00000447); feature: mesopelagic zone (ENVO:00000213) & marine oxygen minimum zone (ENVO:01000065); material: "saline water (ENVO:00002010), including plankton...
TATGAGGTAAATGCAATGTATCCCATTGGAATGCTTGGAGTTATAGCGACTAGAATTTATGAAGTCGTTGATGCTGGAAAAGAAGTAAAAAAATATAATCAGAAATTGTATGATAAAGTTTATGGTATTCAACCCGGCTTCAGTATGAATATTATTCCTCAGAAAAAGGGTGCTTTTCTAAAGATTGCGTATAACTTCTAAAAAAGGACTAATATTATTTTAGGGCAAAGAGTAATTATTATTATTGCTCTTTGTTCTTTTATATACGCTTCTGATTTGGGTGATAAATCGGAAATTACAAATAATACGGTGCAAATTAATAATGAAGATCATAGCAGTCATTTTTTTTCTATTTATCGTAAATATATTTCACCAACAGATGGTGCCCGGTGCCCAATGTATCCCAGTTGTTCAATTTACTCAAAATTAGTAATCGAAAAATATGGGTTTGTAAAAGGATTTATAATGACAGTTGATAGAATAGCCAGGTGTGGTAATGATTTGTATTTATATGATTCCATAATTATTGATAGAAAAAATTTATATGAAGATTATCCTTCATCTGCTCACAAAGCAGAATATGAATAATTTCAAAAAATCCAGTCTATTTTATCTATTAATATCACTTATAAACACACCACTCGTTGGGGACAATTTCCAATTAAATTTTGCAGATGGATTGTATAAAAGGGGTGATTATACCCAAGCCGTTGTTGAATATAAACGATATATCATGAATCCCATAAATAAAGATAAAGACCTTAGAATTGTTTATTTGCAATTATTAAGAAGTTATTATTTATCTTCAATGTATTCAGAAGGGATTAATTTTATTCAATCAGAAATAAATATAAATTATTTACCAGATGATGTTATAACCATGTTAAAATATTACAGTGGGTTATTTTATTTGAAATCAGACTTTCCTGAATCGGCAAAAATTATTTTGAAGGATAATATAGTACATCCAAAATCCATTATTTTGACAATTACCTCAAATATTTATCTAGCTGATTGGGACGAAAATGTAGAGTTATTAAATAAATTGAAAAATCAGAATAATTCCAATTTATTATTGGTGACAAATGAATTAGAAGATTTGTTGAATAATACGAAAAAAATGAAACCCAAAAACCCAATTACATCCGGAATATTATCACTATTAATACCGGGAAGTGGGTATGCAAACATTGGTAAATACCAAACAGCAATTACATCCTTCTTAATTAATTTTTCCTTAATTGGATCAGCGTATGAGCTGCAGAAAAATGAGTTATATTTTACTGGTGGAACTGTAATGTTAATTGCAAGTGGCTGGTATATTGGTAGTATCTGGGGGTCTGTGTCTGAAACATACAAATACAATAAAAACAGACATAACTATTTAGTGGACAAATTCATGGAAGATCAAGAGATATTTTTTGGTATCGAATATTAATGCTGGTAAAATATTAGTCATTTAATATATCCTTCATTATATTTTTCTTTAGAATTACAGATGTGGTTAGGAATCCTGCTATTAATGCGCTTGCAAGTCCTACCGTAACAATGTCCTGTCCCGTTAAATAGAGGTTTTTGATAGGTGTTTTCGGTTTGAGCCACCGTTCACGAAATCGTTGGGGAGTATGGTCAATACCGTAAATTTCTCCTTTATTGTAGCCAGTGAATTCTTTGGTGGTGAGTGGTGTGGACAGTTCGAGATAATCCACCTTTCCTTCAATTTGCGGGACATGCTTATAAACATTCTCCATTAAACGATGGGTCAATTTTTCCTTGAATGACTCGTATTCATCATCTCGTTTTTTCCACTGCGTATCCTTCCATTTTTCAAACCACTCGTAGGGAGCGAATCCGATGGCTTCCATGGTGGCAGTTCCCGGATGATTTTTATCCCATTCAGGATCTTTGGATGATGGGAAGGAAACGTAGGTCACGGGAAGTGGTGCGGAGGGATCTGAATTATAATTTTCAATATTTTTATCGTGATCGTAATCGGGATAAATCCACAGATTGGTGGTGGAGAGACCGAGTTCCTTTGCAGTGTGTTTTAATCCAATGTAAAGACAGATGTGAGAACAGGAAGGCGTTATTTTGTTAACCTTTCTGTTGCTGAAAGTACTATTTTTGATTAGATGATTAAAAGTTGTGTGAACGCCGGCGTTGCTGATAATGAGAGGCGCTGTTAATTCATCTCCATTGGAAAGCCGCACGCCGGTTGCTTTGTTTCCGGTGGTCAATATTTCCTCCACGGGAGTACTTACAAGTATGACACCACCGGACTGGTTGATGACAGGAGCGATAGTTTCTGCAATACTCCTTGCGCCTCCAACGGGATAGCTGCCTCCATTTAAGTAATGATGCACCACTGAAGCGTGCATGGCAAAACTGCTCTGGGATGGCGGAAGACCGTAATCCCCGAATTGGCCTGTGAGCACACCAATAAGCTTTCTGTTGCCGGTGAGATTTGAGAGGACTTCCATTGTGGTCTGGTTTGACAGTTTAAGATATTTCCTGCTCATAAAGGGATATGTGACAGCAGATAGCGCTGAAGGCAAAGCCCGGTTCCCGAAAAATGCCATTCCCGATTTTACCGATTCTCTTACTAATTTCAGATACTGTGTAATGGCATTTTCTTCCTCCGGGAAATAGCCACAGAGTTTTTGAAAAAAGTTATTTTTCCCTGCTACGAGATCATACGATTTGTCCGGAAAAATGATGCGGTCATAGACATCTTCCATGTGGTGCCAATGAAGATTGCCATCAGTAACGTAATCAAACAATCGCCGTAAAACTAAATTCTCCCGCTGCACACCTCCAATGTAGTGTATACCTACATCCCATTCGTAGTTACTGCGCTTAAATGTGTGAGTGAAACCGCCCACCTTGAAATGCCGCTCAAGTACAAGGACCCGTTTTCCGGCTTTTGACAGTAGAGCCGCTGTAGTAAGTCCACCCATGCCGGAGCCGATGACAATTGCATCAAACTTTTCGTCACTAATTTCTTCTGAATATTTCTTCCAGATTCTCATATTTCCCCTTTTAGTGAGTTTTTATTCTTCTTCGCTTAATCCATTTGCAATCAGTACCCATTCGCTTCTGGCAGGCGTGCGTCCTTTTTCCATCATGTACAATTCGCCGGTGGATGTGTCCAGCATGTAGTGCCAGTGTGTGCGGTCAATGGAAAAAGACTGCAGCTGAAACCGCCCGGAAGCCACATTTTTTGCCACTTCCTTTTTAAACATTTCTTCCAGAAGATTCATGTAATATTTCACTGAATCGTCCTCAGCCGGTTCAGCGGATAAGTTGATGACCAAAACAGTAGTCAATATAATTCCGATGGTTAATCCTGTAATCCATTTTTTCATTTTTTCCTCCTTATTTATAGGATGCAGATTACCATGATTTACCTGATCTTTTTTCATTTATTTCCTAAATCTGCGAAAATCTGCATCCAATTTATTATCATTGACTCCTTCTATTTTCAATTTTTTTATTCAAACAGAAACTCTCGATGCTTCAAACTCATCCATCCGCCTGACAAAATCGTCTTCACTTTCTGCCTTAAGCAATGGACTGATTTTTATATTTTCTTCAATGGTAATGTAAGGAACATTTCCGTAATTGTGCCCTGGGTAGATAATTGTGTTTTTCGGAAGAGCTAATATCTTTTCATAAACGCTACGATAGAGATGGAGTGAATTGCTCCCGGTGCTGATGGTCCTCCCTGTTCTGCCAACAAATAAGGTATCGCCGGTAAACAGAGAATCATGGGCAAGAAAGCAGTACGATTCAGGTGTATGCCCGGGGGTGTGAATAACGGAAAAATTGATACTTCCTGCAGTAATGTTGTCTCCATGTTGAAACGTTTTCTGGTTTTCTGTTAAGTGAGGGTCAAAGGCATAAACCGTTAACTGTTCAAAAGTTTCCAGATATTCATTGAGGTAACAAATATGATCGTGATGGCTATGTGTAATCAGAAGAATTGTTGGATTTAAATGGTTGTCAGTGATTTGGGAAGCAATGGATTCTACGGGAACGGCAGCATCTACAATGGCACATTCCGTACTTGATTCATCATAAATGATGTAGCTGAAATTTTTATCGTAACCGCCTTCAAATGACTGGATTTTCATGCATCACCTGTTTCAAATTATTGGTGAAATGTACAATGATCTTTTTATGAATTGTATTATTTTAATCCACCATTATTTATTGTAATGTAAAAGACCGATGGCAAAGAAAAAATCCCAATCTGAATTAATTCAAAAAATACTGAAACCGCTATTGGAAGAAGGTATTGATATCTCAAAGATTGATTTGGGTGATATTGAATTAAACAGAGAAACCATTCTTGCCCTGCAGCGCGAGGTGAGGATGATGGTTATGAGGGGTCAGCACACCACAGTGGATTTAGACGGGATTACAGTTCCCTTAACGCCGGAGGAGATCAGCCAGATGCTTAAGGAGATTGTGACGCCTAATCAGTGATATCTTTGTGGGGTGACATAGATTCGGGGGTACAACCCCCTCGGAACTGCTGAAAACTTTTAGGCATTCACCGTTAGGAAGGGGTTGTACCCCTGACGAAATTATTTCAATTTCTCAACTGCAGCTTTAACCTTTGTCTGCGTATCGGGACTAAACCACTGATCCACAAATTCCTCGATTGAATCTGACTCATCTTTAATCTTGTGAAGTTCCGGCTGAATCAATCTTTTCTTTAACCGCTGGAATGGCTCAGGCGAAAAGGTAAGATGCTTCATTTTGTCCATAGCAAGCGATATGGCAGAGTCCTCATCTGCCAACATATTAAGAAAACCGATTTCCCTCGCTTCTTCCGGCTGATAAAGATTTCCCAGCGCAGTCACTTCAAACAATCTTTTTACCGGCACGCATTTCCGCAAAGCAGCTAGCGCCATGGGTGGTAGATCCACTCCCAGCGCCAGTTCGTTGACACCCATTTTGTACCTACCTGGAATACCGATTCTGTAGTCGCACGAAAGTGCCAGCATGCACCCGCCGGCAACAGCATGACCGTTTACGATTGCTATAAAGGGTAGGGGATGAGTCATGATAGTTTGAAACAGATCCATAAGTCCAAGGAGTGTTTTTGTTATCGTTTCTCTATCGGATTGCAGCAAATTCACGATATTTAAACCGGCGCTGAAAAAACCGCCATCTCCTGTAATGATGACCCCTTTGAATGAACCGTCCTGATTCAGTTCGGATTTCATTTTATCCAGAAATTGAAGATCAATGGCATTTGCCTTGCCGTCCGACATGCGGATAATTTTTATTTCATCTTGAATGTTAATCTGCCAATTCATCAGGTGGTGAAATTACTGAATGAAGTTAAATTGACAAACGGTTCATTTGTCTTTTTCAACTGAAATTAAATTGTGTAATTTTGCCGTTGTAATAAGCCCCGGTAGTTCAACTGGATAGAACACCAGCCTTCTAAGCTGGGGGTTACAGGTTCGAGTCCTGTCCGGGGTACTATGAAAAACGAATAATTAGTCGTGAACCTAAAGATTTATTTTAAAAAAAAAGGCTACACTGACTTCCATAGAGGTTAAATTATTATCAGTATAGTTTTTGATACTCTATCAACTATTAAAGGAGTAAATATGAGTAAAAGTAGAGACGCAAAGAAAATGGTTAAAAAAACACCTACTAAAACCAAAAAAGAAAAGAAAACAGAAAAGAGGCTAAAGAAATTGAAAAAAGTATGAGTGATTACATAATTCAGATGAAAGAATTGGCTAATTGAAATTCCAACTGCAACTGTTGAAGAGTGGAAGAGAGTAATGTAAAAACACATTACCACACAATTAAAAAGGGGTAACACATCATTTCCCTTTTATTGTTTGGGGGGTAGATTTAGTAAAAAGGATCATCATTTCAGCAATCCATGGTGAAAAATTATAGAATAAAATCCTTGAGGTCTGAGAGAATGAGTTTATCAAATAACAGGTGGATTTCGATATATTTAAACCAACTGTCAGTAAGTATCTGCATGAGCATACAGTCAAATATGCTCAGACGTAACCCGGTTCTTAGCAGTTGAAAATGGAAATAAAAAGGATTGGTCAATATAAGAAAATGAGGACACAAGCTTAAGCACCGCACGTCGCTTTTTTTTGTTTTAAGGATATCTCGAAGTGGTTTTTTTGTAAAACCTTTTTCGGAGGGTTCACACACATGGTGGTATGAGATATTGGGTATTGTAAGAAATATAATCGTAAATTGTAAAAGTACTGCTGGTATTCTCTTTTTTTACCGTAGAAAGCAGTAAATACCAAAATGAGAAAAGATGAAAAAGTATAAAATATCCGGATTGAGCATCAACTTTGCTGTGTTGATTTTAATCAGCACAGCTATAGTTGCCGGCAATCAAAGTGAGACATATTTCAAATTTTCTGTTGATTCCCGTAATGAACTCAAAAAGATTTCCAAAATTGTATCTATTGACCATCGCACTACAGGACTTGAGGTTTATGCTTATGCCAATGAAAAGCAGCTGGTTAATTTCCAAAAGCTCGATTACGACTTTGAAATTTTACCCCGCCCAAGCACCTTGATTGAACCAAAAATGGCGGATACTCGGGACGCCATGATGGACTGGGATACTTATCCGACCTACAGCACTTATGTGAATATGATGGTCCAGTTTGCTCAGGATTATCCGGATTTGTGTGTTGTAACAAACATCGGTAATTCCGTTGAAGGGAGAGAATTGCTATTTGCAAAAATATCGGACAATGTAAATCAGGATGAAGACGAGCCGGAGTTCATGTATTCCTCAACCATGCACGGAGATGAGGTTACCGGTTATGTGTTAATGCTGCGGCTTATAGATTATCTGCTATCCAATTATGGCACGGATGAGAGGGTCACTGATCTGGTAAACGGAGTGGAAATCTGGATAAATCCATTGGCAAATCCTGATGGCACTTACGCTTCAGGTAACAATACTGTTTGGGGTGCCACGCGATACAATGCCAATGGTGCTGATTTGAACAGAAACTATCCCGATCCCCAGGATGGAGATCATCCGGACGGCAATTCATGGCAGCCGGAAACAATCGCCATGATGGAATTTGCCGGTGAACATCATTTTGTACTTTCTTCCAATCATCACGGTGGAGCGGAAGTGGTGAGTTATCCCTGGGATACCTGGTCTCTACTGACAGCGGATGATGATTGGTGGCAGGAAGTTAGCCATACATACGCTGATGCCGCTCAGGAAAACAGTCCCCCGGGCTATATGTCGGGTTTCAATGATGGTATTATTAACGGCTATGACTGGTATGAGGTAAATGGGGGCCGCCAGGATTACATGATTTATTTTCATGGCAATCGTGAGATGACACTGGAACTTTCCAACGTGAAATTGCTGCCGGAAGCAGAACTTGATGACCATTGGAATTATAATGCTGAATCCTTCCTGCTGTATATGGAGGAAAGTCTTTACGGTATACGGGGAATTGTATCCAACGAAAGTGGTGATGCTTTAGACGCTACAATTACGGTAATTGATCACGATTTTAACAATTCAGAAGTTTTTACCGATCCCGCTGTTGGGGATTATCACCGCATGATTGAGCCGGGGGTTTATGATCTTTTGGTAACTTCGTACGGCTATATTTCACAGACTGTCAGTAATGTGACTGTGACAGATAATAATATTACTGTTTCAAATGTTGTCCTTTCTCAGCAAAGTACTGTTACTGTCACCGGATCAGTTTCAGATGGAAACACAGGGCTTCCTGTTGCCGGCGCTTCAGTTGAGATTCTTGACACAGCCATTGAACCAGCGGAGACAAACAGTTATGGACAATTTACTTTTCCCGCCATTCTTGAGGACAACTATTCCTTTAGTGTAACTGCCAATGGTTATGCCGGCTTGACTCAGCAAATTACTGTGACAGAGGAGAACAATGTCCTGAATTTTGAGATATATCCTCACACAATGGAAAATTTTGAAACCGGCGATTTTAGTAAACTTGAATGGGAATTTGCCGGTTATAATATCAACTGGCCCAATAATGATCCCGTTGAAGATTTTGAGATTGTGAGTGAACTTCCCGGTGTTAGTTGGTCTGTTGTCACGGATGACCAGTACGATGGCATTTACAGTGCTAAGTCCGCGGACATTACACACAATCAGGCAACGTTTGCCAGCGTGACAGCGGAGGTCATTGCCAGCAGTGATATTAGTTTTAACTACCGCGTTGCCACGGAGTACAGCACTTCGGGAAATTATTTTTATGATGGACTTATTTTCTTTATTGACGGCGTGGAGGTGGACAGATACCAGCCGACTCCAAGCGGAGGCACGCCGTGGACGCAGGTAAATTATCCGGTGTCAGCGGGGACACGTACTTTTGCGTGGGCTTTTGTAAAAGACGGAGGTGATGGCAGTACATTAATTCCTGAAGATTGTGCCTGGGTGGATCAGATTGCATTTCCGCCTCTGTATGATCCTGATGCGCCCGTAGAAGAAACAATTAGTGTAGAACATATTTCAGGATGGAATCTGGTCAGCATCCCGTTGCAGGTGAATGACAATTCGGTTGGGACTCTCTATCCGGATGCCGTAGAGGGAACGCTTTACAGCTATGATGGTACTTACACAAATGAAAATGACCTTAATACCGGGACCGGTTACTGGCTTCGGTTCGATGCTGAAGGTTCCACGGATATAACAGGTGTCGCTATTTCTACTTTAACACTATCAATCAACGAAGGTTGGAATCTCATAGGGAATGTCTCAAACGCTGTTTCTGTTAATGACATAGATGACCCAGATGGTATTATCATTCCGGGTACGATATATGGTTACAACAATGGATATTTTAATGCTTCCATCCTTGAGCCGGGGAACGCATACTGGGTGAGGGGAATTTCGGAAGGTGAAATCACTCTGATTCAATGAGTGATTGGGTTGATGGTTTTATGTTTTCCAGTTAATAAATCTGCTTTTTATTTCTTGATTTTGGGGAAACACACACATTAAACTAATTATTGTAATTCCTATTTAAAATGGTTTAGATTTTGGCTAACAAGATTAAATGTTAAGATAAATCTTGTGTTGATTAAGTAAACATAGATAAAGGATACAAAACGAAATGAGCGATAAACAACAAGGTACGGTTAAATGGTTTAACCAGAAAAAAGGATTTGGATTCCTTGAGCGTGAGGAAGGTGAAGATGTCTTCGTACATTTTTCATCCATTACTGGCGAAGGATTCAAAACATTAAATGAAGGTGATGCTGTAGAGTTTGAACTTGAAAAAACTGATAAGGGGTTTGAGGCAAAAAACGTTTCAAAACCTGAATAGTTTTAATAGATCGCGAATAATACACAGCACCAAAGGGTGATTAAACTATATTACCCATCATTAAAAGGGGCAGCATTTTGTTGCCCTTTTTTTGTTTAAGGTTCAGATTATCCAATTGAATAAAAAAACAATTTATGATTGGTAAACAATCAAAAGTATCCGCACTTCATTTTACCACAGTATCGTTGGTGATATTTCTTTTGTTGAATATCATTGCAATGCTAATGTATCCCGGAACTACTTACCACGATCATGCGGTTCAAGGATACTCTTTCGGATTAAACTTCTTCAGCGACCTCGGCAGGACGGTGACCTATTCAGGTGAATCGAATTATATCTCAAGCTTTATTTTCAATATGTCCCTTGTTATAATTGGATTGGGTCTATTGTCCTTTTGTATGGTTTCATCAATTATTTTCAATGCAAATAAAGTTAGTGACATTTCAGCTAAACTGGCTTCCCTGTGCGGTGTTATTTCAGGGATTGCACTTGCCGGAGTGGGATTTACTCCCGATAATCTCTACCATTCCTCTCACATGTTTTTTGTAAATACCGGTTTCAGGATGTTTTTGGTAACGATAATCTTTTTAACGGTCGCAATCTGGACGAACAAGGATGGAATCCCTAAAAAACTGGCGTTTGCCAATATTGGTTTTGGTGTACTGCTTGCAATTTATATCGGAATTATGGAATGGGGACCTTCCATTGAAACATCTGACGGACTTATATTTCAGGTGGTGGCACAGAAAATAATTGTTTATGCGTTGGTGGTATGTGTCCTAATTCAATCATGGGGCGTATTAAAAGTGCTAAAAAAGAAAGTAAATTTGTAACCCTAAAAAGAGGAACAATAAATGACAACGAGTAAAAGAATATATAGAAATTTGAACGATAAAAAGATAGCGGGAATTTGTTCCGGATTGGCTGATTATTTTAATATTGATCCTGTTTTGGTGAGACTCATTTCCGTTTTTCTTCTGCTTTTGGGTCCGGGGTTGATTATTTATCTGGTTGGGTGGATAATTATTCCGGTGAAGAATTCCAACCAGTTAAACGAGCAGACGCAGACGGAGAAATTTTCAGTTGATTGATACAGCAGGATCAAGAATTGTTGACCTTTTATGATCAATTAACTACATTGGATCAGGTGGAAATCGGACTCAAACTATGAAAGCACACTATTTAGGTCATGTGGTATTTTATGTAAGAGATCTTGAACGGTCTCTTCAATTCTATGAAAATTTACTGGGCTTTCAAAAAGCTGGAACCATGAACCACCCATTCCATGCAGCAGCGCTCACATCCGGCAGAACGCACCATGAAATTTTTCTCATTGAAGTAGGGGATGCTCCAATTCCGCCAAAAGGACACCGTCTTGGATTTTATCACATCGGAATCAAAGTGGGTGATTCGCTCGATATTCTTCGGGAGGTGAAAAAGGAACTGGAAAAAGCTGGAGTAAGAATCAACGGAATGAGCGACCATACTGTCAGCCAGAGCATTTATGTAGAGGATCCGGATGGCAACGAGGTGGAATTATACGTGGATGCTGATCCTGAAATCTGGGGAAAAAATCCGGAAGCGGTTGTATCTTCTATAAAGCCACTAAAAATATAATTGAAAGGAATTTGAAAATGTCTCACATTCAAACAATAATGGTCGCCCTAGTCGTTCGGGACGATGAAGAAACCGTTATTAAACAAGCTGTTCAAATGGCTCAAGACTATAGAGCGAAACTCATTGCACTTCATGTCAACGAACCCCATGCCGGAGAAATGAGCATGATGATGGATTCCGCTCCAAAAGTAGAGGAAGAGGATATTAGGAAGTGTTTCAAATCCTGTGGTTTTAATGAAGAGGCATTATCTGTTGAAGTGCGTATTTTGACAGGGGAAAACATTTCAAAAATGATTGCTTCTGAAACGAAGGATGCTGACCTCCTAATCCTGGGGCACCGACGAATGAACACGTTTAAAATGAACTTCCTTGATTCAGTGGATGAGGGAATCGTAAACAATACGAATTGCCCGGTGCTTGTGGTACCAAAATAACGGATTTAGATGATTAACATGAATTTAAATAATGGATAAATGGAAGGCGCCTTAATACCAATTATCGTTTTTCTGGTGGTCTATGCTGCCATCACATTTGAACTGGTGAACAAGGCAGTGGCAGTCCTTTCCGGCGTGGGAGTACTGGTGTTTCTCCATATTCTGGATGAGCATGAAGCGGTGGAACTTATTGATATTGAGACCATTATGCTCTTGACAGGGATGATGATTATTGTGAGTCTGCTGAGGTTGTCCGGATTTTTTACAATCGTCTCAGTAAAGATTGCTGAAGTTACACGGGGAAGTCCTGTAAGAATTCTTGTCCTTTTTTCTTTTGTAACCGCAGTCATGTCTGCTTTTCTGGATAATGTAACAACTGTTCTTATTATCATTCCTATCATTATTGAACTGACAAGAGGGATGGGACTTGATCCAAAAAAGTATGTGCTGAGTCAAGCGCTTATCTCAAATATTGGTGGAACGGCAACCCTTATCGGTGATCCGCCAAACATCATCATCGGTTCAAAAGTGGGATTAACATTCAACCAGTTTATCGTTAACCTTTCACCGGTTGTTATTGTGGCATTTGCGCTGGCGCTTTTATATATCTGGGCAAGCGACAGAAATGAATTCAAGCCGATCAATACAAAACTTGTTAAACTGGTTGCCATGAACCTCCTCCTTGAAAAAATCAGGTTTGAATTTATGAACATTCGGATTGATAAAAGTTTAATGACCAAGGGATTAGTCTGCCTCATTTTAGTATTGCTGTTATTTATGACTCAGACGATTACAGGATTTTCTCCGGGTGTAGTTGCACTTTCGGTGGCGATGCTTTTGTTTATTCTATCCCGCGCTGACGTTGAACATGTACTTAAAGATGTGGAGTGGAGCACCCTAATGTTTTTTGCAGGTCTTTTTATGCTTGTGGGTGTTTTGGAAGAACATGGTGTAATCGAATGGCTTGCTCATAATATTTTTCTGAAAGTTGGAGATAATCCGTATGCAAATGTTTTGATGGTTTTATGGGTTTCAGGTATTGTATCGGGTTTTCTTGATAACATACCATTTACCATTACAATGATTCCAATTATTCACATGATGCTGGAGGCAAACCCCATTCCTAACAATATTTTGTGGTGGGCATTGGCCCTTGGCGCCTGTTTGGGAGGTAATATTTCCATGATTGGTTCCTCAGCAAATATTGTTTCTGTAGGCATTGCAAAAAAGTATAATGTGAATATTAGTTTCATTGAATTTATGAAAACGGGGATTATTATTTCCCTCATATCACTTTCTGTTGCATCGGTATTTCTTGTCATTTACCTGAGAATATCTCTATGAGCGAAAAAGATCAAAAAGTTTTAGACGGACTATTCAGGGATCTGGTAAAAGTTTATTCATCTTCTGAAACCAGTCTGAAAGCGCTCAATTGTATTGTGGATGCAATGAAGGAACTCAGTACATCAAACGGTGGGTTTGAAAGAGAACTGTACAATTTGATTACCGCAATTAAAAATACTCAGCCGCGAATGTATCCTCTCGATAATTTGATTGTCTATTTTGAGAATGAACTGGAAAAGAACCATTTTTTTAAGGACAGTGAAATTGACAAAGCCAAAAAGGGTTCAATACAAATCATTGAAAATCTTCAAAGCCGTCTGAATGATGATCTGAAAAATCTCGCACACCACGGTACAAAGTGTATTGAAGACGGCGATCTGATTATTGTTCATTCGGTAGAGGAGCCGGTAGAAATTATGATACCTGCCGCTGCGAGAGAGGGAAAGAAATTTGAGGTTCTAATCCTGAAACAGGATTTTGTAAAAACCCGGCAGGTTATCAAAACCATTAAAAAAGAAAATATAGATTATTTCGTAATCCCAGAATGGGACCTTGTGCACTATTTTGATAAAGCGGACAAACTCTTTGTGGGTGCTTTTGCTGTGACAGATGACAACAAATTTATCAGTGACAGCGGGACTTCAAATATTGTCAGTGAATGTCATCTCAACAAACTGCCTGTATATCTGTTTGTCCTAACCCTGGAATTTACCCACAGAATCGCCAGCGATCAGAATATCTATTTGAAGAGTGAAGAAATGTCACATGATGGCATTGACTATGCACTTGCATCATACTCCAGTGATGTCATTGATTTGAATTTTGTGGATCATATTATTACCGAGAAGGGTGAAGTTTCCAGAGAAGATATTCCAAATCTAAGAGTGATTTAACTGTTGTTACCTATAAATAGATTAACATAAAAAGGGTTTGAGTAAAATAAAAAATTCATTCTGTTTATATATTCTCGCTGCGTTACTTTTACTCTCTTTATCGAATGTTCTGGCAGCAGGGAGTAAATCCTATTTGTATGTAAGTCCCGGGCTGCAGATCGGCTATGGTGGTGACGGATTTTTCTGGGGAGGGCAGGTTTCAATTGGTGCAATATCTCGGAATGAAGGTGAGTGTGAGTGCTGGACTCCTTTCGTTCCGGCAGTGAGTTACGGTATACGATTTTACAAAGAATATCAAATGAGATATTTAGATGGGCAGTTGGGATTTATCTATGGCGGACTCGGTTTCGGGAGGGCGCGCAGAATTTGGAAAACCGGGAAACAGCTACCGGCAGAAGTTGCAAAGGGATTCCGGTTTAAAGTGTGGGCAGGCGCTCTCTATTACGGGACGTGGGATGTTATTAAATTCCCCAAACAAAACATGGATTTTAATTTCGGCACCATTGTTGTAATGCCGCTCTCTGTAGGAGAAGTGAATAATGAATAATCTCAAAATAATTGGAATTGTGTTCTCCATATTTTTCTTGAGTCCCATTTTGGTTTTTGGACAATCCCTTGGATTCGCATTTTTTGGTGAAATGCCCAGTCACTTCATCAACTCCCATAATCATAAAATAGCATTTGGCGGATTTATTTTTGGGAATGTTAAGGTAAAAACTCAGGAAGAGACAACAAGCAGAAAAATTTTCATCTTGTTTGAGACCAACGATGATATTCGGGATTTGGATAATTTTTTTGACAAACCGGAATCATGGGCTACTGGAACTGCTTTAGGATCAAAACTCGGCAGTGAGAAAAAATTCCTCCGTCTCGGCGGCGGTTTCGTCTATAAGCTGACGGATCAATTTTCACCCTATATTGGTCTCACCTATGTGAACTTTCCCACTTACCAGCAGTACAATACCGGAGACCAGACAGTTGTAAGCAGCGATGACTTCTGGATCAGGTTAGAATCAAAACATTCAGTCGGATTAGTTTCAGGTGGAATTATTAGAATAAATAAAATGTTCAGAACGATAATAGGATTCAGCACCAATCCGTCAGGGTTTATTCTTGGATTGGGAATGGTGGTTTTTGGTTCTTAAATTATTGCTTACAATACAGGAGAGAAGACGAAATGTATAAATTAAAAATATTAAGTATTGGATTTCTGTTTGCATTAGCATCTATTAATGCGCAGGATATTGAAGCAATGACCCGACAGCAGAAACGTGTCATTCTTCACCCTGATGGTACGTGGGAATACTGGAAACAGGCAAAGCCATTTGATATTCCCGTTGGAGATTCCCACTACCTCGGGGCAGAAAATGCCAAGGTCACAATCATTGAATGGATGGACTACCAGTGACCTTACTGTGCAAAATCCACCAGTTTGGTGGATAATTTGGTGAAAAAGCATCCCAATGATGTTAAAGTCGTAATCAAGAATTTTCCGCTCCGCAATCACAGACAAGCAAACAAGGCAGCCATTTACGCCCTTGCTGCCGGGAGGCAGGGAATGTATCATGAGATGCACAAAATGATATTTGATAATTACCGGGGACTGAAGAATAATGAGGACCTACCGCTCCAATACGCTTATGAGCTCGGACTTGATATTGATCAATTAAACTATGATATGCAGGATCCTGCTCTTCAGGCGCAGATTGATCTTGAAGTGGAGGAATTGAAAAATACAGGCCTGCGACTGGCAGTACCTAAATTTTTAGTGAATGGCTATGAAAAAGATAGGTCTAAAAGTCTGGATGCTACGGTAGCGGAAATTCTCAATAAACAATAGTGAACAGGAAAGTTTAAATTATTATCTGATCATCTTCTTTTGAAATTAAACCTTTCTTTTTTTATCCTCATCAACTTGAGTACGATTCCTTCGTTTGGTCAGGATACTTTTTCAATCGTCGCCAATGATTCAATTACAAGAGAAGTGGGTAGCGCCGGAGCTTCTTGCATATCCGGTTCTATCATTATCAGCGATGTACATCCCGGAGTCGGCGCAATTCACACTCAATCCTACTGGAATGCCGCAAATCAGAACAATGCCTCCAGTCTCATGGATCAGGGTTATTCCCCTCAGGGAATCATTGACTGGCTGGTAGAAAATGATGCTCAGGATAATCCCTCAATCCGCCAGTACGGGATTATAGATATGGTTAATGGCGGTCGGAGTGCAGGATACACAGGTGAAAATTGCTTCGATTACAAAAACCACATTTTGGGTCCAACTTACGCAATTCAGGGAAACATTCTATTAGGTCAGGAAGTCCTTGATAATATGGAAGCTAATTTTTTGAATAACGATGGTCCTCTTACACACAAACTCATGGCAGCGCTTCAGGGGGCTAACATTCCCGGCGCTGATACACGATGCCTGAGTTACGGCACATCATCACTTTCTGCGTTCATTCGACTGGCAAAGAGTGGTGATAATGAAGATTCCCTTTATCTCAATTTGAATGTGAACACTGTCATTCCGGGTGTGGAGCCAATAGATTCTTTACAGATTCTGTTCGATGCCTGGGTTCTGGAACAGACTCCTTTTACGGCCGGCGATGTGACCGAAGATAGTGTAATTGATATACTTGACATTGTTTTGATGATCAATATCATCACCGGAATGTACGATCCATCCACTTCGCAATTCCTCGCCAGTGATTTGAATGGAGATGGTACAATTGGTGTAATGGATGTTGTTCAATTGGTATCATTGATCATCAACTATTATACATGATATAAGGAATTGAGCTTGGCTGAAAAACAACCACTTTTCCATCTTGCATTTCCTGTAAACGATATTTCAGAGACAGAGAAATTTTTCACGGATGTCATCGGCTGCCGTGTCGGGCGCCGTTCTGATAAATGGATTGATTTTAATTTTTTTGGTCATCAGATTTCTGCTCACCTCAAACCGGAAGAAGTAAGTAACGCACTTACAAATAAAGTGGACGGTGATAGCGTTCCTGTGAGGCATTTTGGACTGGTGCTGCCTTGGGAAGAATGGTATTTATTTTCTGATAGATTGAAACAGAATGGTATACAGTTTTTAATTGAACCGCATATCCGTTTTAAAGGAGAAGTGGGCGAACAGGCAACACTATTTATTCTTGACCCCAGCGGGAATGCGCTGGAGTTTAAATCCTTTGTAAATAATAATATGCTGTTTGCATCTTGACAAATAGGGTTGGTCATTAACTCATAAAGGAGACTATTATGAAAAAAAGTAAACTAATTTCTATTTTCATTTTTTTGGGAATTTTATTATCGTACGGTGAAGCAAAGGAAGCAGTTGGTGAATTTAAACTAAGCTTTTCAGCTGGAACTGAAGCAGCATTGAAGTTGAAGAACAGCGAAGGTGATGTTGTTATTAAGGGTGCGGATATTGATGAAATTTACGTTGTGGGAAAAGTTTTTATGAAAAATAAAGCAATGCAAAAAGATGCAAACAGGATTGCTGATGAAATTGTCAATAATCCACCTGTCATTCAAGAGGGGAATCTTGTTGATATAGCATTGATAGATAAAAAAGATTCAAAAAAAGTTTATATCGATTATAAAATCCGTGTTCCGTTCAATACAACTATAGAGGCAGCAAACGGCTCAGGTGACATATCGATTACAAATATAACAACTGCGCTTGATATAACAGTAGGTTCCGGGGATGTAGAAATTGAATCGGTGGAAGGGGAAATGAAAATTGATGCAGGCAGTGGTGATGTATCGGTAAATTTTTCTGAAGGTGGTGATTGTGATATTTCAACCGGTTCAGGAAGTATTGAAGTTGAAAATGCAAATAGCGGTTTGTCATGCACGGCTGGCAGTGGAGATGTGGGGATTTCAGGTGTTATAAATCATCCATGGACAATAAAAACAGGATCAGGTGAAGTGTCTGTGAAAGTTTTTGAAGAAATTGGATTTGATATTGATATTAAAACGGGATCAGGAGATATTAACCTTTCAGGATTTACTGTTACCCTGAATCCAAATGAGATGAAGGAAGATAAGCTGGAAGCAATTGTTGGTAATGGAGGAGAATTGTTAAAAATAAGAACCGGAAGCGGTGATGTAACCGTGAAAAAATCAGAATGAAAATGGAGTAGTAAAATGAAGATATTTCTCGATACAGCAAATATAGAAGAAATTAAAAAGTATAACGATATGGGGCTGGTTGACGGCATTACCACCAATCCGTCTCTCCTTGCCAAGGAGGGGATTGCTCCCAAAAAACAAATGGCAGAAATCTGCAAAATTGTAAAAGGTGATATAAGTCTGGAAGTGGTGAGTACTGAATACGATGGAATGATCGAAGAAGGAAAAAGGTTAAGGGAGTACGGAGAACATGTAGTGGTGAAATGCCCCATGACACCGGATGGGTTGAAAGCTTGCAAGAGTTTAACTTCAGGAGGAATACCGGTGAATGTAACACTTTGTTTTTCACCGTCTCAGGCGGTATTGGCAGCAAAAGCAGGAGCGAGATATGTGAGTCCCTTTGTTGGCAGACTGGATGATATTGGCGAAGATGGAATGGAACTCATTGAAGAAATAAAGCAAATATATTCCCATTACGATTTTCACACGCAAATTCTTGTGGCAAGCATCCGGAATCTTGATCATGTGGTTAAGTCTGCAAAAATCGGGGCTGATGTAGGTACCATGCCGCCATCCATTTTAGGCGAAATGCTGAAACACCCTTTGACAGACAAGGGATTGAAAAATTTTCTGGCGGACTGGGAACAGTTTGTTTCTGAAAATCCGGATTTTCAATTTTAATACCCTTGAAAGTAATCATCTCTAAGAATTTATGGAATTATAGCCCCGACGTTTACGTCGGGGTCAATAATTAAAAAAAAAGAAACGGG
>CEQE01137945.1_pt1 | contig 18427 bp, 20 predicted proteins | sample 356201 | NCBI WGS metagenome assembly CEQE01 (sample SAMEA2619970, study PRJEB7988) | marine metagenome | biome: marine biome (ENVO:00000447); feature: mesopelagic zone (ENVO:00000213) & marine oxygen minimum zone (ENVO:01000065); material: "saline water (ENVO:00002010), including plankton...
AATGCGGAGATCCGGTGATTTCAGCATAACCTCGCGGGTGATCGGAATTTTACGCACCGCCACACCGAGCAACGCAGCGGTATCATCTTCGATATCATCGATAATGCTCATATCACCATCCAGCGTGTGCCAGGAAACATCACTGAGTTTGAGATCGCATCCGGCTGCCTCCAATTGACGATGGGAGTCACCGGTTTGATCTACTGGTGTATAAATAAATACCTTGGGCTTTGACAAAATAATCCATCCCTGAGCAGTTGATTTATTTTGCAGTTTATAGACCGAGGTTAAGGTATAAAAGCCTGCATTTGATGCCGGAACCGTCGAATGCGGTGAAAATGTTAACCGGCAACCGGGATGAATTTTCGGCTAAACACCCATTTATTTTCATCCGATTGGTCACTTTGAAATTTAAAACGATCTTCGGTGAATGATTTTAGATCTTCCGAATTCTCAATGCGGTTCTGGAGCATGAAGCGGGTCATAGTACCCCGCGCTTTTTTGGCCAGAAAACCAATGACCATTTCCCGATCGCCTTTGATCTCCTTGAAGACCGGCGTGATGACGCGGGATTTAATGGCTTTTTTATTGGCTGCTTTGAAATATTCATTGGATGCTAAATTGATGACGGCCGAATCTTGGTGTTCTTTGACAACTTTGTTGATGCCCTTGGCGAGCTTATCGCCCCAAAAATCATAGAGATTTTCACCCCGTTTATTGGTCAGCCGCCGCCCCATTTCAAGACGATAAGGCTGGATTAAATCGAGCGGCCGCAGCAAACCGTATAGGCCTGACAGTATGCGCAGATGATCCTGGGCATAGTTTAAATCTTTTTCGGCTAGGGTCGCAGAATCGAGACCAATATAAGTATCGCCGGCAAACGCCATCACGGCTTGCTTGGCATTGTCGGTCGAGGGCTGCGACGAAAACGCCTTGAACCTTTTATAGTTCAAATCGGTCAAATCATCGCTCAGATTCATCAGCTGTTGAATTTCAGATTTTTTAAGCTTGCGAGCCCGCGCCACCAAATGTCTGGTATCACTTAGAAAGTCGGGTTCGGTATGTGACAACGGCCGGCCGAGGTCTTCGAAATCCAATTTTTTCGCCGGCGATACGAGAGCTAGCATGTTTTATTCCCATTAACAAAAGAAGGTGCAACTTTGGAATTCTTCTAACATGCAAAATAAGGATTGTCACTATTCAGAAGTCGCGTTTTCGGTTGCTTGCTCCGCTCCGTCGATCATTCCGGCAATAATATCGGACAAGGCTTCAAACTCGGATTTATTCAATCCGCTAAAAAAAACGTCATTCACCTGTCTTAGCTCCGGTAAAACGACTTCGATTTCACGCCGTCCTTTGGTGGATAATGTTAACCGTACGGCACGCCGGTCATCTGAGTCCTGCTGCTTATTCAGATAACCCGCCTTTATCAGTTTACCGGTTTCGGCGGTGACAAAAGCGCCACTGACATGAAGATGCTCGGCAACCCGCTTTACGCCCACACCTACATCATTTCCCATTTCGGCTATCGCTAGGAGAATGCTGTATTGCGGACCCGTGACACCGATCCGGCCAGCGATATGATCACGCACGCTTTGCATATGAGTGGAAATTGTAAACAGGTCATAGACGAGTTGCCGGAAGCGGGCATCCGAGCCCCCTTCCAGCAATTCAGCTCTATTGGTCGATTTTAGTTTCATCCCGGTTAAAGATCGACAAAACCGGATACAGCATGCAGATGCTGTTCGAGCGGAATTTTCAAGCTATCGTGAATGGTGTTGTACATCTTCCAGAAGCCAACAACACAAGCGAGTTCAATTACTTGAGGGGGCGTGAGGTGATTTTTAAGATTTTCAAGCACTTCATCCGGCACGTCCCTCGGATCGAAAGAGGCCGCCTCGACATAGTCAAAACAAGCCTTTTCGAAATCGTCCTTGGGCTGCGGATCGGTCAACATCTCTGTGAGTTCTTCGTTGTTTACATCCCAGCCTTCGGCACCGTCTTCACCATCGTTCTGCAGCACGCCGCAGTGATGGCTTGTTCAATAAGTGCACCCGTTGATCTTACTCGCAACAGCGCCCAGTTTGCGTTTAAGCTGCTGATCCAGGGTCGAAGATGGATCACGCATAATATTGCTGTTTAGCGCAAAAAGCGTTCCAGCGATTTCCGGCCGGTGCATATAAAGTTTCAATGCGTTCGGCAAAAATCCCATACGCTCGATATACGGCCCAAGCATCGGCTGTAGGCTTTCCGGATAGTTATCTTCCTCAACGTAGGGAATAAACGGTTCTTTTTCTTCGGTTATTTTAGGTTGTGGTGCGTCCATATTACTTCCTCCTTATAAATAGTCTTCGAGTTTGACCTTGCCCCAATTGAGCGGCCAGGCGCGTTCATGATCTGCAAGATTGCGTGATTTGGCAGTCGCATCGATACCAACTTTACCAACTGTTCGCCAAAACGCATCTATCGGCTCGCCCGATGGATCGAAGGGTGAGCCCCGAGTATTATCAACAATGATCATATCCCGCGATGGATCACAGCGCGTTGCGATGGCATGATAGACCTCTTGCGCATTTGAAATATCGGTATCCGGGCTGACGGCAACCACCATCTTGGTGTTGAGCCACGGTGCCCCCATCGCCTGCATCAAAGCATCATTAATGAAACCTTCCCGGGGTGCTTCCAACTGAATGACGCAGGACAGCGCCGCGCCCCAGGTTGGGAACTGGATATCGTGGATTTTGACGCCTATCTCGGTCAGCCGGTTATATAGGATGGCTTCATGACAAAGCCGCGGCAGGGTCTGATGATCGGTATCAGGTGTGGTTAAATGATTGCGGTATATCGGCCGGTCTTTCCGCATGGTGATCGCCTGGATGTGCATCGTCGGCAATGTCGCCTGTTTTGGCAGGTAATACATCGACGGCGAGACACCGACACCAACATCGGTCTGGCTTTCAAGGTCGACAACAGCCTCGACGACAATTTCGGCATGGGCCGGCACCGTCAGCGGAATGGTCTCGCACGGCACCATTTCAATATCCATATCCATGATGGTACCGACCATTTCCATCTCACCCCATAAATCCATATGAAGGCCGGAGAAATTGCCCATGATTTCATAAGCCGGCGGAATACCGAACACCACAGCGATCGGCATTTCTTTTTCACCACGATCGAGATATTTACGGATAATGGCGTGGGTATGTGGCGTGATAAAACTAATTAAACCTTCTTGAGGACCAACCGCCTGCGTGCCGGCATGGGATGAATTATAAAAACCAGTCTCCGGATCTTTAACAATATTCATCGCCGTCACATAAGGTTTGTCTTCCTGCTCTGAATGAATGGGGATTGGCAGCTTCAGCCAATCTGCCTCTTTGCCGGTCCAGATCACTTCTTTAACTGGCCCGGTTTCAACATCAACAAAGCCGCGCGGCGGTTTGCGCAGGCGTTGCGCCAAAGTCGGCAGATAATCTTTTTCATCAACTCCTAAGGCACGGCATTGCGACCAGCGGTGCCGCACCAGCATATCGCAGAGCCTAAAGCCGGGATGTTCTTTAATATTTTCAAACAGGATAGGCCCGTCGCTTTGTGCCGACAGAGCACCGATATCATCGATGCTGACCGGTTTTTCAATAACGGTCAGGATATCTTTGTTGGTCTCCAGATAGCCCCGTAGATCGGGATCGAGTTGGTTTTTTGCCATTTTACCCTCCCTTATTTAGCTAAGTAGCTTAGCTATTTTATAAAATTGAGTCAATGGTAATCGTATTGGTTTGCTATCAGGCGGATGAAACCTAAAATGCCGATCTTTAAATCGACTTATAATTTATTGGGGAAAAAATGGCGCGCAATCGTCGTCCACGACGCAAAACTCGTCCGCAAAACTACACCGCGCCCGAAAAAATCCAGGAAACGGTTGAGATAACCGAGCTCGGCCGGCGCGGCGACGGTATTGCAACCTTGGCAGATGACGAGACCTGCTTTGTTCCTTACACCCTTGCTGGTGAGACCGTCGACATTGAGCGCATTGGCAACCGCTCTCAAATTGTCACGATCAAAACCGCGTCGGCAGACCGAATTGAACCACCTTGCCCACATTTCGGTATTTGTGGCGGCTGTGCGTTGCAGCATGTCTCCCCTGCCCTTTACCAAAGCTGGAAACGCGGGATTGTCGAAACAGCCCTTTCCCATAAAGGCCTCACACCGGAGATTGATCCGCTGATCGATGGCCATGGCGAAGGCCGCCGCCGGGTGACATTCCACGCCAAGCGCGAAAAAAATGAAGTGAGTGCCGGTTTTATGAAAGCCCGCAGCCACCGCATTCTCGATCTCGATGCTTGTCCCATTCTTGAGTCCAAACTCGCCCCCAGCCTGGAGATTGCCCGGGCACTTGCAGCATTGGTACCGACCCGCTCCAAGCCCTTGGATATTCAGTTTACGGTTACCAATAACGGACTTGATTGCAACATACTGGGTTCGGCCATTGAAGGTGCTAAAATTTTTACCGAGATCACTGCTTTGGCAAATGAGCACGATCTGGCCCGCGTCGCCTTTGACAGTGAAACCATTATCGAGCGCCACCCGCCGAGCCTCTCGATCGGAGAAACCAAGCTCAATTTGCCGCCCGCCTGTTTTCTGCAAGCGACCCAGGCCGGCGAGGAAATACTGGCAAACCTGGTGCTGGAACATCTCGAGGGAGCCGCCAAAATTACCGATCTATTTTGTGGTGTCGGTCCCTTTGCACTCCGGCTCGCCGAATTCGCGGCAATTTATGCCGCCGACAATGACGCGGCCAGTATTGCTACGCTGACCCACGCCGCTAACAACGCGCAAAATATAAAACCCATTGAGGCGGTAGAACGGGATCTGTTTGAGATGCCGGTGATGCCGGCCGAGCTTAATAAATTTGATGCTGTGCTTTTTGATCCGCCGCGCGCCGGCGCCAAGGCACAAGCCGAACAACTTTCCGCTTCAAGCGTAAAAATGATTGTGGCCGTCTCGTGCGATCCGGCAAGTTTTGCCAGAGATGCCGCAACCTTGGTCGAGGGCGGCTACGATCTGAAATGCGTCACGCCCGTCGATCAATTTAAATATTCTGCCCATGTTGAACTGGTCGCCCTGTTCGAGCGCGGATAAAGTCTCTATTGCCCGGCCACGGCGCAATGCACGAGGCCCAGACTTTTAATCTCTGATCGCTTAAATTCGCCGACGAAGTAGCACTCTTCTTCGGTGATGATATGGCGGCGGGTGGTATATTTCCGCCCCTCAAATTCCTTATCGAAATATTGGTAGCGGAACATCCAGAAAGAGACGGCAATCAGCACGATAACAAATAACGGGACGAATATTTTACCCACGGGAAAGCTCCACAAATTCAGCGCTATCTATACCGGTATATAACAGGGAAATCACCCCCTAACGGCCGCCGGTAGATCGCTTGCAGGCCCTGGAATTGCTCTCTACAGTAGCGAAAATAATTGAATATTCAGGGTATCGACAGATGGCTAAATTCAGTCCAAATTCACCGGTAATCCGGACCGAAGACCCGCGCTTTCTAAAAGGCGACGGCCAGTTTATCGATGATATTAACCTGCCCAATCTGCTTTACGGTCACATGCTGCGCTCGCCGCATGCTCATGCAAGAATTGTTTCACTAGATGTCACCGCCGCCAAGGCTGCTCCGGGCGTGGTCGATGTGCTCACCGGTTCGGACTATCTGGCAGCCGGATTAGGCGCAATGCCTCATAATTTGACCGCCCTGCCAACTTTTGATCCGGAGAAAATTTACCCGGCCAAACATTACCCCCTGGCCGCCGAAATCGTACGCTATGTCGGTGATGGGGTTGCGTTTATTGTCGCTGAAACGAAAGCGCAGGCCCAGGATGCAGCTGAACTGATTAATGTTGAGTATGAAATTCTGGCGGCGGTGGTTGGCCCGGCTCACGCCATTTCAAAAGACGCGCCCCTGGTCCGGGAAGACTGCCCAAACAATATCGCTTACGAATTTCATCAAGGAGATATTGAAGCCACCGACAAAGCCTTTGCCGCGGCACCCCATATCGTCAAACATCAAATTCGCATTAACCGTTTGACGGCGAGCACGATCGAAACCCGGGGCGTGGTTGCTGACTACAATCCGGAGACCAAATTCACCACTGTCCATCTACCAACCCAAGGAGCCTTTGGGGCGCGGGGGATTCTTGCCAATAAAATATTTAATCAGGCGGAAGAAAATTTCCGCGTTATTACCGGCGATATCGGCGGCAGTTTCGGTATGAAGGGCTCGACGTATTCAGAAACGCCGCTCTCCGTTTGGGCATCGCAAAAGCACGGTCGGCCGGTCAAATGGGTGAGCGACCGCTCGGAAGCTTTTGTCAGCGACAACCATGCCCGCGATAAAGTCGTCACGGCGGAACTGGCCCTGGATAACGATTATAATTTTCTCGCCCTTCGGGTTCATTCGATTGCCAATACCGGCGCCTATTATTCGACAATGTCGACTTTCCCGATCATTATGTCGACCAGCGGATTATCAGGTGCCTATAAAACACCGGCCATTCACTACCATGCGACGGCGGTGTTTTCGAATTCGAACCCGATGTCACCTTACCGTGGCTCAGGCCGGCCGGATGCCGGCTATATCATCGAGCGCATTATCGATATCGCAGCCCGGGAACTGGACATCAATCCAGCGAAACTGCGGCAGCGCAATCTGATTGCCGAAGATATGATGCCGTTTAAGCCGGCGCTCGGCCTATCTTACGATTCCGGTCATTTTCCTAAAAACCAGGAAATGGCGCTGGCCAAAGCGGATGCCGAAGGATTCGATGCACGCCGGACTGAGGCGCAAGAGCGCGGAAAATTGCTTGGTCTTGGTATGGGCAATAATGTCGAAGCCTCAGCGCCACCCGGCCAGGAATGGGCCAAGCTTGGCATCGACGAGGACGGCAACGCATTGCTATATGCGGGCTCAACCGATCAGGGCCAGGGCCACGCCACCATGTATACCCAAATTATCTGTGAGCGATTGGGGATGACGCCGGAGCAAGTGCGGATTGTCGAAGGTGATACCGGTACCTTGGAAAAAGGCTTCGGTTCGGGCGGCTCAAAAGTGTCTGCGCTCGGTGGCTCGGCGGTCTTTGAGACCACCGGCATGATCATCGAAAAAGGCAAAACACTGGCGGCAAACCACTTGGAAGCGGCTGAAGCCGATATCGACTATGCCAATCAGACATTTACCGTCGCCGGTACGGATCGTTCCATCACTTTCGCTGAGCTCGTCAAATCTGCTAAAGACGACTTAACTGTCGTCGGCACTCATAAAACCAGCGCCCCCACCTTTCCGTCCGGCTGCCACATCTGTGAATTGGAGATTGATCCGGATACGGGCGGCGTTGAGGTTAAACGCTACATTGCTGTCACCGACGTCGGCAAATCCATCAACCCCACTCAAGTCGAAGGCCAAGTCAAAGGCGGCATTGTGCAAGCGCTTGGTCAGGTCTTGTCCGAAAACATCACCTATGATGCCGACACCGGACAATTATTGTCCGGCTCCTACATGGATTATGCCATGCCCAAGGCCAAAGACATGTGCTTCATTGAAACCTATGACAATCCGAGCTCAACCGAGGTAAATCCGCTTGGCGTCAAGGGTGCGGGTGAGATCGGTACCGGCTGCGCGGTTGCCACCATCGTTAATGCGCTGGTTGATGCGCTGTCACCACTGGGTATTCATCATATTGATACGCCGGCGACGGCCGAGTCTATCTGGCAGACGATACAGTCCGCGAAGTAATTTTAAGCCGATAATTGAGTAACGCCACTGCCTTTCAGGCGGCGCAATAGACGCGGCAGAAAAGTGATTGCAGCGAGTAATGCCAGGGCCAATAAGCCCCATTGAATGGCAGATGTGTCACCATCAAAGGCCTCGCGGCCAGCATGACCAAGCCAGGTATAGGCAATCCCGCCGGGCGCCATGCAAATAAATGATGTGATGACATAAGGCACAAAAGTTATTCGAGTTAGACCAAGCGCATAATTGGTTAAATTAAATGGAAACAAAGGTACGAGGCGTACAAAGGCGACGAAGCGCCAATTTTCCGCTTCAACGCCCTCGATCAACCGCCCTAAACGTCCGGCAGCTTTTCGGGCAACCCAATCACCGGCAAAATAGCGGGCAATTAGAAATGCCATACTAGCCCCGATGGTCGCACCCAGCAGACTAAGCAGTGAGCCCCAAACCGGCCCAAACAAGGCACCACCCGCAAGTGCAAACAGTGAACCGGGCATGAAAATAACCGCGGCAACCGCATAGAGGCCGAAAAAGACAATTGGCGCCCAGAACCCAAGCTCCGACAGCCAAGTATCCAGTGCTCCAGAATCGAGCTGATCAAAATTGCGGCCAGTCCAAAAAATGGCGGCTACAATAGCGGCCAACAGAATCAGACGCGGTAATACTTTTTTCAAGTTCATTAGCCGGCCCCCTTTTCCCGATTGATGGGATAGTCGCTGGCAGGTCCACGCCACGGCTGTAACAACATTAGATCAAGCCAATGATCACGCTGCGAGCGGAACTGCTCGATACCAATGACCATATTCTCGTGACTTTCCTTTGGCTGAGCACGGTAAGTCCCGAACACGCGATCCCACCATGGCAGGTTAAAGCCAAAATTACTATTGGCTTCCGCTGACCAGATCGAGTGATGAACGCGGTGCATATCCGGTGTCACGACGATCCAGCGCAATAACCGGTCAAATCCGAGAGGCAAACGGACATTGCCGTGATTAAACATTGCCGTTCCATTCAACAAAATTTCAAAAATCAAAACAGCAACAGCTGGGGGTCCTAAGGCAAAAATGACAGCCAGTTTGATTGCCATCGACAGAAGTATCTCAATTGGATGAAAACGCAGGCCAGTGGTGACGTCGAAATCCAAATCAGCATGGTGCATACGATGCAGACGCCACAGTATTGGAATGGCATGAACCATCACATGTTGGAGATAAATCACCAGATCAAGCAGCATTACGGAAATTACAATTGCCAGCCAATTTGGCAGGTCAATGAGGTTAAAAAGACCCCAGTTCTGGCTATCCGCTTGGTGGGCCAGCCCGACCGCAACAATTGGGAATGTGAGGCGCACCACGATGGTATTGACGACAACGATACCGAGATTATTTGACCAGCGAATAAGCCGCGGAATCTCTAGGCGGCGGCACGGCGAAACCAATTCCCAGATGACCATAACGCCAAGAATACCGAGAAAAGCCGACAGTCTGATAATCGGTTCGTAGGTCAATAAAAGTTCTGACATGGGTACTTTTTTCCTTGCGTGAAGCCGCCTCAAGCCCTATGATTCAATCATTCAATTGAATGTTATAATTAATGGAGCACTAAATGTCAAGAGGCCCGAAACAGGCATTATTCGAGGAGTTCGCGACAGTCGCCCGCGCCGTTGGGCATGCCAATCGATTGGAGATACTTGAGCATTTGGCCCAAGGAGAGCGTGGGGTCGACGCCTTGGCCACGACCATCAACCTCTCGATCGCCAATACGTCGCAACATTTGCAACATTTGCGGCGGGCGGGATTGGTGGCCTCACGACGCGACGGTAAGTTCATCCTGTATCGGCTCTCAGACGATTCCGTGCTGGAATTACTGACGACCCTTAGAGTGGTGGCCGAGCATAACCTGGCCGAGGTTGACCGAATTGTTCACGGCTATTTTGACGATCGCGATGATATGGAGCCGGTTTCTCGAGATGAATTACTCGAACGCACGCGGGCCGGCATGGTAACTGTTCTTGATGTCCGGCCGCCTGATGAATTTGCCCTGGGGCATCTGGCGGGTGCTGTTAATATACCGCTGAATGATTTGGAGACTCGTTTAGGTGATCTTGATCCGGACAAGGAAATTGTCGCTTATTGCCGCAGTGCCTATTGCGTACTTTCGTTCGAGGCGGTTGCGGCGCTGCGCGCCCAAGGCTTTAGCGCCCGCCGGCTGGATGAAGGCCTGCCGGAATGGAAGGCCGCCGGATTACCGACAACGGTAGAATAACTTAGTAGCACTTAGTATTAAACTGCTCATGGATAATTACTGGTGTTTCCATCAATGCTGCCGGGATGATAATCGAGCAGTTGGGATATCTCACCGGCGGCCTGCTGCACACGCTTTAAATATTTCCCTTCGACATCTGATCTTTTGACCGTGCTGTCGTGATAGATCACATTAATTGCCGCAACCACCCGGCGGGAATTATCCTTAATTTGAGCAGAAATCGAGCCGATGCCACTTTGAAAATAGGATGCACCTATAGCGTAGCCGTTTTTGCGGTCTTCATCCAAGAGCTTTGACATTTCTGCCAAAGTTGTTGGCGTTTGATCTGAAAATTTTGAGAGCTTACCTTCCGGAAATACTTGCTTGAGCTCGGCAGCCGATAAATCAGCCAGCAGCATTCGTCCGAGAATTGAACTATGCGCCGGTAATCTCAGGCCGACATTGACAGAATTTGAAAATGTGTCTTTGGCAGCGGCCTTCAAAACAAATACCACATCCCAGCCATCGCGGATGACCAAATGAGCAGAAAACCCTGTATCGTCACGCAGCTTCTCCAATATCGGCCGCGCCAATTCTGTAAATTCAAGCGAGGCAAAATATTCGAAGCCCAAGGACAAGACGCCTACGCCTAAGCGATATTCACTGGAATTCTTAGCTCTCTCTATGAATCCCATAAATTCAAGTGTCTGCATAAGCCTAAATACCGTCGAGCGAGGAATACCCAATTCCTTGGCGATCTCCGGTGCGCCAATTTCTGTACGATCCCGGCTAAAAGCTCGCAGGATTTGCAAGCCACGCTGCAAGCCCGGCACAATATATTTTTGCGCCATTTCCCGGTCTTCGATTTCGTCCGCGAGCTTGTCGGCGTCAGGCATCAATCGCCTCCTCGAAGTTCTAGCGAAATATTTTTAGTATCCTCAGTCATTTCATGTCCTCATGTATTGACGACTTTATTAAATGCCCGACTAAATTGAATTAAACTCACTGCGCGGCAGGTAATGCAGCACACGTTTCTCCACTAAAACCACCGCGATATAGGCTAAAATACCGACAAAAGTCAGCATGATAATGGCAACAAAGGTCAGCGCCGTATTGCCTGACCCGCCGCCGAATATCAGCACCGCGCCAAGTCCTTGACTGCCACCCACCATTTCGCCGACGGCGACGCCGATGATGGCCAAGGTGGCCCCGATACGCAGACCGGAGAACAGCGGCGGCATAGCATCTCTAAATTCGATCATTTTAAAAATCTGCCAGCGGGTCGCATTAAACGTCCGGGCAAGGTTAACCATATCCGGATCGACCCTCCGGACGGCGCCTAATACGTTCACCATGATGGGGAAAAATACGATCAACACGGCAACCAGAATTTTTGGGTAAACGGTGAAGCCAAACCAGACAACGAATAGTGGGGCGAAGGCTACTTTAGGTGCAATCTGCAAGGCTAAAATATAGGGAGAAAAAACAAACTCCGCTTTCGGCGATATGCCTAAGATATAGCCGATAATCATGCCCATCAGGGAGCCGATGATAAAGCCGGCAATCGTTTCCAGCAAAGTAATGCCGGTGTGAACGAACAGATTTTCTCTTTCTATGGCATCAATAAATTCAAAATAAACCGAAGAAGCAGACGGGATGATATAGGGTGGGATGTTAAAAAATCCCGGACCCCATTCCCAACCGACGAGGAAAACAACGGCAACGGCAATACTGGCGCCGATGCTGCCCTGATTCCCATTGAGTTTCGGCTTGGCTGTATCTGACATATTCTGCTTCTTCGGTTCCTATTTGACTTAGTTGACGAACTGATTGGTATAAAGATCGTCAAGTTTCGAAGATTTGCGCAAAATACCTTGCTTGACGTAAAAATCCTGCAAACCTTTCAACCGCGCCCGATCCATGGCGCCAACTGTTTTCTGGCCAGGATAGACATATTTGTTGTAGAGCTTGAACACGCCTGAGAGGTATTTCTCTTTGCCTTTGTTTTTTGGAACATGTTTGATGTAATCGGCAATTACTCCATCTGAGTCCTTCATGATGTCTTTAAGACCTTTTAGTGTTGCCCGTACAAGCTTGCCGATAAGCTGCGGATTTTCTTTGATGGTTTTATCAGAAGCCAAGATTGCCTGAGCCATGCTTTTGAAATGATCATCGGCCGGCCAAATTTTGAGCTTCACTTTGGCTCCCCGCGCAATGCCGATCCAATCCGGCACGGCTGCCATGGCATCGGCCTTGCCGGCGAGGAAGAGTTTCCAGACACCAACCGGGCCTGCACCTTGAGCTTTGACATCATTTTTTGTCAGACCTGCGGTTGCCAGCATACCTAGCAGGGCATAATAAGTAGTGTCTTGCAGGGACAGTGCCGTAATGGTTTTACCTTTGAGATCTTTAAGCGTTTTAATGCCGCGGTCATTGCGGGTCACCAATTGCATCAAAGAACGGCCACCCAAAACCGCAACAGATTTTACTGGAATGCCATTGGGCCGCACGATAATTGGCGTATCACCAAGACCACCGCCGACTACTGCGTTGCCGGCGCCAACTTGTTTGGCCACATCAACACCACCGTGGGCGGTTTGGAACTTCACATTGAGGCCTTCGGCTTTGTAATAGCCACGGGCCTGCGCCAACATCCAAGGTGCAAAGGCCGGCAAAAATCCGGGAGCCGGTAACAGATAGGTGACGTCTTTGGCAGCGGCTGTTTGCGCCGGTGCGGTAGCGATGAGAGTACCAACCGCCAAAACCGGTACGGCCAGTAATTTTAAAAGCTTATTTTGATGTAACATTTTGATACCTCCATTGTTAAACAGTTAAAATATTTGTAATTGGTTTTCCCTGTTGACTAAATTTCTACTTCCGATGCCAATTCACCGACATGCAACAATTCCATCAGACGGGAGACATAGTCACCGACTTCTTTCTGTAAATCATGGCGGCGAGCCATCGGATTTTCCCGGAGTGGCAAATCGATATCGATTTCCTCAATTATCGTTCCGGGCCGTTGACTCATCACAAAAACACGGTCAGACAAAGCGACTGATTCCGCGAGATCATGGGTAATAAAAAGAGCAGTTTTTTTCTCGGCAGCAAGTGTCTCCGCCAAATCCTGCTGCAAAATCATTTTGGTCTGGGCATCAAGCGCCGAAAACGGCTCATCCAGCAGCAACACACTCGGATCAGCGGCCAGAGTTCTGGCGAGCGCTGCGCGTTGCCGCATGCCGCCGGACAATTGATGGGGATAATGCTCTTCAAATCCGCTGAGGCGGCATTTTTCCAGCAATTCAGAAGAACGCTCGTTACGAATTTTTGCCGGCACGCCCTGAATTTCCAGGCCAAATTCGACATTTTTACGAATGGTGCGCCAGGCCAGCAGCAGATCTTTCTGCAGCATGAAACCAACATGAGCGTTCGGCCGGTCGACTTTTTCCTGATCGACATAGACTTCGCCAGCGCTCGGCTGATAAAGGCCCGAGCCCATATTCAGCAAGGTCGATTTCCCGCACCCGCTGGGACCTATCAATGAAACGACTTCGCCATCACGAACCGCCAAATCAACTTTTCTAACAGCAATAATAAATTCGTCTTGATTGCCCGTCGTCTGGGTGTTGGCAAATTGCTTGCCAACGCCGCGATATTCAATGCGATAATTGTTGGGGCTATCGAGCATATACAAATACCTTTAGGTACCAGAACGTTTCATATATAAAACATTGATTTAGTATATAAACATACCATACCGTGGGCCTTTTAAGAGTCAACAGGATAATCATCCTCAGAATAGGGATAGTCTTCTATCGATTTCTTTGGCCCCCACATCCTGTATTCAAAGGGATGAACACTTTCCAGATAGGAATCGCGTTCTCGAATTTTGTCGTACCATTGCGTAACCGCTGGAAGCCCTTCCCACAAATTTTCTAGATTTAAATATTCGATACGGTCAAATATCGGCACCAAGCAAATATCAGCAAGCGTAAACATATCTCCGCATACCCACGGTCCACCAATTTCGGAAATCTGAACCTCGAGGCGCTCCATATGCCAACGAAATTTCTCTGTTGCCTGCTTTACGGCTTCCATGTCGGCAGGTGCAACGACCCGCTGCAAATAGTCTTGCGCAATTATTTGACTGGGGTGGAGTTTTGACCATTCTTTGAGTTGATCCAGCCCAAAGGCCTGGACACGCAGTTTCATCATCGTATTGAAACTCAAAACAACGATGAGCTTGAAAAGGTAATCCTGTTCTTCAAACATCCATTGACGCATCTTTGAAGCGAGCAAAGGGTCAACAGGAATAAGGCAGATCGGATCTGGGAATACATCATCCAAATACTCGGCAATGACGTTTGATTGAATGATTGTCCGACCATCGTGAATTAACGTAGGCACGGTGCCGTGCGGATTAAGAGATAAGTACTCTGGTTGATGATGATCAAACTGCCAGGATTTCAAAAAATGTTCCTGCCAAGGTAATTTTTTCTCGGCCAAAACCATACGCACTTTCATGCAACAAGGAGAATCACCAAACTGATAGAGTTCCAAATTTGCCTGACGCCGTTGACCAATTTCAGTCATAAAATTGAAAACCTAAATGTTTCATATATAAAACATTGATTTAGTATATAAACATACCATACCGTGGCCCGATTCAGAGTCAACTTGATTCTGAGAGCGGTCTTTACTTCGCATTGCAGCGCGCTAAGCTGTTTTGATGAAATATTTACTCAGGGTACTTTTCTGGCTTATCGCAAAAATAGAGAGGTGGAATAAAACCATGATAACTGCAGGAGAACAGGCTCCGGCTTTTTCGTTTACCAATCAGGATGGCGCGACTGTGTCGCTTAATGACTTTGTGGGCAAATATGTTTTGCTCTGGTGGTATCCCAAAGCCGATACCCCTGGTTGAACCATCGAAGGCAATGGGTTCCGTGATCGAATCCAAGACTTCAATGATAAAAACTGTGTCATCCTCGGCGTCAGCTTTGATAGCAACGCTGATAATAAAGCGTTCAAAGACAAGTTCGACTTTCCCTATGATCTGTTGACCGATGGGGATAAAGCGGCCTCAACCGCTTACGGTGTCGTCACTTCCGATGCTGGTAATGCGAGCCGGGTTTCGGTGCTGGTCTCAACGGATGGTACCGTTGCCAAGGCGTATGATACGGTGACACCAGCCGAGCATCCGGATCAGGTGCTCGCCGATTTAGCTTCACTTTAAAGGACACAAGTATGAAACCTTGGATTGACGTCGTTGAATACGACGATGCCGAAGGCCGCCTGAAATCGCTTTATGACAAAGTGAAGGGCCCCGACAATAACGTCGACAATATTATGATGATGCACAGCCTCCGCCCGCATACGATGGAAGCTCATATGACGATCTATAAATATGTCATCCATCATTCGGCCAACACCGTACCGAAATGGTTCCTGGAAACCCTCGGCGTCTATGTCAGTCATCTCAACAATTGTCACTATTGTGTCGAGCATCATTTCGCCGGACTGACGAGATTGCTTGGCGATACCGACAAAGCCAACGCGATGCGGGCCGCGCTCGAGACCGATCAGTTCGAGGGTGTGTTCTCAGATCAGGAAGCAGCCGCCTTAAAATACGCAAGGGCGCTGACCAAAGACGTCACCGACATGCCCGAACAAATGGTCAAGGACATGCGCGACGCCGGCTATGACGATGGTGAGATTTTGGAGATCAACCAGCTTGTCGCCTATTTTGCCTATGCCAACCGCACAGTAGTGGGTCTCGGCTGCTCAACCGACGGCGACATATTGGGCCTGTCACCAAACGACTCCGATGATCCAGATAATTGGTCACATAGTTAGATGAATTAGGAGACTCCATAATGCCATACCAATTCTACTACTGGCCGATGATCCAGGGACGGGGTGAGGTCGTGCGCTTGGCGCTGGAGGAAGCCGGCGTGGATTATGTCGATGTCGCAAGACTGCCTTCTGAACAAGAGGACAACCGCAACGCCATCTTGGAAATCCTGCAAGATTCCAGCCAGACCCGCCCGCCTTTTGCGCCGCCGTTTCTGGTTGATGGCGACGTGACGGTCGCGCAGGCCGCCAATATTCTGCATTATCTCGCACCGAAAATCGGTCTCGCACCGGCCAGCGAAGCGGATCAGGTCTTCGCCCATCAACTTCAGCTGACGGTGACGGATTTACTGATGGAGGTGCACGACACCCACCATCCAATTGCGAGCGCACTCTATTACGAGGATCAAGTGGAAGAGTCCAAAAAACGCGCCGCTAATTTCATCGAGCACCGCATCCCCAAACATATGGGCTATTACGAAGGCATCCTCGCCAACAATCCCACCCGCTCAGGCTGGCTGATCGGCGAGGACCTCACCTACCCTGATCTGTCGCTATTCCAGATAGTGGAAGGCCTCCGCTATGCATTCCCCAACGCCTTTGCTAAGCTCGACGGCAATTATCCGCAGATGATCGCACTTCATGACGCGGTGGCGGCACGGCCGAATACGGCGGCCTATCTCGCTTCCGAGCGCCGTATTCCGTTCAATACCATGGGGGTGTTCCGCCATTATCCGGAGTTGGATAGCTAGGCACATATAAAGGGATAACTATGAATAAGCGGCAACAGGTTTTGATCGTTGGCGGCGGGCCGGTCGGTATGGGTCTCGCCATTGAGCTGGGCTTGCGCGGTATATCCTGCGGCATCGTCGAGCGCCGCACCGAGCCCCATCGCATTCCCAAGGGGCAAAATCTGATGCAGCGCACCCTCGATCATTTTGATAGCTGGGGTATTATTAAAGAGATGCGCGCCGCCCGCGTCATGCCGCCTGAATCTCCAATCGGCGGCATCACCACCTATGGTGACCTGATGAGCGAATACTGGTATTCGCCGCCCCAGCGCGAGGTCGTTAAAGATTTTTTCTTTCAGGCCAATGAACGGATACCGCAATACCTCCTCGAAGAAGTGCTGCAGAAAAAACTGGCAGACCTGCCCACTGTCGAAACCTATTTCGGCTGGCAGGCGGAGGCGTTGGCGCATAATGACAGCGGCGTCACCTTAGCCATCGCGGAAGCAAATGGTGGGGAAAGCCAATCCCTCGAAGCGGATTATCTGGTCGGCTGTGACGGCGCTCATTCGATGGTGCGGGACGCTATCGGCATTGTCCGCAAGGGCTCTGATTTTGATCAAAAGATGGTGCTGGCGGTGTTTCGCTCGACCGAACTGCATGAAGGCCTCAAGCGCTTTCCCGAACGCAGCACCTACCGCGCCATGGACCCGGAGCTCAACGGCTACTGGCAGTTCTTTGGCCGCATTGATGTCGGCGAAGGCTGGTTTTTCCATGCCCCGGTGCCGATGGATACCACCGTCGACAACTATGATTTTAAAGCATTGATCCAGAAAGCCGCGGGATTTGAATTTGCCTGCGAGTTTGACCATGTCGGCTTTTGGGATTTGCGTGTCGCCGTCGCCGAGACCTATCAAATCGGCCGGGTTTTTATCGCCGGTGATGCCGCCCACTCGCACCCGCCTTATGGCGGTTTCGGGGTTAATAATGGGCTTGAAGATGCGCGCAATCTCGGTTGGAAGCTTGCCGCCAGACTGCAAGGCTGGGGCAGCGATGCCCTGCTCGACTCCTACAGTGTCGAGCGCCACCCGATTTTCAAAGAGACCGGTGAGGACTTTATTGCCGCCGGTATTGAGCGGGAAAATCATTTCTTGTCGACCTACAATCCGGAAAAAGATTTAGATGCTTTCCTTAAAGCCTGGGAGGATAGACAGGCCGGCGCTAAAGGAACCATGCTGAGCTATGAGCCAAATTATGAAGGCTCGGCGGTCATCGACGGCCCTGAGGGCGGCGTATGCTCGGCCCATGGTAATCACAGTTTTGATGCGCGCGCCGGCCATCATTTGGCACCGCTTGAGCTATCCTCAGGAAAAAATATCTACGAAGAGCTTAGTAATGATTTTACTTTGCTGGCGCTAGACGGCGAGGACGCGGTCAACAGCACTTTCGAAGACGCCGCCAAAACGCAAGGCATCCCGTTCAGTATTATTAATGACAGCTATGCCGATGGCCGGACAGCGTATGAGAGCCGCTACATCCTAATCCGCCCCGACCACTATATCGTCTGGTGTGGCGATGGTGCGCCGGCGGATACGGCGGCGTTGATGGCGAAGGTGGTGGGGAAATGAAAAAAACCGGGAGCATCATTCGACACCCCCGGCGCATTACAGTTTGTACTCAGTTGTTTCTACTTCTCCACACCATGCGGCAGGGGCCGGCTGACCAAATCTTTAATGCGATCCATAATCTCGCTTTGATCATACCCTTTCAGCAGATTGATGCGGTTGCGGCTCGGATCACCGCC
>CEQE01147281.1_pt1 | contig 18421 bp, 16 predicted proteins | sample 356201 | NCBI WGS metagenome assembly CEQE01 (sample SAMEA2619970, study PRJEB7988) | marine metagenome | biome: marine biome (ENVO:00000447); feature: mesopelagic zone (ENVO:00000213) & marine oxygen minimum zone (ENVO:01000065); material: "saline water (ENVO:00002010), including plankton...
ATGCTTGACGTGCATGAGGTCAGAGGTTCGACTCCTCTATCGCCCACAAAACTGATGAATAATAGAGATGGAAATAGATGAAACAAATTTCTGTTACCGTTTCCGGACACCCTCCTAGGAAATATCCTACTGGTACGCCCGTACCAGAAATACTAAAAGACATCGATAATAACCTCATCTCTAATGCGGTTGCTCTTAAAATTGACGGCGAACTGAGAGATTTATTTACTGTCCTGGAAAAAGATACTGACACGGAAATTATATCGTCCCATTCCAAAGAAGGACATCAAATTCTTTTGCACAGCGCTGCACACCTTATGGCACAAGCAGTGAAAGAATTATTCCCGGACGCTCAAATGACAATCGGTCCTGCCATTGAAAATCGGTTCTATTATGATTTCGATGTGGAAACACCTTTCACTGAAGAAGATTTGGAAAATATTGAAAATAGAATGCATGAAATTTCAGAAAAGGATTTCCAGGTTGAAAGGCAGGTTGTTACTCGTAAAGAAGCAGCAAAAATTTTCAAAAAACTAAATGAATCCTATAAGTTGGAAATATTAGAGGATATTCCCGATAACGAAACAGTTTCAACCTATTCTCAAGGTGATTTCATTGACCTTTGCCGCGGACCCCACACATCCTCAACAGGGTCAATAAAATATTTCAAACTATTGACTACTGCCGGCGCTTACTGGCGCGGTGACGAAAATAATAAAATGCTTCAGCGGATTTACGGTACTGCATTTTTTACGAAAAAAGATTTAAGAAAATATTTACAGGTTATTGAGAAGGCAAAACAAAATGATCACCGTAAACTGGGAAAAGAACTGGAATTATTTATGTTTCACAAATATTCAACCGGGAATCCGTTCTTTTTACCGAAAGGTACCGTTATTTATAATCAATTGCTGGAATTCATTCGGGAGTTGTACAGGGAATATAAATACCAGGAAGTAATCAGTCCCCAGGTTTTTGACATTGAACTGTGGAAAGAATCGGGGCATTGGGAATTGTTCAGAGAATATATGTACCATATTAAGCGAAATGAGAGGGAATTTGGCCTAAAACCAATGAACTGTCCCGGACATACGCTCATTTATTCATCCACTATGCATTCATACAGGGAACTGCCGCTGAGATTGGCTGATTTCGGACGGCTTCACAGATATGAAAGGGCAGGGGTGACTTCAGGACTTACCCGTGTGAGAAGTTTCAGTCAGGATGATGCCCATATTTTCTGCACAATAGATCAAATCCAAACAGAAATGGAATCTTTGTTGGAAATGTTCTCTGATGCCTATAAAGTATTCGGATTCGATGAAATTAAAATTGAATTGAGCACCCGCCCGGAAAAGGCATTGGGTAATGAAAATTTGTGGAATGAAGCTGAATCGATTTTAAAAAATATACTTGAAAATTCTGAGTTTGAGTTTGCAGTCAATGAGGGAGAAGGTGCATTTTATGGACCAAAAATAGATTTTAATATTAAAGATGCGCTTCAAAGGTACCATCAGTTGGGCACCATTCAATTAGACTTTACTCTGCCTGAAAGATTCAAATTGACCTACATAGATGAAGATGGATCTGAAAAACGTCCCATCATGATTCATCGGGCATTGCTCGGTTCATTAGAGCGGTTTTTTGGCGTTTATCTTGAACACTGTGGAGGGAATTTTCCCCTTTGGCTGGCGCCAGTTCAAATTATCATTTTACCCATCTCAGAGAAATCCAATGAATATTGCCAATCGATTTATGGTTCTTTAGTTAATGAAGGATTCAGAGTTGAAGTTGATAAAAGACCTGAGAAAGTGGGCGCAAAAATAAGAAAAGCAGAATTAAAGAAAATTAATGTAATGTTGATAGTTGGAGAAAAAGAAGCTGAAAATCAAACAGTATCAGTCAGAAAAAGATTTGAAGGAGATTTAGGACAACTTCCCTTGAATGATATTGTTAATCAACTAATTAGTGAAGTGAAAGAAAAAAGGAGGATGGAAATATCACAGACATAAATAAGATCAAAGTAAACAGCAAAATAAGAGCAAGGGAATTACGCTTAATTTCTGAAACTGGCAGTCAAATCGGGATTGTCAGTATTGAGGAAGCATTAAGAATAGCAGAAAATGCCGGATTGGATCTTGTGGAAGTTTCACCGGATTCCAAACCCCCTGTTTGCCGGGTTTTAGACTATGGCAAGATGAAATATGAAGACAAAAAAAAGAAAAAAGAAAGCAAGAAAAAACAGCATGTAATTCAAGTAAAAGAAGTTAGATTTCGACCCAATATTAGTACAAATGATTTTGAAACCAAGATCAATAAAGCAAAACAATTTTTTGAAGATGGAAATAAAGTAAAAATTACGATTATGCTAAGAGGAAGAGAAATGAGAAGGAAAGACTTGGCAGATAGTTTAGCCGTTAGAATTGAAGAAGCACTGAATGATGTTGCAGAAGTTGGTAAACGAGGTAAATTTGAAGGTAATCGTATTTCAATGGTAATGTCACCAAAATAGAGAGGATTGGGATATAAAATGCCAAAAATGAAATCAAGACGAGGTGCCGCAAAAAGATTTAAATTGACGAAAAGCGGTAAAATTCGTAAGAGTAATGCCAATAAGAACCATTTGATGAATAAAAAAGATTCTAATCGTAAACGCGGACTCAGAAAAAGCAGCATTCTCGATAACGCTGAGGTCAAACGCGTCAAAAAAATGTTAGGTGTATAAGGAGATGAAATTATGGCAAGAGTAACGTCAGCAATTCCAAGACATAAAAGACATAAAAAAATAATCGCACAAGCAAAAGGGTATTATGGTGCAAGAAGTCGTCTATACAGAACGGCTAAAGAAGCAGTTGAAAGGGCGATGCTGTATAATTACAGGGATCGAAGAAACAGAAAAAGGACGTTTCGCAGATTGTGGATCACAAGAATCAATGCTGCGGCACGGCTTAATGGAACCACTTATTCAACTCTTATTGCAAACTTGAAAGAAAACAATATTCAGCTTAATCGAAAGGTTCTTTCAGATTTGGCAATCAAGCAACCTGATACTTTTGCTGAAATAGTCAAATACTCAACCAATTAGTCTGTTTTAAATTTAGTTTCAATTCCTAATTCACTTGGCTCTCATGTTTCTTCAATCATTTTACAGATTGAAGGAAATGGGAGTTTTGTTTTAACTTAGACATTCGGAGATCAGGCTTCCTTGAAATGAATATAAAAAAACTGACAGAACTGAAGGAAAAATTTGACGAAGAAGTCTCCAACCTTGAAATCACTCAAGAAAATGTAGAAAACCTTCGCGTTAAATTTTTAGGTAGAAAAGGTCTTATTGCTTCAATATTTTCAAAAATGCCTAATGTTTCGTCTTCAGAAAGACCTGCCTTTGGGAAAGCAATTAATGAATTAAAACAATCGGTTGATTCCGAAATTGACAGATTGAAAAATGAATTGTTAGGTGATTCCTCTGTTTCAGTACCCACCATCGATGATCCTGATCTCCCCGGTGATCACATTTTACAGGGCACACTTCACCCATTAGAAAAAACGTTTCAGAGTGTTAGGGAGATTTTCACTTCTATCGGTTTCACCATTTCCTATGGCCCGGAAATCGATGATGATTTCCATAATTTTGAAGCACTCAACATACCGAAACACCATCCTGCCAGGGATATGCAGGACACATTCTACATTTCTGAAAATACGGTTCTAAGAACGCATACCTCCAACACGCAGATTCACATCATGGAAAAGCAACAGCCGCCTATTAGGGTTATTGTTCCCGGCCGGGTTTACCGAAATGAAGCAATCAGTGTGAGAAGTTACTGCCTGTTCCATCAGGTTGAGGGGCTTTATGTGAATAAAACAGTAAATTTCGCTGAATTAAAAGGGACACTAAATTATTTTATTCACAAATTCTTTGGAAAAAATGTTAAATCACGATTTCGTCCTAGCTTTTTCCCCTTTACCGAGCCGAGCGCTGAAGTTGATATTTCCTGTATTTTCTGCAAAGGGAAAGGGTGTAAAACGTGTAAAAAAACAGGATGGCTGGAAATACTCGGTTGCGGTATGGTTGATCCTGCAGTATTTAACAATGTTCATTATGACCCAAAAGAGTGGAAGGGATATGCATTCGGAATGGGCATTGAAAGATTAACTATGCTTAAATATGGAATTGATGATATCCGGTTGTTTTTTAATAATGATGTTCGCTTTTTGAGGCAATTCACATGCTGATCAATATTGACTGGTTAAAGGATTTCGTCGATGTTGATCTGTCTCCGGAAAAATTAGCTGATTTGCTGACAAATGCCGGGCATGAGTCAGACGTTGTTCCTGATGAAAATGACCTTAATGTGGAAATTACACCAAACCGACCGGACTGCATGTCCCATTTTGGGATTGCCCGGGAAATATCCGTATTGACTGACAAACCATTAAAAAGACCCGCTTTTAAGGTTAAAGAAATCATGGATAGATCTGAGGATTCTATCAACCTCGAGATTTTGAATCCTGTCGAATGTCCCCGATACGCATGTAGAATTGTAAAAAATGTGAAGATTGCACCTTCGCCTTCATGGATGGCAAAAAGATTAGAATCGGTTGGGATTAGAAGCATTAACAACGTAGTTGATATATCGAATTATGTCTTGATGGAATTGGGACATCCTCTTCACATTTTTGATCTCGACCAACTTAAAGATTCTAAAATATCAGTGCGGTTAGCCAAAAAAGATGAAACCTTCACAACACTTGATGACATTGAAAGAAAACTGACTAATGAACATCTTTTAATATGTGATGGAAAACGTCCCGTTGCATTAGCAGGTATAATGGGTGGGTTGAATTCCGAGGTGACTGTCGAAACAAAAAATCTTCTAATTGAAAGTGCATATTTTGATCCCGTTATCATAAGAAAAGGATCAAAACTGCTTGGTTTATCGTCGGAATCATCCAAAAGGTTTGAAAGGGGAACAGACGTTGAAGGGCTTATTTTCGCTCTTGATAGAACCGCATTCCTGTTGAATGACCTTACAGGGGGAGATATTTTAAGTAATATAGTTGATCAATATCCCGGTATAAAAAAAGACAAATCATTTTCATTTAATCTGAATTCCGTTTCGGAACAGGTCGGTATTCATTTTGACCGTTCATTTGCTGAAAAAATCTTAACCGGGCTTGAGGTTGATTTCAAAAACACAAAAGATAAATTTACCTGTACATCACCGACCTTCAGACATGATCTTGAAAGGGAGGAGGACATTACTGAGGAATTAGCACGAATTTACGGTTATGAAAAAATTGACAATGACCTGTTATTTTCCGGATTTCTCACTAATGACCAGGAAGATCCGCAGTATGATATTGAAAAATTAAAACAATGGTTTTCTGGCATCGGTTTTCAGGAAATTGTAACCAACAGTTTGATTAGTGAAAAGCTGGCATCATTATTTTTCATGAATGGCAGCGTAAATGTAAAAAATCCTTTAAGCAGTGATTTGTCAACCATGCGAAACAGTCTTTTCCCGGGATTGCTGAATACTGTCTCATATAACAGTCGTAGGGGAGCACAAAATCTATCCCTTTACGAATTTGGCACTGTATTTAACCGTGACAAGCAAAATAATATCTGTGAATCATTAGAATTTTCCGGAATTATATGTGGTGAAAAATCAACAAATCAATGGAGAACCAATTCCGTAGAAAATGATTATTTTACCATGAAAGGATATGCGGAAGGGTTAACATCATTTTTAAAACTGGATAACATAGAATTTCAAAACACCAAAAACGATGATAAGTTTTTCCCCGGACAGATTCTTAAAACATCTGATTGGGAAGAAATCGCAAGATTCGGTTATATCTCCGGGTCTATTTCTCAAGAATTTGATATTGATATTCCGGTCATTGGGTTTTCTGTCCATCTTGACACGGTTAGACATTACATAACCCGGTTTTACCAATATGAAGCAATGTCCCCATATCCCGGGATAGAAAGAGATTTATCAACTTTAATGAACAAAAAGATTACCGTTGGTGAAGTAAAAAATGTGATGATCGAGAATGGAACTGAATTACTCGAAAATATTGCCTTATACGACATATATGAAGGAAAACAGGTTGAGGAAGGGAATAAGAGTGTTACCTTTAAATTAAAATTTAGGGACCGCAAAAAAACATTAATTGATGAAGATGTAGATAAAATTATGGATAACATAATTTCTGAACTTTTAAATAAATTAGATGTTAAATTACGCTAATATGAAAGCTTCATTACCAAACTATCAGAATCTTGAACAACGAATTGAGAAGCTGATTGAGGAATTTACAAATATCCGTGAATATACCCGTACAAACATGAACAATTCAGACGGATTAAGCAAAGATATAAAAACTGCCATTAAGAATAAAATTCAAAACCTTCTTAATTTAATAGATGAATTTGACAACGATAACCCATCATCAATTGGGGGTAAAAACTAACATGACAAATAATCCTGAAAACCTGGTTCGAGTATCCATTTTCGGTCAGGAATACACTGTAAAAGCTCACGCTGATCCAAGTTACATTGCAGATGTTGCTCAATATGTGGATAAAAAGATGAGAGAAGTAGAACAGGAATTGCCTTCCGTTCAATCAGGAATGCGAATTGCTATTCTTGCTGCTATGAGCATTACTGATGATCTGTTCTCTGAAAAATCCGATATAGAAAACGTTATCACCGATGTTGAAGATAAAGCTGCCTCTCTCATTGAAAAGATTGATGAGATTGCAATATCCTAACATTGCGTAAATTGTCGATACACAATAGTATTGCCGTAGATTCAAGTTGTCTACGGCATTCTTTTTAAAACATGGGATTATGATTCAAACAAAAATATTAAAGGGCAAGGAAGTTGCTGAGCATGTTTTTGAAGGTATTATACCAAGAATAGATTCTTTGAAGAATAATGGGGTTACACCGGGACTCGCAGCTGTTCTTGTGGGAGATGACCCCGCATCCCGTATTTATGTAAGAAACAAAACAAAAACATTTGAACGGCTTGGCCTATATACTGAAACAATCAAATTGTCGGATGATATTCAAGAGGACTTTTTGATTGCTCAAATCAATGATTTAAATAGCAACTCTGAAATTCATGGAATACTTGTTCAACTTCCTTTGCCCAAACACATTAACAGCAAATCGATTTTAAATAAAATATTACCGAAAAAGGATGTGGATGGTTTTCATTCTGAAAATCTTGGACTGCTTACATCAGGGAATCCACGATATATTCCATGCACACCCAAAGGAATTCTGGAAATTTTGAAATTTTATGATGTTAGTTGCGAAGGGAAACATGTTGTTGTTGTGGGAAGGAGCAATATTGTCGGTCGTCCGCTTTCCATTTTGCTTGGATTAAAAACCGAGTACGGGAATGCAACGGTTACAGTTTGTCATTCAAGGACACCAGATATACCCAAATTCACCCGGGATGCTGATATTATTATTGCTGCGGTTGGCGTTCCCGAAATGATTACGGGAGAAATTGTGAAAGAAAATGCTGTCATAATTGATGTTGGGATTAACAGGGTAGAGGATGAGTCGGAAAAAGGGTATCACTTGGCCGGTGATGTAGATTTTGAATCTGTGCATGGGATTGCCTCTGCACTAACACCTGTTCCTGGGGGAGTTGGTCCCATGACCATTGCTATATTGGTAAGTAATACGGTAGAAGCAGCGGAATCATTCGTGAGTGGTTGAGTGGTCAAACTACACCACAGGGTGCTGCACACAATCAAAGATTCTCCAAAATATTGCGCCCATAGCTCAGTTGGATAGAGCGTTGGCCTCCGGAGCCAAAGGTCGCAGGTTCAAATCCTGCTGGGCGTACACATGCAATTAACCATCCTCGGATCCGGAACACTTATCCCTACCCCTGAAAGAGGGAACAGCGGGTATTTTCTACAGACAGATAATCAAACTATTCTCATAGATGGTGGTTCTGGTACATTGAGACAAATTTCCCGGTTTGGGTTGAATTATAGGGAAATCGATATGATTTGCTATACACATCTTCATCCGGACCATACATTTGATCTTATACCGTTATTGTTTGCCTATAAACACGATTCTGAATTACAAATGCCAAAAAATCTAAAAATGATCTGTCCTGTGGGATTTCAAAATTACTTCGACAGATTAATGAATATTTATGCTGATTGGCTTATGTCTGAAGAGGTAAATATTGAAATCCATGAAATTGAAAGAGGCAATATTGATTTAGATGGATTGACAATTCAATGCAGACATACCGAACATACAGATCACAGTGTTACCTATCGATTTATTGACTCAACGAACAAAAACCTGTTTTATTCAGGCGATACCGATATGTGCGAAGAATTGATTGAAAGTGCTAAAGATGTGGATGTCCTTCTCTTGGAATGTTCTTTTCCTGATACTATGAAACGAAATGGGCACTTGACTCCTTCCTTATGTGGTGAAATTGCTGCAGAAACAAATTGTAAGAAATTGGTTCTTACCCATTTTTATCCGGAAGTATTGAAAACGGACATAATTTCTGCCGTTAATACTGTTTATAATGGCGATGTTATTTTAGCTGAAGATGGTTTGATAATTAAAATTTAGGTAAGTTATAGGAATGGGAATTTCAAGAATTACAAAGGTATTATTGCTATTTGTGGGAACGGTCCTAGTGGGTGCGATTGGTTACAGATTTGTGGGTGGAGGCGAATGGACTGTTTTGGATTCTTTATACATGACAGTAATAACGTTATCAACTGTTGGATTCGGAGAAGTACACAACCTTAACCAAGGGGGAAAAATCTGGACAATTATTGTCATTTCTCTTGGAATTGGAATTGTGATGTATGCTATTGGTCAAACAACGGAATATATTCAAAATTTTAAACAGTTTAGGAGACGTAAAATGGAAAATAAACTTGGTCAGTTAAAGAATCACTTTATCGTTTGTGGGTTTGGAAGGATGGGAAAGATTGTATGCCGTGAGTTATTCGAACAAGGGTTGCCATTTGTTATTATTGAGAACAATCCTGAAAAATTTTCAGTTATTGATGAATTAGGTTATTTATTTGTAGAAGGTGATGCAACCATCGACCAAACGTTGGAAACTGCCGGTATTAAGAAAGCAAAGGGATTTGTCGTCGTACTAAGTTCTGACACCGAAAACCTATTTGTAACCATGACAGCCAGGACGATGAATCAAAATCTCAATATAACGAGTCGCTGCAGCATGGTTGAAAATGTGGCAAAACTTAAACGTGCAGGATCCAATAAAGTCGTCAACCCATATATTGCCGGCGGACATCGGATTGCTCAACTCATTATGACACCAGCTATCGAAGATGCAGTTGAAATCGTGACTCCAAACCGAAAATTGGATCTAATGGTTGAAGAAATTAATTTGAAAGACTGTTCCATGTATGACGGTCTGCCAATAAGTGAGTGCAATATTAGGGAAGAATTTGATTTATTAATAGCAGGCGTTGTCAAAAGTGACGGAGAAATATTTTTCAATCCATCACCTGAATTAGAATTAAAAACAACCTATATAATTATTCTTATGGGAGAGAAGGAAAAACTACAAAACTTTAAAGAAAAGATGCTAAAAAATGACGATAGTCAATAAATACAATAAAATCTAAAAACTTAGTTACTTCGCATAATATATATTATGTCTACTAATAGCTCGATCCTCAAATAACGAAGTTTACAAGACGGTTCTCCACTACTATCATCTTTTTTATCTCATTCCCCTCCAGGTATTTTTTCACATTATCAATTTTCTTAGCCAGAGTAATAACATTATCGTTAGGAGCATCGCGCTCTATTTCAAAATTGCCTCTTAATTTTCCATTTATCTGAACAGCAAATTTTACAAGTTCTTCCTTTGTGAGAGCAGAATCAAAATCCGGCCAGTTTTCATAAGCTATTGATTGTTGATTACCGAGTTTATTCCAGATATCTTCGCATACATGAGGAATTATTGGATTCAGCAGTAAAATAAAAGTTTTGACAGCTTCTTTGTTTAATTCTGGTTCTTCCTTCAATTGATTAAAGAAAATCATTAACTGCGAGACAGCCGTGTTTAATTTCAGTGTTTCAATATCATTTGTCACTTTTTTTATAGTTTGATGTAATGATCGCTTTAAATCTTTTGACATGGGATTATCTTTGATTTTTTCCGTCAGATCGCCATTCTCATTTATAAATAGTTTCCAGATTTTTTTAATAAACCTGTGACTTCCCTGAATACCCATGGTACTCCACGGTTTTGATTTTTCCAATGGTCCCATGAACATTTCAAATAATCTCATGGAATCAGCGCCAAATTCGTCAACGACTTCATCCGGATTCACCACATTGCCTTTTGATTTGCTCATTTTCTGCCCATCTTCACCCTGAATCATTCCCTGGTTGAACAACTTCTGGAATGGTTCTTTGGTAGATACAAGTCCTAAGTCAAACAAGACATGATGCCAAAACCTCGCATATAAAAGGTGCAATACTGCATGTTCCTGTCCACCGACATAAAGGTCAACAGGCAACCAATAGTTTTCTTTTTCCTTATCCCAGGGATTATTATCATTATTTGGATCAATATAACGAAGATAGTACCAGCACGATCCAGCCCATTGAGGCATGGTATTTGTCTCACGCTTTGCCGGATTTCCATTTTTATCCGTTGTGTTTACCCAGTCCTCAACATTTGCCAAAGGTGATTCACCGGTGCCCGTGGGTTTATAATTCGCTAACTCAGGTAATTCAACCGGAAGTTCGTTTTCATCGACTAAATAGATACCTTCTTCTGAATGTATGACCGGAAATGGCTCGCCCCAGAATCGTTGACGTGAAAATAACCAATCACGCAATTTATAATTGATTTTGAATTTTCCTTTACCGGTTTCTTCAAGCCAAGAGGTAATTTTTTTAATCGCTTCAAGCGGATTTAATTCATTGATTGAAAATTGACTGTCTGGTGTTTGGGAATTGACTATTGTTCCTTCATACGATTCGAATGCTTCTTTTTCAATCTCTCCCCCGCTGACAACTTCGATAATGGGTAAATCATATTTCTTGGCAAATTCCCAGTCCCGCTGATCATGCCCCGGAACCGCCATGATTGCACCCGTTCCGTAGGTCATTAAAACATAGTCCGCAATCCAAATGGGGATTTGTTCATTATTGACAGGATTTACCGCATATGAGCCGAGGAAAATTCCTGATTTTTCTTTCGTCAATTCTGTCCTATCGAGGTCAGTTTTATTAGATGCTTCCTCAACGTAATTTTTTACCTCCCCCCTTTTTTCTTCACCTGTCAGTAAATCCACCAGAGGATGCTCAGGAGCAAGAACCATGTAGGTTGCACCAAATAGTGTATCTGGTCTCGTGGTAAAAATTTTTATATTTTCACCGATGCTCGAAAAATCAAATATAACTTCAGCACCCTCGGACCTTCCTATCCAGTTTCGCTGGAGTTCTTTTATATTTTCAGGCCAGTCGAGGTTATTGAGTCCATCGAGGAGACTTTCAGCATAATCTGTAATTTTCAGTATCCACTGTCTCATTGGAATTCGAGTTACCGGATACCCGCCTCTTTCGGATTTTCCGTCAATGACTTCCTCATTAGCTAAAACGGTTCCCAATTCCGGGCACCAGTTCACCGGAACTTCAGCTTCGTATGCCAGTCCTTTTTTATACAATTGCATAAAAATCCACTGTGTCCACTTAAAATATTGGGGATCGGTTGTATTTATTTCTCTGCTCCAGTCGTAAGAAAAACCCAACATCTTAATCTGACGGCGGAACGTTTCAATATTCTTTTTGGTGGTTTCAGCCGGATGAGTGCCCGTTTGAATGGCGTATTGTTCGGCGGGAAGTCCAAATGCGTCCCATCCCATAGGATGGAGTACATTAAACCCATTCATTCGTTTGTAACGTGCAACAATATCAGTGGCAATATATCCGAGCGGATGACCAACATGGAGTCCTGCACCTGATGGGTAGGGAAACATATCGAGGGCGTAGTACTTGGGCTTAGAAAAATCATCATCCGTTATAAAAGTCTGATTTTCCTCCCAGTACTTCTGCCACTTGGATTCGATGGTTTTATGGTTGTAAATAGAACTCAATTGATGGGTTATTAGTAGCTGGTTATTGGTTTGTAAGAATTGGTAATATTATTTTGATAATAGATTGTCGGGGCGGGGAGATTTGAACTCCCGACCTCTGCAACCCCATTGCAGCGCGCTATCCTGGCTGCGCTACGCCCCGAAATATTATTTAATGAATAATTTTCAAAAATCATTATAATTTGTTGGAGATTTTCCGTCTACTCCCTTCGATGGAGGAATACGACGGACAGGGAACCCCCGACCTTTCATATCGGGACGCGTTATCTACTGGCTGCCTGTGCGGCGCAACAAAGTGAAGACGTGTGCTACGCCTCGATATTTTTTTTATAACTAATTTTCAATAAAAAACTTTAGTGGTCGGGGTGGCCGGATTTGAACCGGCGACCTCTGCGTCCCGAACGCAGCGCGCTATCCAAGCTGCGCCACACCCCGCTTTGGACAATAGCAAATTTAGAACCGATGTTCAGGCAATTCCAATTAAAAGACAACCTTTATCAGCACAAATCCGCCAATGAGAAGAAGTCCGAATATTATGGTCAGAATATTAAAATATTTTTCAATATAAAATTTGATCTTTTCACCAAAATAATAGATGAGTGCCGATACTGCAAAAAATCGCGCTGTCCTTCCAATGGCCGATGCTACTAAAAATTCCCAAAAATCCGCTCCTACTGCTCCGGCTGTAATGGTGAACACTTTATATGGAATGGGAGTCAGGGCGGCCGTAAGAATTGTAATAAAATTGTAATTCTGAAACGTAATACTCAGTGATTTAAACTGATCCTCATATCCGTAAAATTCGATGATTGGGTAGCCAATAAGATCCATTAACTGTAGTCCGATAACATATCCCAGCACGCCCCCTACTACAGAAAATAAGGATGTATAAGAGGCATAAATGAATGATTTCATGGGAACTGAAACAGCAAGCGCAATGAGCAGTATATCCACCGGAACAGGGAAAAATGACGATTCAGCAACAGCCAGTATAATCAGTGCCAGAAGTGCGTAAGGCGTATCCGCCCAGTGCAGGACCCAATTGTAAAGTTGTTTTATCCATTTCATATTGGTTTACCAGAAAAAACTTTTAAAATACATGGCGATAAATTTAAGGGTATCCGAAATATTTCTCATTGCAGAATTTTCAACACCATAAATGGTTGGTATGGAAATATGATTGATTTCATATCCCAGCAGTCCTGCCTTTATAAGGAATTCACTCTCATACTGGAATCCATCCTCTACAAAATTTAATCCGTCAAATGCTTTTACAGGAAAAAGACGGAATCCGCACTGGCTATCTTTTATCAGTTTCCCCGTTCTGAGAGTGAGCAATAAAGACGTTGAAATATTTGAAAAACGTCTTTTCACCGGCATTGTGGAATAATCTGTTCTCATCCCGATACAAACAGCATTTTCATTCATTGAAAAAAGAAAGTCCTTTATACATTCCGGAGGATGCTGCAAATCGGCATCAATGGTTAAAACATAATCAAATCCTTTTTGAACGGCATGGTGGACTCCGGTGCGGATTGCCCTCCCCTTTCCCTTATTACGTTCGTGAGAGATGTATTTAACACCCTTTGACTGTAATACAGAATCGGTGCTGTCTGTACTCCCGTCATCCACAAATAACAGGTTGTGCAGGAATTGATCAGGCATTCTCCCCAGAAATTGTGGAATAAACTTTTCACCGTTGTATACAGGAACAACGATTAAACATGACTCTTTTGGCATTGAAGAATTTAGAACGGAGAATTAAAAATGAATACTACTTGATATTATATCGCATAATGGGACGAGTTTCCGACCGGCGGACACATTCGGTGAATCCTGTCTTTCGGAAGGTTGTAGCAAATCCTGTCCAGATAAAACTTGTTGAGGACACTTTTTTTGTTCTGGGTTCCACGGGATATCCTTCAATCAATTTTCCTTTATTTTCCATTACAAAATCTTTTACCGCTTCAATTAACTGTTCGGTTATTCCATTATTTCGAAATTCCTTTAGAACATAAAAGCAGGAAATTGACCAGACCCGTTTGTCATCGACCTGTTTCAGTACTCTTGACCGGCTTAACCTAGGATAATTCTCCCTCGGTTCCACGGCACACCAGCCCACGGGCTGTCCCTCTGAATACGCTAAAATGCCGGGACATTTTCCTAAGTCAATTTCTTCTTTAATCAGTTGTTTATTTTTCACCCCTTTTTTCTCATCAAACTCCTTTTGGGTCTGTTTCCACCACATGCACCAGCATCCTCCCCATGCCCCTTTTTCACCAAATAGTTCTGTGAAGTCGTTCCACGTTTTCGGCGAAAGCGGTTTAAAGGAAAAATTACTTATATTCATACTTTGGTACCCATTCCTTCTCACTTTCGGGAAGCATATCAATAAAATTCCACATAATGCAAAAGTTGTCCCCGGGACCAAAATAGGTTTTCGCCCTGAGAAAAACCTTTCCCTCTTCATCTTTCGTAAAGGTTGCCACTCCCGGCTGATAGCTGTGATCAGCGTAAAACCCCAGTTCCTTGCAGAAATCGGCATTTGAGTGACTCACCATTCTGAATTTCCATTTTCTTGACACGGAAAACTCCTTTTGAACATCAGGAGTGTCCGGTGATGCAACTACGAAAGCAGCTCTATTTTCAAGATGTTGCGTCAAACCATTATATCCATCGGCCCAAAGAGTACAATAGGGACACCCTTTCCCCATGTTGAAGATGAGAATTAATTCTTCTCTGTTGCCGAATAGGTCAGATAAGTGTACTTCCTGATTATCGTGATCAAAGAATGTGAAGTCTTTAATGGGTTGACGTGGATTATCCCCTCTGAGTTCAGTCAGTTTACTCTTCTTTTCGGCTAACTCTTTTTCGAGGGATTCTATTTGATCCTGGATTGACATGATTAATCGAATATAATACGGAATGACAGCTTACAAAATACCCAATTAGTAAAACAGATAAAGCATTGAGAAATGTTCATTGATTTAAATTCCTCCGAGCTTGTATGATTTCAAAAGGATATTTTAATGATGTGGTCAATGAATCCAATAGGTTTGACCGATTAAGTTGTAATCTTGTTGTATTGTACTCCATTCCGTTATATACATAAAATCTGTACTGATCCAAAATGAGATTCACCATCGCAATGATATCCATAACTTCCAAAAAATTATCACCATCCATGTCTGCTAACCAGAATTGAATATCTGTGGGTGTATCATCTCCGACAATAAATGAGACGGTTAATACAATATCAAATATATCTATGGTACCATCCGTGTTAACATCACCTTTTGTGCCATCAAAACCTTCTCCTCCTTCCAATAAAAATACATATCCACCATCGTTATTCAGATATTGAGTACCAACAATAACATCATAAACTCCATTTCCAGTGACGTCTGGTATCCATTCAATGTCAAAGACTTTGTGGCCACCAGTGTTAAATGTCCATAACAGCTCGCCATTGGTACCATCAAGTGCAAGGACGTCACCATCAAAATCTCCCGCGAGAACATCAAAACTGCCATTACCGTTGATATCAGGAATCTCAGAGACTGCCCAGACATCGTTTCCTGTAGGATAATTCCACAATACAGAACCGTCTGACCCATTTAATACAATCACATTAGAAGCCCAACTACCCACAATTATCTCATTGATGCCATCCCCTGAGACGTCAGGAAGCGTTTCTGTAACCATAATCACAGTACCAATTTCAGTTTGCCAAATCAGGTCACCCGATGAACCAGAAAGTGCAACAACATTGTCTCCCCATCCCGCTGCGATGATGTCATTAATTCCATCGGAGTCTACATCACCAATGTTACTCATGGTCTGGACATCGCCATTCATTTGATATTCCCAAATCAGGGATCCGGTTGTGGTTGACGTGCCATCGATTGCTGCAACTCTGTTATCAGAACTATTTCCACCAAAGCCACCAACAGCATCTGAAATACCGTCACCGTTCAAATCTCCCGGGGAAATGACAGCTGAAACTGCATCGAAACCCTCATATCGCCAGAGCAGTTCACCCGATAAACCATCAAAACAGTATATTGATCTTGATCCGCTTGCACCCTGATTCTGGGCGCCCGCACCTGCCAGTACATCATCCACACCATCTCCGGTGATATCCGAAATAGGGGAAACAGAATACACCCATCCGCCTCCATTATCCACATGTGTATCGTATTCCCATAGTGTTTCTCCATCAAGACCGGACACAGCAAAAACTGTTTCATTCGCCCAGGCCGTTCCTAAAAGTATATCATCATAATCGTCACCATTTAAATCAGAAGACGTTTTAAGACATTTATTTCCCCATCCTCCGCTGGGATATGCCGATCCTTGCGGCGTGGTTGACCAAATAACCTGAGGAGAACCAGAACCGTATCCGGAGAGCGCAACAAGATGATCACCATCAGCGCCGGCAAAATAAGTTTCTATAATGACGTCATGGTAGCCGTCCCCGTTGATATCCTGAATGGATTCGACGTCTTCAATGTTTTCAATCCCCTGATAAGACCATATCAGCGTACCTCCTTCATTGGGCCAGGAAACACCTGCTCCAGAACAATCAACGATGACAGAACCACCATTTGTGTCCAGGGTCAGAGTAGCGTTAAAAAGTCCCTCACTGTCCGGAGAAAAGGAAATGGGAATAGAAACAGATTCGAGAGTAGTAATATGAATGGGGAATATTTCAAAACTGTTCTGAACGTAAAACTGAGAATTTGTTGTTGTAAAATCAGAAACAGTGAGTGTTTCCAGTCCCCAGTTTTCTATGGTGATGTCTTCCGTGATGGTTGCTCCAATATTGATTTCAGAGAAGTTTAAAGTAAAAAAGGATGGTTGAGGATAAGGCAGTCCACTTAATCCGACTCCGGTCAATGAAACTTCCACTTCAGATTCATCCGGATCGGTTGAAGAAATGGTTAGAATCCCCACATCAATTTCGATTTCCTGGGGACTGTAATGCACTGGCAGATTCAGTGTATCACCCTGTAGGACTTCAAGTCCTGAATCGGGCCAGGCAACAGGTACATAAAAATCTATATTTGTTGTCCAGGCACCCGTAATCCACAGTTTTGCATCACCAACATTATAAATTGCAAGACTATCCTCAACAAAATCTTCTTCTGCTTCAGCTAACCCAAAATCCATTGAAGAAACGTTCAATTCAATATCGGGAGTCCCGCTTCCGCCAAGATCAATCTGATAAATCGCTGCATTTGTCCATGATCCTGTCACCAGCCATAAATAACCTTCACCCCATGCAAGTCCTTTCGGCGATTCTGCCGGTGAGTCAAACTGACTCAGGACATCTCCGGTTGTTGGATCCAATTCCCAGATAATTTCTGGATCGCCATCAATATCATCCATACCATTCCAAATAGATTCTCCATCAAAAGTGACGCCAAAGGGTTGGTGACCCTGTACAGGAACGGTTGCTATAATGTCTCCGGTATTGGGGTCAATCTTCCGAATTTCAGCAGTGTTGTTTGGGTAATAACTTGTAACGAGTAAATATTGTCCATCCCACCCGAGGTCACCCACCGCACTTGTTGATGCCGGAAGTTCCTGCAGGACATTGCCATTTAAGTCAATTTTGTACAGCGTCGCACCGGAGGTTGTATAATCTTCTGTAATCCAGAAACCTGATCCGTCCCAGACTACACCGTGGTTTGAACCGTATTGCTGGTGATCCTCATCAAGAGGTGTTGAAATTATACTGAGTACTGTGCCGTCTGAGGGATCAATTGAGTAGAGAAAGCCGTCTGAATCGCTCCCTACATAAAGTGTACCTTCCTGATAATCGATACCCCAAGCTGAAACAGGGGCTGGAATCACTTGAACCACTGATTGTGCTGATAATGATATATGGACAACAGAAAAGTATAATACGATGGAATATCTGCGTAACATGAAAAACATTAGGGTAAATATGGATATTTATTACAAAATATCAAATACATTCATAAATCATAATGATATTGACAGTATGAGATTTATTCATATTTTTTCAAATTACCCTCATTTGTCATCCTGAGTGTAGCGAAGGATCTACTTTCCTAAACAGTTAACATAAGAAGATCCTTCATTTTGTTTCACTCATTCAGGATGACACGTATTATTTGAGCAATACCATTTTCCTAGTCTGAGTGAAGTCTCTTGCCTTTCCGTCATCTTTTTGACGGGCCATTATACGGTAAATATAAACCCCACTGGCAACATCACTGGCATTCCAGATCA
>CEQE01110872.1_pt1 | contig 18410 bp, 15 predicted proteins | sample 356201 | NCBI WGS metagenome assembly CEQE01 (sample SAMEA2619970, study PRJEB7988) | marine metagenome | biome: marine biome (ENVO:00000447); feature: mesopelagic zone (ENVO:00000213) & marine oxygen minimum zone (ENVO:01000065); material: "saline water (ENVO:00002010), including plankton...
GAGCCGCTAGGGGTTGGCCGCTAGGCTTGGGGGAGCGCGGCGCAGAAGCGGTCGATGCGCGCCGGGTCGGCGTGTCCGAACGCCAGGCCCGCGCGGTACTGCGCGGTGCCTTCCGGCGCTTCGAAGTTGGCCCAGACGACGCGAGCCTCGAACTGCAGGGTCTCGGTCTCGCTCGTCAGGTCCGCCTGGTACTGATGGTTCGGCTTGAGCGCCTGCTGCGAGATCACCTGGGCGCCGGTCTCCGAGAGGTCCACTAACGTCACCGGGCTGCCGTCCAGCTTCAGTTCGGCGCCCGCCCTGACCGGGAGGCGGGGCGCGATGCGCGTGCCTTCTGCGTCCAGCGCGGGTTCACCGGCGTCGGGCGAGAGTCCGGCCGTCGGCGGCGCACCGTCCGGCTCCGCGGGTGCGGCCTCTGGCGCGGCGGCGGACCGTCGACGCGGGATGACGCGGGAGTAGTCGCTGTCGTGCTCCAGAACGCGGATCTCGGTGTCGGCGAGCGCCGGATCGGCTTTGATCCGGTTGACGAGGGCGGCGCCACGCGGCGTGACCGCGAAGAATCGTTCCTGGACGATGAGCGGTGGTCGGTGCTGCGTGACCGCGGCGATCGCCTGCAGCGCCTCGCCATCGGAGAAATTCAGCACCGATCCGTTGATCCCGGCGCGTGTCGTCAGTGCCGCTGCGTGTTGCGCGGACGAGACGAGAATCTCCGCCAAGGCGCCCATTGTGGCCAGTGTACCCGGGCCGATGCAGCCAGGCAATGTGCCCTGGGGCTCGCACACCTCATGATGCGGCACGACGATGTTCGTCGTGCCGCTCAGGATCTTCTGGGGGTACTGAGGCGGGGTGCTCAGCGACCGCTGGCCGCGGCGACCTCGTCCTCTGTGTAGGCAGAGAAGATGTAGGGGAGCGCCTCGATGTGGGCGGCCACCGCGTCGAGGTCGAGGCCCAGGTCGCTCAAGCGATCGCGATCGATGAACATCTGATTGTCCGCCGCGTCGCCATAGAAGAACACCACGCGCCGCTCGTCGGGGTCGAATCGGTCGTGAATCCCGTCGACGATATCCGTGATGTAGCGTCGGTCGGTCGCCGGTGGGTCAGGCTCCGCGGGCGTGCCGTGGTCGGAGACGACGACCACCACGACTTCCTCTGGCCCGGCCACCGCCTCGAGCGCCGCGAGGATCCGGCCGAGTTCCGCATCGAGCGTCCGCAGCGCGCTGCGGAGTTCCTCGGAGTCCGGCCCCCAGCGATGGCCGACGTAGTCGAGCGTCTTGAAGTTTGCGAGGATCAGGTCGGGCGTCGCGTCGTGGCCGACGCCCTCGGCTTCGATCATCGCGACCAACGCGTCGGTCTGAAACGTGGCGAACCAGCCGGTCCGCAGGAGGGTGCGGCTGTCGCTGACCTCGTGGCCGAGCCAGGTCTCCCCGTCGCGCCAGACGCGGTCCGCCGTGTCGCCCGCCACGTAGGCGGGGAGGCGATAGCAGCGGTCGTTCGTCACCCAGGCGCCGCGGCCAGCGTCGAACATCGCCATCACGACCGGTGCGGCGCTGACGAGACAACCCCCGTGCCCCGCCATGGGAATGGTGGCGCGCGGCGTCGTCCCCTGCGCGATGATGACGGCCTTACCCCGCGTCTGCAGATTCCAGAGATCCGCGATCGTCAGTGCCGCCAGGTTGTCCGGCGCGCTTCCGGGAAATGGGCCACTCGGTCGGTCGGTGCGCCGGTCGAACATCGTGTTGGCCACGATGCCGTGGAGGCGAGGCTCGGCCCCCGTGGCGATCGAGGCATGTCCCACGCTGGTGAGCGAGGGCAGATAGTCGACGGCCGCCTGCGTGAACCAGGCGCCACCGGCGCGGAGGCGAGCGAACGTCGGCAGGTCGGCGGCGTAGCGCTCGAAGGAGTCGCGCCGCGCGCCGTCGAGCACGACCAGGAGCACGGCTCGCGGGGGCGTGGCCACGCCCGCCACAGCTTCGTCGAGCACCCGGCCGGTCATCGTCGCGGCCCCGGGAATGCCGAGGACGGCAGCCAGGGTCGGGGCGATGTCGCGGTGGGTCACCGGCGCGTCAAACGCGCCCGGGCGGACGCGTCCTCGTCCCGGGCCGTAGATGACCAGCGGGATCTCGACGTCGTAGTCCCAGGGGGAGCCGTGCATGAACCGATAGAACGGCGAGTCGGGTTCGAGCAGCACCTCGCCTGGCTCTGGCACCAGCATCACCTGACCGCTGCGGCCCGGATAGTAGGCGCGCGCGAACATCTCCAGAAACTTCGCGTCGAGCGCCGTCCGGTCGTCTTCCGCCGGCGGGGGGGCAGTGGAGCCGGTCTTTGCGGGCGCTGCGGGCCCGCAGGCGGCGGTGCCCAGCAGACAGCCGATGGCCGCGGCGGATGCGAGGCGGCGGCGAAAGAAGGGCGGCATGGGGGTCCCGGGCGACCGGAGTCTATCACCGCCACCCGGCCGGCCTACAGCATTGGAGCGGCCGGCCGATAGCAGGTGGTAGAGCCCTCGGTCGGACCGGAATCGGCGTTCCCATCGGGAGATGAACCGTGGCCGCAGTCCCGTCGCTCACCGTGCTCGTCTACACGAAGGACAACCAGCCCGTCGCGCACTGTCTCGAGATGGATTTCATGACGACCGGGTGCTCGCGGGATCGGGTGGTCGCCGAGCTGTTCGAGACGATCCGCGACGAGGTCCAGCAGGCCGTAGAGAAGAACGCGCTCGGCCGCCTGTACCGGCCGGCGCCCGAGCAGTACTGGCAGCGCCTCGCGCAGGCCGACCCGTTGGGCGGCATTCAAATTCCGCTTCCGGCCGCGCCCGCCGCGGCACTGCATGCGGGTGAGATTGATGTGAAGCAGTTCGCCTGCGCGGACTGACTCCGCCCGTCCGGCATCCCCTTCCGGCTCGGTTCCATCGTCGATCCCCTCGTGGTCCCGCCATCGATCTCCCTCGGGATCGGATAGAATGGTGTGTTCAGCGCGCCCCGAACCGACACTCAGAGGGTCTCGAGCTTGCATGCGGTCACCGCCCGTCAACGGACCACAGTCCCCTGCGTCAGCACCGGTTCCGACCGACCTCGGGATTGCCGGGCGGTTCGATGCCCGGATGCTTCGCACGGCGACGGTCGTGAACCTGCTGGCGATGCTGACCGGCCTCGTCGCCGGCTACGGCGCCATCGGGTTCCGGTTCCTCATCGGCTTCTTCCAGAACTCCATCCTCCACGGACGACTCGGCTTCGAACTCGCGTCGCCGCTCGAGCAGACGCGCGGTCCGTGGATGGTTGTGATCCCCGCGGCGGGGTTCCTGCTTGTCGCCTACCTGGTGCGGACCTTCGCGCGCGAGGCGCGGGGCCACGGCGTGCCCGAGGTCATCGAGGCCGTCATGACCCGCGGTGGCCGGATGCGCAAGCGGGTCGTTTCGATCAAGGCGCTGGCGTCGAGCCTCACGATCGCGACCGGCGGGTCGGTCGGGCGGGAGGGGCCGATCGTACAGATCGGGTCGGCCGCCGGGTCGACGCTCGGCCAGTGGTTCCAGGTGCGCGGCAAAGACCTGAAGACGCTAGTGGGTTGCGGCGCGGCCGGCGCCGTCGCCGCGACCTTCAACACGCCAATCGCCGGGTTGGTCTTCGCGATCGAACTGATCGTTCTCGAGTTGAATCCCCGTTCGTTCATCCCGCTCGTCATCTCGTCGGTCTTCGCCACGGTCGTATCGCGCTGGCATCTGGGCAACGAGCCGGCCTTCATCGTGCCCGAGCACGTCCTGGTCCATCCCGGCGAACTGGTCTTCTACTTTGGCCTTGGCTTGTTGGCCGGCCTCGTGGGCTGCCTGACGATCTGGTCGCTCTATCGGATGGAGCACCTGTTCGAGGTCGCGCCGCTGCCGTTCGCGCTCAAGCCGATCATCGGCGGGCTGAGCCTGGGGGCGATCGGCTACTTCGTGCCCGAGGTCTACGGCGTGGGGTACGAAACGGTCTCAGCGGTGGTGCAGCAGAATGCCGAATTCGCGACGATTCTGCTCCTGGTCTTCCTGAAGATCTTGGCCATGAGCCTGACGTTGTCGGCGGGCGGCTCGGGTGGTGTCTTCGCGCCCAGCCTCTTCATCGGGGCGATGCTGGGGGGTGCGTACGGCTGGGTCGTCAACGACTGGTTCCCGGCGATGTCTGCGGGGTACGGCGCTTACGCTCTCGTCGGCATGGCGGCCGTCTTCGCGGCGACGAGCCGGGCGACCTTCACGGCGATCGTCATCCTCTTCGAGATGACGTTGGACTACTCGATCATCTTGCCGCTGATGTTCGTCTGCGTGATCGCCGATCAGGTAGCGGTGGCGATTCTGAAGGACACGACGATCTATTCGTTGAAGCTGAAGCGCAAGGGGCTGACGTTTGCGAACGATCTCGGCATCAATGTCCTGTCGGTGACGCCGATCAAGAACGTAATGAACGACGACGTGGAGGTGCTCCACGTGGACATGACACTCGCCCAGGCGCAGGAGGTGACCCAGCGGCAGGGGCACCACGTGTATCCGGCCATCGGGGGGAAGGGTGTGCTGGCCGGGATCGTGCGACCGCGGGAGCTTGCGCGGGCGATCAAGCGCGACGGGCCGGAGGGCCGGGTCGCCGATCTCGCTCAGGAGGCGCCGATCGTCGCCCATCCGGACGAGACCGTGATGACCGCACTCAGGCGGATCGGTGATGAGCCAGATCCGCACGTCGTGGTCGTCGATCGGTGGGACCGCAAGTTGCTCGGGATCGCAACGCCGACCGATCTCCTGCGACTCAGCTCACGCGAGAGCTGAGTTCGGGTTGGCCGGCGCGACATGGGGGGCCGTGACGCGCTGGAGCGTCTCGGCCGTGATCTGGAGGTGCGACGCGTTCCAGACCGCCTCACCCCCGAGGACGAGAATCGCTTGGGGGCTCCGGTGCGGCACGCCGAGCCGTGCGGCGGCTTCATCGGAGACGTCGCGTTCGGTCTGGATCGTGATCAGCCGATAACGCACCACCTCCGGGGCGTCCTCGAGGTGCCGTTGCAGCTCGTCGAGCGCCATGAAGCTGGCGCCGCAGTCGGCCGAGTGCTTGAAGAGCAGGAGCGGATGCACGCTCGATTCGGTCAGCGCGGCGTCCAGGTCGGCGATCGACTCCAGCGGAATCAGCTGCGTCGCCATGTCCCGATTCTAGCAGACCCTGTTCATCGCCATGTCGACCGAGCCACTAACCCCGCGCACGATCCTTCGCTTCTGGGCGCCGCTCGCCGGCACCTGGCTGATGATGGCGATCGAGGGGCCTCTCATCGCCGCGATCATCGCCCGGTTGCCGGACGCGAGGGAGAATCTCGCGGCCTACGGCGTGGCCTTCGCGTTCGGGCTCATCCTGGAGTCGCCGGTCGTCATGCTGCTGAGTGCGGCGACGGCGCTGGCGACGGACCGGGACAGCTATCTGACGCTGCGACGGTTCGGGTACGGCCTCTGCGCGCTGCTGACGGTCGCGATCTGCGTTGTCGTGCTGCCACCGGTGTTCGAGGCTGTTGCCGGACGGCTGCTCGGCCTGCCGGAGGAGGTCCGCAGCCTCGCGCACGGTGCCCTGGTGTTGCTGCTGCCGTGGCCGGCCGCGATCGGCTACCGCCGGTTCAAGCAGGGTCTCCTGATCCGTCACGGCCTGACCGGTCGCGTCGCGTACGGCACGATGCTGCGTCTCACGGCGATGGCGGCCACCTCGGTGGTCATGGGCGGGCTGACCTCGGTGCCGGGCGCCTATGTCGGGACCCTCGCCCTGTCGGTCGGCGTCGTGGTCGAGGCATTGGTCGTGAGCCGGATGGCGAGGCGCGCGGTGCGCTCGCTCGAGCAGCTCCCGGTCGGCTCGGGGCGGCGTCTGACGATGGGGCAGGCCGCGGCGTTCTACGTGCCGCTGGCGATGACCGCGATGCTGACGATGGGCATCCAGCCTATGGTGACGTTCTTCATGGGGCAGAGCCGTATGGCCGTTGAATCACTCGCCGTGCTGCCCGTCATCAACGGCCTGACCTTCGTCTTTCGCTGCCTGGGGTTGTCGTTCCAGGAGGTCGGCATCGTGCTGCTGGGACCGCGGATGGAGCATGTCCGCCCGATCCGAGATTTCGGCCTGCTGCTGGCGATGGCGACGTCGCTCGGCCTCGCGCTGATCGCGTTCGGGCCCCTGGCCGCCGTCTGGTTCGGCGGCATCTCCGGGCTCTCGGTGGCGCTGACCAACTTCGCCATCATGCCGTTGCGGCTCATGGTGCCGTTGCCGGCGCTCTCGGTCGTGCTGTCGCTGGAGCGGGCGGTCCTCGTGGCCTCGCGACGGACCACGTCGATCACCTGGGCGTCGATCGCGGAGATTGTGACGATCGCGGGAATGCTCTGGATCGGCATTCACGTCTTCGATGGGGTCGGTGTGATGATGGCGGCAGTCGCCCTGGTCAGTGGCCGCGTGCTGAGCACGCTGTGGCTGGTGCGGCCGAGCTGGCACGCGACGGCGGCGGCCAGGGCTGGCCGCGATGCACCCGCGGACGGCGAGTGAAGCAAGGATCTGATGGCCCTGACCCTGTGGGACGCGGCATCGTTCGTGATCTTTCTCGGAGCGGTCGTCGGCGTGTCCCTCTACGCATCGCGGCGCGAGCGAACGGAAGAGGACTACTTCCTGGCCGGCCGGGGCCTCACTTGGCCACTGATCGGCTTCTCGCTGATCGCGTCGAACATTTCGACCGAGCAGTTCGTCGGCATGGCCGGCTCGGGGTTCGGCCAGGCGGGCCTCGCCGTGGCGAGCTACGAATGGGTCGCCGCCGCGACCCTCGTGTTCGTCGCCCTGGTGTTGCTGCCGCGGTTCCTCGAGCTGGGTATCTACACGATGCCCGAGTTTCTCGAGCATCGCTACGGTCCGGTCGCGCGCTTGGTTATGGCGGTGTACATGCTGGTCGCCTACGTCGGTGTCGCGATGGCCGCGGTGCTGTACTCGGGCGCGATCGGATTGGAGGCCATCTTCGGGCTCGACCTGACCACCGGCATCTGGCTGATCGGCGGGCTGGCCGGTGCGTACACGATCTACGGGGGCCTGAAAGCGGTGGTCTGGTCCGACCTGCTGCAGGGCGCCGCACTGCTTGTGGGCGGCGGCATCGTCACGGTCGTCGCGCTCGAGCGCGTGGGCGGCCTCTCGGCCTTTCTGGCCGCGAACGAGGCAAAGCTGCACATGGTGCTGCCGGCTGACCATCCGGAGCTGCCGTGGACCGCGCTGCTGGTCGGCATCTGGATTCCGAATCTCTTCTACTGGGGGTTCAATCAGTTCATCACGCAGCGGACGCTCGCCGCGCGGACCCTCGCGCAGGGGCAGCGCGGTATCGTCTTGGCCGCGGCGTTGAAACTGGTGATCCCCTTCATCATCGTCTTTCCGGGCATCATCGCGTTTCAGCTGTTCGGTGCCGAGATCGCGAACGGCGACCAGGCCTATCCGATCTTGATTAGCCGCCTGCTGCCGGCCGGGCTGCGCGGGGTGCTGTTCGCCGCGCTGTTCGGCGCCGTCATGAGCAGTCTCGACTCGATGCTCAATTCGGCTTCGACGATTTACACGATGGACGTGGTGAAGCGATGGTTCCGACCCGCCGCATCGGCCGGTGAGTTGGTGCGGACCGGCCGCGTCTCGACGGCGGTCCTGGTCGTGCTGGCGTGCCTGCTGGCGCCGCTGCCTGGCCGATTCGAAGGCGTGTTCCAGTACGTCCAGCTGGTCTGGGGCTTCATCTCCCCGGGCGTCGTGACCGTCTTCCTGGTTGGGCTGCTGGCCCCGCGCGTGCCCGGAGTGGCCGCGACGGCGGCGCTGCTGCTGGGCGTGCCGACCTACGGAGGGCTGCTCTGGGCGCTTCCCGAGGTTGCCTTTCTGAACCACATGGCGATTACGGCCGGGGTGTTGACGCTCGTCATGGCGGGCGTGACGTGGGTCGCGCCCCGCTCGACGCCGTGGCGGCTCCAGGCGTCAGTGGGCGCCGATGGCGGCGTGGTCGACACCATACCCGATCCGATCGCGTGCGGTGTGGGCGCCGCGGTGGTGGCCGCGACGGTGGCGCTCTACGTGGTGTTCTGGTAGGTGCCCGGGAGGACCCCTGAGGTTCTCAGAACTGGTACGCGTCGCGCAGCGAGGCCCCGCGAACGAGGTCGGCGCGCGTCGCGTCTTCCTTGCCCTGCAACTCCTCGACGAGCCGCGCGACCTCGTCGATGGCCTCGACCGGAACGACCAGGGCGCCGTCGACATCGGCGGCCACCAGATCGCCGGGCCTGATGACGGCCCCGCCGCAGGTGACCGGAACGTTGGCGGCCACTGGATGGATGACCGCACCGGGGCCGTACAGGACCGTTCCCGTCGAGAAGAGCGGGAGCTCCAGGCGGCCGATCGCCTCGATGTCGCGGCACCCGCTGTCGGTGACGATCCCCGCCAGGCCGCGCTGGCGGCAGGCTACCACGATCAACTCACCGAGCATGCTCACCCGTTCGGTCGTCCCGCTTTCAATCACCCAGACCGACCCGGCCGGGGCCGTGTCGACCGGGTCGAAGACGAAGCGGCGGATGTCGTCCGCGGAGCCGCCGCTGCCCGGCGCGTACTGCGTCGTAACGGCCGGACCGATTATCGTGCCCTCGGTGGCCACTGTCGGGCGGACGTTGTTCGCGAGCGTGAACCGCGCGCGGTCATGGCCGAGGCGCGTCAGCGCGTCGCACAGCAGTGTCGCGGGGACACCCCGCAACCGCTCGGCGCCCGCCGGCTGGGCGGCCGGGGTGTCGCTTCGGGTCGGCGCGCCCTCGATCGGCCGGAGCCGGCCCTCCGTGGTCAGCGGCAGGGCCGCTGCGGCGCCGAGGCCGAGAAACATCCGGCGGCTCGGGTGGCCCTCGCGCGTGGCGTCGTCCGCGTCAGGTCGACCGGTCATTGGAGTCGTCATCAGGATCCCCTCGTCTTCAGACCCGGAGGTCAAGGCGCGATCAACCGCTCGATTTCCTCATCGCTGTAACTGAGCAACCGGCCGAAGCGGCGCGCGATGTCGGCCCGTGGCTCGTCGGCGTAGCGCCCGTCGGCGATGAGCGCGTCGCGGTCGGCCTTGATCGCGTCGTACTCGGCCTTCACGGGATCGCGATAGATCAATAGGACCTCCTTGCCCTCGGTCAGCGCCTCGGGGAAGAGGTCGGTCACGAGGAAGTCGGTCTCGTGGTAGAGCAGCACGTTGTGGCGCTCGGCAATCTGCTCGGCTTCCGGACGGAGCCGAGCCATGTACTCGGGATCGACCGCCGCGCTCAAGGCGAGGCGCTTCACCCCGAGTTCGACGACCTCCGAGAACGCGCCGATGACGCCGAGGTCGTAGGACCACGGGTCGATGGAGGTGCCGTCAGGGCTGTCGGCTTCGCTCTCGGTGACGGCGGGCTCCGGCGGCGGCGCCGCGCACCCGCCCGCGAAGACGAGGGCGGCCATGGCGATGACGAACGTCGAGACTCGATGCATGAAGAACTCCTCGTGGACGGAGCGAGTGGCCTGGCGGCGCGATCATCGCTCGACCGGCCGTCGGAACAGGATGCAGTAGGCGTTGCCGAACCAGTCGTCGATCACCTGTTCGACGGCGAACCCGGCGGTCTCCATTTCGGCAATCAGGGTTTCCTGGGCTAGGCCGTGGCCGCTCAACTGCTCCGGCGTGCCCTCGCCGAAATCAATCACCGCCATCCGGCCGCCCGGCTTGAGGTTTTCGACCAGGCCGCGGGCGATCGTCTCGCGATCGGGGAAGTCGTGATAGACGCCGCGCAGCAGGATGGCGTCGCAGCAGTCGAGAGGCAGGCGTTGCGAGGGGCCGGGCGTGCGACCAATGACGTTGACGTTGTCGATCTCCGCCTCGGCCAGGGCTTGGAAGATCTCGTGCGCGGGATTGTTCGGGCTCACCGTGGCAAAGATTCGCCCCGATTGGCCGACGCGCTTGGCCATGTCGACGGTCCAGCCGCCACTACCTGCCCGGACGTCCGCGACGATGAGGCCAGGCCGCAACTGCAGGACCTCGGCGATCCGATCGGCTTCCTCGCGGAAGCCCAGGCCCTCGTCGTACTGGAGCAGGAGCCAGCCCGCACCGATGCCAGCGCCAAGGATGACGACGAACGCGGCCCCGACACGAACAGCTGTCAGTCGAACGATATCGAGAATGGTCAGCGGAGGCTCCCCCCAAGCGCCGGGTGTGATCCGGCTGTGCGAATAATACACCGAGGTGCGGCGCACGGTATGATCGGGCCCGGTCGCCCGAGCCCGCCGCCCGTTCCTGGAGGACCAGATGCTCGCCAACGCGTGCGCCACGATTCTGGACGCCATCGGCCACACGCCGCTCGTGAAGCTGAATCGAGTGGCGCGTGACGTCGACGCCGCGATCTACGTCAAGTGCGAGTACATGAACCCAGGCGGATCCATGAAGGACCGGATGACGCTGAACATGGTTGACCAGGCCGAGGCCCGCGGCGACCTGACGCCAGGCGGGACCATCATCGAGGCGACAAGTGGGAATACCGGCGCCGGGCTGGCGATGATCGCGGCGGTCCGCGGGTATCACTGCGTGTTCGTCATGCCCGACAAGATGTCCACCGAGAAGATCGGGTCGCTGAAGGCATTTGGGGCGAGGGTGGTCGTGTGCCCGACGGCGGTCGAGCCGGAGGATCCGCGAAGCTACTATTCGGTCGCGAAGAAGCTCCACGCCGACACGCCGAATTCGTTCTATGCCAACCAGTACCACAACCAGGATAACCCTGGCGGGCACTACCTCTCGACGGGCCCCGAGATCTGGGAACAGACCGAAGGGAAGATCGACGTGTTCGTGGCCGGGATGGGCACGGGTGGAACGATGGCGGGGACCGGACGGCACCTCAAGGAGCAGAAGCCCTCGATTCAACTCGTCGGCGTCGACCCCGTGGGCTCGCTCTACTACGACTTCGTGAAGAGTCAGCGGATCACCAAGGCGTTCACCTACAAGGTCGAGGGGATCGGCGAGGACTTCTTCCCGACGACCTTCGATCCGAAGTGGATCGACGACATCGTCCGGGTCGACGACAAGGAGTGCTTCCTGATGGCCCGCGATCTGGTCCGGCTCGAAGGTCTCTACGCCGGCGGCTCGGCGGGGGCGGCCGTGGCCGGAGCAGTGAAGTTCGCCCGGCAATCGCACAGGCGCCAGAACATCGTCGTGCTACTGCCTGACGGGGCCGCGAAGTACCTCTCGAAGGTGTTCAACGACGAGTGGCTGCGGGAGAACGGGTTCCTCGAAGACGAGTGGGGGCTGGGCACGGTGGCCGATCTGCTGGCGCACCGGCAGGCCAAGGTGATCACGGCGAAGGCGGGCGACCGTGTGCGCGACGTGATCGCCAAGATGAAGTCGCGCGGGATCTCGCAGCTGCCGGTGCTGTCGCGCGGAGCCCTGCTGGGCGCCGTGGCCGAGGTCGATCTCCTACGATATCTCGCCGCCGGCGAGCATTCGCTGGACACGCGCGTCGACGCCCTGGTCGAGAGCGACTACGCGACGGTCTCGCCACAGACCCGAATCGAGTTGGTGCAGAATCTCCTGGCCGAGACGCGGATGGCGATCGTGCTCGAGGGTGACGACCTGATCGGGGTCATCACGAAGATCGACCTGATTACGTATCTGGCGCGTCCGACGCTACGCCGGTCGGCGGCTCGCTCGGGGCGGAAGCGGAAGCGCAGTTAGCGGCGCTCAGAATCCCAGCGCCACGGTCTCGCGACGGACGTCGGCCGCCGCGATCATGGCCGGGTCGCCGGGGGGGCGGTAGGTCACCGTCACCGCGCCGGTCCGGTAATTCCACGCTCCCCACGAACGAACGTCGTGGCCGAGGTTCCGCAGCGCGTCGCGCGTGTGGGCAGGAATCCGGTCCTCGACGTTCAGTCGCGCCGGGGTGAAGTTGACCTCGGTGCCGGTTGTCGGGAAGTTATCGCTGCCGAACCGTGGCTGGTCGAGCGCATGCTCCGGCGACATGTCCCACACGATCACGTTCAGGAGCACCTGGAGAATCGCCTGCAACTGCTGGTCGGCGCCGGGTGTCGACAGGCCCATCAGCGGCCGGCCGCCCCGCATCACGAGCACCGGCGCGTTCGTGTTCCGCGGACGCTTACCGGGCGCCACGACGTTCGCCAGGCCGGGGTTGAGGTTGAACTGCGCCATGCGGCGTCCGAGGCCGAAGCCCCATCCCGGGATCATCGGGCTCACGATATGGCTGTCGCTCTCGGTGAGCGAAAACAGGTTACCGGCGGCATCCATGACGTTGACCGACGACGTATCCAGCGGTTCGAACGCCGACTCTGGCCCGGTGCTGTTCGAGGCGGTGAAGCTCGTGGGCGCGTCGGCCGCGATGGCGCGGCCTGCGCGCGGGTCGCCCCAGGGCGGCATGTCGGGGAACGCCCGGTCCATGTCGATCAGATCGGCCCGAAGTCTCGCGTAGGCATCCGTGTAGAGCGCCTCCGGCACGTCGATCACGTCGGGATCGCCGATCCAGCGGTGACTGTCGGACATGGCCAGGTCGATTGCCTGCGACAGGAGATGGATGTAACTCGAAGTGTTGAAGCCGAGCGACCGGACGTCGAATTGGCGCAGGATGTTCAGCGCGAGAACGAGTCGTGGTCCTTGCGACCACCCAGCGGGTACGTGAACGTCGACGCCTTCGTAGCGGGTCGCGATCGACGGCATCCAGGCGCCGGCGTAGCCCGCCATGTCGTCATAGGCCAGGATGCCGCCGTGGCTCGTGAGGAACTCGGCGACCGCTCGCGCGGGCTGGCCGCGATAGAACGCGTCTCGCGCCGCGCGCAGGCCGTCGCTGCGGGTGCCGCCTCCTGCGAGGGCCTGTCGCTCGGCGTCGACCATGTACTTGATGAGCCGGCCGAGATCGCGGTTGACCATGAGATCGCCGACGCGTTGCCGGCCGACCCCGTTCGGGAACCAAAACTGGACGTTGTAGGGGAAGCGCATCGCCTGCTCGGTCTGGGTATCGAGCAGCCACTTCTGCATCTTGTGCATCAGGTAGCCCTGCTCGGCGGCGTCGAGGGCCGCTGCCGAGGCTCGAGCGAAGCTGAACGAACCGAACCGATCGAGCGCGGCGAGCCAGACATCCACGTCTGCCGGCACGAGCGCGGTGTTCGTGGCGGTCTTGCCGTGCTCGAGGAAGTAGTCCAGCGTGGCGGCGCGTGGAGCCGTGCCCGCGCCCACCCGCGTCACGACGATGTCCTCATCGGCGCTGTAGGCGATCAGGGGGGCCACGCCGTTCCAGCCGGCGTAGCCCATCTTGGTGACCTTGAGCGTCATGGCCGCGGCGACACCCGCGTCGAACGCGTTGCCACCGGCCTTGAGTGCCTCGAGCCCGGCGGTGGTCGCGAGATAGTGCCCGGTCGACACGACGCCGCGCGTTCCCATGACCCGGGGTCGCATCGCTTCGACGTTGTCCGGGTCGTAGACGTGGCCGTAGCTGTCGAAGGGCCGCAGGAGGTCGACGGCGCTCTGACCAGATCGTTGCTGGCCGGTCACGGCGGCGGCGAGCGCCGCCAGCAGGGTGCACGCGACGGTCAAGGTGCGCATCGACCAACTCCTCAGGTGAAGCCGCCTGTACCGAGTGCGGCTACGGTGTCTCGGCTGCATACACGACGCGTCCGCCGACAATCGTCGTGACCACGCTGACAGTCGGGAGATCGGTCGGATCGATTGCGAAGATGTCGGCGTCGAGCATGACCAGGTCGGCCAGCTTGCCGACCGTGATGGACCCCTTGTCGGACTCCTGAAACTCGGCGTAGGCCGATCCGAGCGTGTAGGCCGTCACCGCTTCCTCCAGTGTGAGCGTTTGCGCGGGTATCCAACCGTCGGGGTGCGCGCCGTCGAGCGTCGCGCGGGTGACGGCCGCGTGCAGTGTCAGCATCGGGTCGAGCGGTCCGCCGTCCCAGTCAGTTCCCAGCGCCAGCCGCCCCCCCCGGTCGAGCAAAGTCCGGAAGGCAGCGCCCGCCCGGGCGCGCTCCGACCCGAGGCGGTCTTCCGCCCAGCGGCCGTCGTCGACCGCCCGGTACGGCTGCACCGAGGCGATGACCTCCAGTTCGGCGAACCGGTCGAAGTCGGCATCCGCGAGGTGCTGGGCGTGCTCGATCCTGAGACGCCGATCGCGCGTCGGGTCGATCGCCGACAACTCCTCGTAGAGATCGAGCGCCATCGACACGGCCCGGTCGCCAACGGCGTGGAGGGCAATCTGGAGGCCGGACGCGTCGGCTGATGAGAGTCGGGTATGAGCATCCTCGAACGGCGTGAACTCCTCGGTGAGCATGCCGGTCGACCCTGGAGCGTCGCCGTACGGCTCGAAGAACAGGGCGGTCGACGACTCCACTGATCCGTCGACGTAGCCCTTCAGCGCGCCGAGGCGGAGGAACGCGCTGCCGAAGGCCCGGCGGATTCCGACGTTGGCCTGATCCTGCCAGTCGGTCTCCATCGGTGCCAGGTAGAGCCGGAGCGTCAGCGCGTCCTCGGCCGCGAACTCCATAAAGAGCGCGACGTCGTCCGCCGTCGTGCCCATGTCGGTGGCGCTGGTGACACCCAGCCGGGCGGCGTGGGCGAGGGCCCGCTCGCCGGCCGCGCGTCGCGCGTCTGGCGTCGTCGCATCCTCGACCTGCTCATCTTCATCGAGGAGTCGCCGGCCAGCCTGCATCAGGTGGATGTGCGCGTCGTTGAATCCCGGTAGGACCAGCTGGCCGGCGCCGTCGACGACCGAGGTGTCGGGCCCTTGCCACGCGGCGATCTCGTCGTTCGATCCGACGGCGACGATGCGCGCGCCGATCATCGCGATAGCTTCGGCGCGGGGATGGTCCGGGTCAGCGGTCCAGACCGTGGCGTTCGTGATCAGGAAGTCCGCTGCTGGGGCGGGCAGACCACCGCCGCACGAACTGGCGACGATCGTGGCGAGGAAACCGAGCGACGGCAGCGCGCCGCGGCGACGAGGTGCCAGCGGCCGCCCACGGTCAGGCTCGATGGTCGCGTGACGCATGACGGCGTGGAAGTCGGGCGAGTCTACCACGAGCGACCGGCGGGTGCGGGCGGGCGAGCAGACTGTTCGGCTGGCGCCGTCCTTCGACGAGGTGTACGCGCGGCTGCGTCGTGGACGACCGTATCGCGCCGACGTCGACACCGGCCGGCTCCAGCTCGAGCGGGCGAACCGCGACGGGGTCGCGCCCGCCTATCAGGTCGTTGTTCCTGCGAACTGCGGGCCGGATCTGCGGCATCCGGTCCAGGTGTATCTGCACGGCCGCGCTGAAGTCGTCATCGCCGCGGTGAGACAGGCTATACTGGCGAGCCGTCCGTCAAATTGGCGCGCTCGTGGTGACTGAGGAGCCGTAGAGGATTGTAGCGATGCAGCTAGAGAGCAATCGACGAGACCCGACCGTGACGCGGGGCGCGGCCTTCGCCGTGTTCGTGGCCGCGGGGCTCGCGGCTTGCGGGCCGTCGGCACCCGACGAGGCCGCCGATCTGGTTCTGGTTGGCGGCAACGTCGTCACGATGGCCGACGGCGCTCCGGTAGCCGAGGCTGTCGCGGTCGTCGGCGATCGGATCACCGCGGTCGGGACCGATGCTGAGATCCAGGCGCTGGTGGGTCCGACGACCGAGGTGATTGCGCTCGAGGGGATGACGGTCATCCCGGGGATGATCGACGCGCACGTCCACTTCACCCGTCTCGGCCGGCAGCAGCAGATCCTGAATACGCGGGGGCTGACCAAGGAAGAGATCGTTGCCGAGGTCGACCGCCGCGCAGCCGCCGCGCAGCCGGGCGACTGGATCGAAGGCCGCGGGTGGGATCAGAACACGTGGGAGGTCCGGGAGTTCCCGACCGCTGCCGATCTCGATGCGGTGTCCCCTGACAACCCGGTGTACCTCGGCAGGGTCGACGGCCATGCCGCTTGGGTGAACAGCGCCGCACTGGCGGCGGGCGGCATCACGCGGGACACGCCGGATCCGTCCGGTGGCCAGATCCTTCGGGACGCCTCGGGTGAGGCGACCGGGACGCTGGTCGACAACGCGTTCCGTCTGGTGCTGGCCGAGATGCCGCCGCCGTCTTCGGCCCAGCGACGCGAGGCCGTACAGCTGGCGATCGAAGAAGCCCTGGCGTCGGGCCTGACCGGCGTCCACGAAGCCGGCGGCAGTCGCGAGGAGATCGAGGTCTATCTCGACATGCTCGAGGACGACGAGTTTGGTTTCCGTCTGTACGAATTCGTCCGGTGGCCGGCCGGTGAGGGAGAACGGCCGTACAGTTACGACGACCTCGACCATTTCCTCGAGCAGGGGCCGCAGGTGGGCCTGTACGACAACCGGCTGACGATCCGCGGCATCAAGATGAGCATCGACGGCGCCATGGGCTCGCGCGGCGCGACCTTTCTGGAGCCCTATGCCGACGACCCTGGGAATACCGGACTGTTCCGGCTGACCGAAGACGAGATCTACGACACGATCTTGCGCGGCCTCGAGGCGGGCTTTCAGACCGCGACGCATGCGATCGGCGATGCCGCCAATCGCGTCGTCCTTGACGCGTTCGAGCGCGCGATCGCGGAGTCGAGCGTTGAGGATCACCGGCTGCGCGTCGAGCATGCGCAGATTCTGCACCCTGACGACATCGGCCGATTCGCCGAGATGGGCGTCCTGCCGTCGATGCAGCCGACGCACGCGACGAGCGATATGGACTGGGTGGCCGATCGCGTCGGTGAAGAGCGACTTGAGTTCGCCTATGCCTGGCGGACGCTACTCGATTCGGGTGTTCCCATCATCGGCGGGTCGGATGCGCCCGTGGAGTCGGTGAAGCCGCTCTGGGGAATCTACTCCGCGGTCACGCGACAGCACCACGCCCCGGGCGACGCCGACCCGTGGCATCCAGAGCAGTTGGTCAGCCGCGAAGAAGCGCTGCGGATGTTCACGATCGACGCGGCCTACGGCGGATTCGAAGAGGAATTGAAGGGGTCGCTCGAGGTCGGCAAGCTGGCCGATATCGTCGTGCTGTCACGTGACATCATGACGATCCCCGCTCCGGAGATCCTCCAGACCGAGGTCGTGATGACCATTCTGGGCGGGCGCGTCGTCTACGAGGCCGGGGCCCAGAACTGAGTGGCCGCTAGTTTCCGAGGTAGGCCGGCGCCAGAACCAAGCCGGCCATGTAGACGGCGTAGAGCCCGAGCAAGAGCGTCCCCCCCGGGCGCGTCAGCGTCCCCCGCCGGCCGAGCATCAGGATCATCGCCGCGAAGAATACCGCCAGCCACGGGTAGGAGTACCACTGCGTGAACGCCGACAGGTCGAGGGGCCGGATGGCGCTCGACATGCCGATGATCAGGCCCAGGTTGAGCAGGTTGGCGCCGACGATGTTGCCAATCGACAGGTCGGCGGCACCTCGCCGCGCGGCCGAGATGCCGGTCACGAGTTCGGGGAGCGACGTGCCGATCGCCACGATGGAGAGGCCGATGATCACCGAGGGTACGCCGAGGGCCGACGCGATCTCGATGCCCGACGTGACCAGCAGCCGGCTACCGACGATGACCAGCAACGCGCCGGCCAGGAACCAGCCGGCCGCCGGGCCGAGGCCCTCTCCGGCGGGTTCGCCGCGGTCGATAGCGTCAGCTTGTCGGGCGCGAATGCTGCGATAGTCGCCGTACAAGTAGACCGCGGTGAACAGCAGCAGAAAGGCGCCGGCCGACTGACCGATCGCGCGATCCCAGGAGAACGCCATGACGAGCAGGCCGGCGACCGCCATCCAGCGGGCGCGGCGGCGGAAGTCTGCGAGGTCGACGGTGACCGGTGCGATGAGCGCCACGGCTCCGATGATCAGGCCGATGTTGGCGATGCACGACCCGACGGCGTTGCCGACGGCGATCCCCGAGTCGCCCATGACGCTGGCGGTGACCGAGACGACCAGCTCAGGGGTCGTTGTGGCCAGGCTGACGAGGGTCCCGCCGACGACGATGCGCGGGACGCGCAGCACCTTGGCAATCGTGATGCTGGCGTCCACGAAGAGGTCGCCTCCCTTGGCCACGAGGGCGAGGCCGGCCACGAGGGCGACGATGTCATAGAGCATCAGGTCGGGCAGTGTACCGGACGCCACGGCCGGCGGCAAACCGCGGGCCACGACTGCCGCGCTATAATGCACGCCGGCTCGCGGAGCCGTTGACGGATGATTCCCCTTGCTCGTCGTGCTGTCGCCGTGTGGGTCTGCCTGATGGTGGGTTGGGCCGGCGTGGTGCCGATGTCGGCGCAGCGGGCCGCCTCGCCGAATGCCGGCGCGGCGGTATCACGAGGCCTCGGCAGTGTCGAGCGCGTGCGTCGCCTCGCGTTTGCCGTCGATCGGTCTGTCGGCGTCGAACGAATCGAGGTCGTCGCGGCCCGGGCGGCGCGGCAGCAGGCACAGGAAG
>CEQE01052676.1_pt1 | contig 18405 bp, 11 predicted proteins | sample 356201 | NCBI WGS metagenome assembly CEQE01 (sample SAMEA2619970, study PRJEB7988) | marine metagenome | biome: marine biome (ENVO:00000447); feature: mesopelagic zone (ENVO:00000213) & marine oxygen minimum zone (ENVO:01000065); material: "saline water (ENVO:00002010), including plankton...
ATACCTTTAAGGATTATATTTGGATAAACTAAAACAAATTTGCTCATAGTTTATTGTCAAAAATTATTAACTACAATTCATAGCACTGATTGCTAATAATTAATAGAAAGGAATTGCGAACTAAATGGTCTATACTTGAAAAATCATCAATTTTCCAAATTTTTCATTTAACATCGCAATTTATATGAACATATCTTCATGCCAATTCTTTTTTTCTACATTCTATGGTTTTTTTAATTGCGTCTTTTAAGCATACCTCAGGTTTATAGCAGAGCAGTTCCTTTGCTTTTGTCAGGTCTGGAACTCTTCTCATTATATCCCTATATCTGCCAAAAATTTCTTCAAAAGGAATAAATTTTATTTTTAAATCATTCCCGGTATTGGCAATCTCTTTGACTAAATAAGCTGTATCAATAACACTCATTTCTTCGTCATTACCAATGTTAATAATTTGTCCAATAGCGGATGAATTTTCCATAGCAAGGATAGTTCCATCTACTAAGTCAGTAACATATCCCATAGAGCGGGTTTGCTTCCCGTCTCCATGAATAATCAGCTCTTCATTTTTTAATATTGCGTCAATAAAAAGAGGTATGTGTCCCCCACTCCATGAAAAACTTGCCCTGGGACTAAACCCTCCAAAGTATCTTAAAACTATAATAGGGACTCCAAAATCTTTGAAATATGCAAATGCTAATTGCTCACAATAAAGTTTTGAAACAGCATAACTCCATCTTTTGATCATGGTTGGGCCTAACAAAAGGTCCCCATCTTCCTTTAAGGGAAGATCAGTAGACATTCCATAAACATCAGATGTGGAAGCAATAATAATTTTACAAGAATATTTTTTTGCAAGTTCTAACACATTTTCCGTTCCCTTAGCATTTACAGTAAGTGTCGTGTATCCTGAACCATCATCCCCGATTTTTTTTTTGGCTGCTAAATGAACAATCATTTCAACTTTTTGTGAAATTTCCTGCAGCTTTAAAAAATCCAAAACATCTATTTTCTGAAATAAAAAATTATTGTTTTTCAATTGGTGATCTATGTTATCTTTTTTTCCTACGGAAAAATCGTCAACTCCGATTACATAATAGCCTTTTTCCAGCAGGGTATCTGTCAAGTGCGATCCAATCATACCTGCCGCACCTGTTATTAACACTCTTTTCATTTTTTATTTTTCATTCAAGAAAATTTTACTAAAAACTTCCACAATTTTATATGCAGCATTTCCACCTCCATAAAATTGCATAACATCGGGAAGTTTCTTTACTCCATCCCTGCAAAATTCATTATATGCCTTTAATATTCTTTTCTCAGAATGGCCTGTGAGTTTGTTCATGCCGTTTTCCACAGTTTCAACCCATTCTGTTTCATCTCTTAACGTAATACATGGTACGTTGAATAGAAACGCTTCTTTTTGAATTCCCCCGGAATCTGTCAATATCAGATAGGCATTTTTTTCAAGGCCAAGTATCTCCTTATAAGGCAGAGGATCCACGATTTTTATATTATCTCCATAAAACAAATTTTCATTTTTAATTACATTGCGGGTTCTTGGATGCAACGGCAGAATTATTCTTTCTTTCATTTTACTCATGGCTTTAAAAATTGATGAAAGGTTGTTAATGTAATCTGTGTTCTCCGGCCTATGAATTGTTGCTAAAATGTATCTTGATTCGACATCTTTTCCGTTTATATTAAATTTATTAAAAATTTTATTTTCTACTTTAGAGCAAACTTTATTTTGTAATATAGAGTCGCACATTACATCACCAACCAAATAAACACCTTCTTTAATTCCCTCATTTTTTAAATTTTCCACCGCTGCTACTGTAGGACAAAAAAGAATATCTGAAACCCGGTCTGTTATTAGCCTGTTTATTTCTTCCGGCATAGCCTTGTTGAAACTCCTAAGTCCCGCTTCAATATGTACGATTTTTATATGAATCTTTGAAGCAGCCAGAGCTCCGGCAAGGGTAGAGTTTGTGTCACCATACAGTAAAACCAAATGAGGTTTCTCTTTTAAGAGAACTTTTTCTATTTCACAAATCATCCGCCCTGTTTGTTCACCATGAGAAGATGATCCTATGCCAAGGTTATAGATGGGCATAGGTATTTCAAGTTCATCAAAAAAATCATTAGACATCTTATCATCATAATGCTGACCGGTATGGATAATAATTTCCTCCATTTTGTCTTGGAGTTTAATTATTTTACTCACAACAGCAGCTTTAATGAATTGTGGTCTTGCACCTAAGATAGTTGCAATTTCCATTCTAAAAATAGCAAAAAAATGTGTTAATATTCAGAATTAAATAAAAATAATATTTAAATAACGATTCAGCAAAAAAAATTTAGTTTGTTTTTTTTGAAAAGTTTTTCAACAGTTTTCGCAATATATCTTTTTCATTTTTCAAGTAATATTTTTTTAAATGAAGATTAAGAATATTATTCAAATAAAAAGTGCAGAGCCAAGATTGATCCTGTTGTTGATTTTTGCATTTGCTTTGTTTTTACGATTCCCATTAGCTGACATTTCATTAGGTGGTACAGTCCATAGTTTCTTTGATAGATATCACTTTGAAAAAATAATAAGAAAACCTTTTTTTGATATAATAACGTCTGACTACAGTATTTCTTCAGTGTTGATAAACGACATTATTTCACATTTTACACTGAATGTTTTTAGTGACGGTGAATTTAATATTCGATTCCCCTCGCTCCTTTTCGGGTCTTTAACGATTTTATTGTTATATAAACTCTGCAAAGATTGGATAGGAGAAAAGGAGGCTTTGCTCGCAGCTTTCCTTTTAACAGTATCTCATATTCACATCAAATATTCTGTAGATCCATTACATTATTCTTCATCTATTTTTTTTTCCTCATTAGCAGTTTTTTTCTTCTACCGAGCAACTAATAATTTATCACTGAAATACTTATTTGCCTTTGCTCTAATTGCAGCGCTAAATTCTTTTTTTACTCTATTTACCACATCAATATATAGCTTTTATGCAGTGGCTCTTTTTTATAATGATTCAGGAAATCTTTTTTCAAAAAAATATTATACAAAATGTTTCAATATGTTTTTAACCCTTATTATTTCACTTTGTTTGTTAGCTTATCTTTATTCTGTAAGGGGTGTGTCTATTATCGATAATTTTGTTTCAAAAATAACAACTGGACAATACCCTATAGAGAAGTTTTCGATAGTTGGTCATGATCATGTATGGAAGCACCCATATATAGGAATAGATATAAATGTATGCTTAGATTTATTTAAAATGTTAAACTTAAATACAACGCTTGGCCACATTATTTATTTTGGATTGGCCTTATTAGGCATTGTTTACCTTTATAAGCAAAACAGGAAAGTTTTTTATTTTATCATTTCTTTATTAGTTTTTCCTTTGCTTTCCGGACAGCTTGTTTTGGCTAATTATCAAGCGAGGTATTATTCATTCGTCCTCCCGTTTTACTTAATCCTAATATCCTGTGGATTTTTTCAACTGTTTGTGTTATTTCGACTGAAATTCAAATATATCTATCCACTTTTTACTGGAATTTTGTTGTTTGGCTACTTACTACAGGCTCGCGGGGCATGGTCTGAAGATTTTTTGCTCTCTTTAGTAGGTTTGCCGGACTTAAAAAGAGTCAATAAATATGTCAGCAAGAGAATTAAAGAAGGTGATATAGTATTAAATTGTTCTTATATTGTAAAATTGTCCTCAGAAAAAGTATCTCTCCCCTATGGAAACAGCATTCAAACTTACTTTAAGAACTATTACAAGAATCACCGGCTTTCTTTTCTGGTTGATAAAAATAATAGGTTTGGCATTTGGTTTGTCACTATAAAACCTCTTAATTTATCTAAAAATTTGCCTTTCTACTTCCCACTTGGTTTCAAGCCCGAACTAATACATAAAATTGGGACAGCATATATATATTTTGGAAAAGTGGATTTTTCTTTGCCTGAAAACAAAAGAGAAGCATTAAGTTCTCCTTTTTGGCATTTTGTTAAAGCTAATAGATTAAATAAAAATGGTAAGTTAGACGAAGCAATACCCTATTATAAAATGTTTATAAAAGCGAATAAAAATAAAGAAAGAGCATTTAATAATTTAGGTGTAATTTTTGCTCTAAAAGGAAATATAGATAAAGCAATTTATTATTTTAATAAAACGATTCAAGTAATTGAAGCTGATGAAAATTTTCAAAGGGGTTCTAATGTAAAATTTATCAACACTCCAACAAACATCAAAGGTGGGACGGCTAAACTAAAATATATTGTTGATAAAAAAAATGGCAAAAGGTTTCTTTCGAAGCATGAACTAATGATATATATGCCACATTTAAACTCCGCACCTTATTTCAATTTAGGTTTTACGTATCTGATTAAATATAGTTTGACAGCAGATTTAAAATATTTAAATGCTGGCAAAAAATATCTTAAGCTGGCAAATTATTATTATCCAAATCGTGAAGAAGAAATCAATGAGACCTTAAAGAGAATTTTAAACCCAGTAAATATTTCTAAATATAAAGCAGCGCCATTAATAATTCAAAATTTATTAGGGATAGCAGACCCCTTTTAGTATACCATTTTATGCAAATAGCATTGTCTTTATGAAATTTACAAAAAGTATTTTAAAATACTCTTTTTTTATCGTAATCTTGCTGTTTGGTTCGTTAGAAAATGCTCAAGCGTATATTGGGCCGGGAGCGGGCTTTGCTTTTATATCTTCCTTTTTTATTCTTTTCATCACATTTTGTTTAGCGGTATTTTACTTTATTACCTGGCCTTTTCGGTTTGCTTTTAAAGCGTCAGTCCGGAAGATAAGACAAAATAAAGTAAAAAGCGAAATCAAGCAAGTGGTGGTTGTCGGTTTAGATGGCATGGATCCTAAACTGACAAAAAAGTTTATGGAAAAGGGGAAACTTCCAACTTTCCAGAGATTAAAGGAAGAGGGAACATTTCTTCCCTTGTCTTCAAGTAATCCGCCAATTTCTCCTGTTGCCTGGTCTTCATTTATGACAGGAGTTGACCCTTCTTACCATAACATCTTTGATTTCTTCACGCGGAACCCACTTACTTATTTACCCATGCTCTCTTCCGCTGAGATAGGAACAGCTTCAAAAGTTGTTCCTCTTGGTAAGTATAACATTCCTCTTGGAAAGCCAAGGGTGAAACTTTTAAGAAAGAGTAAGCCCTTTTGGACAATCCTGGGTGAATACGGTGTTTTCAGTTCTGTTATTCGTGTTCCGATTACTTTTCCGCCGGAAAAGTTTCATGGTGTACTCTTATCCGGGATGTGCGTACCGGATTTGAAAGGATCTCAAGGTATGTTTTCTTTTTATACTACGAACGGAACATATGTGAAAAATGAAACAGGAGGCGCACGTCACCCTGTTACACTGAAAGATAATACGATTGATACCTATGTCTCTGGACCTAATAATTTTCTTCTTAAGGAGGGAGACGAGCTAAAAGTTCCGCTTTCCATAAAAATTAGTAAAGATAATAAAAAGGCTGAAATCAATATTTGCCGCCAGAGTTTTGAGTTAGAACCTGAAACCTATTCACCCTGGATCAAAATAACTTTCCGTCCTGGTCTGGGAATGAAAATCACTGGAATTTGCCGTTTTTATATAAAGAGTTTAACTCCGAATTTTGAACTTTATGTTTCACCCATTAACATTGATCCTGAAAAACCTGCCCTCCCGATATCGCATCCATTTATTTACGCTACGTATCTTTCTAAACTGACAGGATGTTATGGCACTCTAGGACTTTCTGAAGACACATGGGCGCTGAATGAAGGCGTTATTGATGAAAATAGTTTTTTAAAACAGACCGATCTCCTTTATGAGGAGCGTGAAAATATGTTCTTTAAAGTATTAGACAGGTCTCCAAAAGGGTTTTGTGTCTGTGTGTTTGATACTTTAGATCGCGTTCAGCATATGTTCTTCCGCTGTCTTGATAAAAACCATCCTGCAAACAATGGAAAGGAAACAAAAAAATATGAAAATGTAATTGAGGATTATTATGTTCGAACGGACAAACTTCTTCAAAGGGTTTTAGAAAAGACGGACGATAAAACTGTTGTTATGGTTATGTCCGACCATGGGTTTACTCAGTTTAAAAGAGGGGTTAACCTTAACACATGGTTTTTTCAAAACGGATATCTCGCTCTCAAAGATGGTAAAACCATAAGCAGAGATTGGTTTATGGATGTCGACTGGAAAAAAACCAGGGCGTTCTCTCTTGCCCTGGCAGGGATTTTTATAAATAGAAAGGGAAGGGAATCGCATGGAATTGTTAACGATGGAGATGAACTGCAAAACTTAAAACAGGAGTTAATACAAAAACTATCAGGATTTATAGATGAAGATGCAGGAAAAACAGCAATCCGGGAAATTAGAGACACGGAAAGCATATATTCCGGGCCTTACACCGCTGACGCACCCGACCTTTTAGTTGGTTATAACGCAGGTTACAGAACTTCATGGGCATGTGCTACCGGGCAGGTGACAGAATCGGTGTTTGAAGATAACACCAGACACTGGAGTGGAGACCACGCTGTTGACCCGAAAATTGTTCCTGGTGTACTTTTTGTAAATAAAAAAATTAATACACGATCCCCAGACATAAAAAACATCGCACCCACTATAATAAAGTTGTTTGGTATCCCCATTCCCTCCTATATGAAAGGAAAGCCTTTTATTTAGTAAACGCAATAGATAAGTTGACAATGTTAAAAAACAGATTCCCGCGGGAATGACAGGAAAGAACGCATAAATGACATAAAAATTTGAGAGGTTTTTTTTGGAGTAAAAGTACAGTAAAAAATTATTTAAAAAACTTTCACAATTTTTAATTTTAGCAATTGATTTATATTCTATTAAATTAGAAGGAGAGTAAAATGTACTATGATTTTAAAAAAATATTGTTATTAATTTGTCTTACCTTTTTGATTATTCAAAATGGTTGCACGAAAGATAATAATGATTTTTCTCATTATGATTTTGTTAGAAATATAGAAAAAGCAAATATTCATATTTCTACGAAAAATGAGAACTTTTCTGCTATAGAAATGGAAACAGGAATATTTGAATCATTAGATCAGCAGAATGTTTCAGAAAACGGTCAGGATGATTGGCAAGCCATTAAAACTGAGACAACAGAGACACTTATACAATATTCGAGAAGGAGTCAAAATACAAACAGCATTTTATCATTAGATCCACTTCAAATAAATGATGGGATCATCAGTGCGGAGATCAAATTTGATGCTTCACCCGCAGAAAATATTAAAACCAAAACAGAAAGAACGCTTGACACTTTGCTTGAATATAATAGTTTTAATAACCTGGAGGATGTTGTGACCAGCAATATTAAAGCTGTTCATGGAAACTGGTTTCACATAGAAGATTTTCTTGTGGAAAATTCACTCCCCGAAGAAAAGTATTTTACTGAGGTAAAGAGTCTTTCAAAAAATGCCAAATACTTACTATTTGAATTGGAACCCTTTTTTGAAGGAATAATGCAGACTGAAATTAATTTAGGAAAAGAATATTCTGAAGGAGGTGTTTTTATTTCTTTTTCGGAAAGCGGACAGGAGGGATATTTTATCACCATAGATTTCAATGGTTTTGTTATTCTTTCAGATACTAAGGGAGAAGAAGGAAGAAGATATATTACTCATTCAAAAATCCCAGAGGAAGTCTTTAAATTAATCAGAAAAGATTCTTGGATTAATTTTACAGCTGTTTTTTATAAAGATTATCTTCTTGTGTACATAAAAGGTTTGTCCGCTAAATATGTTAAAATATTTACTCTTTTTGATGCATTAGGACACCATCTTACCCGCCAAAACAGGCCAGCGCTTTTTGGATTAGCCAAAGGCAATGGTCATATTGTTAGATTTAGAAATATAAAATTTAAAAAAAAGGTTGATTTTCCCAAAACCTTTGAAAACCCTTTACCAGAAGCAGGAGTAGTCTTTAGATACTCGGAAGGTTCTGGATATGGTATTGCGTTAAATATGGATGGTTCCCTGTCGATTTTTACATTAAATAACGGGCTGGCAGATAGGGAAATCACAAAAAAGATTCTTGGGGAAAAACTGGATTATGATAAATGGTATTCCCTAAAAATGTTAATTTGGAAAAACTATGTTGCAGTTTTTTTGGAAAGAAAGTTTAAATTCATAGTTTCACTGGAAAGTAATGATTTAAATGGTAAAAGATTAGGGCTATATGCAAATAATTTAAAGAATGCCTCTTTTAAAAATTATTCTTTTACTAAAAATATAAGCTTTCGATCATTAAGCGAAATGAGAAAATCAATTGGAATGATTGAGAAGGAAAATCTATATCTCGATTTTAATGAGGGCCATAAAAATACTGATTTTCGTTTAAACCCAAGGTTTAATAAATTTGTCAAAAAAGTAAAGTTAAATAGTGACACTCGGAAAGCTTTATATTTACCTTATCCAGGTTCTTTCTCTTACGACATCAATATTCCTCCAAATGGCATATTGATATTTAGTTATGCTTTGGCGCCTCAGATATTGGATAAAGAAGGTTATTCTCATCTTTTTGAAGTATTAATTGAGGGAGAAAATGGTAGAGCAAAAAAAATATTTAACAAGGAATTGAACCCCATGGATGCTTTAGATAAAGGATGGCACAATGAGAGAATAGATTTATCTGAGTATGCAGGGGCAAAAGTAAAAATAATGTTTCAAAATGAGAGAACCCAAAAAGATGGAGGAGTATTTTTAAAAAACTTTGCTTTTTGGGGCAATCCCGTAATTTTTAAGCCTAAAAAAGATAATGATATTAACGTCATTTTGATTTCAATTGATACATTAAGAGCAGACCATTTGAGCTCCTACGGCTACTCAAAAATTACCAGTCCATTTATTGATAAATTGGCTAGCCATGGAACCCTTTTTAAAAATGCTATAAGTCAGGCGCCATGGACGCGGCCGTCTCATATGTCTATTTTCACGTCTCTTTTTGCTTCCTCTCATGGAATAGGCTTGGAATATGAGCGCAAATATAAAAATCATAAAGAAAGATTACCCGAAATCATTGAAACTTTGCCGGAAAGATTGAAAGATAATGGATATTTTACTGCAAGCTTTAATGGCGGTGGACATATTAGCTCTGATTATGGTTTCTCGCAAGGGTTTTATACTTACAACGAACAATGGCCTCATATTAATGAATCGTACGAGCCTTTATCAAGATGGATACGGGAAAACCATGATATGAAATTCTTTTTGTTTTTTCATGCTTTTGATGTTCATGATTATGATGAGAATCATGAAGTGGGAACATTTAAGGATATTATTTCTCCAAAAGATCATAAGCTGTATATAATAGACAAGTATGACTCCTCGATTAAATATACTGACAAATTTGTTCGATTGCTGGTAAATGATTTGCAGGAATTGAATCTGCTGGATAACACCTTAATTGTGTTTACGAGTGATCATGGGGAAGAGTTTTGGGATCATAAAAAGTTTGAGCATCCATTTAACGGTCATTCCAGGTATTTATATAAATCTTTAATAAACATTCCTCTTATTTTTTACTTACCGGGTAAAATTCCACAGAACAAAATAATTGATGAAAAAGCAATGTTGATTGATATTTACCCTACCATACTTGATATTTTAAAAATAACAATACCGAAACATACCCAGGGAATAAGCTTGCTACCGCTAATTAATGGAGATGTTTCATCTTATCAAAAGAAGCGGCCTTATGCATTTAGTGAGGAACACTTTGTAAGAGATCGGATTGCAGTTATGTCCAACAAATATAAATTTATTTTAAGAAAAGAAGCGAATAAAGAAACTTTATCTTCCGGTAATTATAGAAAATGGAAGGTTTCAAATTTAGCAAAAGAAAAGCAGAGTCTTTTGTTTAACGTTAAATTAGATCCGGCAGAACAAAATAATATTATTGCAGAAAACAGGGATATTGAAAAACAAATGCTTGAAGAAATAGAACTATTGGAGCAAGGAGGCAGAATAAATTACATGAAATTTCATAACAAGAATACTGGTAAATTAAAAATAGATAAAGATACAGAAAATAGGTTGCGAGCGCTAGGGTATATAAATTAGTTCTTCATTTTTTCACCATAGTAATTTGTTTTTTTAGGCTTGCCTTGAGTTGTTGCAAAATGCGCCTGAATTGCCATAGCTTATCTCAGGTGGTTGCTATAAGCAACGCCGGGAGGAGCTCCATAGTTGGCTTCTTTTTAGGAATAATAATTACTTGAGTCGCAGTTTCTATAATTATAGGTTTGATGAAGAAAAAAAACATTTTTGAAAATTTGAACTGGAAAATATTAGCGTTGATAGTGTTTGTAATATCACTTGGCTATTATGGTTTTAGTGAAAGCGCTTTTAAGAATGTTCAAAAAAAAGTACTGGTAATCGGTTTTGACGGAATGGACCCTAAACTTCTTGAACGCCTGGTTCAGGAGGGGAAAATGCCGAATTTCGAACGCCTGATGAAAGCAGGTGACTTCAAACCTCTTAAGACAAGCATACCACCGCAAAGCCCTGTAGCCTGGTCTAATTTTATAACAGGAATGAACCCGGGCGGGCACGGTATTTTTGACTTTATCCATAGAGAAATTAAGACTATGATTCCTTATCTTTCGACTTCAAAAACAGAGGACGCAAAAAAAAAGATTACCATAGGAGACTGGGTAATACCTCTTTCAAGCGGAAAAGTCACGTTATTGAGACATGGGAAAGCTTTTTGGGAAGTTTTGGAAGATTATGGAGTGCCAACTACAATTTTTCGAGCTCCGGCAAATTTTCCGCCAATAAATGTTCCGGTGAATCAACTTTCCGGCATGGGAACTCCTGATATCCAGGGAACTTATGGAACATTTTCTTTTTATACTGATGGAGACACAGGTGAATTTGAAGACGTTTCCGGGGGCAAGGTTTTCCCCGTCAGGGTAATGAATGATAAGGTTGAAGCCAAAATATTTGGTCCACAAAACGTATTCAAAAAAAGTAAACCGCAAACCTTTATTGATTTTTCAGTTTATTTAGATCCGGAAAATCCTGTGGCCAAAATCACTGTTCAGGATCATCAAATTCTACTTAAAGAAGGGGAATGGAGTGATTGGGTTGCGTTGGACTTTGAACTTATTCCTTTTTTGGAAAGTGTGAGAGGCATCTGCCGTTTTTATTTAAAAGAGGTTCATCCGGATTTTAAATTATATATCACGCCGATTAATATTGATCCTTCTTCTCCGGCAATGCCCATTTCAACACCTGTTAATTACTCGGAGGAACTGTACGAAGAAATAGGCTATTTTTATACCCAGGGAATACCGGAGGATACAAAAGCATTAACGGAAAAAATCTTTGATGACAGCGAGTTTCTTCAACAGGCTAAAATTGTTTTTAACGAAGAACTGGACATGTTCGATCATGAGTTAAGCCGGTTTAAAAAAGGTGTCCTGTTTTTTTATTTCGGACGAGTGGATCAACTGTCACACATGTTCTGGCGGACTATGGATTTAGATCATCCGGCTCATGAACCAGCGACTGAACATCGCATGGTAATTGAAAATATATATCTGGAAGCAGATGCTGTCCTTAAAAAAGCTCTTAATATACTGGATAGCAATACCACTATCATTGTTCTATCCGATCATGGTTTTGCGCCATTTTACAGGAGCTTCAATCTCAACACATGGCTTAAAAATGAGGGATATGTTTCGCTTGTTAATGATTTGGCGGGAGGTTTTTTGCAGAATGTCGACTGGTCTCAAACCCGTGCATACGGCATGGGATTTAACGGGTTATATTTGAATCTTGAAGGGCGGGAAGGAAATGGTATAGTGCAACCCGGAGTTGAGAAGAATGCGCTAATGGAGGAAATATCGAAAAAATTGCTTGCCATTCGTGATTTGGAAACAGGGAAACAGGTAATTTCCAGGGTTTACAGAGCTGAGGAGATATATAAAGGGCAATATGTAAAAGAAGCCCCTGATCTTATTATTGGCTACAATAAAGGTTTCCGCGCATCTACTGAAACAGTGTTAGGCAAATTTCCTAAGGGACTTTTAAAAGATAATGTCGATAAATGGAGCGGTGATCATTTAATTGAAGCTAAATTTGTGCCGGGGATTCTTCTTTCTAATAAGAAAATCCAATCTGCTAATCCGGCTTTATATGATATTGCGCCGACAATATTAGCTGAGTTTGGTATTCCTAAACAGGAGTGGATGGTTGGAAAGAGGGTATTTAACAATTAGCAATTGGAAAAACAAGAAATAAAGGTAAGTAAGAGGGAGGTAGTAAAAATGTTTGGAAATAAAATCAAATTAGATGCAGATTTGCTGGAAAGATGTAAACAGGTCGCTGAAAAAAGAGGGTACAGCTCTGTAGAAGAGTTTATTGCCCATATTCTGGAAAAAGAGCTGAGAGGCAAAGAAACTACTTCTGATGAAGATGAAGAGGAGATTTCAAAGCGACTCAAGGGGCTTGGTTATCTTTAAATGTATTATTTCAATTTTATCTTAAATAAGTTTTTTTCTATCTTGTTTCTCCCTTTTCAATCTCTTGCTCCTTTTTGGCCTTTGTTTTTTATTTCTGTGTTGACAGGAATCCTTATGCTTTTGGGATTTAGGTATACCTCCCATCAGGACAAGATAAGAAAAGAAAAGGAAAAAATAAAAGCGCACTTGATGGAAATGCGTATTTTTAAAGATGACCTGGCTATTCTGATGTCCGCGTTCATGAACGTACTGCTTTATAACGCAAAATATATAAAACATCTTATAAGACCCATGCTTTTTTTAATCCTTCCAATGGTCTTTATGCTAATTCACCTGAATTTCTGGTTTGGCTACCGACCGCTGAAGATGGAAGAAGCCGCTATTTTGTCAGTTAAATTGTCAGAGAAAGAAACCGATAGTTTATCAAACGTGGAAATCGAAGTAGATGATGGAATATTCATAGAAACTCCGCCTCTCAGGATTTCAGAAACAAGAGAAGTAAATTGGAGGATCAGGGTAAAAGAGCCGGGTGTGCATACCGTAAAAATTAAAACATCGGGTGTTACATTTCAAAAAAAAATTATTGCCTCAGAAAAACAATTTAAACCGGTGTCGCCCCGTAAAGTAGTTTCAAACTTCTGGGACATTCTTTTAAATCCGGGCGAAAAGCCTTTTAGCAAAAATTCATTGGTAAAAGAAATAGCGATAAATTATCCATCCAATAAAATTGGATTTTTTGGATGGAAGACGCACTGGCTCATATTGTTTTTTGTCTCATCAATCGTCACGGGATTTGCGTTTAAGGGATTTTTTGATGTTGAGATATAGTGCGAGGAATAGGGATATTGGTATTTACTTAATGCAATAAACCTGCAATTAGCCTTGACAGCTCTATCCCGCCTTGTTAGTATGAAAATTGCGGTTTCGAGGAGATTCACTGAGAGTTTATTAGACCGTTTTTATCAATTTGATTAATCTGGCTTTTTTTATCAGGAGATTTTTTTGAAAAGAACCTATCAGCCAAGCGTTATTAAGCGGAAAAGAACTCACGGATTTATGGCGCGAATGAGTTCCACAGGGGGTAGAGCAGTCCTGCGAAGGAGGAGAGCAAGAGGCAGAAAAAGATTAGCTGTTTGAAATTGAAAAATAATCGTTTTTCCAGACATGAAAGACTTAAAACCTCATCTGAGTTTAAGCGGATAAAAAAAAAGATACATCTGCGCTTCAATCAAGGTCCCCTCAAAATATACATCCTCAAGCAGAGCTTGGAATATTCCCGGATTGGTATCATCGTTTACAAAAAAGCCGGCAAAGCGTTTTATAGAAATAAAATAAAAAGATGGGTGCGTGAGCTTTTCAGGAATAGCAAAAATGATTTTGAGGAGATGAGAGATATTCTGTTTGTTGTTGGTCAAGGTACAGAATTAGTTGACTTCACGTTTTTGCGGGAATCTTTTTTGACTGCTTTGCAGAAAAACCGGGAATAAATGCTAAAAAAAATATCAGCAGCCCTTATAAAAATTTATCAATATATTATATCACCGGTTTTGCCACCGTCATGTCGCTTTTATCCTACTTGCTCCGAGTATGCCCTGGAAGCGATTAACGAATTTGGATTTGCTAAAGGACTGCTACAAGCCATTAAAAGAATTTTCAAATGTCACCCTTTTCATGAGGGTGGCTATGATCCAATAATTTTAAAAGAAGAGAGGAAGTAAACAGTTTATTATGGAACTTAGGTTACTTTTAGCTATTGTGCTGTCCTTCGCTGTTTTTGTGGCATGGGGTGCTTATATCAGTAAGAAAGAAGCTAAAAACATCGCAAGAATTCAGCAGCAAGAAGGTGAAAAAAAGAGCTTTGAAAAACAAAGAGTTGTCCCGCAAATGCCGTTAAAAGAGGAAATAGAACAGCCGCTGAAAAAAGAAATCCCGACTGTTTCTGATGTAGAAGTTGTCAGATCAGAAGAAACGAAAGATATTTTTATAGAAACAGACTTATATAAAATTGTCATTACCAATGAGGGTGCGTCATTTAAAAACTTAAAGTTGAAAAAGTATTTAAACAAAAAAAAAGAGCCCCTCGAAATCGTTGACCAAATTCAGGATTCCGTAAGGCCACCATACCTGAGCGCTTTTGATACCCGTGTAATGGACGTTGTAAATTTGAGTGTTTATCAGACAAAGGCGGAGTCCATTACATTATCAGAATTTTCTCCTGAAAAAACTGTTTCTTTCACGTTAGAAACCCCGTCCGGCATGAAAATTCAAAAAGATTTTACTTTCTATTATGACCGGTATCAGATTGATTTTGATGCGAATATAACTGATCGAAGTGGAACCCTGGCTGATAAAAAATATTACTTCAACTGGGGGCCGGGGTTTGGGAATGAAGATGAGAAAAGGGAATTCGTTTTTACGGGTCCCATGTCTTATTTAAACAACCTTGTAATTAAACATGACCCGGATGATTTCGACAGGGAATTTATTTTTTCAGGTAACTTAAGCTGGGTATGCCTTCAGAACAAGTATTTTGTGACAGCGCTGCTCCCTAATAACGGAATTAACGGCGGTAGAATCGGCAAAAATCCAAATGGTAAACTTTCGGTAGGATTACAGTTAATTAATAATTCTAACAGCTCAATGAGCGGCAACGCTACTTTATTTGCCGGACCCAAAGAAGAAAATATTTTAAAATCTTATAATGTGCATCTTGAGGAGGCTGTAGATTTTGGATGGTTTGGAAACAAATTTAGCTGGCTGGTGAAACCACTCATAAAAGTTCTCAGGTTTTTTTATAGCTATACACATAATTACGGGGTTGCAATTATTTTGATTACTGTTGTTATAAAAATCATTTTCTTCCCTTTGAGCCAGAAAAGTTTTCGATCCATGAATGAAATGAAGAAGGTTCAGCCGTATATTAAGATCATTCAGGAAAGATATAAAGACGACAAGGCAATGTTAAACCAGGAGATGATGAAGATTTATAAAGAGCACAAGGTCAATCCCTTAGGCGGCTGTATGCCCATGCTATTGCAGATCCCTGTTTTTATCGCGCTTTATAATGTTTTGCTGGTCTCTATTGAACTCCGGGGGGCGCCTTTTATGCTGTGGATACAGGACCTCTCGGAAAAAGATCCTTATTACGTTACTCCAATTTTGATGGGTGCATCAATGTTTGTTCAGCAGAAAATGACTCCAACCATGGGAGATCCGATGCAGGCAAAAATGATGCAGTTCCTGCCTGTGCTTTTTACTTTTATGTTTTTGAATTTTCCGGTTGGCCTGGTTATCTATTGGATAGTGAACAACGTTTTGACTATAGCGCAGCAATATTATATGAATCATTATGCTGCTGTTAAAAAATAGTTTCAGGGAAATAGTTTGTCATTGAGGTTCCTGCTTTTGCAGGAAGAAACTCCAGCGGGGAGCTTCAATTTTTATGCGTTGGTAGAAATTCCTTTTTCTACACACAGTATGGATTATTAAAACAAAGGAGGTTTTTATATGGGCTGGTTTTTTAAATCAAAATCTAACAAAGAAGATGAAAATGGCGAATCCACGGAAGCAGAAACGAAAAATCAGGAACCTGTTGAAATATTGAATAAACTGCTTTCAATGATGGACTGTAAAGCAACTATAGCGCAGGAAGTAGATGAAAAAGAAAATATTATTCTGAATATCAGCACTGATGAAGCAGGAAGAATTATAGGGGAAAAGGGCGAGACCCTATATTCCTTGCAGTACTTGATTAATAAAATTCTTTATACAAAAAACAAGGACAACCCTAAAATAATAATTGACGTTGACCATTACCGTTCTAAAAGAAAAGAAAAGCTGATCGAAATGGGCCAAATGGCTGCGGAAAACACAAAAAAATCAGGAAAGGCGTCTTCTCTTCCTCCGCTTAATGCCTACGAGCGAAAAATCGTTCATGAAAGCCTTCAAGATGATAATGATGTGAATACACAAAGCGAAGGTGAGGGATATTATAAAAAGATTTTTGTCTCGTTAATAAAGTAAAATACGTCAATGCATACCGAAGATACTATTTCTGCCATTTCCACTCCGTTAGGAAAGGGGGGCATAGGAATAGTCCGGCTCAGCGGTACTCTCTCTCTCCAGATAGTAAAAAGAACCTTTGTTTGTCTTAACGGCAATATAAATGCTCTTTCAGTCTCTCATAAAGTTTATCCCGGCAAAATAATAGACCCCTCTACAAAAAAAGCGATAGATGAAGTGCTGGTTACTATAATGAAAACCCCTAATTCTTACACAAAGGAAGATGTTGTGGAGATCAGTTGCCATGGCGGGATGGCGGTATTGTCGAAAGTTCTTGATTTGACTTTAAAAGAGGGCGCGCGCTTGGCTTTGCCCGGTGAGTTTACCAAAAGAGCGTTTCTTAACGGTCGTATTGATCTCACCCAGGCGGAAGCTGTAATTGACATTATAAATGCTAAAACCGAAAGCAGTCTTTTTAATACAGTAAGCCAGCTGAACGGTTCTGTTTCAAATGAGATTGAAAGCATTAGATCCCTTCTCGTAGACGCATCTTCAAAGCTGGAACTGTCTATTGACTTTTCAGAGGAAGATGTTCCGACCCAGCCTTTAGAAGAAATAAAAAAATCACTTATAGACGCAAAAGAAAGAATAGAATCATTGGTTGATTCATACAGTAGTGGACGTCTTTTAAGGGAAGGGATTAAGGTGGTTATTGCCGGAAGAACTAACGCAGGCAAATCAAGCCTGTTTAATTTGCTGCTTAAAAAAGATCGTTCTATTGTTACACATTATCCAGGCACCACACGGGATTTTATTGAAGAAGAGCTGTCATTAGAAGGGGTGACGTATAAAATTTTTGATACTGCCGGTATCCGCAAGGTGGCAGGGCCACAGCCACAATTCGGCAGGAAAGCCGAATTGGACGGATTTCAAAGAAAGGCCGCCCGAAGGGTTGAGGCCAGGGATGGCCAAAATCAAATAGGGCCACCGCCCTCTTGCCTAACAAAACCTTTGCTAAAAAAAAACAAATATACAGATTTGCAGCACATATCCAACCATGAGATTGAGTCCGAAGGGATAGCAAGATCATACGAACTAATTGAAAATGCGGATATTACTTTATTAATAATACCTGCGTCCGAGGACTTGACTGAAGAAGATATCTTTCTTATAAGCACCATCAATAAAAAAAACAAAGAATGCTTGTATGTTTTAAACAAAATTGATTTACAGCAGCAGGTTGATTCAAAACGAATATCTGAAATTTCCGGAATAGCGTCTGAAAAAATATTAAAAATATCGGTGAAGAAAAATATTGGAATCAATCAATTAAAAAACAGGATAAAACAATTGATCACCGATAATCAGGCTGGCCTGGACACAGAGAAAACCGTAATTTGCAATGTGCGTCACAAAAATTTATTAGACAAGGCATTAGAGTCAGTCAAAACCGCCAAAGACGCTTGCGTGAAAAAGGCTTCTGAAGAATTCATTACCTTTGATGTTTCAAAGGCGTTAAATTCTTTGGATGAGATAACCGGACAGTCTTACTCAGATGAGGTTTTAGATAAAATATTTAATGAGTTTTGTATTGGAAAATAGTTTGTTCAACTCTTAAATCCACTCTCCTATGGGTTTGATAGCGAAGTTTGGTCTTCCCATACCTTACTATCGCTGCTTCAGGGTCGGTTGCAAATATATGCCGTTTATTAACCTCTCAACGATCTTGAACTTTTTCATCATCAGCTTCTCTCTCCTCAAGCCTATTTTCTAATTCCTAATAGCTTTTCTTTTAATGTCCCTTAGCAGTAAAAAATTCGTAGGTATTTCCTCCTCTTTCTTTGGCGCGATGCATA
>CEQE01075415.1_pt1 | contig 18373 bp, 21 predicted proteins | sample 356201 | NCBI WGS metagenome assembly CEQE01 (sample SAMEA2619970, study PRJEB7988) | marine metagenome | biome: marine biome (ENVO:00000447); feature: mesopelagic zone (ENVO:00000213) & marine oxygen minimum zone (ENVO:01000065); material: "saline water (ENVO:00002010), including plankton...
ATTTGAATCGTCAGGAAAAACTGCACATTGTCGATATGCTCCGTGCGATCGGTGGTGACAGGGTCATCGAGACCTTTCGGCTTTACATCGACATCGAACAAACGGAAATCCGCCACTACGTTTCCCTGAACTTGGCCAATATGCACTACCAAGCCGATCCTGATGATCGCTACATCTATGTCAATCATCTGATTGAGGAAGTGAATGTCATCACATGGCTACTGGCTGCTATGGACGATCTGCACGGTCACGACCGTTACGCCCTCGTGCATGGAGCTTTAGGAAACGAGTTGGACGCGCGCCGGGATAAGATGCTGTTGTTGATTTCGTTCATCTTTCCATCCATCATCATGCTGGATACACGGGCGCACATCGACAGCAAGGTGGCGGACCTGCGCGCCTTCGCACTCGAAGTGCTGGACAATCTGTTAACCAACGAACTCAAACAGATCGTTTTACCACTACTGGATGATCTGCGCGTGACGGAAAGGCTGCAGTTACTGAAGGTGAGGTTCCCGCAACAACGCTTATCCGCCGAGGATCGCTTTGAAGAGATGATCAGTCACCATTATGACCGAGCATTCTACTGGACACGTGCGTGTATGGTGTACCAGTTGGGCAAGGACAAGAATCAGGACTATCCATCGCTTTTAGCTGCTTCCCTCAAGGATGGCGAGGCCTTGGTCCGAGAGACTGCCCTATGGAGTATGTCTGAACTGAGTCAGCAGGAGATCGATCACTACCTGGACATACATATCGATGATCCCGCAGCCACGGTTCGCGCCGTTGCCAGAGAACTGAAGGAAAAGAGATTGGCACCGCAACAGCCAAGTTAGGACGATGAGAACATGCTATTAACGATCGAAAAGGTCATCTTCCTCAAGTCCGTTAAGGTTTTCGCTTCGGTCAGAGAGGATCAGTTGGTGGACATCGCCACGATTGTGAAGCTCGTGGATTACGAGAAAGGTGAGCTTATCATGGCGGAGGGGGACCTCGGCACCTGCATGTATATCGTTGTCGACGGTCAGGTGAGAGTCTTTCAGGGCGATACCCAACTCAATATTCTCGGCACCAGAGCGGTATTCGGCGAGATGGCAGCCCTCGATCCGGAACCCCGTGCCGCCTCAGTGGAAGCGTTGGAAGATTGCACGCTGTTGCAGCTTGAAGGCGAGTCGCTCTACGAAATGATGGCGGACAACCGCGACCTGACTCGTGGCATCATTAAGATGCTGTGTGAATACGCACGCACCAATTTATCCTTGGCGCAATAATGCGCATTAGGACCGGCTAATGGTCGTGCCGGATGCAGTCCAATCAGATTTCTGCGAACGATTGCTATCCTGGTTCGATAGATGCGGCCGCAAGAATCTCCCCTGGCAGCGTGATATCACTCCCTACCGTGTGTGGATATCGGAAATCATGTTACAACAGACCCGTGTTGAGACGGTGATTGCTTATTACCAGCGCTTCCTGCAGAGATTCTCTACAGTTGCCGATCTGGCCGCTGCCAGCGAAGACGAGGTGCTCCATCATTGGACCGGCCTCGGCTATTACGCACGTGCCCGCAATCTGCACAAAGCCGCTTACGTGGTGCAAAACACCTTGCACGGCGAATTCCCCGATACTCTGGAAGGACTGATGCGACTGCCGGGTATCGGCCGCTCCACAGCGGCGGCGATACTGACACTGGCCATGGGGAAAAGGGCTGCGATATTGGATGGCAACGTACGCAGGTTGCTGGCAAGATTTCACGAAATCGAAGGGTGGTCCGGGCAAGCAAGCGTACAGAAAAAGTTGTGGGACCTGGCTGAACAGCACCTGCCCGCTGAACGGCTGGCAGACTATACCCAGGCGATCATGGATCTTGGCGCCACAGTATGTCATCGCAAGCGCCCGGACTGCGCAGCCTGCCCTGTTGGTGACGGCTGTCGCGCTTTTGCGACCGGGCGAACAGATGAGCTGCCGACGCCCAAGCCCAGGCGTAGGCTGCCGATCCGAGCCGTACATCTGTTACTGCTTGAGAACCCCGAAGGCGAATTCCTGCTCGAACGGAGACCTTCCCAAGGCATCTGGGGCGGGCTGTGGAGTTTTCCCGAATGCCGTGCCGATGAGGTGACGACCTGTTGTATATCCCTCGGCGTGTCACCTGAATCCATAGAAGCGACTACCCGGCACGAGCCGTTTCGCCACACTTTCACGCATTTCCATTTGGATATCACGCCTGTTCACGTAAAATTACAGAAGGCGCCATCCCTCATCACCGAATCAGGGCAGAGGTATTGGTACGATCCGGGACATCCAGCTCAGATAGGACTGGCGGCTCCCGTGGTAAGACTCATCAACAGCTATACAAGAGGCGCAACGGAGACATGACTCACCTGGTATTTTGCACAAGGCTGAAGAAGGAACTACCTGGACTGGAAGCCCCCCCTTTTCCAGGACCTCGCGGTCAGGAGATCTACACAAATGTCTCACAGCAAGCCTGGACCGCATGGCAGGAACAGCAGACCATGCTGATCAACGAACACCAGCTCAATATGATGGACAAAGATGCCAGGAGATACCTGAACGAACAGATGGACAGATATTTTGCCGGCGAAGAACTCACCAAAGCCGATGGCTATATACCGCCAGAGCCAAAAGGCTAGCCGTGAATTGGTTCCTGGGCTATGGAGTAGAGCCCAAGGCATTCCCACTGGATCTTGACTCCATTTGTAGCAACGGGTTTAATAGCCGCCTTCCTAAATGGCCAGATAGCTCAGTCGGTAGAGCAGTGGACTGAAAATCCTCGTGTCGGTAGTTCAATTCTACCTCTGGCCACCATAATCAGGACCGGAGGGGTCAGAGTAAAATCACGAAAGCAGGTCGCTGGGAAGCTAACGACTCTTGTTCGTGATTTTACTCTGACCCCTCAGTTCCGCCAACCACGTAGGCCTCTACCGAGATCGGACGCACGTCCGTCACTCAGTGCGGAGGAGGTCAAAGCCCTGGTGCTAGCGATTGAGGGATGCCGCGCCTGTCGAAGGTGAGTTCTCAGGCAGCATACACCGAAGTGAAGCTGAGGCGCCTCGAGTGGCTGGGATTGGCCGCCCTGCGCACGTTTTACTAGTGCACGTGCGTGACTTCCCGTGTGCTCTTGCCTCTAACGATCACTCGATGTCGCAACATACCCTTATGTGTAGACTGAACCCGAATCGCCGACGTTTGACCTCCAGGATTCGGTTCAGAGCGATCTGTTCGTCGTTCTCTATCACCTCGACCGGTACAGCTTCAGTGCCGAAGTTGCGTCCCTTCAATCTATACTCTTCTGCGCTGGTGCGTTCGACACTGGCGAGACGTGGCGTGTTGAACAGGGTCCACTTCCACTTCTTCTTGCCGGTTTCGGAAGAGGCGGCTACTTCGTCATGTTCATCGTTCACCCAGTGCACCAAATTCTGTAATGCTCATAGCCCTTCTCCTTCTTGATTGTTAAAGGAATGATATCAGACAGTGGATGTAGAGAAATCCCGTTATGCAAGACTCCAGACCGGATGACTGGTGAGCTGATCCCTGAGTCGTTCTTTTTCAGAATCACTCAGAAATGAACTCTGCACTGCAGTCAGAGTAAGCGCCTTAATCTCGTCGTTGGTGAATGAATGAACTTCGGCCAGGGATTGGTATTCATCGGCCAGACTGTTATGGAACATCTTCGGGTCGTCGGTATTTATGGAAAGAACCAGGCCCTGATCGAAATACCGTCGCACCGGGTGTTCTTGCAGAGAGGCTACAGCGCCGGTCCTTAGATTTGAAATGGGGCAGAGATCAATAGGGATCTTAGTCTCACAAAGATATTCCACCAGGTCATCGTCTTCGACGGCCCTGGTGCCGTGACCGATACGTTCGACCTGTAACTCGCGCACGGCGCCCCAAACACTGTCTGCGCCCGCTGCTTCTCCTGCGTGGGCGGTGGTCCTTAAGCCAAGATTCCTGGCATCCTCAAAGAACTTCCGAAATGGCTGCGGTGGGAAGGCTTGCTCCGAACCCCCGATACCCACGCCTAGGATGCCGAGCTCCCTTGCTTCGTGAATCAGGGGCAGGATTTCTTCTGCACGATCCGGTCCCAAGTCTCGACCCATGTCTGCCAGCAAGTTGACGTGGATCCCGGGAACCTTATCCAGGCCCTTGCGCACGGCTTCGGTGATGCCATAGTAGGACAGACCGGAAGTCATCATCTGATTCTGAGCCGTATAGAAAGCTTCGCAATAGACGATGTTCTGAGCAGCCAGATCCGTCGCGACTGCTTCAGCATAGAAGCTGATATCGTCATAGTCACGGATAAACTGGCTCTTCCAGATCCAGTTTTCGATGAAGTGAGGAAAGTCCCGAAACTGAAATTTCCGCTCCAGATCCTGCAAGGTCTGAACCGACTCATCGCCACCATATTTACCCATAAGCTCAAAAAGTGCCGGGAGTGGTATCGCGCCTTCAAGGTGCAGATGCAACTCAACCTTTGGCATTTCTTCAAACCAGGTACGATTATCCATGCGCGTCACATTCGTGGGAACGGCAACTCGACATCTGCTGGTGGCTGAATTTCAAAGGTGTTTAGGGTCATCGCTACCATGGTGTAGTAACCGGTTGCTGCAATCAGTTCTACCACGCCCTGTTCCCCAAATACGCTGACGGCGCTGTCATAGATATCCTGGGGAACATCCTTTTCCACATTTAGTGCATAGACAAGGTCATAGGCGCAAACAACCTCCGGCACGGACGTTCGCGGTCGCTGTTGCTCGAAAACACTATCGATTACATCCTGCGGAATACCGTAGTTCTTGGCGGCTGCTGCATGGGATACCCATTCAACGTTGCTGCGCCAGTATCGGGCGGTGACGATGATCGCCAATTCAACAATGCCGCGATCAACGGTTGTCCTCTCCCAGACGAAATTGCCAAAACTGACCGCTCTTCGAGCGAGTTCAGGACTTCGAATCCATGGGTCGAACGGCCCGCCGATCTGGCCATCTTCGCGTGGCTGCCTGAATTTGCAGATGCGGTCGAATTGCTCCTGTTGATTTTCATTAAGTTCATTGCGTTTCTTTTTCGATAGTCGACTCATAGATTCCTCATCGTCTGACAGCACGTTACGAAGCCATCCCCGGTCACCACTCTGACATCCGGCCAAAGCAGACGGATGCACACATGTGCCTAGGTTAGGGTTGGTCTAGGCCTGGGAAATCAGTATATTCTGTCTACGTATCTCATCCAAAGGAATATCAGAATGGCTCGGGAGAACCACATCATCAGAATTGCGCGATCGGTGTCAGCAGTACTGTTGCTGACGGCAACTACCGGAATTGCCACTGCAAAGCCGGATCCCGGCATGCCGACAGGAAGCGCCAAGTCCGTCGGTATGTCTGCGGAGCGCCTGGGTCGAATTGGCCCGGCAATGCAGCGGTATATTGATGATGAATTGGTACCCGGCACGGTCACGTTGGTGGCTCGTCGTGGCAAGGTCGTGCATTTTGAGGCCCGAGGCCTCATGGATGTACAGAGTAAAAAGCCCATGCGAGAGGACGCCGTATTCAGGATCGCTTCGATGACCAAACCGATAACGTCCGTTGCGTTAATGATGTTATGGGAAGAGGGCAAGTTTCAACTTCGTGATCCTGTTAGCAAATTCATTCCGGAATTCGCAGACCAAAGAGTATCGACAACCGCAGATGCGAGTGGGGAAACAGGTGAATTGGTCGACGCGAATCGAGAATCGACCATTCGGGACATGCTCACCCATACGGCAGGCCTTGCCAACAGTTACATCGGCAATGGCCAGTATTACCGGGAACAGATGCGCAGGCGTCCCAACGATACGCTGGGAAAACAAATGGCCAGATTGGCCGCATTGCCGCTCAATTATCACCCCGGTGAAGCCTGGCAGTACTCCACCGCCACCAGCGTTGTGGGGAGACTGGTCGAAGTGATATCCGGCCAGACGTTGGCTGAATTCATGGACGAAAAGATATTCAAGCCGCTGGATATGCCGGACACCCACTTCTATCTCGATGATGATAAAGGCGGCCGCCTGATGTCCCAATACACACCGGGCGAGGACAACAGAGTCGTTCTACAGGACCCGGGTTCAAACGAAAGCCGATGGATTACCGCCGAGAACAAATCCGTATTTAGCGGGTCCGGAGGTTTGGTCTCCACAGCACATGATTACACGAGATTCCAATCCGCAATGCTCAACGGCGGCGAACTGGATGGCGTTCGTCTGCTTTCGCCTTCAACCGTCCAACTCATGATGGACAATCACACCGATGACATACCCATTTGGCTGGCAGGTCCCGGCATGGGGTTTGGCCTGGGTTGGGGAGTGGTGGTTGACAGAGGCAAGGCTGCCACGCCGTTATCCGAGGGCTCAGTCTACTGGGGCGGTGCCTTCTGCACCATCTCCTGGATAGACCCCGCACAGGAGCTTGTTGGCATTCTTATGACTCAGGTGCGACCCTACACACATATCAACATCAGGCAGGACTTTCAAGTTCTGGTACATCAGGCGATTGTTGACTGACCTAACATACCTGTAGGACAGTCAAGTCCACTCATCAAAAGTCACTTGCACCATGGCGTTCAGGCACGCGTGTCTCTTCAGGTCCCCAGGGCCTGTTGACGCGTCGGCCGCGCTGAACTGCGGGGCGCGCTTCAATGTCGTTGGCCCAGCGAATCACATTCTTGTAGGAGTCCACTTCAAGGAATACTGCTCCGTCGTAAATATTGTGCAACACAGCGGCACCGTACCAGGGGTAGGTGGCCATGTCTGCGATGGTATAATCGTCACCACACAGGTATTGCCGCGTGGACAGATTCTGGTCTAACACATCGAGTTGGCGTTTCACTTCCATGGCATACCGGTCGATTGGGTATTCCAGCTTCTCTGGTGCGTAGGCATAGAAATGACCAAAGCCACCGCCAAGGTAAGGGGCACTGGCCATTTGCCACATTAACCAGGACATGCATTCTGCACGCTGCGCCGGATCTTTCGGGTAGAACGCATCGAATTTCTCAGCCAGATAGACAAGAATCGCGCCCGATTCGAAGACACGAGTGGGTGGCGATGTGCTCCTGTCGAGCAAGGCCGGTATCTTGGAATTAGGATTGATGGCGACGAAGCCGCTACTGAACTGAGAACCGTCGCCAATGTTGATCAGGTAGGCATCGTATTCAGCATCGCTCTTACCGAGTGCTAGCAGTTCTTCCAGCATCACCGTGACCTTGACGCCGTTGGGTGTCCCCAATGAGTGAAGCTGCAGGGGATGCTCACCAACTGGCAGTTCCTTGTCATGGGTAGCACCAGCCACGGGCCGGTTGGTATTGCTGAATCGATGCTCGGTGTCCTTGTTCCATTTCCATACCTTTGGGGGTGTGTAGCTTGGTGTGTCTGACATTGCTCGTGCTTCCTAAATTGAGAGAGGATCAGTATAAACAGATGGATAGGCACAGCCTAATCCTTGCCTGTGCTTGACGAGCGTTTTCGTGGAGCGGCCAGACCCAGAAGTCGTCGACGGGATCCTCAAACGCCTCGCCCTGGAGCAATCAATCATGCTGCAACATGCACCACAGACAGGGGGTCACAGACAGGGGGTCAGAGTAAAATCACGAACAAATGTCGTTAGCTTCCCACCAACCTGCTTTCGTGATTTTACTCTGACCCCATCTCATCTCGAGCAATGAAGAGATCGGCAGCTTCTTCCACGGATTTGAATAGTGCGCCAGCTGATTTCAGTTGCTCGATTAGCTGCTCAAGGATCAGCATGCGATGACCTCTACCTATTACAAATGGATGAAAGGTATAGGTGAGCACACCCCATTCGGTTTCACTCTGCATGAACGTAAAGTCTCCCAACCAATTGTCCAATACCTGGTTGGCGTTCATCAGTCCCGTACCCCTGAAATACTCAAAGTGGGGAAAATCATCCAAGCTCCAGCTAATGGGCATCTCTATCAGTGATGATGGCTCACCAAAATGGATACTCTCGGCATCCAACACATCACCGTGGCGAGCAAAATAGGGCAGGTGGTCGTGCGCCATCATGCTGCTGTCGTAGATGAAACCTTGGTCCAGCAACAGATCAACTGAAGATTCACTGAGATCCCAGGCTGGCGAACGATAACCGCGAGCATAGTTACCGGAAATCTTCTTTATGGCTTCATTTCCCCGCTTGAGTGTCTCGAGTTCTTCAGATCTCGACATATTTGCAGGAGAAACATGAGTGAACCCATGATGAGCTATTTCATGGCCGTGCTCACAGATCTCCTGACAGATGTCGGGGTAGGTCTGCAGCGTTACACCGGGTATGAACCAGGTAGATTTTATTTCGTGTTTTGCCAACAGCCGCAGAATTCTTCCCGCTGCAACGACACCGAATTCGCCTCGTGATATTGGCGTTGGCGACGTCTGCCCCAATGCCATCCATAGGGAGACCGAATCAAAGTCAAAGGTCAGACAGATGTGGTGCTGCGCCATCTTCAAGCGTCCGCATACTCAGTGTAGGTTGGCCAGGCGGTGATGCCGGATTCCCACTGCAGGCAGGCACCAACGCTTGACGATAGCACGACTCAGCCCAAGTTTGTACAGAGCACGATTGTGATGGATTGTATTCTCAACGGACGACAGACTGCATTGCCGGGGCAATACATATCGGAACCTGTTAATGTTGTGCCACTGCCAGTTCAATAAACAACGTGTACCAAGAAGAGGCATACGATGAAACTATCGATCAACGGCGAGTTAAAGGATCTCAGTGACGATTATCTGGATGGGCCACTTCTGTGGGCGATTCGTGATGGACTGGGAATGACCGGCACCAAATACGGCTGCGGTGCCGGGATATGCGGTGCCTGCACCGTTCTTATCGACGGCGCTGCTGCACGTTCCTGCCAGATACCCGCTTCCGTGGCTCTCGATGCCGACATTCGGACCCTGGAAGGATTAGCGCCCTCTGAGGATGCTCTTCACCCCATTCAACAGGCTTTTGTCGAACATCAGGTTCCCCAATGTGGCTGGTGCATGAGTGGGCAGGTGATGACAGCCGCTGCTCTCCTTGAGCGCAATCCCGATCCTTCAGAAGAGGAAATCGTCGGGGCTATGAGCAAGAATTACTGTCGTTGTGGATGTTACACGCGGATTAAGACCGCTGTGGCGCGTGCCGCAGAACTACTGAAGGAGACGCAGGCATGAACACGACAGAATCTAAGCGTAAATTCCGTGTAACGCGTCGCGGTCTTCTGATCGGCACTGGTGTTGCCAGCGCCGGCCTGGTGGTAGGTGCAGTATTAGGCCGCAACCCTTTCTACCGTATGGTTGCCGGGCTTATGTCAGAGGGGAATTACCCGGGAGGGGGTGAAACCGACCCAACGGTCTGGTTTGAATTGCTGCCCAGCGATAAGGTGAGAATTATCATTCCAAAAGTCGAAATGGGACAGGGCGCCCATACCGCCATGACCCAGATCGCGGCGGAGGAATTGGGTGCTCGTTGGGACCAGTTTGAAGTGATACAGGGCAATACTGAACTGGGTCCCAGCGACAGAGGGACCGTCGGTAGCACTTCGATCAGCACATCATTCCAACCCTTACGAAGGGCCGCCGCAAATATGAGGCAGTTGCTGATTAACGCCGCCAGCGAGCGGCTCGGTATTCCGGCAGCTGATCTTCACGCGGCCGATGGTGTTGTTCGTGCTCGTGATGCGACCGGGCAGCTTAGCTATGGTGAAATAGTCGCGGGCGTAGAAGAGTGGAAAGAACTGGAACTGGAACCTGAGCTGAAAGCCACGGACAAGTTTACCTTCATTGGCCAATCGTTACAGCGCGTGGACGTCGAAGCCAAACTCAGAGGTGAGGCAGTATACGGATACGATCTGAGCAAAGAAGGTATGCTCTATGGCGCCGTCGCGAGACCCCCGACCGTCGAAGGACGCATGGTTTCTGCCAGGCCCGGTACAGCCGAAAACAGTCCCGGAGTGGCAAAAGTTGTCATCGATGCAGACGATCAGTTTGCAGGAGTCGCTGCAAACACTCGACAACAGGCCATTAACGCTCTTGACGCCTTGGATATCGAATGGGACAGGGGGCCAAAGTGGTCACAAGCTGATATAGATGCGCTCTTGGACGTCAGTGATGGCGCCGGTATCCCCATTCAGAAGAATGGCCGACCTTTGGATATAATCGGCCATTCGCCCAGCTTAAGGGCTGAGTATTCTTCCCCATTTGCCATTCACGCTCACCTGGAACCGGAAGCAGCTTTAGCGGATGTACACAGCGACCGCGCCGAGATCTGGGTGTCCACTCAGATGCACAGCCAAGTTCAGACGCTGGTGGCCAGTGATCTCAACATGGATGCGGGCTCAGTTAAGGTAACTTCAGCCTATTTAGGTGGCGGATTTGGCGGTAAAACAGGATTCGGCGCGGCTCGGGAAGCCGCAAGACTCTCCCGATCCGTTGGTCGACCAGTGCACATAGGCTTGACCCGACCTGAGGATATGCGCCACGGCTGGTACCGACCGCCTACTCGCAGCCGTTTTAGTGCTGTCGTCGAAAACGGGAAGATACTGGCCTTGAACCACAACCATGCCAGCGGCGAAGTGCTGTTTTCCTTTTTCCCCAAACAGATGTCCATCCTATTGGGCAGCGACCCCGGGGCATGGCGTGGGGCCTACAATTTCTACGATAGCATTCAACACAGACAGCTCAATAGCTTGACGGTCAAATTACCGGTGCCCACAGGGGCCTGGCGCGGACTGGGTTTGCTCGCCAACGCCTATGCCTGTGAGAGCTTTATGGATGAAATGGCTCACGCCGCGGCAGCCGACCCTCTCCAGTTCAGACTCGATCATCTGGGCACTGACGCTTTTGCCGAGAGAATGCGCAATGTCCTGCTAACGACCGCCGACAGAGCTGCGTACGGGAACGCTCTGCCGGAAGGCCATGCCATGGGTATTGCCTGCACCGTGGACGTTGATACCGTTGCAGCGCTTTGTGCCGAAGTATCGGTAGAGAGCGACGGCACAATCGTTGTTCACCGCATGGTGCAGGCCCTCGATCCGGGTTTGGTCGTGAATCCGGATGGTGCCTTGGCTCAGGCGGAGGGTTCTATCACCATGGCCTTGAGTTCAACTCTGATTGAGGAAATGACCGTCAAAGACGGCGTCGTCAAACCAGGGAACTTTGACTCATATCCCCTCATCACCATGGATCGAACCCCGGACATCGAGGTGGTATTTCTTGAGTCTGACGGCAGGCCCAGAGGCATGGGGGAACCGGCAGTGGGTCCCGTTGCCGCTGCTGTTGGAAACGCCTTTTTCAACCTAACCGGCACGAGGTTGAGGAACATCCCATTCACCAAGGCCAGGGTACGAGCAGCTCTAGACGCCTGAGCCGGAATCACGCTGTGGGTCACGTGGCAACACCACTAACAGATCGACAAGGGCGATTGTGGTTTTTGTAATGGGTTCGGCGTCCCGTAACAGCGCCAGGACCGGTTCGGGAACGGAGTGCTAGGAGGGAATCATGATCAAGATGATGATAACGGTGGCCAGAGCCGCCGGCACGACACACGAACAACTGTTGGACGTCTGGGAAAACGTACATATTCCACACGTGGCCGATGTGATTCAACCACTGCGATACATAGTCACCTTCTTTCACGACGAAGACATCTTCCCAGCGCCCGATTTCGATGGCATGGCGGAACTGTGGTTCCGAGACCAGAAGCACTTCGACGAGGTATTCCGAGCGGATCCTGCGAATCAGGAAAAGCTAACTGCCGATGGCTTCGGAAGATACATCGATCCCGCAAAACTGCAGTGGTATCCCCTGACCGAATACGTCAATGTCGACGGAACCGTGACACGGGAAACCGTGAAGCTAGTTTATTATGTAAGACGCAAGGAAGGCGTGGCACGGGACGCACTACACCGGTCTTGGCTCGATGTCCATCTACCCAACGTAGCCGCCGCAGTCAGCGCATCGAATCTTGGCATACGCTATACCGTGAGTCTGGTCACCTCCGAGGAATCTCTGCCATACGACGGCGTTGCCCAGATCTGGATGGCGGGTAGCGACCCGAGCATCAGCGAGCTAGGGATTGAGTTGGATGCCTTTAGCGAAGTTATGGGCGTAGTCCATAGCAGCAAGGGCCATGAGATCACCGTGATCGAATAGTCTAACTATCCGCCTTTGGAAAACGGCTTCATTCTCCTAAGGTGAACTTCCGGATCCGCTTGCGGCGTATTCTTGATGGCTTGATCCACCATCTTGTCATATTTTGGATCCAGCGAGGTGAGCTGACTGCCAAGCGACTTATGCACGGCGAACGGAGATACCAACTTCTCCAGCTCCGGGTGGTTGCAGTGGCGGCAATTCAGTTCGTTCAGGTTGCTGCCGCTGCGCCATAGGACACTTGTTGTCTCCCCACACTTTTTGCAGCGAAATTCGAAGATTGGCATCAGCGCAGTCCGGCGGTCTCGTCGGTACGCATCAGGCGGATACCGCACGGGCAAAGAAGGTCTGAATACTTTGGTTATAGCGCAGGAAGGCCAGTCTTCGGGCTGCATCGAAGGACTTCACGACCCCTTTCTCCAGATCCATGACATCCAAAGATTGTGGCTGCTTGCCCTTCAAACTGCGCAGGAATCTAGTCCAGGCGGTTTTGGACATGTCGATGTAGAAATCCAGATCGCGAAGATCGCCCTCCGTTATCTCGAGGACATCAGTACACTCGAATGCTTCGAATACCACCGCGTAGGTAGCGCTACCCGCTTTAACGCCCATGCTAACGTCACAGGAGCCGAGCTTCCGCAAAGTCGAGTCGCGGTTTACTTCATCCCGTGCGTTTTCCAACCATTCAAGCGAGGGGAAAGATGCCATCACTACGCTCCTTTCAGCCAAAGTCCGTGTCAATTCGGGACGATGCGTCAAAGAAAAACTGCAGCGTCTGGTTATAGCGAAAGAACAGGTCCTGTCGGTACTGATCATCGGCTCGTGACTTGGCGAGGCCATCCTCCTGGCTGAGATCCAGGGTGTTCAAGGTGTAATCCAGCCCTGCTGAACCGTTCGCCTTGATGTTCTCGATCATCTCCCGCCATTCATCCAGTTTCAGTTCCAGGTAGAAGTCCAAGTCGTTGAGATCATCGTCCTTAATCTCACTGGCTTCAATGCATTCGAGGCCTTCGAAGATCACGCGGAAGTTTCGACCACCCACCTTGATGCCCACTGTTGCCTCACAGGCGCCTCCACCTGCACCGTGATACTCCTCGTTGACGTTGAACGCGGTACGCACCTCATTCAGCCACTCGACCGAAGGAAAACGGGCCATGACTCATTTCTCCAGGTAGATCTTGAAACGCTCGGGCATCATGCTTCTTCGCTGCAGCCCAAGCCAATCGCAGAGGGAGAGATACTGGCGCACAAAGTCTCCCATCAGGCGCTCGAACTTCGCCATCCCCTCGCTGCGGGCACCCTCTATACCACCAGCGAAGATGATGGCCAGGCACTCCCGCATCACGGGATCCTTTAATTCCCTCAGAAACACGCGCTCACCGATCGCAAGCACCTGCTCCAGAATCATGGCCTGGTCCTGCTGGTGGGCGATCGCGTATTTAAGATGTTCGAGACCATAGGCAAGATGTCGTGCTTTATCTTCTGTGCACTTGGTGAATATGACTCGCTCCGCCTCGCTATGGGCAAACGCACGACCGTGCCGGTATAAGGTCAGCGTGAACACTCCGCGAAGCAGATGCAGCAGCGCCACGGTTTCTGTCCAGCCACCCATACTTTCCAGAATCATGCGATTCACTTCGCCGCGACTTTCCAGCCCCATGCCGCCACCGTTGGCGAGTGCCCGCTTGCGGAAAACCTCGAAGTGCCGGGCGGCGTCGAAGGACTCCGCTGCCAGAAACAGTTTGACTTCGTGGAATCCGTAGGACAGTTGGTCCTGCCAACGGGTGATGGTCTCGATCTCCGTGTTGGCCTGCTGGCAGAGCTCGGTACAGAGCTGACACATAGCTCCTTCCACGTCATCGGGCAGTGCTTCAAGGGTGTGCCAAGGAATCGCGGAGGTTGAGATCCAGCGCCGCTGAATCGCTTCTTCATAGAGATCCGCGGCATTGTCCGCCCAAAGTTCATGTTTGTGGCGTACGCTGTAGCCGATGGGTGGAATTCCCCCCCTGCCGGCCACGGAACCTCTGGGCATCCGCGTCTGATCCTCCCAGAACTCGGGAATTTCTGCGTAGTAACCGACGTTCAGATCGTTGACCGTCAGCCCCTTCTTGCCAGGCCTGACGTGCGTTCCCCACTGGTGCGACCTGCCCATCCAGCGATAGTTGGGTTCCGGGATCGTCAGGTCCTCTTGCGACAGTGCCGCAACTCGTCGGGCGAGTGCTTTTTCTTTGGTGGATTCAGTCATGCGCTGCTTTAAGCCGCCTTTGCGTACTTCATCAATTCCGGGTTGGAGCGCCCGTTCTCGAAGCGTTCGCCGAAACCGGCAGATTTCACTCGCTGGATAAACTCCTTCACTTGGCGACGCCGGATTGCCAGTAGCTTTTTGTATCCTTCATCAAATTTATCTTTCCCGCCCCCCAGTAGAATTGCTAGCGCTTCGCTGGTGCTGGTCTGATTCGCAGCAGGGTTTTGCTGACCAGCGAGGAGATTTCTCTCACTGTCATCCAGGTAACAATGTATCTCGTCGCGTCGCTCCGGTGCCATTGCAGCCATGTAGCGCAGATGCATCACACCGAACGCGACATGGCGGGCCTCATCCTGTCCACACAAGCGGTATATGTGTTTCTCGGCCTCGTTGTAGGCCATTAATTCGCCCATGCGAAAGATACTCAACACGGCGCCCTCACCGGAAATATGCAGGCGCGAAGACATCTCGGTGAAATCACGGGACATGTCGATGCTGCCCACGACACCGCTGGTGCCTCCGGTTCGCTGCATCAGCCCTCCGCCATTGGCAAAGGCTCGCTTCCGAAATACGTCCAGATGCCTGGATTCATCCATGATCTGGGCCAGCAGCGTCATACGCGGTTCGTGATACTCGGGTGAGATCTTTGCGATCCACCGGGCAGGTACATCCGCGGCTACAAATTCCACCTCGGTCAGGAAGGTTGCCAGTTGGCACTGGGCCTGCTCGATGTCATCCGGCAACTCTTTGATGGTCTGCCAGGGGATGTCGGTGGCGGAACTCCACTGGCGCTGCAATGCCTCCTCGTATAGGGATGCGGCGTTCTCCAGCCAGACCTCCCGCTTGCTGCGCACTTCGTAGCCACCGATCCGAAATCCGTCCGGTCTGCTTGCCGATCCTCGTGACCGTCCGGTCTGGTTATCGCTCTCGTCGGCAGGGTCTGCATAGCTGCCAATCTGGATGTCACCCAGGGACAGCCCATCTTTGCCCGGTTCGGCTCGGGTACCCCATTCACCTCTCTGTTTCAGCCAGCCAAGGTCCAGTTCAGTGTCCGGGTTCGGGTCAGGTTGAGCCCTCTTTTTCATGTGGTTCTCCATCGTCGCTGACCACACTATATTCGAAGTTACCGATATAAGTAAAGTATCTGCTTTTCATATAGTCCTACAGTCACTCCGGCGTGCGCCAGCCCGATTCCGGGCGCTATGCCGACCTTCCCAAGGTGTACATTTTCGGAACCTAGCCACACGTTTTCTGCACGCGAACTCGCTTACCTTTTCCTGGCAGTCGCCATACCAAACAACAGGCTTAGATGGGCAAACCGCCGGTGGCGGCCAAAGCTCCCTTATAATAGAGTGACGACGACGTCCCTCAATTGAACCCGAGCATGTTTACGACAGGCAGAAGCCGTACTCCTCGAAGCGTGAATCCGAAGTTCCTCATTGAGGATTTCGTGCCAGCCTATCTCAAGATCTTCCGGCAAGGGGGAATTGCGGCACGAATCGAGACCGCGATCGCAGAGCTCGAGGATTGCTGCGTCTGTCCGCGTAACTGCCACATAGATCGACTACGTAACAAAGCGAAGATCTGCAACACTGGTCGTAATGCCATTGTTTCGAGCGCATTTCCTCACTTCGGTGAGGAGGACTGTCTGCGTGGACGGAATGGCTCGGGTACGATTTTCTTCGGGCATTGTAATCTGCGCTGCGTGTTCTGTCAGAACTGGGACATCTCTCAACAGCGCGCCGGCGCCGAGCGCAGTGCAGAAGATATCGCTGAACTGATGCTCTCGCTGCAGGAACGTGGCTGCCACAACATCAACTTCGTAACACCCGAGCACGTTGCACCGCAAGTTGCCGAAGCGATTGCGGCGGCTGTGCCCCGTGGGCTCAACGTACCGATCGTCTATAACACCAGCGCCTATGATTCGATCCAGTCCTTGAAACTGATGGAAGGGTTGGTGGACATCTACATGCCCGACTTCAAGTTCTTCACCTACCAGCCATCAAAGACGCTCCTGAAAGCAAAAGACTATCCGACGCGCGCCTGTGAGGCCGTCAGGGAGATGCATCGCCAGGTCGGCGACCTGCGATTCGGGTCCGATGGCCTGGCCCGACGGGGTCTTCTTGTGCGTCACCTGGTCATGCCAAATTACGTCAATGAAGCACGAGAGATCTTCCGGTGGCTCGCAGAGGAGATATCTACGGATACCTACGTCAACATCATGGGGCAGTACCGACCTGCACACCAAGTGGATGGCAGCAACGCCGCATATGAAGAGATCACCCGGCCAGTTTTGCCCGAAGAAATGGACGAAGCCCGTCGCGCTGCGACGCACGTGGGTCTCTGGCGTTTCGATGAACGTTGGTAGGAAGTGGCAATCCATCGCGCAACTGATCCATGCACGAAGCCGTTGGAAACCATTGTGGACTGGGTCAAGACCATGCTGTAATCCTGACTCGGTCAAATGGAGGGATACGCGATGAAGTCAGACATTACCGTTGGTGACACGTTCACCTATCGCATGAAGACTACCGAGGAGATGAGTGCAACCCAGTATCAGGAAAGCTCACCGCCCGTCTTCGCCACCCCGCACCTCGTCGGTGCAGTCGAGTCTGCGGCGGCGCGTCTCATGGAACGCTGGCTGGATGAGGGGGAGATGAGCGTCGGCGGCCAGATTGAGCTGCGCCACACGGCACCTACACCCCTCGGTTGGGAGGTTAGGGCCGAGGCCAGGCTGGTGGAGAACGCGGGAAAGAAGTTCGTTTTCGAAATAGAGTGTTTCGATGAGGCTGAGAAAATCGGTTCGGCAAAGCACACCCGGTTTGTGATCGAGACCGAAGGGTTCATGGCTGCCTTGCAGGCCAAGGTGAAATAACGCCCGCTTGGTATGGATGACCTTCCTTTCGTCTGCGTCCGGCACACCATCTAAACCATCCACAAGTCATCAATTGGAGAATCACGTGATCGAACAAAACATGCAGAATTGGCGCCAGCACCTGAGAGGCGAATTACCGGGGGGATTGGACGCGCTATTGGCAGACGATTGCGTCTTCTATTCTCCGATCGTCTTCACGCCGCAGAAGGGTAAGGACCTGACAAAACTCTACTTGGGGGCAGCAGGTAATACCTTCAGCGAGGGCAACAAGGATCAGGTATTGGGGTCAACCGAGTCCGCGTTCAGGTATACCAAGGAGGTACTGTGCGGGGACCATGCGGTCCTGGAATTCGAAACTGAGATAGACGGCAAATACGTCAATGGCGTTGACATCATCACCTTCAATAGTGACGGGAAGATCATTGAATTCAAGGTCATGTTGCGACCGCTCCAGGCCATCAACCTGATGCACGAAAAGATGCGGGCGATGCTGGAGAAGATGCAGACACAGTAGCGGTCAGCGGGTCCGGCTTTCCTCGGACGAACCAGTCAATTGGCATCACCAACCTTATTTGATACACCAGGCTCACGCCAAATGTATGAGCCGATGGATCGAGCGGGCAGGGTCGCATGAAAGGTTGTAGCGGCACAGCATGTCGTGAAGCCCCGTTCCTCATCAGCCAGGTTGACCACGACGAGCACGAAGGCTCCGTCGGGGGCCTTGAACGCAACTTGGGCCAATTGCTCGTCTGGCCCGGCGGAACCAACGCGGACGGAGCCGCGTGGGATGAACTTCATGAACTGGCCGTACATGTAGTAATCGAAGCGATAATCGAGCGTTAGGTCTTCCGCATCGAGGACGATGCAGGTAGGCGCACACCCGTGGGGCCCCGGGTTAGGCTGGGTGTTGCTGTCGATGACGGTGACCCAGGCAAGGTAGCTGCGTGACCAATTGCGCAGGTACGAGACGATCTTAGCCGCGCCGGGCAGACCGAAGGTGGAACCCTCGGTGAAGTGAATGTCTTTGTGGGGAAACTCGTCGTGCAGCGCCGTCATGGCT
>CEQE01124062.1_pt1 | contig 18327 bp, 18 predicted proteins | sample 356201 | NCBI WGS metagenome assembly CEQE01 (sample SAMEA2619970, study PRJEB7988) | marine metagenome | biome: marine biome (ENVO:00000447); feature: mesopelagic zone (ENVO:00000213) & marine oxygen minimum zone (ENVO:01000065); material: "saline water (ENVO:00002010), including plankton...
CTGCCTCGCGACAGCGTCTCAAAAATGGTACACTTCGGTGCTTGTGTCGAAGCTTTTTTAGCACGGTTTGAGCCGGTCTGCAGGCCCGTCAACGCGCTCATCAAGAGTCTGATTTCTTGTTAGTAAAGCCGTAATTCGCCTTGATCAATAACAGCAGGGAATCTCCTCCAGCGGATGCCTGATTCAGGTAAAGAAATCACATCGATCAACATCGAGGATGAACTCAAGCAGTCCTATCTGGACTATGCCATGAGCGTCATCGTCGGGCGTGCCTTGCCGGACGTGCGGGATGGTCTGAAGCCGGTTCACCGGCGGGTGTTGTTCGCCATGAGCGAGCTGAACAACAGCTACAACCGGCCCTATATGAAATCCGCCCGAGTCGTCGGCGATGTGATCGGTAAGTACCATCCCCACGGTGACAGCGCGGCCTACGAAACCATCGTACGCATGGCGCAGTATTTCATGATGCGCTACCCGCTGGTGGACCCGCAGGGCAATTTCGGCTCTCAAGACGGCGACGGTGCTGCCGCGCAGCGATACACCGAAGTACGCATGGCGAAGATTGCCCACGAACTGTTGGCGGATCTCGACAAGGAGACGGTTGATTTCATAGAGAACTACGACAGTACGCTGACCATGCCGGACGTGCTGCCCGCCAAGGTTCCCAACCTGCTGGTGAATGGGTCGAGTGGCATCGCTGTGGGCATGGCCACCAACATACCGCCCCACAATCTAAGTGAAGTGATCGATGGCTGCCTGGCCCTGATGGATGATCCTGAGATCACCACGGATGGCTTGATGGAGCATATCGAGGGGCCGGACTTTCCCACGGGCGCCATCATCAACGGGCTCGCCGGCATCGTGCAGGCCTATCGCAGCGGCAGGGGTCGAATCTTCATCCGTGCCAGGGCAGAGATTGAAAGCGACGAAAGCTCCGGGCGGGAGACGATCATCGTCACGGAGATCCCATTTCAGCTCAACCGTGCGCGCCTGGTAGAACGCATCGCAGAACTGGTCAAGGAAAAGAAACTCGAGGGTATTTCCGACCTGCGGGATGAGTCCACCCGAGATACGCGCATCGTAATCGAATTGCGGCGTGGCGAGATTGCTGAGGTCGTGCTCAACAACCTCTATTCTCAGACCCAGATGCAGTCGGTCTTCGGCATCAATATGGTCGCCCTGGTGGATGGCGAGCCAAAAGTGCTCAACCTGAAAGAGATCCTGGAGGCGTTTATCGTGCACCGCCGACAGGTGGTCACGCGCAGGACCGTCTATCTGTTGCGGCGCGCCAGGGAGAGGGGCCACATTCTGGAAGGTCAGGCCACGGCGCTGACCAATATCGATCCGGTCATACAATTGATCAAGACGGCAGAGACGCCCCAGGATGCTCGCGAAGCCCTGGTTGCCAATCCGTGGCAAGCGGAGAACGTGCAGCAGATGCTGGAGAAGGCGGGCTCCGATGCCTGTCGACCGGATGATCTGCCGACACAGTATGGCCTGCAGGACGACGGCCGGTATTACCTTTCCCCCGATCAGGCTCAGGCGATACTTACCATGCAGCTGAACCGACTGACCGGTCTGGAACAGGAGAAGCTGCTGGAGGAATACCAGGAACTGATCGAAACCATCAAGGAACTGATGCAGATTCTGGCGGATCCGCAACTACTCATGTCGATCATTCGCGAGGAACTGGAGGAGATCAAGGAGGAGTACGGTGACGAACGGCTCACCGAAATAGTCGACAGCCAGACGGATCTGACCGCGGAAGATTTGATCACTGAGCAGGAGATGGTGGTCACCATCTCCCACGGCGGTTACGCCAAGACACAGCCTCTGGATACGTACAGCGCCCAGCGCCGCGGCGGCCGCGGTAAGACGGCCTCCATGGTCAAACAGGAAGACTATATCGCCCACCTGATGGTGGCCAACACCCACGATACCATTCTGTGTTTTACAAACATGGGCAAGGTATATTGGATGCGGGTTTTCCAGATCTTGGCGGGTAGCCGTGCCTCCAGGGGCAGGCCGCTGGTGAACATGCTGCCTCTCAGCGACGAAGAACGCATCACTGCCATTCTGCCGGTGCACGAGTACCGTGACGATGAATTCATCTTCATGGCCACCACCAACGGTACCGTGAAGAAAAGCCCGCTGGTGAATTTCGCCAGACAGAGAAGCACCGGACTAATCGCAATCGAACTGGAGGGTGACAATACCCTGGTGGGCGTCGCCATCACCGACGGCACTAAAGATGTCATGCTGTTCAGCAGCGCCGGCAAGGTGATCCGTTTCAAGGAATCTAACGTGCGGGCGATGGGGCGCGCGGCGCGCGGCGTGCGGGGGATCAAGCTGAAGTCCGGCGAGAAGATGATATCCTTGATCATTCCCGAGGAGGACGGTCAGATCCTCATCGCCAGCGAAAACGGTTATGGCAAGCGAACCCGATTGGAAGAGTTCTCGGTGATCGGTCGTGGCGGTCAGGGCATGATCGCCATGAAGACCGGTGGTCGCAACGGTTCCGTGGTAGGTGCGGTGCAGGTGTTCGGCGACGATGAGATGATCCTGATCAGCGATCAGGGTATATTGGTGAGAACCCGCACCGAAGAGGTGTCGATGCAGGGGAGAAACACCCAGGGTGTCCGACTGATTAATCTGTCGGAGGGTGAACATCTAGTGGGTTTGGAACGCGTGGCGGAACCGGCAATCGACAACGGCTCCGAAACCGGGGACGTGGCGACGCCGGACGATTAACGCCTTGTCATTCCGAGCTGCGGAGTAGAAAAACAATGGCTAAGAACAAGCGAGAACCTACTCAGGAAGAATTGTTGGGCGTGCTCAGAGACAGGATCGATCAACTGGATGAGCAGCTTCTGCAATTGGTCAATCAGCGGGCCGACTGCGCCCTCGAAGTGGCAGCGGTCAAGCAGAAGTTTGCCGTCGATCAGGCACCCGTCTTCTACCGGCCGGAGCGAGAGATCCAGGTGCTGCGCAATATCCTGGAAAAGAATGAAGGGCCCCTCAGCGATGAGAAGATAGGCGGACTGTTTCGGCAGATCATGTCGGCCTGCCTTGCCTTGGAACAGCCGCTGAGCGTCGCCTATCTCGGTCCCGAGGCGACGTTTTCCCAGATGGCGGCGTTGAAACACTTCGGTCACGGCGTTAGTGACAAACCATTGGTGACTGTTGATGACATATTCAAAGAAGTCGAATCTGAGAACTTCGACTTTGGCGTCGTGCCGATTGAGAACTCTACCGAAGGTGTAATCAACCACACGCTGGATAACTTCCTGGACTCCTCGTTGAAGATCTGTGGCGAGGTCTCCCTGCGCATCCACCACCACCTGATGGTGGCCCCCGGAACTGGCGAAGAGGCTATCGCACGCATCTACACTCATCAGCAGACGTCGGCTCAATGCCGCAAATGGCTGGATGCCCATTGGCCCCGCGTTCCGCGAGTAGCTGTGAACAGCAATGCAGAAGCCGCGAAACGCGTGGTTGACGAAGCGGATGCTGCGGCGATTGCAGGTGAGATGGCGGCTCAACTGTACGGTCTGGATATCATTGCCTCCAAGATCGAGGATCAGGCCGACAACACCACCCGGTTTCTGGTGATCGGCAGGGAAGACATCAAGCCGAGCGGCAAGGACAAGACTTCCATTATGGTATCCACTCGCAACCAGCCTGGCGCCCTATATCACCTGTTGGAGCCGTTTCACCGCCTGGAGATCAGCCTGACCGCCATTGAGACCAGGCCCTCCAGAACCGGCATGTGGTCCTATGTGTTCTTTATCGACTTCGAAGGCCACCGCGAAGATGAGAACATAAGCACCGTCCTCCAGGAGATCGATCACAACGCGCTGGAAGTGAAGCTGCTGGGATCCTATCCCCGAGCGTTGAGTTGACCGACAGAGGAGCGATAAGGTGAGCTGCGATTTCATAGCCCTGTCGGCACCCGGCGTACGCGACCTGCAACCCTACCAGCCGGGCAAACCTGTGGAGGAACTGCAGCGAGAGCTAGGGCTCAGCGACGTCGTTAAGCTGGCCAGCAACGAAAATCCCCTCGGGCCGAGCGACAAGGTCAGAGAGAGCCTGCAGGCGGTGCTGCCGGAATTATCCCGTTATCCGGATGGCAGCGCATATCTGCTCAAGAAAGCGCTTGGGGAGCATCTGGGCGTGGCAGAAGACCGAATTACCATCGGTAATGGCTCCAACGATCTGCTGGAACTGGTGGCCAGGGTGTTTCTCCTTCCCGGAGACGAGGCGATCGTCTCCCAGCACGCGTTCGTAGTGTACCCTTTAGTGGTGAAAGCGGTGGGAGCGGAGTTGATTACGGTTCCCGCCAAGAACTGGGCACACGACCTGGCAGCCATGGCGGCAGCTGTGACTGACAAGACGCGTATGTTGTTTATCGCGAACCCCAACAATCCCACTGGAACCTGGACGCCGGAAACGGACTTGATCGAGTTGCTGCAGCAAGTGCCAGAATCGGTATTGGTGATCTTGGACGAAGCTTATTTTGAATACGTGCAGGATGCCGCTTACCCCAACGGTTTAGCTCTGGCGGAACAGTTTCCTAATCTGGTGATCACCCGGACCTTCTCCAAGGTGTATGGCCTGGCTTCGCTGCGTGTCGGCTATTCGGTGTCCCATGCGGATATTGCCGACCTGATGAACCGAATTCGACAGCCGTTCAACGTCAATGCCATGTCGCTGGCGGCGGCGGAAGCGGCGCTGGCGGATCAGGAGTACGTAAAGCGGTGCGTAGCAGAGAACGCAAGCGGCATGCAGCAACTTGTGGATGGCCTGGAGCAACTGGGTGTGGGCTATATCCCCTCGGTAGGCAATTTCGTGACGCTGGATGTGGGTGGCGACGCCATGCCGACTTACCAGGCATTGCTGCGCGAAGGGGTGATAGTGCGACCCATCGGTGTATACGAGATGCCGAATCACCTGCGCGTAACCGTAGGGCTGGAAGCGGAAAACAGACGTTTTCTAGACGCGCTGCAGAAAGTCATGCAATAGGGTAAACGGATGATTAACCGGCTTGCGGTGTTGGGGGTTGGTCTGATCGGTGGATCGTTTGCGTTGGCTCTGCGCAGACGGAAGCTGTGTCGGGAATTCATCGGGTATGATCAATCTGCTGACAGTATTGCCAAGGCGATCGAGTGTGGGGTGCTGGATGAGGGTGCTGCGACGGTAGCGGAGGCGGTGCAATCTGCTGATCTAATCTTGCTGTCCGTACCCATCATGGCAATGGAACAGATGCTCGCCGAGATCGAAGAGGCACTTTGGCAAGGGGGCGAACCGGTCAGAGACGATGTGGTGATTACCGACGTGGGTAGCGTGAAGAGCAATCTGCTATCGGCTGCAGGAAAAGTGTTCGGTGAGATTCCTGCTTGCCTCGTACCTGGCCATCCCATCGCCGGATCGGAACAACATGGCGTGGCCGCCGCTCGAAGCGATCTGTTCGATAATCACAAGGTTATTCTAACCCCGGTGGATCAAACCAGTGTGCAGGCGCAACAACTGGTCACCCAACTGTGGCAGGGAATCGGCGCCGAGGTGCTGACCATGCAGGCCACTCACCACGATCAGGTATTGGCAGGCACCAGCCATCTGCCGCACTTGCTTGCTTATGCGTTGGTGGACACTCTCTCTGCACAGGGCGACAGCATGGAGATCTTTAGGTATGCTGCCGGTGGTTTTCGCGACTTTACACGCATCGCTGCCAGCGACCCAGTGATGTGGCGGGACATCTTTGCCGCCAATGGTGCCGAGGCGATCGAATACCTGGATCGCTATATGCAGAATTTGTCTGCTTTGCGGGCTGCGATCAGTTCGGGTGACACTGATTATTTGGTTGATGTGTTCAAACGAGCCAAGGCTGCGAGGGAGTATTTTTCGACGATCGATGACGTGCGGGGACCTGAAGATTGATGTCACCACTTCCCCTGTTATTCCGGTCTAGTGGCAATGTATTCTGGGTCCGGCCGCGACTAACTAACACAACGTCACGCTCAAAAGCCAAAGACGCAGATGCCTGAGATCAGCCGCTTTCTGGGTATTGTGATTGCCATGTATTACAATGACCATGCGCCGCCGCACTTTCATGCTAGGTATGGCGCCTATGAGATCCGAGTTGCCATCCAAGACGGGGAGATCCTATCTGGCTCGTTCCCCAAGAGAGCGCAGCAAATGGTTGCGGAGTGGCTAGGTTTGCATCGGTCTGAACTTATGGAGGATTGGGATTTGGCGGAGCAGAGAAGGCCGCTTCGTAAGATCGAACCCTTGGAGTAATGATGAGCACACCCAGAATAAAGACTGCAGAGCACATTGGCGCCTACAAACTTCACCTGACGTTTGAGGATGGGAAATCTGGGACCATCGACCTTTCAGATCAGCTTTGGGGTGAAGTTTTCGAGCCACTCAAGGATCCTGAGCAGTTCAAGACATTCCATATAGACTATGAGCTCTCAACGATTGTCTGGGCAACTGGGGCTGATCTCGCGCCGGAGTTCCTCTATCGGGCATGCGCATAGCTGGTAAGATCTGGCACCACTTAGAACCAAGAAATGAGCTGTGATCCCTGAGACTTGTGGTCGCAATTCCCATGTTGTTCTGTCTGAGAACGAAGACGCTCTGCGCGACGCGATTCTCGAACGAAGATTCAGGCCATGAAGATAAGCTACTTCGATGACACTGGTACCCTCTTTATCGAATTCAGAGAGGCGGATGGCGTTGGAACTCAGGACCTGGATGAAAACACAGTTCTTGACGTGGATCAGAATGCCCAAGTCGTTTCTATCACAATTGAGCACGCCAGTCAGCGCACAGACGTTGGCGAACTGGTTCTGTCTGGCATCGGAGTGCAATCAGCTCCCTGACTGACACGTGTCGGTCCACCGCTGGCATTTCCCCGTTCCCCGACTATTGTTTCCAAGAGGCAACCGTGACAGATAAGATCCCAGTCATCACCATCGACGGTCCGGTCGGCGCAGGCAAAGGCGCCATCGCGCAGAGATTGGCGCAGCGGCTCGGATTCCACCTGCTGGATAGCGGTGCGCTCTATCGGGTACTGGCGGTGGCGGCTGCCAACGAGGGCATTCCAGATAGCGACGCAGCGGCTCTTGGTACCCTAGCAGGCAAGCTGGTGGTGCGATTCGAGCCCAGTGGAGACTCCGATGAGCCACTGGACGTGCTCCTGGATGGGGACAGCGTCACCCAAGCCATCCGCACCAACGAAACTGCCGAGATGGCTTCCAGAATTTCGCCGCTAGCCGAGGTAAGGACGGGCCTGCGCGACCTGCAGCGGAGTTTCCGGCGCTCCCCCGGCCTGGTAGCGGACGGGCGCGATATGGGCACGGTGGTTTTTACCGATGCCGAGCTGAAAATCTACCTCACGGCCAGCGCCGAGATACGGGCGGAAAGACGCTATAAGCAGTTGAAACATAAGGATATTGGTGTTAGTCTACACGCCCTCCTGGACAGCATACGGGAAAGAGACAAGCGGGACATGCAACGCGCTGTCGCGCCTCTCAGGCCCGCTGACGACGCATTAACGCTGGACAGCACAGATCTGGACATCGATGCAGTTCTGGTCAAGGTGATGAATCTCGTGCGCCAGAGGGGAATTAGCGATTAGGGGGTCATGCCCCGGGGAACCGACCATATGCCCCGGACGTGACCGAATATGAACAGACCCGTATCGGTTGGTAATACGGTTTAATGAACGGGCAACCGTTCCTGGATCAACTAATGAGCGAGAGTTTTGCAGACTTATTTGCAGAGAGTTTAAACACCGTCGACATGAAACCCGGTTCCATCGTAACCGGCGTAGTAGTGGATATCGACGAAGACTGGGTCACCGTACACGCGGGACTCAAATCCGAGGGGATCATTCCCCGCGTACAGTTCCTGAATGAAAAAGGCGAACTGGAGATCGAAGTAGGCGATACCGTCAAGGTCTCCATGGATGCGGTGGACGACGGTTTTGGCGAAACCCGTCTCTCCCGTGAAAAAGCCAAGCGAGCCGAATCCTGGGAGATGTTGGAGAACGTCTTCACCAGCCAGGAAGTGATCAAGGGTACCATCAGCGGACGGGTAAAGGGTGGTTTCACCGTCGAGATCAGAGATGTGCGTGCCTTTTTGCCGGGATCCCTGGTGGACGTGCGCCCCCTGCGTGAGACGGAACACCTGGAGGGCAAGGAGCTTGAATTCAAGGTCATCAAGCTGGATCAGAAGAGGAACAATGTGGTTGTTTCTCGAAGGTCTGTCCTGGAAGAGGAAAACAGTGCGGAACGTGAAGCACTGCTGTCCAGTCTGCAGGAAGGCCAGGAGATCAAGGGTATCGTCAAGAACCTGACCGACTACGGTGCATTTGTCGATCTCGGTGGCGTGGACGGTTTGCTGCATATCACCGACATGGCTTGGAAGCGCATCAAGCACCCCAGTGAAATCGTTAACGTGGGTGATGAGATAGCGGTCAAGGTGCTGAAGTTCGACCGCGAGAGGAACCGTGTATCCCTCGGTCTCAAGCAACTGGGCGAAGATCCTTGGGTCGCCATCACCAACCGTTATCCGGAGAACACTCGGGTGATGGCCACCGTTACCAATCTGACCGACTACGGCTGTTTTGCAGAGCTCGAAGAGGGTGTCGAAGGACTGGTGCATGTATCGGAGATGGACTGGACCAATCGCAATATCCACCCCTCCAAGGTTGTGCAGGTGGGGGATGAAGTGGAAGTGATGGTGCTGGATATCGACGAGGAACGCCGGCGCATCTCCCTAGGCATCAAACAGTGTCAGGGCAATCCGTGGGAGGAATTCGGAGCGCAGCACAACAAGGGCGACAGCATCAAGGGCTTCATCAAATCCATCACCGACTTCGGTATCTTCATCGGCCTTGAGGGCAATATCGACGGTCTGGTACACCTATCCGACATCTCCTGGAACGAACCGGGGGAACAGGCGGTGCGGCGCTTTACCAAGGGTGACGAAATCGAAACGGTGATCCTGTCCATCGATGCCGAACGGGAGCGCATCTCGCTGGGTCTGAAGCAGCTGGAAGACGATCCCTACTCCAATTACGTAGCAGTCAACGAGCGCGGCGCGATCGTCATGGGCACCGTGAAGTCGGTGGAAGCGAAGAGTGCCGTCATCCACCTGGCTGAAGAGGTGGAGGGCGTACTGAAGGCCTCCGAGATCAGCCGGGATCGGGTGGAAGACGCCCGCAATATTCTCAAGGAGGGAGAGGAGATCGAGGTCAAGGTGATCAGCATCGATCGCAAGAACCGGGCTATTGGACTGTCCATCAAGGCCAAGGAAGCGGCCGAAGAGGAAGCCGCTATCAAGGAACACTGTGAGAAGGAAAATGAGGCGGTTAGCCCCACCACCATCGGTGACCTGATTAAAGCCCAGCTGAAGAGAGATCCTGAATAAACCTGATTGGGAAGAGACCATGACCAAGTCGGAACTGATCGAGAAGATCGTAGACCAACAGACTCAGTTGTCCGCCCGAGATGTGGAAGTCGCCGTCAAGATGATTTTGGATCATATGGCGGAAGCGCTCTCCCGAGGAGAACGAATCGAGATCCGGGGGTTTGGCAGTTTTTCGCTGCATTATCGGGCGGCACGGTCAGGTCGCAATCCCAAGACGGGCGAGAAAGTGGATTTGTCCGGCAAGTATGTGCCCCATTTCAAGCCTGGCAAGGAGTTACGGGAACGGGTCGATCTGGGGATGCGGGCCGGAACATAAAGCGTTACGCGTTAGGAACGGCACGATCATCGATCGTGCCGTTTTTTTATGGGCGCTCGTGACGTTGCGTATAGTATTCCGGAGCGTAAGTGTAGAATGGAGCGATCATGAGTTACGTTAAGAAGCTGCTGCTGGGCATATTTCTGTTTTTCGTGTTCATCTTCGGGCTGATCTACGGCACCGACAACAGTGAGCCCGTATCGCTGACGTTTCTCAGTTGGAATACGCCCGAGTTGCCGGCGTCCTGGTGGGTACTGGTGGCTTTTGCGTTCGGCACGTTTTTCGGGTTCCTGCTAAGCGTCGGAATGAACGTTAGAGCGAAAGTAGACACGCTGAAGACCAAGAAGGAGTTACAGAAGAGTAAGGACGAGCTGGACAAGTTGCGTACGATCAATCTGCAGTGACTGCAAACTATTTCCGGCTCGTGCCCTACATACATCATGAGTTAGAACCAAATCACACCGTGAAAGCCCATGGAAAACTGGCTCCTCTACGTCCTGATCCTCGTCGCCATCGCCATCGGCTGGTGGTGGGGCCGCCGTGAGCGCAAGAGCCAGGTCAGCAACGATCACCAGAAGCTTTCGCGCAATTACTTTCAGGGTCTGAATTACCTCCTGAACGAGCAACCGGACCGTGCCATCTCCACCTTTATTCAGGCACTGGAAGTTAACAGCGATACGATTGAAACCCACCTGGCGCTCGGCAGTCTGTTGCGCCGCCGCGGGGAAGTGGACAAAGCGGTGTCGGTTCACCAGAACCTGTTGGCGAGACCGCAGCTCAATCGGGAGACCTCCCATTATGTCCAACTGGAACTTGCGCGGGATTACTTCCTGGCCGGTCTCCTCGATCGCGCCGAGAAATTACTGTTAGATCTGATCGAAGAAAGTGGCGACGCGAGAGAACCCGGTTTGCAGCTTCTGGTAGAGATCTATCAGCAGGAGCGGGATTGGCAGAAAGCCATCGACGTGGCGTCCAAGCTGCCGTCCAAAGGCAGCGATGGGAATACCGTGCGGAGGTCTCTTGCGCACCTGCATTGTGAGCTCTGTCAGGTTGCGCTGGACGAAGGGGACTACCGTCTGGCGAAGGAACAGATCGTGAGTGCGTTTGGGCATGACAACAACTGTGTGCGTGCCAGCTTGTTGATGGGTCGGTTGGAGTATCAACTAGATCATATGAAGGATGCCATCAAGGCGCTGAAGAAGATTCGAGTACAGAACGGGACTTTCGTGCCAGAATCTCTGGATCTGTTGAGCAGATGCTACCAGCAGGATGGTGGTAACCAGAAGGGTCTGCGCGACTATCTGCATCAGTGCCTGGATGAAACGCCGGCCATCTCTATCGTGTTGGCCCTGGCGAAAAGTATTCGCGAGGATCAGGGAGACGAAGCAATGGCCCGGTTTATCTCGGATCATCTAAAGAAGAATCCTACCATTCGAGGTCTGACCCAACTGATAGATCTGCATATCGACAACGCGCACGGTATTGCCAGGGAAAACCTGGCCATTCTGCGCAGTTTCACCGAGGCGCTGGTGGCGGATAAACCGGTGTATCGGTGTGAAGAGTGTGGCTTCTCCGGCAAGAAACTGCATTGGCTCTGCCCGAGCTGTAAACGGTGGGGGAGCGTGATACCGATCTATGGGCTTGAAGGGGAGTGATGGATCAAGCGACTGCATGACTGCCTCAGTTGTCCAATCACATAAGACCAAACTACTCAGTCAGCGATCGCGCAACGCCTCCCATACTGTCTCACTCAGGATTGGTGAGTGTCAGGTACTTCGTGAGCGCGCCGCGTCAGTGAGGGGTTTGCAGCCATCATTCAGGGCGTATCTCTCACAGCGACAGGGATCGATCGCAGGCTCACCCGTTGAGTGATGTCTGATGCCATTTCCTTGCCTTAGGCGCCACAATATCTACGCTCAATCTGAGCATCTGTGCTATCAATGATTGCATTCATGTGCTAGCATTGATAGCAATCAGTCTTGGAGACAGAAGCATGGCTAATCTGATCGTACGTGGCATCAGTGAACTTGTTGTACGAGCGCTGAAGGAGAAGGCAGGTAGAGAAGGAACCAGTGCCGAAGCGATGCATCGAAGGATCCTCGAGCAGGCATTGACCGGTCCCAAAAAACGGTCATTTGCACAGGTAATTTCCAGTATGCCTGATGTTGGGCGTGATGAGGACTTTGCACGGCACCAGGAAGTAGCTGTAACCGATGTTCTTAGTTGATACTAACGTCATCAGTGAGTCGCGCAAGGGATCCAGGGCAAATGCCGGGGTGCGAAGGTTCTTTCGTACTTCTCAAAGGCAAGGTTCAGGCCTCTTCATCAGCGTCGTTACAATAGGTGAGCTCAGAAGAGGAGTAGAACTCATTCGGCATCGTGGTGATCTTGAACAAGTCCGCAGACTGGATCGCTGGCTTGCAGGAATAGTTGATGAATATGCGGAAAACACACTCGACTTTGGTATCGATGCGGCGCAGATCTGGGGCAGGTTAAGGGTGCCCCGCAGCGAGAACGCACTAGACAAACAGATCGCTGCCACGGCCTTGTGTTACGACCTCACCGTGGTAACTAGAAATGCTCAGGACTTCCATGAAACAACCGTCAAGCTCCTGAATCCCTTTGAGCAGACATGAATAAGCTACGAATTGCCGACTGCGACCATTACAAATTGCTGATCGAAAGGGGTTGAGTCAGGTGTCGATTGTGGTACGCGATCATTCAGTGGATGGTCGCGTCCTCGTCGTTATCATAGTCACTATCCTCCACGATGGCTTCGGCAATGGCCAACGCCTCGGATGCCGCATCGCTGATGTCCTCGTCTCTTGCGTCGAGTAGATTGCCGAGGACTTCCCCAGCCTGCCGAGGACGGATGCCGATGAGTGCGTCGATGGCGGCAAGCAGTAGAGGCTTTTCGGTTTTTTCTGAACTGGCCAGTGCGGTCACGTGGGACCAGGCTGCATCTATTTCGTGGACTCCTGCTGCAGCGACCGCCTCGAAGTGAATGGCCGCATTGTTACTGTCCAGCGCTTGCAGAATCTGCTCATCGAATCCACGTACGTAACGCATGCAGAAGACGGCGGTCAACTGCCACAGGCCATCGTCGTTGGAATAGGCATCGCGGATGGCATCCTCGTGCCATGCCTGCTGTGCCCGTACTGATGCTTCCAGAGCCGAGCGCCGTACATCCTCGGGAGTCTCCCCGTCCAGGTGAAGCTGCTCCAGCGCATCCTTGATCTGCTCGAACTTACTCTCGGTGATCACCGGGTCATCCAGATCGTCGAGTCGCGTATCCATCTCTTCGAGCAACGGCCCCAGAGCGATCGCCGCCTGGGAGCGAAGGGCGGCAGATTCCTCGTTATCGTGCAGGATCGTAAGCAGCGTGTCGATTAGTTCATCGTTGATGACAACGATGTCACCGGCCAGCTCTGCCGCAGCCAGACGGTCGTCTGCTTTTGCCTGGGCATCCGTGAGAACTTCCAGCAACGTCTTGCCGGCATCTGCCGGCCAGTCCCAAGGGGGAGTGTCTAGCAAGGTTTTCAGCTTCATGATGGAGCTCGTTCGATATGGCTATGCAATATCATACGCTTGCGATTATCGAATTGTTATCACCGTCCGCTGGTTGTGTCGGTGCCAGTTAGTTATTCATAGTCTCCTCTCCTTGCAGCAGTGGCCTATAGCATCGGCGTGATTTCTAACGATCAAAGTTAGCATTGGCTCCCGGTGATTCCCTCGGTTTGCCTACAGAGCCTACAGAGGTCTCCTACGCTGTTCGGACTTCGCTGATGTTACCTTGTCTCCGCCTTAGGCAAACCATCTTATCCACCACCAGAAGGAGCTCGAAATGAAGGGAAATTGGTTAACCAAAGTATTTATTACAGTCCTGGCATTCACATTTGGCGGCATCGGCTACGCTGATACCACCGAGAAGAGCCAGATGGCACGACTGTCGCAGGTGCAGGAACAGGTCAACGTCAATGACGCGGATGCTCAGACTATCCAGCGAGTACTGTTGGGTGTGGGACGTTCCAAAGCGGAGGCCATCGTGGCGTACCGTGAGGCCAATGGACGCTTCTACTCCCTGGAGGAGTTGTTGGAAGTGAAGGGGATTGGGAAATCGACCTTGAAGAAGAACACGGGACGGATCGTTATTGACTAGTGTTGCTGTGGCCTCGCTCTTGGGCGCCGTTAGGCGCCCTTTTTTGCGTTAGAAATGAGTGTTTCGATTGGTTGTGGGTGTGGTCGACCGAAAGAGGCGGGCCAGGAACGGATGCCTTAACGACCATAGGAAATAATCAATGGGTTGCGCACATCTTCCATGATATTATGCCCATCGCTTAACACGTAGGGTATACGGCATGAGTGAGTCAGGAACTGAAAACCGAGAGGACGAAATCGATCTGAAAGATCTACTTCGATCGATCTTGGACACCAAAGTGGTTGTTGTGATTGCCGCCGCTGTAGTGTCAATCCTTTTCTGGGGAATGACTTTCTCAAAAGGCCTGTTGTTGCCTACCGTACACAATCACAGTATCCGTATCGATCTGGTTTTTGACGGCGTATCTGAACGAGAGTATCCAAACGGTCTACCCTTCAGCATCAGTGACATTATAGCGCCAGCCGTATTGGATAGTGTTTATACTCGAAATGATCTGCAGGCGCTCATTGGGCGCAATGACTTTCTCAATGCTTTTGGGGTAGAGCCTTATACTCCGGAGAGAGGATTGATCCTCCAGAAGTATACGAGTGCACTCGACAACAGAGGGCTCCAACAAGCTGAAATCGAATCGCTGCAGGAACAGTTGAAACAGGAGCTCAAGCAGGCTTCCATATCGAGTGTCAACATCTACTTTACCTACACGGACAACAGCAAACTACCCATTGCACTTATCAGTAAGATCCTGAGAGATGTTGCGGACGAGTGGGCTCGTTTGATGACCGAAGATGTAGGCGTACTCCAAATCGATATGAAGATGTACACCAAGAAAGCGATCAACGCTGAACTGTTCGATTCCCTCGATTACTTGATCGCCTTCGAAATGCTCCTGGATAAACTGAATCTGCTCAGGGAGAATACCGACAACATTGTGTTGATGCCCAACGGTCTGTTGGTTCGAGATGAAAACTCCGGATTCTCAGCCGTTGATCTTGAAAGAGCGGTAAATGACATAGAAAAATACGTGATATCCCCGCTGTTTGGGCCCATCAAGTCCATGGGAATCGCCAAAGACATTGATGTTGTCAAACTGTATTTTGAAAATGAACTTCGTGAACTATCTCGACAGAAAGGTATGCTGAGTTCGAAGAAGGAGAATGTGAAGGAAGCATATAATGCTTACATCAGTCATGGACAGGGCCAGATCCAAAGAGTTGCAGAAGGGTCCAATCAACCACTTGGATCCAGTGCAATGATCCCGCAGATTGGTGCAGAATTCTTGGATCGAATCATTGAAATGACAAATGCCGGTGCCGATATCGACTATCGGCAATCCCTGAATAGACAACTGATTGAAATCGCCGACGAGATGGTCGAGGTGACCGCAGATGTGGAGAGAATAGAAGAGATACAGGCGGCTATTGAAGGAAGTGGTAGTGCTGCTCAGCATCCGGAACTTAAAGACCTTTATACCAGCAAATCGAAAGAGGAGTTACCTAAGATACTTGTGACTCTGGAGGGCTATTTCGATGTTTCGACAAATCTCTATCAAAAAATCAGCCAGGAGGGGTTGGGGAAGACGGGACACCTGTATCGCTTGATCGATGGTGACGTTGATTACAGTGCCAGCAGAACAGTTCTGAATACGAGCAATATTCGCCTTTACCTTATCGTTCTGTTTCTGGCTTTGGTCGTTATCACCCCGTTCGAAGTGATTCGAAGATCCATGAGAAAAAACTAGATTGGCTCCCCGAGCTGGGCTCGAACCAGCGACCCAATGATTAACAGTCATTTGCTCTACCAACTGAGCTATCGGGGATCAGAGGCAATCGAAAGGTCGCAGATTTTATAGTGGAACCTGCTTGCGGTCAACTTGCTCAAATCCGAATATTCGGGAGGAATCTATGGCAGATACAGATGATGCTCAGGACGTCAAAGAGTTCCATACAGATGTAAAACAGCACGCAGAAGAATACGCACTCAAAGGCTCCAACTCTCTAGACTGGGGCATGAAAAATAGATTGGCCCGCATCTTCAATTCCAAATCGGGAAACACTGTTATGCTGGCGGTCGATCATGGCTATTTTCAAGGACCGACTACGGGCCTGGAACGGATCGATCTCAACATCCTGCCCCTGGTTCCCTATGCTGACACCCTGATGCTGACCCGGGGCATCCTGAGAAGTATCGTGCCGCCATCGATGACTACACCGATCGTTCTTAGAGCATCGGGTGGATCCAGTATACTCAAGGAACTGTCCAACGAAGAGATTGCCGTCGGAATCGAAGAGTCGATCCGGCTCAACGTCTGCGCCATGGCCGTGCAAGTATTTATCGGTGCTGAATATGAAAAACAGTCGATTGTGAACATGACCCGGCTGATCGACATGGGCAACCGGTACGGAATTCCCACCCTGGCAGTTACCGCAGTCGGAAAGGATATGACTCGCGATGCCCGGTATTTCAGACTGGCAACCAGACTCTGTGCCGAACTGGGTGCCCATTACATCAAGACCTATTACATTGAAGAGGATTTCGAAACGGTGACCTCCTGCTGCCCGGTCCCTATCGTTATTGCCGGAGGCAAAAAGACGCCGGAACTGGACGCCCTGAAGATGGCCTACAACGCAATACAACAGGGAGCCAACGGTGTGGACATGGGGCGGAACATTTTTCAATCAGAATTCCCCACAGCGATGATCCAGGCGGTCGGCGCCGTGGTCCATGGTGGTGAGACACCGGATAAGGCGTTTGCATTGTATAATGAGCTGAGCAGCCAAAGAGCGTAGCTCCCCGATGCAGAGGCGCTTTTGAGCACTCAATTTCAAGTACACGCCAACTTTCAACCGGCAGGCGACCAACCCGCAGCTATCCAGCAACTGGTCGATGGTCTGGAATCCGGCCTGGCGACTCAGATTCTGCTCGGCGTGACCGGTTCCGGCAAGACCTATACCATTGCCAACGTGATCGAACAGATCCAGCGCCCGACTCTGGTGATGGCACCGAACAAAACTTTGGCCGCCCAATTGTATGGCGAGTTCAAGGAGTTCTTCCCCCGCAACTCCGTCGAGTATTTTGTCTCCTACTATGACTACTATCAGCCGGAAGCCTACGTTCCCTCATCGGATACCTATATAGAGAAAGACGCATCCATCAATGAGCATATTGAACAGATGCGACTCTCCGCGACCAAAGCGCTGCTGGAAAGACAGGACGCAATAGTGGTCGCTTCGGTTTCCTCCATTTATGGACTGGGTGATCCTGCTGCCTACCTGAAGATGGTCATTCACCTGGATCGTGGTGACCGGGTCGATCAGCGTTTTATCCTTCGGAGACTTGCTGAATTGCAGTACGCCCGCAACGATTATGAACTGCGTCGTGCCACCTACCGCGTCAGGGGCGACGTCATCGACATCTTCCCTGCAGAATCGGATCGGGATGCTATACGCGTCGAGCTGTTTGACGACGAGATTGAGAGCCTCGCGTATTTTGACCCACTGACCGGCGAGGTCTTACGGAAAGTTCCCAGGATTACCATCTTCCCCAAGTCTCATTATGTGACCCCAAGAGAGACACTGGACAACGCCCTCGATGAGATCAAGGATGAACTGGTCGATCGCTTGAAGCTCCTCCGCGAGAGTGACAAATTGGTGGAAGCGCAGCGATTGGAGCAGCGCACTCGATTTGACCTGGAGATGATTCGGGAACTGGGCTACTGCGCCGGTATAGAAAACTACTCCAGATTTCTATCAGGCCGCGCACAAGGGGAGGCCCCACCAACTCTATATGACTATCTGCCCGAAGATGCCCTACTTGTAATGGATGAATCTCACGTTGGCATACCACAGCTGGGAGCTATGTACAAAGGAGACAGATCCCGCAAGGAGACATTGGTGGACTACGGGTTCAGATTGCCGTCAGCTCTGGATAATCGCCCGCTACGGTTCGACGAATGGGAGCACTTGGCACCGCAGACGATATTTGTCTCCGCCACACCTGGGCCCTATGAGACGGAGAAGTCCGGACAGACCGTCGATCAAGTTGTACGGCCCACCGGACTGGTGGACCCGCAGATTGAAATAAAACCGGCTCGAACCCAAGTGGACGATCTGCTGTCTGAGATCCGGATAAGGGTAGAGAAAAACGAGCGTGTTCTGGTCACCGTTCTAACCAAACGCATGGCTGAGGATTTGACCGATTATCTCGATGAGCATGGCACCCGCGTCCGCTATCTTCACTCCGATATCGATACCGTAGAACGGATGGAGATCATCCGCGACTTAAGGATGGGTGAATTTGATGTATTGGTAGGTATCAATCTGCTTCGGGAGGGGCTGGACATGCCGGAGGTGTCACTGGTGGCGATTCTAGATGCAGATAAGGAGGGTTTTCTGCGATCGGACCGTTCCCTGATCCA
>CEQE01147422.1_pt1 | contig 18303 bp, 18 predicted proteins | sample 356201 | NCBI WGS metagenome assembly CEQE01 (sample SAMEA2619970, study PRJEB7988) | marine metagenome | biome: marine biome (ENVO:00000447); feature: mesopelagic zone (ENVO:00000213) & marine oxygen minimum zone (ENVO:01000065); material: "saline water (ENVO:00002010), including plankton...
GATGCGAGTCGAGCACATTGGCCCCGGATGGGAGCACGCAAAGGTTCGCGGGTCCCGCCACAACACCGGGGACGGCCACCGAGCGGCGATCGACCTGGGGGCCCAAGCGTTCGGGCAGTGGACGGGCTGCCACGCGACGCCCATCGACATCGACGCTCCCGCGGTGGGCGATCTCCAAGTGACGGACCAGATGCCGCGCCGTTCCTACACCTTGGGCATCACCGTGAACGTCGACGGAAACAGGTTCGTGGACGAAGGCGAAGGGTTCGCGGAGCAAACCTTCGTCAAGATGGGTCAGGCGATCTTGGAGCAACCGAAGAGCATAGCTCACCAGATATTCGACAGCCGTGCCCTGCCCCACATCGAAGCTCGCTACGGCGGCTCCAAGCGAGTTCAGGCGGAAACAATGCGTGGACTGGCCGCGGAACTGGGCGCCGACCCTGATGCTCTGACGCGGACGGTAGACTCGTTCAACGCCGAAGCTCACGAGGACGAATACAAACCCCGCAACCTGGACGGGCTTTCCACGGAGACCCTTGGGCCGCCAAAGAGCAACTGGGCCATTAGGCTGGACGCTCCTCCGTTCACGGCGTTTACCGTGACCGGAGGGATAACCTATACTTACGGCGGTCTCAGGATCGATCGAGACGGTCGAGTGCTGGGCTCGAACGAGCGACCGATCTCGGGGCTTTATGCCGCCGGCGAGATCGTCGGCGGAATCTTCTATCACAACAGCCTGAGGGCGGCCGGCCTCATGCATGGCTCGGTGTTCGGAAGAGCGGCCGGCGCTCATGCTGGGGCCGCTGTTCGAGGACAGGCATGATGACCCGCTTGATACGAAGCCAAACCGGGCGACCTCACGGCGCGATCGAATTCGGAGGGTATTGGTGCAGGCAGTAGACGCGATTCGCATCCAGGAGATGGCGGCGAAGCTGAGAGAAAACGTTCAACGGGTTATCGTCGGAAAAGACGAGGTGATCGACCTCGCGATCATAGCCCTGCTCTGCAAAGGCCACATCCTGGTCGAAGACGTGCCGGGCATCGGCAAGACAACCTTGTCGAAGGCACTCGCCCAGTCGCTGGGTTGCACGTTCAGTCGAATCCAATTCACGCCTGACCTCATGCCGACCGACGTCCTCGGCGTCAATTTCTACAACCAGAAATCCGGCGACTTCGAGTTTCGCTCCGGTCCCATTTTCAGTCAGGTGCTGCTTGCGGACGAGATCAACCGCGCCACGCCCAGGACCCAGTCGGCGCTTCTCGAGGCGATGGGGGAACGACAGGCCACCATCGACGGGGAGACGCGATTGCTCAAAGAGCCGTTTCTCGTCATGGCGACCCAAAACCCCATCGAGATGGAGGGGACGTTCCCGCTGCCCGAGGCGCAGCTCGACCGCTTCATGGTCCGAATTCAAATCGGCTACCCTTCACCCGAAGAGGAGTCCGACATTCTACTTCGATTCAAGCGTGACACCGTCCTGGCTTCGTTGGACGCGGTCACCACCGAGGAAACGCTTCGAGAGATGCAGAACGCGGTCACGGAAGTCATGGTCGACGACCAAGTCAGGATGTACGTGGTGGCCATCGCTCAAGCCACACGACAACACGACGGCCTGTCGCTGGGCGTGAGTCCAAGGGCCGCCCTGGCACTGTACAAGACCTCACAAGCCCGCGCCGCGATGGACGGCCGGGACTTTGTCACGCCTGACGACGTCAAGGCGATGGCGGAAACCGCGCTCGCACACCGAATGATTCTCACCTCCAACTCGCGTCTTCGCGGCCGGTCAACAACCCAGATCGTCAATGACGTGTTGGAGTCGATTCCGGCGCCGATCGAAAGGTAGCCGGATTGTTCAACCAGTTCTGGCACGACATCTGGATCCTCCTGTTCGTGGTGCTCATCATCATCGGCGTGTTCGCTGGGCAGGGCCTGGTCATCGGTTTCGGCGTGATGGGCTTGCTGGTGGCTGGCATCTCGTGGGTGTGGAACAGGCTCTCCCTGGAGGAGGTCTCATACGCGCGAAAGATCTCACAGCCTCGGGTGTTCATCGGTGAAGAGACCATGTTGGCTGTCTCGGTGACGAACCGCAAGCCGCTGCCGATAGGCAGACTCGAGATCACCGACGAGGTTCCTGAAGAGCTAACGGTCGCGGATGCCGACATCAGCCCGAGCGCCAATCCCAAGTACACCGTCATGCGCCATATCACGTCGTTAGCCTGGTACGAACGCATCAGTTGGGAGTACACGATCAAGGCGAACCATCGAGGTTTCTACCGGATCGGACCCGCCCGATTGGAGAGCGGCGACCTGTTCGGCTTCTTCAACAGCGAATCCCGAGCATCGGACAACGACTACCTGCTCGTCTACCCCAAGGTGGCGCCGTTGCCGGAAATCGGCATTCCGGCGGTTAGACCCCTGGGTGAGACGAGAGGCGGCATGGCCATCTTCCAGGACCCGTCAAGGCCGGCGGGCATCAGGGACTATCAGCTCGGGGATCCGTTGAAGACAGTGGACTGGAAACTTAGCGCCCGGATGCAGCGTCTTCAAGTCCGCACATTCGAGCCGAGTTCGACCTACACGGTTGTGCTCGTCGTCGTCGTGGAGACCACCGAACGCTCGTGGGAAGGCTACTCGCCGATCAATCTCGAGCGGGTCATAACCGCGTCGGCGTCTCTCGCGTCTTACGTATCTGAGAAACAGTACAGCCTTGGGCTGTTCTCCAACGGCACGCCCATACTGTCGGATAGGCCGATGAAGGTCCCGCCCGCCCGGTCGCCCGAACAGCTCACGATAATCCTTGAGGCGTTGGCCACAATACGCCCTCTGCCGATCGGCCCGATGGCGCCGCAATTGGCTCAGTACACGAAGCAATTCTCCTTGGGCGTGACCATGGTCATTGTCGCAGCTCTGCTCAACGAAGACATGGTAGAGACGATTGAGGACCTTCGGCGACATGGTTACAAGCTGGTCGTGGTGTACTGTGGCGACACTCCATGTCCTCCACTGCCAGAAGGGGTGCTCGTCCACAACATTCAGGACCACCTGGACAAAATGGAGCTCGCCAGTGAATTTGGTCCAAGATAGGCTGGTATTGGCGGCCACGGCCGTTCTCGAGAGCGTTTGGCTGTACGCTCTGTTTGCGGTGTTGGGATTGTTGATGGCTCAAAACGGCAGCCCCCTCTCGTGGATAGTGGCTGTCGCCATCCTGGGTTTGTCGACGATCACGGCAAGGACGCTCGGCGCGATCATAATGCCGCCGGCCATGCCGTATGCCATCCAGATGGCGGCAGGCGCCATCGTCATCTACCTTGCCTTGGGCGCCCAGGTGCAGATCGCGGGTGAAAGTTTCGAGCTGGGGTGGATCTCGAATTTGTGGTCGGACACCATCCCGGTGAACTACGGCGTGACCGTGGGCCTGGGCGGGTTCTTCGGGGCTCTCCTGTGGTGGCGTGGAGGCAGGCTCGCGTCAGTCGAGTATCCGGTCGAGCATCTGAACAAGAACTTCAGGATCGGGCTGATTTTCCTTGCTCTCGCGGCCGTGGTGGATGTGTTCCATGGGGCGGACCTGAAGACTTTTCCGTTGATGTTCGTGTATTTCGCGGCTGGGTTGACCGGTTTGAGTTTGGCACACCTTCTGCCCGCGTCCCAGCGGACAGCCGGGCAGAAAGCCTGGCCGAGGATAATCAGCGCCGTGATCGCCGTGGTGATCGTTGCCGGTCTGCTCTTCAGCCTGCTTCAACGAGGAGTGCTGACGTACATTTCAGAGCCGCTCGGGTTCCTTCTCAGCGCATTTGCCACCGTCATCTTTTTCGTGTTCATCATCCCGATGGTGTACATCATCGAGTTCTTGATGAGGGGGCTCTTCAGCCTCATTTCGAAAGTCGTCGGCGACCCGGAAGCTCCGACGCTGGAGGCCAGCGAAGGCGTTGGCGAGATGCTCATGCGCCTACAGGAAGAGTCAGGAGACACCGGACCTTCGATGTTGCTTCAGGCGATAGAGTGGACGTTGTTGGCGATTATCGTAGTTGTCGTCTTGATCGTCTTGGCTCGGTCGTTCCGGCGACGGATCCGTTGGCGGAGGACGGATCAGGAAGGCATTCGAGAGTCGGTGGCCGAGGATGCGGGCGCAACGGTGGACTTCGCGAAGTTGCTGTGGGGACTGGTGCCAGACCGGTTCCGAAAACGCAAGGGGTCACCGCCAATGCGCCTGCCGGATGACGAACCCGGCATCGTCGATGTGTTCAGGCTGTATTTCGGAATGCTGATGCAGGCTGAGAAGAGAGGATCGCCCCGACCGGCGAACCAGACGCCAGCGGAATACGCCTCGACTTTAGAGCAGTTGTTTCCTCAGAACCTCGTGCGATCGGCTACCGCCGCATTCGTCAGGGCGTGCTACGGCCACAAACCGGCGCCGCGTGAGCAAATCGAAGAGATGCGGTCAGCCCTGGAGGAAGCATCGACCGGGCCGTAAGGGATCCTGCCTCACCCAGCGTCCCACGCCCGATCAGAGAGCCCGCCCTGCCACGATGCCGACCGCTGCCGCGGTCATTCCCAACGCGACGCTGCCGACGACGTTCAGAGCGGCTTTCGCGATGTCGCCAGACTCGCCTGACTGAACGCCCGCGACCATCAACGTCGAGAACGTCGTGTACGAGCCGAGAAACCCGACCGCAACTAGCATGCGGACTCCGGACGGCCAGCCAGGATGGGCGTCGGACAGCGACACGAACATTCCGAGGACGAACGACCCGGAGATGTTGATCAGGAATATGCCGAGGACGGTTGGCACGCCGACGATGCTGATAACGACGCGGTCAAGCGCATACCTCGATACGGCGCCCATCGCGCCGCCCAATGCGATCATCGCCCACGACATCAGCGAACGCGCGCCTCGTCGAGCCTGTGCAGGGGCATCCGGGTCAGTCCTCCCACTCGCGTCCCTCGACGTAGCGGTGGGCTGCGATCGCGGCGGTGGCGCCGTCCCCGGCGGCGGTGACGAGCTGGGCGGCTGAAGACTGCCTGATGTCCCCTGCCGCGAATAGGCCTGTCAGCGGGGTCCGCATCCACAGGTCGGTCGGAACGTGGCCTCCGGCGTCTAACTCGATCAGTTCCGATAGGAAGTCCGAGTTCGGCTCAAGTCCCACGTAGATGAACACGCCGGAGAGATCGACTCTCGACGTCTCGCCCGACGGAAGGTCCGTGATGTTGACGCTGGTCACTTCGCCGTCGCCGTGGATCTCGTCGATGCTAGTGCTCCAACGAACCTCGATCTTCGGATTCGACAGCACGCGGTCTTGGAGGAGCTTCTGGCCGCTGAAATGATCTTCGCGGCAGAAGACGATGACCTTCGACGCGTATTCCGTGAGCGTGATCGCTTCGTCGAGGGCCGAGTCGCCTCCGCCCACCACGGCGACCACTTGGTCCATGAAAAAGCCGCCGTCGCAGGTCGCGCAGTACGACACGCCTGCTCCGTGCAGCTCCTCTTCTCCGGCGACGCCCAATTTTCGGAGGGTGGACCCCCCGGCGATTATCACTGCCTTGGCTTTGAGTTCGCCGTCATACGTTTCCACGGACCAGTACTGGCCTTCAGACCGCAGGCCGGTCACCTCGGACAGCCGAAAATCGAGGCCGTTCGTCATCGCTTGTTCCTGGAGCTTCGGCCCCAACTCGAAGCCGGACACGCCTTCGGGAAAGCCCGGGTAGTTCTCGATCTTCTCCGCGTTGATCACCTGGCCGCCGGTCATCATGCGTTCAAGCAGCGTGGTCTTCATACCGTGCCGGCTGGCAAAGATTCCGGCGGTGAGCCCAGCGGCGCCGCCGCCGATGATCACAACGTCGAATTGGTCGTCAGGCATGGATGCTCCTTTTGTGCCTACCTTTTGAACGCCTCGTTTTTCGAGGGCTTCGTTTTTCGAAGGCTTCGTTTTTCATGTGGGTGTCTCGGGGTTTGCGTGTGCGCGTTTCTTACCTACCCGAACGCCTGCTGGGATTGCGATCAGCAGACGCAACTGGCACTGCGGCGGCCCTTCGACACGCTCAGGGCGAACGAAAATAAGAGTGGCGTCAACCGCGGTACCCCATTTCCGTTAAAAGTGTTTCAACCCCGTTCGTGGTGAGCCTGTCGAACCACCCGTCCGCCTCAACATACACCGCTGGTGCAACGCGCACCGAACTCAGGACGCTACACCAATCCCTGGTCACGGACCTCCGTTAGCGCCTTCTCGAAGGCGTCCACGGTGAAGTCGATGTCCTCTTCCGTGTGCGACGCGGTCAGGATGAATCGGTTGCCCGAATGGACGCCGTGGTTTAGCAGCGCCAGGTTTAGCTGCTGATTGCGAACGGCGTTGCCCGCCTGCGCGGCATGCTCCGGCGTCAGGATGCAGTACTCTTTGTCGCACTCGTGGTCCGCGCCCAACCGCAGGAACATCAACGAGCTGATCCCGGTGGCGCAACCCGGAATCTCCATCTTCGACAAAAGGTCGTTCAAACCGTTCTTCAACTGCAATGCTCGGGCGTCGGCGGTGTCGTTGACCGGGGTGTTGGCGACAAGCTCCAGGCATTTGATGCCCGCGGCCGCACTGAGCGGATTGGCGTTGAAGGTGCCGTTGTGGGCGATGCGTCGGTACCGGTTGTATTCGGCGTCGCCGGGGTGGTCTTCGATCATGTTGATGATGTCGGCTTTGCCGGTCACGGCGCCGCCAGGAAGCCCGCCGCCGAGAATCTTCGCGAGCGTCGTCATGTCGGGCGTGATGCCGAAATAGGACTGAGCGCCACCCTTGGAGACCCGGAAGCCGGTCACCACCTCGTCGAAGATGAGCACCACGCCGTAGCGTTCTGTAACTTCGCGTAGTTGCTCCAAGAACGTGGGCAGGATCGGGTTGGCGCCCATGTGAGCGCCGGTGGGCTCCAGGATGACGGCAGCGATGTCGTCGTCTTCCTTCAGCTTCTGTTCAAACGTCTCGATGTCGTTGGGAGGGAGGACGATCATCGTGCTGAGGGTCTCGGCTGGAATGCCGCCGATGCCCTCGCCTCCGGCGGATAGGTAGTCGCTCCAGCCGTGGAAGTGGTCGTCGAACTTGATCACTTTGGTTTTGCCGGTGTAGGCGCGGGCCATTCTGATGGCCATCATATCGGCCTCGGTGCCGGAGCTATGGAACCGCACCTTCTCGGCGCTCGGTATCAGCTCTCGGACCAGTTCGCCCCACCGCATCTCAAGGTCAGTCGACCCGCTGAAGTGGGTCCCGGCAGCCATCTGGTCCTGGACGGCCTTGACGACGTCGGGGTGCGAGTGTCCCAGTATTAGTGCGCCGTGTCCCGGGAAGAAGTCCAGCAGTCGATTCCCGTCCACGTCGTATTTGGCGGGTCCTTCGGCGTGGGTGTAGTAGAGTTGGAAAGGATTCTGTTTTCGGGCGTCGTGCGTCACTCCGTTGGGAAACAGCGATCTCGCCGTTTCGTGGCGGTGCGCGGACCCAGGGTGTTGATCCAAGAATCGTTGCTCGATGGGAGTGGTCAATGTTCATTCTCCAGGATTGGATTTGCCCCAGGCAGTGATTGTATTATATCCGCCAAGATCGAATGTGCAACGGCGAACAACCCAAGCTGGGCGAAGCCGGCCCTTGCATCGACGGACACTGAAATCGGACGGAGGACGAAACGATGATTACAGGCATGAACCACACCGGATTCGTGGTCAGCGACCTGGAGCGGTCGGTTGACTTCTACACCAACACGGTTGGGTTGAAGCTGGTCAGGCGAGCGGAGCGAGACGGCGGTCCGATCTCCCGTCTGTTGGGTTACGAAGACACACGAATCAAAGCCGCGATGTTGAGCTTCGATGGTGAGGACGACCACATCCTGGAGTTGATCGAATACGTCAACCCGGGCAGCGCGAGCCGGCCGACGACAGAACGTGCTGTGCTCGGCGCGTCGCACATCGCGTTCAACGTGACCGACATCGATGCGACGTTCGATCGCTTGATCGCGGCAGGCGCGATCAAGCTGGCGAGGCCGGTCGAAATGAGTCCGGACCGGGTCGCATGTTACCTGCAAGATCCGGACGGTAATTGGGTCGAGTTGATTGAGATCAGCGAGTAACGGGTACGGCAGGTTATGGGTGGCGCGAGTGCTTGCGTGGGCGTCCGGCATCGCAAGGCGCTTCGTCGGGTGGTTCGACAGGCTCACCACGAACGGAGAATAATGACTCTCTGCTAAGAGCGAGAATCCAGATTCACTCCGGTGTCGCGCCTCTCGCACACGTTCGCCCCGAGCTTGTCGAAGGGCCGTCCCGCGCGATTCTGGATTTTCGAACGGCAAGCCCTAGCCGATAAGTTGCACCGGGTTCGACTTGACGACTGCGGAGACCTGCTCGGGCGCCATGCCCGCGCCCAACAGCGCGGCGATCGCCATTCGCATCCCCTCGGCGGCGGGCGGGTTCATCCACTGCCCGAAGTCGGTCGTGACGACGCAGCGATCGACGCCCAGTTTGTTGAGAGACCCGACCAGCTCGTCGACGGACATGCCGTTGCGAGCGGGCATGCACGCCAGGAACGTGTGCTCCAGGTACGCGCCTAGCGACGCCATTTCCTGCTGCTGCTCGATTGTCGACACGGCGCTCGGATGCGTCGCGATCATGCGTGTAACGCCGGCATCCTTCGCGGCCCGAAACAGCGCTATCGCCTCGACGGGCGATACGTGGCCCGACGCCAAGACCATGTCGTGGCGTCGAATCAGGTCGAGAACATCGTGAACCGGCGGCAATAGTCGGCCGTCCTCGTCCACGATCGCGATGCCGGGGCTCCGGCCCGCGCGGGTCAGCCACGCGTCGGCGTCGAACGTCGGCATCCAGACGACCCGCGCGCCCAGCTTGGCGGACACCTCGACCGCGTCGGGATTGACGCCGCCGACGGACTTGTTCAGCGCGATTGCCCCCGCGACGTTGAGTCCCGGATACATGCGCCCCAGGGCGTACGCGAGGGGTGTGGTGGGGTACTCGTGGGACTTCAGGACGAAGCCCGCCATCTCGGCTTCATACGCTTGTCGCGCAGTCTCGAGCGCGTCGAGGCGTCGATCCTGCGCCGCGTCCGGACTGGCGTGGACGTGCAGGTCGAAAGACCCTTTCAGGATGTCGGCGATTTGGTCGTTCATGGCGGACACTCCGTCGCGTCTGTCTCTCGGTTGCCAGAGGCTAGCACAACGGCCAACCGGCGGCAACGCGAGAGCGCGAGACATCCTAATATTGTCGATCTCCTGTCACGCGTCCGTCATGCGCACAATCTTCCGAACGGGTGAGCGCGAGTTTTGCCGTTGTCCGCTCAATGCTGGTAGGCGGACTGAAAAGAATTTGCTTCCCAGAGGGAGAATCTCAAATGACGCCCTAGAATTGCTTTTAGCACGTATTGGCGCTATTGACGCTAATAGTCACTTTTATTACAATCAATGGTCTCCTGGGAGCCGTGATTGCGAATGAAACGCTGTCCACTCGGGAATGGACGAGCAATTCGATTTGAAAGGTGATAGAAATGAAACACATGGCAATATTGACACACGGTCCCGAAACCTGCGCGGCAGCCATCGCCGAGATTGGCGACAAAGCCAACAGTGCACTGGCCCAGCTTGAGGTGGGATCTGAGAAGAACGGAGTGACGATCGAAGGGTTCTGGGTCGATCCCCCCGGACACCAATTCTACCTGCTGGCCGACGCTCCCAACGCCCACGCCGTTAGCCAGTTGACGGTTGAGCTTCAACTCTTCCATTGGAACACCGTGGACATTCACGCGGTGATTACCGTCGAAGAGGCGAGATCCCTGATAGCGCACTAATCATGCGACCCGTTATCTGTCGCGCTCACAGATCGATCGCTGAACATGGTTAGCGCCTCAGACCGGACGCATCGTGCCGGTGGGACCGTCCGCCGAGCTTGGGATCGGGCAACGAGGAGGAACGATGCTGCGGAAGATTGGACGGCTGACTAACATCAGGCAAGACCAAGCCGGACTTGAGGTCCCGCCCGGCCAGTTCGTGACGGAGGGATTCCCGGTGCTCTCAGCCGGCCCAACGCCTAGAATCGACCTGGCAGACTGGCGATTCAAGGTGTTCGGTTTGGTGCAAGACGAAATCGAGTTCGACTGGGAGCAGTTCAAAGCGCTGCCGTCGGTCACGATCGACGCTGAGTTTCACTGCGTCACTCAATGGAGCAATCTCGAGAACACCTGGGAAGGCGTGCTCTTCACCGAGGTGATGAAGCTCATGGCGCCTGCGCCCGAGGCCAGATATGTCATGGCTCATAGCTACGGCGGGTACACGACCAACATTTCGCTGGACGTGCTGAACGACGACGACGTGCTGCTGGCGTACAAGCACGACGGACAGGATCTGTCGCCGGACCACGGCGCGCCTTTGCGCTTGATTGTGCCAAAACGGTACGCGTGGAAGAGCGCCAAGTGGCTAAACGGGTTCGAGTTCATGGCCGAAGACCGTCCGGGATTTTGGGAAATCAGAGGTTACCACATGGAAGGCGACCCGTGGAAAGAGGAACGCTGGGGATTTAGGATGGGGTGAAGGTTCCGCTGGCGGATGACCCAGCGGGGCGGGAAAACACCTGGCGGCCCCCTCGGTCGAGGGGACCGCCAGGTGTTACGAACGGAGATTCGACGCGCGTCGGGATGCGTATCGCTACGCGACCTTCTTCTTTTCTGCGGTCTCCGCGGCGAGGTTCAGCGACTCAAGCAGTTTGTTCGGCTCCTCGATGTCAACCATGTAACCGCACTGCAAACATTCCCTGTAGCTGCCGTACATGTCTCGATTAATGTGCATGTCGCCTTTGCAGCGTGCGCAACCCTTCAAGTACAACATTCCAACCTCCCCTATTTGGCCAGCGAATCCGGCCATGTCTTTCGCAAATTTAGATGCAGTGACAGCGACTAAGATTCCCGCGAATGTCTCTCTGTGATCGATGTCAGGCGCAATGCCCGAGGTGCATTATATTAATTGACACGGCTTGTGTCAATGTGTATCATGACATCCAGATCGGTCACTCTATTGTTATAACCCTGATCCTACGACCTGAAACTTGAATGCGTGGCGGTTCCCCGCCAATATGCCCTTGAGCGATCATTCGATATAACGCGTCATGGTCTGCTAGGGTTAGCGTTGGAGAAAACACTCAATCGTGGAACGTCCGCGGCGCGCAGGAGTCCCTGCGCCGCATGAGTCACGAAGGTGAGGCCATCCGATATGGAAGGCATCTACGTAATAAGCGTGGCGGCTCGAATCCTGGAAATGCACCCGCAAACGCTGCGAAAGTACGAGCGGGTCGGGTTCGTGTCACCCTCACGAACCGGCGGCAAGCTGCGGTTGTACTCGGAGCAGGACATCGTGCGGTTGCGCCTCATCAAGCACCTGACCGGTGAATTGGGACTGAACATCGCCGGCGTGCAGTTGGCCCTGGCTCTGTTCAATCAGATGCTCAAAATGAAGGTTCAACTCGATCGACTCCAGGGGCCTGCCCTCAAGCGAGCCCTCAATCAGAGCCTCGACGAGATGTATGAGATGATGCAAGCCTGACAGGCGCTGCGTCGAACGGAGGACTGACCCAGATGACCGAAGAGCAACAGCCTGATGAGCTGGAACGCCTCGAGCAGCAACTCGACGAGGAGTTGGACGAACCCGCTCGTCTGCAAGCGGAGCTCGACGAAACTGTCCGAGAAAAAGACCAGTTAAAAGGCATGGCCCAACGGGCGCAGGCGGACCTTGTAAACTACCGGCGTCGGGCAGCCGAAGAGATGACCGAGTCGAGACAGAACTCGAACTCTCGGCTCCTGGTTAGGCTGCTGATGGTCCTCGACGACATGAATCGCGCATTCGACGCGATCCCCGAGGATGCCGTCGCCCCGGGTTGGCTGGACGGACTGGAATTGGTCCGTCGAAACCTTCAAAACGTAATGGATTCCGAGGGCGTGACGAAGATCGAAACCGCGGTGGGTCAACCCTTTGACGTCCACGAACACGAAGCGGTATTCTTCGAACCGAGCACCGATCGCGAAGAGGGTTCAGTAATGAGTGTGATCAGGGACGGTTACAAACTTCACGACCGGGTCCTGCGCGCGGCGCAAGTGAGCGTGTCACAAAGGGTAGAGCCCGACCCCCCAGCCACGGAAGAACGAAAAATCGACATCGACCAGGAGGCCCCTTAGATGCCCAAGATACTCGGCATAGACCTCGGCACGACAAACTCTTGCATGGCCGTCATTGAAGCCGGCGAGCCACGCGTGGTTGAAAACGCAGACGGCGGACGAACCACGCCGTCCGTTGTCGCAGTCAACCCTCGGTCTAGCGAAAGATACGTAGGGACGACCGCCAAACGGCAGGCGGTCACCAACCCTGAAAACACCGTGTATTCGGTGAAACGCTTCATGGGCCGGCGATTCGACGACCCCAACGTCCAGGCGGACGTGGGGCAAGTCCCGTTCAAGCTCACTAACCATTCCAACGGTGACGCCTACGTGACCATGGACGGCGTAGAACATGCGCCGCCTGAGATCGCCGCAATGGTGCTCCAAAAACTGAAACAAGACGCCGAGGCGAAGCTGGGCGAATCAATTACGCAGGCGGTCATCACCGTCCCTGCTTACTTCAACGACAGCCAGCGAAACGCGACGAAAGACGCCGGACGAATCGCCGGTCTCGAGGTTCTACGCATCATCAACGAGCCGACGGCGGCCTCATTGGCGTACGGTCTCGACAAGAAGACCGAAGAGACCATCGCGATCTACGATCTGGGCGGCGGCACGTTCGACATCACCGTCCTTCAGATAGGCGAGGGCGTGTTCGAGGTCAAGGCCACCAACGGCGACACACATCTCGGCGGCGACGACTTCGACCAGAAGATCATCGAATGGATCGCCGAGGAGTTCCAGAAGGAACAGGGCATCGACCTGCAGCAGGACCGAATGGCCCTTCAGCGTCTTCGTGAGGCGGCCGAGCGAGCCAAGATCGAGCTCTCGACACTGATGCAGACCGAGATCAACCTGCCGTTCGTCACCGCCGACGCCTCCGGCCCGAAACACCTCATCATGACGTTGACTCGATCAACGATGGAGCAATTGGTCGGCGACCTGGTGCAGCGCACTGTCGAGCCCTGCAGACAGGCGATGAAAGACGCCGGCGTATCCCAAGACGGAATCGACGAAGTGATTCTAGTCGGCGGGATGACGCGAATGCCGTCGGTCCAGGAAACAGTCGTCAGCCTGTTTGGCAAAGAGCCACACCAAGGCGTAAACCCTGACGAGGTAGTCGCAGTGGGAGCAGCCATCCAGGCGGGCGTGCTCCAGGGTGAGGTTCAGGACATCCTGCTCCTCGACGTAACGCCTCTCACGCTGAGCATCGAGACCCTTGGCGGCGTGGCCACCTCGCTGATCGACCGCAACACCACGATCCCAACCACCAAGAGCGAAACGTTCACGACCGCCGCCGATGGCCAGACCAGCGTCGAAGTCCACGTTGTTCAAGGCGAACGCGCGATGGCTGCCGAGAACAAGTCGATCGGGCGCTTCATCCTGGACGGCCTGCTGCCCGCTCCAAGGGGTCTCCCTCAGATCGAGGTTTCATTCGACATCGACGCCAACGGCATCCTGAACGTCTCCGCCAAGGACAAGGGAACCGGCAAGGAGCAGCGGATCACCATCACCGCCAGCTCCGGACTCTCCCAGGACGAGATCGAGCAGATGGTCACCGACGCCGAGCGGTTCGCGGAAGAAGACACGCTCAAGCGGGATGAGATCCAAACCCGCAACATGGCGGAGAACACCGCCTACCAGGCCGAGAAATTGCTCACCGACAACGCCGAGGCCATCGCCGAAGAACTGAAGACGGAAGTCGAAGGCAAGGTGGCGGCCGTACGCTCGGCACTCGAGGACAACGACGGCGCCCGCATCGAATCGACGCTGCAGGAGCTGCAGGAAGCGGTCCAGCGAGTGGGCACAGCCGTCTACAGCCGGCAGGCGACAGAAGCGACGCCCGGCGACGAGCCCCCCACGGCCGAGAACAACGTTGCAGACACCGAGGACGACGCCCCCGAAGACACAGTCGAAGGAGAGTTCCGAGAGGTGTAGGCCGCGGCCTAGCGCGCAGGCAGTACGAGACTTACGGTCGAAGCGACTGCGCACGCCGATTTTCGTATCGTAGGGGAGGGTTTCAAACCCTCCCGCCTGTTTCGCCCGCACAGACATCTCGTTCCGCGCCGATCGGTTGGCTTGAGCGCATGCCACGATGGTTCTCGGCGTCCGACCTAGCGAGAGGGTTTGAAACCCTCCCCTACGGTGTGCGATCGGTCGCTGGTGCTTCGCGCCTAAACATTCTTCGCTCGCTTACGCGGTTTCGGCTTCTTCTCCGGCATCATGGCCGCCCACGTCAGCGATCTGTGGATCCACTCCTCCATGCGCGGCAGTTCGTCGCGCCACTCGTCGGGGATGGTGACGTACTCGCGCATCGGGCGGCCAGATATCGGCTCGAATTGTGCGGCGCCGTCTTCTTCGAGAAGCGTCTCCCGTTCCGACTCAGACAGCCTGACGGCGACGCTGTCGCCGAGCAGGCAGAAGAACATGTTCCCGTTCACGAACGCCGCCAGGTTCCCGAACATGGGCCGCGTGGCGACCCGCGGGTCGTCCGGAACAAGCGACAGGAAGAAATCCTTCGAATGCTGGTTCGCCTTGACCATCGTCATGTTCACGGTCTCCTTTTGATCTGGTCCGTCTACACGGGTATGATGACCGGATCTCGCACAGATTTCAAACTTCTTGGCCACCGCCAGCTTCTGCCGATCATCGGAAACACCGGCTCTCGTCTCACGAGCAGCCCCCGGGAACGCGGGAGTGTTTGGCCGAACCATCTCCAGGTACTGGTCCGAGAAAGTGGATGAAGAGGCCCACCCCTCCAGCAGGCTCGGCCAACGATCCCTGGCGGCTAAGGTTCGCTCAACACTAGCGTCCCGGTCTCCCGCGCGTCGTACTCTAATTCGGCGTGGTTCGACATGACGCACATATACATGTAACTGCCCGCAGGGGGTGAGGACAACACGATCAGTTTCTCGCTGCCCGGCACGACTTTGACATCGATGCCCAGCTCTTCGATGGTGAAAGTGTGCATGGTGAGGTCACGGTTCTTGATAACGAGCCTGACAGGCTTGCCAGCCGGCGCCTCCAATAGAGTGGGTTCAAAATACATATCTCTGATGTCGACTCTGATCGCCGCCGCCTTCTCCTCGTCGCTAACCGACTCAAGGCTTGTGACGTGGAGTGTGCCTGAGACGACCATGAGCCCGATCACCACGGCAACTATCGCCCTGAGAGCCCACCGCTCGCCCGCCGCGGACACGTTGCGGGCGGCGCCCCGACGATGCTGCAGGAATCCCGCGAAACCTGCGACTACTGCCACGATCAACGACACAATGACGGGCATCATAATGCCACCGTCGAAAAAGCTGTTGAAGCTGCCCAAGCCTTGTCGCAAAGTGACGGCGGTCATCAGCAGCATCAGTGTCGCCCAGATCGCGGCGATGAACGTTCTCCCGGATCTCCAGGTCAGAACAACGATTACAAGCGTCGGTGTCATGAAAAGCAGGGCAACGAAGATGATCGGTTCCACCTCATCAATCGTTTCCACACCACCCTGAAGCGCCCATAAGATGCCGACACCTTGAAAGATCACGGCAAAGACGAGTAGCCCGACGATTGTTACTCGCGCGTAGAAGGGCAGGCCCTTCCATCCACGTTTTCTCTCCTCCTCAGGCGATCCCGTCCTCAGAGGTGAACCGCAGAAGGTGCAAAAGGAATTGCCCTGGGGGTTGTCTTGGCCGCAGCTAGGACAGCGCATGGTTACTTCCGTTTTGGAGAGGTGGTGGAAATCTCCAGGGGTGGTTCAACTTTTGACCGTCACTACGTGGGCGCCTGTCATCTTGTCATGCCAGCCCTGCTTTTCTGAGTCCCACCCTACCCAAAGGAAGCCAAGGAGCAGGCCAATGGCTGAGACAAACTTGCCGACAGTCTCCCGGAGGGCAGCACGCCGCAGGCCGAGCACGAGTCCTTCTTGGTTGACGACCGTGATCCCGGCGGCCATCTTGCCAAGGGTTTGGCCCTTAAGGCCCGTGAGGAGCACAAAGTACAGCACAGGAACGAGCAGCGTAATGGCGACAGACCCAGCAAACATCACAAAGGTGGGGTCCGGGCCTCCGCCGCCCAGAGCCACGTTGTACCATAACATTCGAGTGACGCTGGTACTGAAGATTACGATTACCACGTCTATGACCCAGGCGGCAAGCCGTATCCGGAAGCCGGCGTACGCGGCAGCGGCCAGCGAGACAGCCGGAGGTGGGAAGGCTGTATCGCCAACCACGGCCAACGGGGAGCCACAGGATCGGCAGAAGCGAGCTTCCGACACGTTGTTGCATCCACAGTTGGGACATATCATAGTTTCTGCCTTATTTTGCGTGATTTCAGTCATCTTTGCCTTCTTTGTTGTCTAGCTCGGCCTTGCCGATCGCTCGCACCGGCTCATCTACGACTGTATTCCCCTAGAATGTCGCTCTCGTGTTTCGCTGTCGTGGCGATATGCTAACCGCGACCTACCTCCTTTTACAGGTACAACAGCACCATGTCCAAGTGGTTCTGCCTACCAATTACGACAGAGAGATACAGATCCTCCGTCCGAAGCACCAGGCTGCCAAAATCCCTCACCCCTCACGGTCTTCAACCGGCCCGACCGGTGCGTCCTTGGCCATCCCCCAGCCGTTGCCAATCAGCGACGCTCGCTCTAGAATTCACGTGTCGTGCTGCACTGAGATTGCTTGCGTATTAATCCGAGAGAGTCGACATGACGATACCCATCTACACCGTCGATGCGTTCACCGCCGGGCCGTTCAAAGGAAATCCCGCGGGGGTGTGCTTGCTCGACGCTCCGGCGGAGGTCGAGTGGATGCAGGCTGTGGCTCGGGAGATGAACCTGTCCGAAACCGCCTTCCTTCTCCGGCGGGACGACGGCATCGACTTACGCTGGTTCACGCCGGCCGTCGAGGTGGACCTTTGCGGGCACGCGACGCTGGCTAGCTCCCACATCCTCTGGGAAACCGGTGTACTGGCGACACGGCAACAGGCCCGCTTCCACACTCGAAGCGGGCTCCTGACAGCTTCGCGAAACAATGAGTTGATCGAGATGGATTTCCCCGCAGATCCGACGCGCCCCTCCGAGGCGCCCGCGGAACTGCTGGATGCATTGGGTGCGCCGCCGACCAGCGTGCACCAAAGCCGTCACCACTACCTTTTCGACATGGGATCAGAGGAAGCGGTGCGCAGCCTACAACCGGACTTCGCGGCTCTGGCGCGCAATGCGGACTTCGGCGTCATCGTCACGTGTGCGTCAGAGTCGGCAGAGTACGATTTCGTTTCGAGGTTCTTCGCACCCGCGGTCGGGATCGACGAAGACCCGGTGACCGGAGCGGCGCACTGTTGCCTCAGCCCATTCTGGAGTGAACGACTTGGAAGCGACAGTCTGGTCGGCTACCAGGCATCGGCCAGAGGCGGCGTCGTCAGAGTGAAGTCGGCGGGAGATCACGTGCTATTGGGCGGTGAGGCCGTAACCGTAATGAAAGGTGAGCTCGGATGACGCAGGGCAGATTGAAAATCACGAAAATCGAACTGGTCCGGTTGAGGTTGGTGGAGGAGATCGGCGAGATCGAACCGGCGTGGGACCTTGGCGGCCGCCTGCACTTCAACCGCGGCGGTGGGCAGATCGTGCGGGTGCACACCGACCAAGGAATCACGGGAATCGGGCCCGCTGTCGACGAACGGATCATCGCTGCCGCTAGCGCTCACCTCGTCGGGCAGGACCCGTTCGACACCGAGAAGCACGTGGGCCGGCTCCGATACTACGTACAAGGAACGCCATACCGCGGGGTCGCGGGCATCGACATCGCTCTCTGGGACATCATCGGCAAGGCGAGCGGTCAGCCTCTCTACAAGCTGTGGGGCGGCGCCAAGGACAAGGTTATCCCGTACGCCAGCATGGTCAAGCTCTCGACGCCGGAGGAGCGAGCCGAACGCGCCACCGAGTTCATGGAGCAGGGCTGGAAGGCGCTGAAGATGCGCATCCACCACGAGACGCTGGCCCAGGACGTCGAAGCCGTCGAAGCGGTTCGCGGCGCGGTCGGCGACCGTATGGAGATAATGGTCGACGCCAATCAAGCCCAGTCCTCGGGCGACTGGCAACCGGGTTTTCAGTGGGACTACCGTCGGGCGGTGGAGACGGCTCGCGAG
>CEQE01099490.1_pt1 | contig 18256 bp, 18 predicted proteins | sample 356201 | NCBI WGS metagenome assembly CEQE01 (sample SAMEA2619970, study PRJEB7988) | marine metagenome | biome: marine biome (ENVO:00000447); feature: mesopelagic zone (ENVO:00000213) & marine oxygen minimum zone (ENVO:01000065); material: "saline water (ENVO:00002010), including plankton...
CAATTCTCATTTTCCCATCCATATTTTCCTATTAGTTTTACAAAAACACAACCTGTAATGGACTTGGTATCAAATCCTATTTCCGCCTTGGTTATTTTAAAAAGTGTTTGAGAAAAAGCATCGCCTTTTGGTATTACAAGATGCCGTTCAACTGCTAACTGATCCAGCAGTCTTTTCGGGATCTGCGGACTACCGGCAGTCACCACTATTCCGTCAAAAGGAGATTCTTCTCTCCAACCATAAGTACCATCGGCTACTTTCGTAACCACATTATTGTACCTTAACTTATCAAGAACCGCACGCGCGTTTTGTGTTAAAAAATCAATTCTTTCGATGCTAAAAACTCTTTCAGCTAATTCAGCTAAAATCGCAGTTTCATAACCTGAACCAGTGCCAATCTCAAGAACTTTCTCGTCTCCCTTCAAATCCAGAAGTTCGCACATTAACGCAACCATATAGGGCTGCGAAATAGTCTGATTCAGCCCAATAGGAAGCGGGTAATCTCCATAAGCTCTTTCTCTTAAAGCTTCCTCAACAAAAAGATGCCTTGGAACTTTTAAAAATGCCCTAATAACTTCTTGATTCTTTATCCCCCTGTCTACTAATTGCTCTAAAACCATTTTCTCTCGGGCTACATCAAAATCCACTAATTTATACCTGAAATCAGTTGTTTTATTATTTTTTTAAGTGTACAACATCTCATATCCTATTTACAACTTATAGCTTTCCTAAGAAATCTAAAAAGATTATAATTAACCAAATTAATCATCACTTAAATTTAGAAAGTGAGGTGTTTTATGAAAGAAACAGCTAAGTTAACTTATAAAGAAAAATCTATTGAATTACCTGTAACTGAAGGCACATTTGGAGAGAAAGGATTGGACATCAGCAAATTAAGAGCCACAACAGGTCTTGTTACTTTTGATCCGGGTTATGTCAACACGGGTTCATGCAATAGCTCTATTACTTATTTAAACGGAGAAGAAGGCATTTTATTATACCGCGGCATTCCCATTGAACAATTGGCCAAGAAAAGCTCCTTTTTAGAAACCGCCTATTTGTTAATTTACGGCAAGCTGCCTAACCAAGATGAATACAAATATTTTTTTGAAAGCATCATCAATCACTCGATGATTCACGAGTCCGTAAAGGATTTTTATTCTGGCGTTCCAGCTTCGGCGCATCCTATGGCTGTGTGCAGCGCTGTTATAGGGGCGTTGGCCACTTTTTATCCTGACGCGCTGGACCCCAGAAATGAAAGACATGTAGAAATATCGATTCACCGGCTTATTGCAAAGCTCCCTACTATCGCGGCATACAGCTATAAAAAATCCATTGGTCAGCCTTTTATGTATCCTGATGATTCCCTCGATTATTGCAGCAATTATTTACGCATGATGTTCTCTATCCCATGCGCCGAATATCACGCTGATCCTGTTATAGCAAAAGCCCTGGATGTTTTATTTATATTACATGCCGATCATGAACAGAATTGTTCGACCAGCACCGTTCGACTGGTAGGCAGTTCTATGGCAAACCTGTTTGCTTCTATTTCTGCAGGCATTTCAGCCCTCTGGGGCCCGCTGCACGGGGGGGCAAATCAGGCGGTCATTGAGATGCTTCAGAATATCCATGAAGACGGCGGAAATATTAATAAATATGTGGACAAGGCAAAAGACAAAAATGATCCGTTTCGTTTAATGGGTTTTGGACACCGGGTTTATAAAAATTTTGATCCCCGTTCGCGTATTTTAAAAAAATATTGCGACGAGGTTCTGAATAAAATGGGAATTCATGAGCCCTATTTAGAAATCGCTATGAAACTTGAAGATATCGCTTTAAAAGATGATTATTTTATAGAGAAAAAACTCTACCCAAACGTTGATTTCTATTCCGGGATCATCTACAGAGCGATGAAAATTCCTCTAAATATGTTTACCGTGCTGTTCGCTATTGGCCGTCTTCCCGGGTGGATTGCTCAATGGGTCGAAATGCATAAAGATAAAAACTTTAAAATCGGCAGGCCGCGGCAAATTTTCACCGGCGCCAGAAAAACCGATTACATACCAATTGAAAAGAGGAAGTGAGGGAGTCGCTTAAGCATACAGCGGGCTGCTATCAAGATTCAGTTAATAACTTTAGCCGGAGAGTACGCAGCGCGATAGAACCGCAACCAAAATTTTTACCACAAAGCTCACGAAAGAGACGAAGAATTTTTATTTAATGCCATGACATATTGATGCTAAGCTGTTTTATTCTACCGTCTTTTCCAGATCTTTTTTAATTTTATCCAGCAACCCATTAACGAAATTGGCCGAATCGTCTGTTCCAAACTTTTTCGCTATTTCTATTGCTTCATCAATCGTCACGTTTAACGGAATATCCTCCATGAAAAGAAGTTCATGGACAGCCATGCGCAGGAGATTTCGATCAATAACACCCATACGATCAATGGCCCAATGTTCACTAACTTCTTTAATGTAGTCATCTATTTTTTCTAAATTGTCTGCTGTCCCTTTAGCCAGCTGCTCTGAAAAAACCGTAATCGCGGAATTTATATTGTTTTCTTTCCAGTAGTTTTTGATAACTTCGTTAATATCTTCATTTGTAATATCCCGACGGTAGAGAATTTTTAAAGTATGTTCCCGAGATTTTCTTCTTTTGCTCATTTTTTTGCCACCTGGCTATATAGATTGACCATTTCAAGAGCGGAAAGAGAGGCGTCCCAGCCTTTATTTCCTGACTTCGTTCCCGCCCGTTCAATCGCCTGCTCAATAGTCTCTGTTGTCAATATTCCAAAAATAACCGGAATATTAGACTCCATGGCTACGGCTGCTACTCCCTTACTGACTTCAGCAGCAATATATTCAAAATGAGGCGTTTCTCCACGAATAACAGCGCCAAGACAGATAACCGCGTTTACTTTTTTAGATTTTGCCATTTGTTTGGCTACAAATGGTATCTCAAAAGCTCCGGGGACTATAGCTACATCAATATCATTTTCTTTTACCTCGTGGCGAACCAAGGCGTCGATTGCTCCTTTCTGCAATCTGTCGGTAATAAAATTATTAAACCTGCTTACGATAATTCCAAATCTGAAACCTTTTCCGGATAAATTTCCTTCTATAACATTAACCATAAATCCTCCAATTTAAAATTTAGATTCCCGCTGGAGTTTACCCTCATAAAAATGGGGACGAAAATGACATTTTGCGTTGCATTGTGATTCTGGTTCCGAATCAAGTTGGGAATGACATTACTTGATCGGGAATCTGATTAATTTTTTTGTTGTTTTAAAGTGCCGCTTTGGTGACATAATTACTATGGTTTATTCTTTTCTTGTTCTTTAAATATTATTCATTAAATGTCCCAGTTTTTTCTTTTTGGTTTTAAGATATTCAATATTATGATGCTTCGGTTTAATTTCAATGGAAACCATCTCCACAATGTGGAGCCCATAACCTTCCAGTCCTACTATTTTCTTTGGATTATTGCTCAGCAATCGTATTCTACCTAATCCCAGGTTCGCGAGAATTTGAGCCCCAATTCCATACTCACGCAGGTCCGGATTAAATCCGAGGGCTTCATTAGCCTGAACTGTATCCAACCCTTTATCCTGAAGCGAATAGGCTCTTAATTTATTGATGATTCCAATACCACGTCCTTCCTGATCAAGATAAAGAATGACTCCTGTTCCTTCTTTTGAAATAATTTCCATGGATTTTTCTAATTGTTCTCCACAATCACAGCGGTGCGACCCAAAGACGTCACCGGTTAAGCACTGAGAATGAACCCTGACCAAAATATCTTTATCTTTTTTTATTTCTCCTGTACACATAGCAATATGAACCTGATCATTTAAAATATTTTTAAAAGCGATGGATCTAAACTCTCCAAAATCGGTTGGAATAATAGTTTCAGCAGAGCGTGTAACAAACGATTCCCGTTTCATCCTGTATTCAATTAAGGACTTTACTGATACCATTTTCAAATTATGTTTCAGCGCGAAATCTTTAAGCTGCGGAACGCGGGCCATCGAGCCGTCTTCGTTCATGATTTCACAAATAACACCTGAAGAATTAAGCCCGGCCAGGCGTGCAAGATCAACAGACCCTTCTGTCTGCCCTGACCGAACCAGAACACCTCCCTTCCGTGCTTTTAGCGGAAATATATGCCCTGGCTGCACCAGGTCTCCTTTTTTATAATTTGGATTAATTGCGGTTAATATAGTTTTCGCACGGTCTGAAGCGGAAATTCCAGTTGTAGTTCCATATTTACCATCAATTGAAATCGTAAAAGCTGTTTGAAAATTAGAGGTATTGTCATTTACCATCATGGGCAGTTCTAACTTTTTCACCCGTTCAGGAGTTAAAGCAAGGCAAACCAAACCCCGTCCGTATTTAGCCATGAAATTTATTGATTCAGGGGTTACTTTTTCTGCGGCTATCATGAGGTCTCCCTCATTTTCTCTATCTTCATCATCCACAAGAATGATCATTTCTCCATTTTTAATAGCAGTTAGCGCTTCTTCAATAGTGTTAAATGGCATATCAGTCCTCATTAATTAGTAGTAATAACAAATTCAAATAGTCAAACCACGAATTACTTTAAATAAAAATTTATGTGATTAGGGTAATTAGTGGTTTCTTCGGATTTTGATATTCGAGTTTACTTATTAAAATCCATGTGCTGACAAAAACTCCTTGCTTATCTTACTTTTTCCCCCATTGTTTCTATTTTTAAGATTTACAAACTTCTCTATATATTTTCCAATCATATCATTTTCCAGGTTTACTACATCTCCTGACTTTTTCCACCTCAGATTAGTGCAAACTTCCGTATGAGGAATAATGAAGATAGTAAAACTTTTTTCATCACAAGAAGCTACAGTCAGGCTGATACCATCTACTGCGATTGAACCTTTTTCAACAACATACTGCATAATTTTTTCAGGAGCTTTAATTGTTAATAATATGTCTTCTCCCTTTTTAATTTTTTTTGAAATGTGCCCTACCCCGTCAATATGACCACTGACAAAATGTCCTCCTAATCTCTCACCAATTTTTAAAGATCTTTCGAGATTTACTTCATCCGTTGGTTTTAATTCTCCAAGGTTTGTTCGAGCCAGGGTTTCCTCAGAGATATCGGCTGTAAAAAAATCATTCCCGCTTTTAACAACGGTCAGGCAGACTCCGTTCACGGCAATACTCTCTCCCAGAGTTAAATCAGAAATACTCTCCTGAAACTGAACGGTTAAATTTGCCTGATTTCCTCTTTTACGAAAACTTTTTATTTTTCCTGTTTGTTCAATTATCCCAGTAAACATAAGAATATAAGGGGTACAGAGATCAGGGGTCAGGGGTCAAATTTTTCCGATTATTTATCCCTGATTGCTGCCCCCCGGTCCCTCAATTAAAACCTTTATGATATTTACGTTCTCAGAGGTAAGCAAACCTTTACAACATACTTAGTACCTGTGAATATATCCTTCTAACATAAAATCACGACCTGTTTTTTTTATGCTAATTTCTTTTATTGATACAGCATCCTTTAAGAAACTGATTCCATCACCCATAATAGAGCCAGTTGCGTTAGCGCCACCTATAATAATAGGCGCGATAAAAAAAATAACCTTGTCCACAATCCCGGATTGCAGGGCGGATGCATTCACTTCAGCACCCCCTTCTATCATTATGTTGCCGATTTCCATTTTCCGTAGTTTCTTCATCAAATCCTTCATATCCACTTTAGATTCTCTTTCTCTAATTTTTAAAACTACTACCCCCATTTTCCCCAGCGCCTTTACTTTTCTCAAAGGCGCCTTTGCAGTAGTAGCAACGATAGTCTTTTGTCCGTTTTTTAATTGAACTGATTTCGCCGTTAAAGGGATTTTCAGGTGACTATCCAAAATAATTCTTATGGGGTTCATTAAATCTTTCTTTTTTTTCAACCTTGTTGTCAGCACAGGGTCATCCCGAATCACAGTATTTATACCGATCATTACAGCATCCACCTCATCCCTTATCTTATGAACATGATTTCTCGCCGGATTTCCTGTTATCCATCTGGATTCACCGGTTTTAGTAGATATCCTTCCATCCAGACTGCTGGCAGCCTTCAAAGTAACGTAAGGAATTTTTTTTGTAATATATTTGATGTAAGGTTCGTTCATTTCCCTGCACTCTTTTTCCATAATGCCCTCTATTACATTAATTCCCGCTTTTTTCAGTTTTCTAATGCCTTTTCCCGCGACCAGGGGGTTTGGATCTTTCATACCGATAATTACATCTTTTATTCCGTTTTTAATTATCGCCTCCGAACAGGGAGGCGTTCTCCCGTAATGAGAGCAGGGCTCAAGATTAAGATATAGTCTGCTTCCTTTTACTTTTTTCCCCGCATTTTGCATTGCCTCTATTTCCGCGTGAGAAAGTCCGGCTTTTTTATGGTATCCTTTGCCGGCAATTTTATTATTTTTTACGAGTACGGCTCCCACCATAGGATTCGGACTGGTTCTCCCTTTTCCTTTAACCGCAAGGTGTAAAGCTTTTTTCATGTAATAGTCATGTTCCATATTTTTAGCCAAAAAAAAACCCGAAGAATCTATAAACTCTTCGGGACATTAATGCAGGGGCAACAATACCTCTGCAAATAAGGATACTCTCAAGGTTTCCCTTTTTCCCCGTTAGAATTTCTAACGAGGTCACCTTCTCCCATCCAGACTATAACTGTCGGCTCCGGACTTTGACCGGATCAGCCAAATGAAAAAAAATCCATCATTTGGGTCGCGGGCTTTACCCTGTTAAACAGGGTTTACCGCCGGTGGGGAATTCCGCCCCGCCCCGAAGGTCAGATACTTATATCAAATATATTTTTCTATGTCAATAAGCTAAAGCTGGCAGACCACAGCAACTTCAAATCTGTTTAAAGAAGCTTTTTAAAGTTTTCAAATGTGAGTCCCGTATCGCGTACAATACCACCCATTGTAAAAGCATTAATCAGGTTTATTTCGAGGAATGGACAGCAGTCAGATATTCTTGAATCGCCTCTCGAATATTGTCAACCGCTTCCTCTTCTGTTTTTCCCTGCGACCAACAACCAGGCAAGCCAGGACAAGAAACGCTGTATCCTTCGTCCAACTTTTTCAATACTACCTTATATTTCATAAATGCACCTCGAATGAGATTATGATATCAGAAAATCAAAGGAATGGAAAAAAATACTTGGCGTAATTCGTCTCAATTCGTGGTTAAAAATCTATATAACAGCAAAGGACACAAAAATCACTGAGGTTAATTAAGGATTTTGTTAATTGTCATCTGTCTTCTGCCATCAGTCTACTGTCTTCTCCCCTCTGCCGACATATTCAGAGTAGCAACAACCAGGACAACAAGGAAAAGATTTTTCTTTTTTTAACTTCTCTCTGAAAGTTTTATATGGAAGGCTGTTCCATAAGGTATCATAATTGTTTTCAATGGCATTGCCGATTTTAATATGTGGACAGCAAATGACGTCACCAAATGCGGAAAAACCAATTTTGCTCCAGGGGACATAACACCTGTAATCTTTAGGGTCGAGTCCTGTGGAATAATGCCTGACAATTTCCTGTTGGCTGATTTTGACGGGTGAAAACCGAATTCGCGGTGTAACATTATTAGAAGCAAGTTCTTCTAAACGATCCAATTGAGAACGCAGGAGTTCCTGATCGACTTTTGAGGAAGAGGAAGGACTTTGGTAGAGCGAAGAAAAATTGTTGGTCTGCCTGTCGCGAGAAAACACAGATGAATTTTCCAAAACAAAATTGCAATAATCCAACTTTAAATCTTTTGCTAATGAATAAATATAGCTCAGGTGGGGAGCGCTCTTGCTTGTTATCACAGTGGTAAGGTGAATCATCGGGTAAAGAGAACGTAAATGTTCCTTTTGTTTTTGGATTAGCTTAATCGCTGAAATTGCCTTTTGGAATGATCCTTTTTTCGCGACAATCTCATCGTGAACTTCCTCTGGCCCTTCAAGAGAGACACCAACCATCATAAGGCCCGGCATTATTAACGACCGTGATCTCAATTCAATCAACGAACAGCCGGTTTTCTCATCAATCAATGTTCCATTTGTAATAATATGACATTTGTAGCTTTTACATGCTGAAGTTAAAATATCAACCATGTCTTTTCTGAGAAAAGGTTCCCCCCCTGTAAATGTGATCAGCGTATTTCGCGGTAACTGAAGAATTATTTTTATTATTTGCTCGGATGTAAGTTCCTTTTTGTTATTATCAGGAGCAAAAGAATCTTCTATTAATGACAGGGAATGGCACATATTACACCTTAGGTTGCACCGGTACGTTACATCAAAAAAAGCTTGTAACGGTGGAAGAGCAAACTTATTTAAAAGAGGAGTCTGAAGAAAAGAATAGAGTTTTGTTAAAGACAGGTATAGAGAATTAACATTCATCATAGGTAAAATTGAAGCTCCCCTTAGCAAGCTACGGGAAATCTTCAGTGTAGGGTATATACACCCCCCCTGAGTCGGAGGGTGTCTCTCGCTAACCCCGCAGCAAAGCTGAGCTTAGCTCTGCAAGCTACGGGGAATGCGCTCGCTAAACACTTTCATGATTAATTAAACTGTAAATACTAATATTATCAGAAAAGTGATCTTCCTTAAAGTAGACCTTGTTAGAAATTGTTTGTAAATTACTTGCCTTGGTCAGTAATAATAACAATCTGGAAATTCTAACGGTGAAAAGTCATTATTAAACAAAGCAATTTTTAGCTTGAAAAAAGTAAATTGACATGGTAATTTAAATTACGAGGAGATTAAATTAAATCTCCCCTGCTGTGTACGATATGGTTTGGTTTTTTGTTCCAACACTTTTAGAATGGGGTCTCTGAGCTCTGTGGTGTGCATGCCCTTTGCGGGGAAGCCTGAAGCAGCAGCATTGGGATCCCACCTGGTATACCGGGATCAAAAAACTAAATGTAGCGGCACAATAGCGGGGGAAATTTTTAAATAAATTTTTATATATTAGTTATTTAAGGCTTTTTATTGGTGAAAGGTTTTTGAGTTAAATGAAGTTGGGATGTGAATGGTTAAATTAGATATTGTTAGAAAAACTTATGATATATCGCTTATATCATTCTGTTTTTTAAAAAATACCTTTTGTTTAGTTACGCAGAATCTTAATGCTAAAATCTGTTTTTCTGATCTTTCAAAAACTGTCGGTCTTAAACAGATTTTATTAGCAGACAAGGTGAAATTAAAAAATGGTTTGATTTTAAAAAAGACTCCACGGGAGAATGAAGTAATTTTTTCCCCTTTGTTTTTTTAAGATATATTTTTCACACATCCCCTTTCAACCCAAATCATTCTTTAAAACCTTTCTATAAATTAGCCTCAAAGACAAAAACGTTAACTTGTTTGAAAAATAATATTATTCTCTCTGACTTTGCGGTTGGTTAAATCTTTTATTACATTCGTATATATTAAAAAAACTGTAGAGATATAAACTAATGCTGATGCATAAGAAAACATCGAAAATTTTCATTAGAGAAAAAATACGAAAAATCAGGGAATCACTTGATGAATCTGAAATTATTTCAAAAAGCGGAGAAGTAGAAAAAAATTATTTTAAATTAACAGAAGCTGGAAAGATTAAAAATTTATTGATCTATATGGCCGGTAGCAAAGAGGTTCAAACAAAAAACATTATCAACACCTGTATAAAAAAAAATATAGCAGTTTATTTGCCTGCTGTTAATGCTTTGAAAGGGAGAATTTCTTTTTTCAGGGTGTACGACATTAATAATGAGTTGGAAAAAGGGCCGTTTGGAATATATCAACCAAAAGTAAATGAGCCGAATTTACTTAAAGATGAAAATGCGATTGACTTGATAGTTGTTCCTGGCCTGGCTTTTGATAAAAGAGGGGGACGAATTGGATCCGGGAAGGGATTTTATGACAAATTTCTGGCATCAGTTCCGTCCTGTAAATCTATAATTGCTCTTGCATTTGAGTATCAGATTGTTGACGAAATCACTCTTTCCAGCCACGATATTCCAATGCACAAGATAATTACAGAAAATAGAATTATTTCATGTAAGGAGGGTTAATAAAATGTTTGGAATTCAACATGTAACGCCTCAGGCAATCATAGTTGTTGCTGCAGTTGGCTTTGTTTTTCTGTTAATCGGGTATTTTCTAAGAAAATTTTTGGTAGAACTGAAAAATCGGGAAGCTAAAAGCCTCTCGCAAAATATTATAAAAGAGGCTGAAAAAGAAGCTGAAAATATCAAACATGAGGCAGCGATTGGGGCAAGAGAAAAACAATACAAGATGAAGTCGGACTTAGAAAGAGAATCAAAAAATAAGAGAAATGAAATTAAAAATCTTGAACGAATGTTAATTGTGAAAGAGGACAACCTGTTAAAAAAACAGGAGGTTTTGGAGAATAAAGAGAAGGACCTTCAAAAACACCAGAGAGGAATTTCCGAGGCTGAAGAGCGGACAAATAAAAAGGAAAAAAATCTTAATAATTTACTGACCGAAGAATTGGCAAAATTAGAAAAAATCTCCGGAATGACCAGTGATGAAGCAAAATCTGAGATAAAAGTTCAGCTGCTTCAAGAGGCCAGAAATGACGCCAACACTCAACTGAAAGAGATAGAGGACAAAACAAAAGAAACTGCTAATGAAAAATCTCGATGGATTATTAGCCAGGCTATCGAGAAAATAGCATCGGATCATGTATCTGAAACTACAATATCAATCGTGGATCTGCCCGGAGATGATATGAAGGGCCGAATAATAGGCAGAGAGGGACGGAATATCAGGGCATTAGAGCAGGCCACCGGAATCGACCTGATTATTGATGATACTCCGGAAGCGGTCATTTTGTCCGGTTTTGATCCTATTCGCCGTGAGGTGGCCAAAATTGCTTTGGAGCGATTAATTGCTGATGGAAGGATTCATCCAGGCAGAATAGAAGAAATTGTGAATAAAGCGAAAAAAGAAATGGATACAAAAATCAGGGAACTGGGTGAAAGGGCTGTGCAGGAGGTAGGAATTGATTCAATGCATTTGGAAGAACTGAAGCTGTTGGGCAGACTTAAATATAGAACCAGCTACTCTCAGAACGTCTTATTGCATTCAAAAGAAGTTGCCTTTCTTTGTGGAATTATGGCTGCAGAATTAGGCATGGATCAAAAGCTGGCAAAGCGAGCAGGTCTGCTGCATGATCTTGGAAAGGCTATTGACCATCAGACGGATGGAACTCATACCCAGATAGGCGCGGATATTGCGAGAAGGTATAATGAACATAAAATTGTTATCAACGCTATGGCATCTCACCATGAAGATGTTGAGCCCATTTCGCCCATTTCAATCCTGGTGGCAGCTGCAGACACGTTATCCGCCTCAAGGCCTGGAGCCCGGCGAGAAATGCTGGAAAGCTATGTCAAGCGATTAAGCAAATTGGAAGAAATAGGAGACTCTTTCAAAGGAGTAGAAAAAACCTTTGCTATTCAAGCGGGACGTGAAGTTCGAGTGATTGTGGAGTCAGGGGCATTAAATGATTCTGATTCAAATTTTTTAGCTAAAGATATTGCAAAAAAAATTGAAAAGGAAATGACCTATCCCGGTGAGGTTAAAGTCACTGTTATTAGAGAAACCAGGGCTGTGGAGTTTGCTCGATGAGATTGCTGTTTATCGGGGATATTATTGGTAAACCGGGAAGAATCATTTTATCTCAGTATCTGGACAATCTGATAAATAAATATAAAATTGATCTCTGTATAGCCAATGGAGAAAATGCTGCCGGAGGATTCGGCATTACGCGTAAAGTTGGCGAATCGTTATTTGATATGGGAATTAATGTGATGAGTTCAGGCAATCACATCTGGGATAAAAAAGAGGCTTTGGAGTATTTGCCGAAAGAAAGCAGGTTTCTCCGACCTGCCAATTACCCGAAAGGAGCGCCGGGCTCAGGTTCTACTTTGTTCCGATTTTCTGATGGAACTTACGCCGGAATCTTAAATTTAGCGGGGCGGGTATTTATGCCTAACCTCGATTGCCCATTTCAAACAGCCGACAGGGAAATTCCGGAATTAAAAAAAAAAGCAAAATTCATCATAGTGGATATGCACGCGGAAGCAACATCTGAGAAAATCGCCATGGGTTGGTACCTTGATGGAAGAGTCAGCGCTATTATTGGATCTCACACGCATGTCCAGACTGCGGACGAAAAAATTCTCCCTAAGGGTACAGCATATATTACAGATTCTGGAATGACCGGCCCAATAGATTCTGTAATCGGTATGAAAAAAGAAACTGCGATTTTTAGATTTAAAACGTCTATTCCGCAAAAGTTTTCGGTCGCGAGCGGTGATACCCAGTTGAACGGTGTAGTGGTTGAAATAGATTCAAAATCAGGTCTTGCCAAAGAAATCAAACGCATCCAATTAACATCTTCATGAAGATTGCTGTCACGGGAAAACCTTTTGTTGGGAAAACAACTATTTTTAGAGCCTTGACCCGGGCTGCTGAAGATCACCACCTCGTCGACAAACCTAATATCGGAACGGTAAAGGTCCCGGACCGGAGAATAGATTACCTTTCAGGATTTTTTCAGCCAAAAAAAACAACTTACGCAGAGCTAATCTTTACCGACTTCGCGGGCTTTGAAAAAACATCTACTTCTTTAGAAAAACAACCGGAAACGCTGAACCAGTTGAAAACGGCTGACGCTTTGGCTGTAGTTTGCAAATTGTTTGAGCAAGATGCGGATTTTTCTCCCGTGAAAGATATAGAAGAGTGGGTGTCAGAATTGCTCCTTGCTGATTTGCAGACTATTGAAAACCGCCTGGAAAGAATTAACAAGTCTTCTAAAGGGAAGAAACTCCTACTCCACGAGGAGGAAAAAAAATTGCTCCTTACTTGTAAAGACACTATTGAATCAGGGACACCTCTTCGAAATCTCGAACTTACCGGCACAGAAAAAAAATTATTGAGTGGATTCCAGATGTTATCTATCAAGCCGGTTATCGTTATTTATAATATATCTGATACCTGGCTGGGTAAATTAGAAAGCGAACTGCCGCAGATTTCAAAGCTCCAGGCATGTCCGAATATGGCCGTAACCAGTATTTGCGGGGAAATAGAGTTGGAAATAGCCCAATTAGATGAAAGCGATAGAATAGAATTCATGAAAGAAATGGGTATAGAAGAACCGGGGCTGAATAAGTTTATACGGGCGTCTTACGGTCTATTAGGACTTATTTCATTCTTTACTGTGGGCAAGGATGAAGTAAAAGCCTGGACAGTAAAAAAAGATACTGATGCTTTAAATGCAGCAGGAGAAATTCATTCCGACATAGAAAGAGGATTTATCAGGGCGGAAATTATTTCTTATGAAGATTTTAAAAACTGCGGTTCCATGAGCGAAGGGAAAAAAAAGGGGCTTGTCAGACTGGAAGGGAAAAAGTATGTGGTCCAGGATGGAGATATTATAAATTTTCGTTTTAATGTGTGATATTTAAAATGTCAAAACAAACAGCATAAAATTTATTGTTTTAACGTTTTTTTTATAAATCATTTCCCTTGATCAACATCACCTTGCATGGCCTAATAATTATCATCAGTCAGCCAACAGCCAATCTTAATTATATCTTTAGTTGAGAAATACCATCCATAACTGCATCAATAATCTTCTGGGATAATTCCTTTGTGTTGCCATTTGAACTATAAAAGCTTTGCAAATTTATTGGGCTTCCGAACTTTACGGTTACTTTATGAAAAGGTTTTGGGCGTTCTTGAGCCGTCCCTAATATTTTCTCCGCTCCAAAAATTCTAACCGGTACTACAACCGGTTTTGCCTCAAGGATTAAGCGGCCGAGCATTCGATTTCCCTTTCCCAACTCCCCCATCTTGCTCCGTGTGCCTTCAGGAAACACCATGACTTTTTCTTTTTTCATTAATTCAGTAATCTTCTTCATTACACTAATATGCGCGGATCCTCGTTTTACAGGAAAAGATCCCCATGAGGATAATATTTGTCTTAAAACAGGAATTTTAAATAATTCTGCTTTTGCAGGTGCAAAAATCTTCCCTCCCGGCATTCGGGGCAATATAGCTGCAGGGATTATGATGGTTTCAAACATGGAAACATGGTTTGACGCAAGTATCACACCGCCCTTTCTCGGCACATTCTCCACACCGGAAACCTTTAAACGGTTAGCTAATTTGAAATATGTTATAATCACCAGCGCGCTGAAAAAATTCCAGCACCGGTTAATGATAAAGAATAATTTTTTCATAAACCCTGGACGATAAACTTACAAAACATTGTTTTATTGCAAAGTTTTCATTTAACCCATTAAAAGCATTAGAAAGGATAAACATGACAATTAATCCTGAAAATCAAAAAAAAGTCTATCCGGAAAATTTAATAGAGATTTTTTTCAATTATGTTTTTCTGTCATTTTGATTGAGATATTTATTAAAGGATCATAGATTTTTTTCAAAATCTATAAAACTCATGATAAACAGGATTTAATCATGTCCATCCTGTTATCCTGTCAAAAAAAAATTATTTGGTTGCAACAAAGTTGGACTGTGTAACCATATATTAATCAGTTTAATCAAATCAAATTTACTATGTCAAAAAAATTCAGTTTTGAACTTATTAAAACCGAAACTAAGACTAAAGCCCGGCTGGGACTAATTACTACCGGCCATGGAACCATTGAAACACCGGTTTTCATGCCAGTGGGAACCCAGGCCACTGTCAAAACCCTTACGCCGGAGGAATTAAAAGAAAACAACACTTCAATTATTTTGTCCAATACTTACCATCTGTTTTTAAGACCTGGAAATAAATTGATAAAAACTATGGGCGGGCTTCACAAGTTTATGCACTGGAATGGCCCTATTTTAACAGACAGCGGAGGATTTCAAGTTTTCTCTTTAAATGAACTGAATAAAATTAATGAAGAAGGTGTCTATTTTAACTCTCATATTAACGGATCAAAGTGCTTTTTATCTCCGGAAATTTCAATGGAAATTCAACAAGACCTTGGCGCCGATATCGCTATGGCATTCGATGAACCTGTTCCCTACCCATCTTCTTACGAGTATGCAAAGAATTCAAATGAGATGAACTCAAGATGGGCGGAACGATGCAAAAAAAGCCATACTGAGGATAATCAGGCGCTTTTTGGAATAATCCAGGGAGGCATGTTCAAGGATTTACGGAAGCAAAGCGCTGAAAACATTTTAGATATTGGGTTTGACGGCTACGCTTTAGGAGGATTGAGCGTTGGTGAACCGAAAGATTTAATGCTTGAATTGATGGACTATACAACCCCTCTACTACCCGAAGAGAAGCCTCGTTACATGATGGGAGTGGGGACGCCAACCGATATCATCAAAGGAATTTTATCTGGAATAGATATGTTCGACTGCGTGATTCCTACCAGAAACGCAAGAAACGGGACTTTGTTTACTTCCGAAGGAAAGGTAATTATCAAAAACTCAAAATACACTAATGACAAATCTCCGCCTGATCCAATCTGCCTGTGCTATACGTGTCGGCACTATAGTCGTGCCTATTTAAGGCACCTTTTTGTAGCTCAGGAAATTCTGTCATTGAGATTAAATACCATTCATAACGTTCATTTTTATAATAACCTGATGAAACAAATTCGTGATGAAATTAAAAACGATTCATTATTGGATTTTTATGCAAGTGTTCAGCGATCAGAAGTCAGAGATCAGGAAGATAAGCAAATACGGTAAGTCATGTACAATCACAAATCGTTGAAAAAAGGCTTGAGGGCTTTAAAGTTCTTATTGTTCTTTTTTATTTGTTTTAGCCGAAAGTTGAATACTTACTATTACTTGGCTTTAATTCCGTACTGATTAATCTTTTTTCTTAAAGTGTTTCGGTTAATACCTAATATAGTTGAAGCTTGAACCTGATTCCCTTTAACCTCATCCAAAACAATCTTAATGAGAGGCTTTTCAATTCCCTGGAGAACCAGGTCGTGAAGGTTCCCTTCATAGCCATTTAATTTAGAGACGTATTTTTTAATTTTTTTCCCAAGCCAATCTTCAATAAGGACGTCCCGCGTTCTGGAACGGATTACTCGCTCTGCTGCCTTATTGATTTTATCCGGATTGATCTCTGTCTGAGATTTTGAAGCGCCAGCTTTTTTGGACATGCTCAAGGTAAAAAACTTTAAAAAAATGTATAACGCAGGGAAACGTTTAGGTTACCCAAATGAGGAATGATGAAATTGAATTCTACCAGAACCGAATTTTTTCTGTCAAGACCAAATGAAGCTAATTTTAAACTTTTTTTTTAAAACCCATAAATTCTTCGTTTAACAGAAGCGAGAACAGTTAGGATTTAAATAGAGAATATTTTTTTGTTCGCTTGCCGGGCATTTTCACCGGGATCACTACAAAATACTCTGGAGATTCCTTTTCTTTTTTGCTATATTTTAAACTTTCAAATTACAATATGATTTTGCCGGAGTGGTGGAACTGGTAGACGCGCTGGACTCAAAATCCAGTAGGGGCAACCCTGTGACGGTTCGACTCCGTCCTCCGGCACTTTTAATTTCAATAGCTTAAACTTCGTTCACCATTTTATTAAACCCTCCGTAATTTGCCGATTGTGCCTAAATTGTGCCCTTTTGAAGGGGGGCAAGTCTACGCTTTGCATAAAGCACTGTAAAAAGCAAAAACTAAACAGTGCCTAATCTAACCTGCATTAATAATTTGTATTGTGCTTTAAGGAACTTGAATCTACAATTAATCGTGGATATCCAAGTATAGTCGCTGTTTACTCTTTGCCTTTTACAGCGACTTATGCAAGGCTTAGTCACTGTTTGCTTTTTGTCTTTTTTAGCCCCGCTGTTGAGCTTTTATTTTTTTTTAGTCGCAGTTCGGTTTTTCCTTTTTTACTGCGACTTATGCAAAGCACAGCGTATTATGTAGAGCAAAGCAACTTATCCAACGCTAAATCGTTTTCACATTATTCCTTATGTAGCCAGGGAAAGGTTTACCCCCTTTAATATTTTGATTAGGTTAGAAAAATGCCAGTCACCTTTATTTATTTAATCGCTGGGATGTTGTTTGTTGGCGTTTTGCCATTGTCTGATGGATATTATGAGATGTTGCGCTTAGTTTCATGTGCTTCATTTGGGTTTGTTGCTTTTGTTTCATATGACAGACAGGAAAAAAATCTTCCCTGGATTTATGGATTTTTAGCTCTTATTTTTAATCCAATCATAGAATTCCAATTTACAAAAGAAATGTGGGATGTGGTGCATATTGTGGCCGGCATTTTATTGTTAGCAAATAAGGAAAAAATTAAAACTCCTAATGAAAGTCAGTAGTAAAAAATAGGTCAAGTAGGGCTCAAAACATTCCATGATAACATAGCCTGTTTTCTACAAAATGCTTTCATGTATAGCCCTCTGATAATAGAGTTTCCTGATGCGTGGTATCATGTCATGAATCAAGGAGCAAACCGAATTAAAACATTCAAGGAATCCGAAGACTATGCTATGTTCCTATAAGAAAATAAAACTATTAAAAAGATATATAAAAGATTAAAGTTCTTATGTAGTCAAGGAAAGATTTGACCCTTTTAAATGACCCTTTTAATAATTATATTAAAAGAATGGCCTGTAGATGATTGATAATAGTGATTGCTGCGATCATGGAGATAATGTCAATAACCAAGAAGTCAATATAGATTATCCCTGCGAATGGTATTACAAGATTATAGGGAGCGATAAAGAGTCTGTACATAACGCGGTAGCCTGCATAATACAAGACAGGGAGTATCATATCGACGATTCCAATACCAGCAGGACAGGAAAATACCAGAGCTTTAATGTTACGGTCATGGTAAACGATGAAGCGCATCGCAATAATATCTATCAGGCACTCAAGGGGCATGACGATATAAAATTTGTGTTTTAAAAACAGTTGATTTGATATACTTCTAAAAAAGGGGTCAAATCTCCTCTTGACTGCATATTTTTATAAAGCCGATGAAGAGATCAAATTAGTCAATGGTTTTTATGCAGATATTAAACTATTTGTAGTTGAATCAGCAGCAGACCTAACCCCTTTAATAATGTTCTTAACTATTTGTTAATAGATTAGGTTTGACCATCCGGAAGCATTTAAGGAGACCTCAGCAAATAAGTAAAGAACCCCGTGCTTCCGCACGGGGCATTAAAAACCTAAA
>CEQE01143490.1_pt1 | contig 18241 bp, 12 predicted proteins | sample 356201 | NCBI WGS metagenome assembly CEQE01 (sample SAMEA2619970, study PRJEB7988) | marine metagenome | biome: marine biome (ENVO:00000447); feature: mesopelagic zone (ENVO:00000213) & marine oxygen minimum zone (ENVO:01000065); material: "saline water (ENVO:00002010), including plankton...
ACGGAAGGAACACTTCGTTCACGTCATATCACAGGACACAGGTAAGCCATTATGGGAATCTCGAACAGAAGTAGAATCGATGTTGGCAAAGATTGCACTATCCATACAGGCCTATGAGGAGTGCAATGTTTTTTCTCAAAACGACTCTACTCAAGTACGTGCGGAAGTTCGATGCAAACCTCATGGAGTCGTTGCAATACTTGGCCCATTTAATCTCCCTGGCCATCTTCCCAATGCTCATATGGTGCCTGCCTTGATTGCTGGGAATACCGTTGTTTTCAAACCGAGCGAGTTGGCGCCAGCAGTAGGGAGAGAGTTGGCAAAGCTGTGGCTTACCACCGATCTTCCTGCAGGAGTTTTCAACATGCTTCAGGGGGGGGCCGAAACGGGCCGCTCCTTGATCGATCATTTCGATATCAACGGGGTATTCTTTACAGGGGGATATGACACAGGAAGGTCCATCCATCTTGCACTCGCAGGTTTTCCAGAGAAGATTGTCGCTCTGGAGATGGGTGGGAACAACCCACTTGCTGTTGTGGATGTAGATGATGTCAATGCTGCGGCTTACTGGACAATTCAATCGGCATTTATCACATCGGGGCAGCGGTGTACCTGCGCACGTCGCCTCATCGTCTTTCAGGATGAGAAGAGTGATCGATTTCTTGACCGTCTCGTTAGCATGATGAAAGTGATACGTATTGGGTCCTATGACACTATTCCGGAACCATTTATGGGACCGGTGATTTCCACTCACGCAGTGGATAGACTTCTGAGTGCTCAGGAGAGCTTGCGCAATCAAGGTGGGGTTTGTCTTGTTGAGATGAACCGTATGAATGGTGATGCGATGTTGACACCGGGCCTAATCGACATGACGTATGCAAATCAAAGATCGGATGATGAGTTATTTGGGCCTCTTTTGCAGATAGTTCGTGTGCAGACATTTGAGCAACTTATCGCAGAGGCAAATAGGACAGCTTATGGGTTGGCGGCAGGGATCTTCTCCGATGAATCAGCAATGTATGAGAAGTTCTATTGCGGTGTACGTACTGGCATCGTAAATTGGAACTATCCCTTAACAGGGGCCAGCGGACGGATGCCATTTGGAGGGATTGGGAAAAGTGGAAATCATCGGCCGAGTGGGTACTATGCTTCCCAATACTGTTCCTATCCCATCGCTTCTCTTGAACAACAGCTACTTAAGCTGCCGGAAAAATTAACTCCTGGGATCTCATTGTGAGTACAACCGCGTGGGAGGTGAATTTTGATGGGCTCTCTGGGCCGACCCATTCCTACGGAGGCCTTTCGTATGGGAACGTTGCATCCACAGAGAATCAGCTCAACATCTCAAACCCCAAAGAAGCCGCTTTTCAAGGCCTAAAAAAAATGAAAACTCTGCATGATTTAGGTCTCAAACAGGGTGTTCTTCCTCCTCATGAGCGGCCTGATTTTAATATGCTTAGGCGATTAGGGTTTGCTGGCACTGAGGCAGAAATAGTGGAGAAAGCTAACCAAGTAGACATGCGACTTCCTTTTTCGTGCTTCAGTTCAGCGGGAATGTGGGTTGCCAATGCAGCTACGGTGTCACCGAGCTCTGATACCCGCGATGGGCGAGTCCATTTCACACCCGCAAATCTTGTGAGCGAGTTTCATCGGTCCATTGAAGCGCCTTTTACTGGGCGTGTATTGAAGAGAATTTTTAGCGATGACAGGCATTTTTCCCATCACGAGCCTATTCCGGGAAGTCTCTATCTTTCTGATGAAGGCAGTGCAAATCACTTGCGTCTTTGTCGCTTGTACAATGAGCCAGGGGTGGAGATATTCGTTTATGGGCGTGAAACTCCAAGGCAGGGAGTTAAATATCCGACCATATATCCAGCGCGTCAAACAAGAGAATCGGCTATGGCCGTAAAACGTTTGCACGAATTGCGTAATGATGCCACTCTCTTTATCCAACAGAACCCTGTGGCGATTGACCAGGGAGTTTTCCATAATGATGTCATTTGTTCTGGGGATCGAAACCTGCTGTGGTATCACGAGGATGCCTTTCTAGACGGGCCAGGAGCAATCTCTGCTATCCAGAAGATGTGTGCTGAACGTTATGGCATTACGCTGAAAGCCATTCAAACTACAAATCGACAACTGACGATTGATCAAGCAATTCAATCCTATGTCTTCAACAGTCAAGTGGTGACGTTGCCCGATCAATCGCAGTGTCTCATTGCACCTTCTCGGTGTTGTGAGATTTCTTCAGCATTGACATGCATTGATGAGTTTGTAGAAGGTAGTGGAATTCAGCATGTGCGTTATGTTGATCTTGCACAGAGCATGCTCAATGGGGGTGGGCCTGCTTGTTTACGGCTTCGCGTTGTTCTGACAGATGAGGAGATTTCTCATGTGCATGAGAGTGTACTATTGACCGAATTGCTCTATGAGTGTTTGGTGGGATGGATCAGTAGAAATTTTCGTGATCGTCTTCACATCGATGATCTTGCGGATCCATTGTTTTTAAGGGAATGTCAGGAAACGTTGGATGAGTTGACTGCAATTTTAAACCTTGGTTCGCTCTATGAGTTTCAACGATAGCGGGCGTACATGAACAAAGTACTAATATTCATTGAGCGGTAATAGGTTGTTCACCCATAGGGATTTTATGCTTTCTTTTGTGTTCGAATTATCAAGATGATCAGGGGCAATAAGTTTGGTTTTTCCCACCTAAGATGGGGGATAAAATGGAATTATCGTTAACCTGTGATACGATTGAGTCTCGTTTGCAATCACATGTTTTGAGTGTGAGATGGTGTTAGGAATGATTTTTCTGGTGCAATAAATGGTCTTGAGTCTCAATATAGAGTAAGGGGAGCAAAACTAATGCAATTTAACCCTCTGAAGAACATGTCGTGGACGATAGAGTCGGCAATCGTGCGAAAGGTCGCAACCATTGATGAACATCGATCATGTTTTGAAGCAGCGGAAGTGATGACAAAGGAGTTCGTTGGGGCATTAGTTATTACGGATGATTCTAAGATTGTTGGTATTCTTACTGAGCGAGACCTGATGACAAGAGTTGTTGGAAAGCACAAAGATCCGGAAAAGGTCAGTGTGCAAGAAATGATGACCACCGACTTGCTCAAGGTTACTCCAAAAGAGACAGCTACGGATTGCTTGAAATTGATGAAGCAACATCGATGTCGCCATCTTTTAGTTTTCGATAGGGAGGAATTTGTTGGCATTGTTTCTGTTCGAGATATTTTTATGCTTATGATGGAGGAGCAAAACGAGCTGATTGAACAACTCGAACAGTACATAGGGTCCTGAGTGAACCTTAACTGGCATTACTGTTCGATTCATGTTTCTTCTCCTCTTTATGCTTTTGAATAATTTCGATAAACCGTGAGGCCTTGTCGTTGCTTTGGTCAAGCTAGTTGTTTGTGGTTTTGGCAAAAGAATTTATCTTAGACATGTGCACTTGGTAACTTCCCCTGTTCCGCACTCCTTCCTCTCCCAATCTGGCCTCAGGCTTTTTGGATATAAATCATTTTTTCTTTCTACTGAGGGTAAGCTCAACACTGATTCAATGCTTTCTAAGCCTTTGGAATTATAGGATATGAACTAGAGGCAGCAGAAAATTTGATCAACAGGTGTCCCTGACTGTTTGATCATTGGGCTTATGATGCCCGCGTTGTCCGATCTCTAATTTTTACATAGGGACGATTCCGCTGCCCTTCGTAGATCTGGGTTGGCCGGAACAGGCGGTTGTCTTTGTATTGCTCGAAGCAGTGAGCGAGCCATCCGGAAACTCTTGCTATGGCAAACACCGGTGTGTAGAGCTCAGGATCGATTCCCATTTGGTGATAGATCAGCCCAGAGTAAAAGTCGACATTAGCTGAGATGGCTTTGTGTCCAACCATCTCGTCCATTACTCGTTCGACTTCGATTGCGATCTCGTAGAGATGAGATTCAGGAGATCGTTTGTACAAGTCCTGTGCTATATTTTGTAGAAATGTAGCTCGAGGATCTTTCACCTTGTAAATTCGATGACCGAATCCCATAACGCGTTCTTTAGCCTCAAGTTTTTCACTAATATAGGTGGTCACGTCACTCGCGGTCTCAATGGCATGGAGCATGCCGATGACCTGTTCATTGGCACCGCCATGAAGCTTTCCTTTAAGTGTTCCTATGGCCGATGAAATGACGGTATACGGATCTGAGAGGGTTGAAGCCGTTACGAGTCCGCTGAAGGTTGACGCATTCATGGTGTGTTCTGCATGGAGAATGAGGCAGGTATCCAATGCTCTTGATGTCTCAGTGTTCTGTCTTTTTCCTGAACACATGTAGAGAAAATTTTCGGTGTGAGTTAAGTCATCTTGTGGTTGTATCGGGTCATTTCCTCTCCGGAGTCTTGCAAAGGCCGCGATGATGGTCGGAATCTTGGCAATCAATCTGACAGCAGCCCAGTAATTTTCTTCCTCACTCTGGGCAGGGGGGGCAGGATAGAACATCCCAAGGGCTGCTACCGCTGCTTGCAGTGCATCCATTGGGTGCCCATCGTTGGGGAGGCACTTGATCAGATCGATGAGCTGGTGTCTGAGGTACCGATGATGACGGAGATTGGTTTCAAACAGGTCAAGTTCCTTCTGGTTGGGCAGGCGGTCGTATAGTAGGAGGTAGGCAGTTTCAGAAAACGTGCTGTGTTTGGCCAACTGTTCAATTGGGATTCCTCTATATTCGAGAATGCCTTGCTGGCCATTGATGTAGCTTATTTTTGATCGAGCGGCGGGAACTCCAGCAAGGCCTGGAAAGAAATCACTCATTTTGGAAGTGTATCATCCTTGGGAGATTTTTTTTGAAAGGGGAGCAAATCCTCTACGGAGAGTCTGCTCGGTGACTGCTTGGGCAACCATAAATTGTTTGAGGTAGTCGGGCCCACCTGCTTTGGCGCCACAGCCTGAAAGATGAAATCCTCCAAATGGCTGACAGCCTACCAAAGCGCCAACAATTCCTCGATTAATGTAAAGATTGCCAACTTCAATGGTCTCTTTTGCGCGTGCGATGTTTCGTGGGCTTCGCGAAAATAATCCTGCGGTCAGCCCATATTCGGTATCGTTAGCAATCTGGAGAGCTTCTTCGAAGTTTGAAGCAACCAGAACAGAAAGAACCGGCCCAAATATTTCTTCCTGTGCTAAGCGACTTCCTGGGCTGACATTAAGAAAAATTTGAGGAGGCACGTAGCATCCGTCGTTTGGTACGGATTCCCATGCATTACACTGCAACGCTTGAACGGCAACCTGTTTTCCGTGATCGATATATTCAGTGATAGTGTCCAACGCGCGGCGATCAATCACAGGGCCAATCTGATGGCGTGGATTCTCTGGTGGTCCAATCGAAAGACTTTTCGTTGCTTCGACAAGACGAGAGACTAATGATTCGTAGATTGTTGATAGGAGAATAAGGCGAGAACAGGCCGAACATTTCTGTCCTTGAAAGCCAAATGAAGATTTGACTATTCCTCGAATGGCCTCGTCCATGTCAGCCGTGTCATCGACGATTATGGCATTTTTACCTCCCATTTCTGCTACAACCTTTTTCACATTTCGCTGGGCACGTTGATGTTTGGCTGCGGTTTCAATGATCTGAAGCCCTACTTGCTTTGATCCTGTAAATGAGATGACGTGAATATTGGAATGTTCGACTAGGTATTGGCCTATATCTGGTCCACCAGGAAGAAACTGAAGAATGTTCTCTGGAATGCCATTTGCCCAAAATACTTCAGCAAGCTTTGCACTCAACATTAGTGATCGTTCTGATGGTTTGAACAGTACTCCGTTACCTGTGACGAGAGCGGAGGCGATCATTCCAGTTGGAATGGCTAAAGGGAAGTTCCAAGGTGATAGAACAGCGACAAGGCCTCGTGCCCGATACTGGTAGATGTTCAATTCACCAGGGTAGTTTCCGAGGCGAGAAAGATTGCCAATTCGGAACATTTCTCGTCCGTAGAATTCAAGAAAATCAATGGCTTCAGTAACGTCAGCATCGGCTTCCATCCACGATCTTCCAACTTCGAGAATTTCCCATGCGGCGAATTCAAAACGTCTTTTGCGAAGTTCTTCTGCCGATTGGAATAAGATCTCTGCCCGTGCCTTAGGATTTGTCATGGCCCATTTATTCTGAGAGGTTTTGGCTCGATTTATTGAGGTATCAACATCGTGTTGTGTGACCATGCATATACGACCGATGACTTCAGAGGAATTGGCAGGGTTATGTGAAGTTAAGCTTTTTTTTGATGAGACCATATACCTTTCTTGATTTAGAGTGTTTAATTTTTTGAGATCATCTTTTGCTGAATTTAAAGCATTCTGCAGTGCCATGCGGGCGTAAGGTTTTGAAAAATCAGTTAGAGGCTCATTGTAAAAGTCTGTTATCTCTGGACTGTTGAGAGGAGAGTGGGGTTTGTGCTGCTTATTGATGGATGTTGGGTTAAGAAGAATCTTATCAAGCTTTTCAAGCGAGCCTAATTGTGATGGAAGCACGGATTCGTTTGAGGTATTTTCAAGCAAACGTCGGATAAGGTATGCCATTCCGTGGAGAAGATCTCCTATTGGGGTGTACTCACGAAGGCGTACGTTGATGTGGTGGAGTGCGTCCTTTAAAGGGTTGGCGATGCCGTACAGCATTTGAATTTCGTAGGAATGTTTTGAAATCCCACGTTGTTGGGCCGATATCACTGCATGAGCGATGCTCCTCAAATTGTGGCTTCCAATGGCTGGTCGGAGGAGGTTGGTGTGATCAAGAAGAAGGTTCGTCATTTTTTCAAAATTAGCGTCTGTGTCGCTCTTCTGTTCGAAGACTGGTGTTGGCCACCCTCGTTGTGCTGCAATGATTTGTTCATAATCCCAATATGCGCCTTTAACGAGACGAATATGAAATGGTTGGCCTCGGTGTGAGGTCCAGGAGATCAGGTCTTTTACGTCCTGTTCTGAATTTTTAAGATAGGCCTGTATGGCAACGCCAGCATATGGATAGGATAGGAACTCATCTTCAGAAAAAATCTGTTGAATGATATCGAGGACAAGGTCTTTCAGTTGGTGGGTTTCCATGTCAATAGTGATAGCTGCAGAAATGGCCTGAGCCGTTCTTAGAATCGCACGCAGGCGAGGAGCCACGCCGCAAAAACTTCCCTCTGGGCTAATCGGATTTAATTGGGAGTACAGAGAGGAAAGCTTTACCGAAATATTTGTTCGAGGAAGTATGCCGTGCTGATCGTTCTCGATTATGGGTTGTGGCTTCCATGTACGGAGTGAGCGATCCAGAATGGTTAATGCATCGATATAATGTTGACAATACTGATCTGCCTCTCTCTCGCTGACTGCTTCCTCCCCAAGAAGGTCCACCGAGAATGCTCTCCCTTGATCCCATAGTTTATTTAGCGGCCTCAGTGATTTTGAAATAGTGTCGGCCACCATAAATTGGCGTGCGAATGATTGTGCTTGTCGAAGGACTAGCCTGCTTACGAGTTCCGCGCTGATCTGACTGTGGGGAAGTAAATTGATAGCAACTCTTATTGATTTTGCAATTGACTCATCGGAAAAATACTCACGTAATATTTTCAGAAGCTGAACGGGAGTATGGAGGCTTGGTAGGACATCAATGAATTGAAATAGCCGGAGCTTGAATGATTCGTTCCTAAGGCAGTAACTGAGAACTTTGTCGTGGACCCAGCTTTTAGTGAACATGATTGGGAGGTGATGTTGGGAAAGACGGTACAGCTCGTTTCCAAGTCCGTAGATGTTTGATTCGAGTGAATCTTGGTAGGGTGCATTGGTTATATCAGTGACTCTTTCTCCACCCATTTAGCCTGCCCATATAATATTGGGATTGTAGGGAGTTGAATATTTTAACGCGGGGGTCAGAGCATTTTTGCATTAGCTGACCACCTCTCCATTGAACAGGGAATTTTATTTTTATCTGAGGTGGCCAGCCAAACGATTTTTGACACCTCCCTATTGTTTGCTAACTCGTCCCTTGGCTATGGTTGGAGACGCTGTGCGTATACGATTTCTAGAGCTTGGAACTCCTTCTCTCCCCGTTACGTCAAGGAGTATGAGAAATTTTTGTTTATCGCCTGAGCCTTGGCAACAGACCGTTTTGACAGGGCCCATCAGGAAGACATCGAAAAAGAACCCAAAACACCCACTCGGCGTAAAGTTAGCGTAAAATGGTAGCTCAAGATATGCAATAGATCGAAAGGTTCAACTTTGATCCATATGGAATGTACATCTAGTACTGGATTTGGTGAGCCAATCTTGGTGGAGGCATAATGGGGAAAATTACTGAGATGTATGGGAAAATATTTTTAAGTATCAAATTAGTCAGGGGTAGCAAGAGATGAATGTGGCATATGTCCAGTTTTCTCCTGCTTTGTGTGATCTTACGGAAACGATTGTTCGTCTTGAGGCTCTATTCCCTTTGTGTAGAGAAGCTGACCTTGTTGTTCTTCCTGAACTCTGTAACTCTGGGTATAATTTTCGTTCGAAGAAAGAGGCGTTTGATAGTTCAGAGCGTGTTGAAAATAGTCGCTTCCTCTCTTTCCTCAACACCAGATGTCGCGAGTATGGCTTGGATATTGTGACGGGGTTCAATGAGCGTTCCGGGAACACGTTATATAACTCAGCTGTGCTGATAGGGCCAGAGGGATACGTGGGACGTTATCGAAAAATGCATCTTTTTATGAACGAGAAGGACTATTTCTGTCCAGGAGATAAGGGTCTTCCTGTTTTTCAACGACAGGACGCGACCTTGGGGCTTCTTGTGTGTTACGACTGGTTCTTTGCAGAAGTGTGGAAAATTCTTGCGTTGAAGGGTGTTGATATCATTTGTCATCCATCAAACCTGATTCTTCCGGGGCTGGCTCAGCAAGGTATACCATTTCATTCGATTGCCAACCGTGTGTTTATCGTGACGGCAAATCGTATTGGTACTGAAGGTTCCTTAACGTTTACGGGGAGTTCGTTGATTGTTGATGTGAACGGAGAAATCCTTTCACGTGCACCTGCTACAAAAACCCATGTGGATGTAGTGTCCATAGATCTGGAACGAGCAAGAGATAAAACTGTAACTTCGCGAAACCACTTATTTGGAGATCGACAGCCGAAGAACTATAAAGAACTTCTGTCCATATCTTGATAGGACAGATGAAAAATATAGGCAGTGGATATGCTCTCGGTACGTTGCCATTTTCTCGTGATTTTGATGTGTTTTTTCTGAGCCTTTGGTTTTGTATGACGCGGATTGTACCCATTTTCATGATGGCTAGGTGTCTTTCTTGTGACGTGAAGGATTAGATATGATGCATAACATTCGCGTGTTTATATTTTCGGAAGACCGCCTGTTTTGTGATGGGCTAGTGAAGTTATTGTCTGAGCGTAAGAGAGATGAACTTCAGATAACACTTTCTGGGGTATCGGATTGTTGGGAGAAGATCATTTCATTGAAAGAAAAGGGATTGGTCGATGTAGCTCTTCTAGATTACAAACTGTTTAGCCGTGATGGTCTTCCTCCACTGTCAACTCTTTCTGCAGGCTCATGTCCCGTCAAAGTTGTCTGGTTTGGGGTGAGGGATCATGAAAATGACATTGTCCCATGCCTTGAATCTGGCGCTGCAGGCTACATCTCAACGGATGCCTCTGTCGATGACCTAGTGCATATAGTTACCGCAGTTGCAAATGGGAATTCATGGTGTTCGGATCGATTTGCGGCATTTTTGTTTTCTCGAATACGCGATTTTGCCAGGGAAAAATGTCTAGATGCAAGGGAAAACGCGCAATTAACAGCTAGAGAGTTCGAGGTGATTGAGCTACTTGCCGAAAATCTGAGCAATAAGGAAATAGCGGGACGCCTGAATATTGAAACTCAAACGGTGAAGAACCACGTCCACAATTTGTTGGAAAAACTCTCCGTCCATAAACGAATGGATGCCGTAGCCTATGCACGGCAGCGACATTGGTTGCGGAGATAGTTCAGAACTTTCTAGAGGGGGGTTCTATAGGTGTTAAGTAAGGTGCCATCTTAATTGATGTGCATCCTATAGAGATATTGAAAAACATTTGGAGTATAGAGAGACAGGAAATTGAATTTATCGTTAAGGTTATAGAGGAGAAGGGCGGAAAAGTACAAATATGGCATAGCAATGCATTAATCTAACAAAGGAGCACCTGAGAGGTTCTATGCATGAAGGAATTATTGAATTTTGATTTTGAAAATCAACAATTTTCATTTAACGAGGATCGATTAAATGGCATAGATTTTAGAAGGCTAGCTTCGCAGGAATTGTTTCATGCTAACAAGTCTTTTGTCATTATAAAAAATTTTTTAAGTAAAGAAACTGCCATTAAAATTCGAGACTTTTATACGGAATCTCAGAATAAAGACATTTTTATTAAAACTTCGAGAGAGGGAAACTCAAGAATATTTTATTATTTAAACTCGCCATATATATACCCGAAATTTGTAGTCAGTCTTCTTAGATCGTGTATGTTTATTAAGAACAAGATTTATCAATATCACGATTATTATCAATATTATTGCATGCTAAAGAATCTTGATCCTAAGGATTTTATGAAAGTAGTTGACCTGCAGGTTTTTCATTCATGGCAGGCGGTCTATTGGTATAGAAACAATGAATCTCACTTTAAACATATAGATTACTATGGCGAGTTGGCTTGTTTTTTAATATTGTCAGAGAAAAGTAAGGACTATGATGAAGGAGGCATTAAGGTTTACTATGAAGATGACAACAGGGATTGTTTTTTAGATGACTATTATGAATATGGAGATTTAGTTTTTTTAGACCAATCCCAGGTATATCACGAGGTGTTACCCGTTAGACATAGAGAAAACCAGGTAGGGAGATTGTCAATATACATACCTACTATCCCACCAAACTATATGAAGAAAACGTTATTTTTTGAAGGGTTTCCATTTTCTCCTAGGAGTACCGTTGGGGATATATCTTTTTTTGATAGAATGAAAGCTGTGTGCAGAGGACTTTCAACGAGGGAGCAAATACATTATTCGAGAGTTAGATTCTCCCATTTCAAGGAGATGCTTTAGGGCTGCTCTAAAGGACAATGCGTTATTTAAATGATCTGAAGCAAATCGGGAAAAATGAACATTTATACATATATGGCGCTGGTTCGTTTGGGCAGATTTTTTTTGATCAAACGAAAAGGCATCGAAGTGATGTAAAAGTTCTTAATTTTATTGACAAGCATAAAAAAGGGTTTTTCAACGGTCTCAAAATTATCCACCCAAGTGAGGTAAAATCTGAAACCAGGAAAATTGTAGTTTGTGTTGCTTCTAGGTTCTGGAACAGCATCTACTCTGATTTTAAAAATCAAAACTTGATGTTCAATAATTATCATGATTTCAATGTATACGACAGAGACTGTAAGCTGAACATAACAGGACAGCGGTTTGGCGATGAGTTTATTAGTCTTTTTCAAATAGCAAACGATGGAAAACTTAAAATTTACATTGACTGTATCGAAGAGAGAAATGTAAAGGCTATTGGAGAACAAAACATTATTGATGATTGGTGTAAATTTTACGATCGAATAATGATTGGTCCGGGGGATGTAGTTCTTAATGGAGGGGGAGCATTTGGGAATGAAAATGAGAAATACATTTCTTTGTCTGGTAATACGGGGAAAGTTTACTCATTTGATCCCAATCATCGAGGAAAGATATTTAGCAATCAGATAGAAATTCACCCATTTATCTTATCTGGAAAAACAGGGAAAATGAGCTTTCTTTATGATGGGCCTCGCAGTAGAATAGTTTCTCGTGGAGAAAATTTAGAAGACTCAATTGCAATTGATGACTTTGTTTCAAAATATAGAGTTGAACGAGTGGATCTCATAAAGCTAGACGTGGAAGGCGCTGAATTAGATGTTCTTTTAGGCGCTCAAAAAACAATACGTAAATTTCATCCAAAGCTTGCAATTTCTGTGTATCATTCTGTTGCAGATTTTCATGAAATCCCATTTTTTATCGCTGGCCTGGTGAGCAAATACAAATTTGATTTAGGTGTCTATAATGCGCAGGGAGTAGATACTTATTTGCATGCCCATGTATAAACTTTGGGCTCATTTGTGATGAATGTTTGCTGTAGCTGCCGGGTTGTTTCTTCTATCATGCAGATGAGTTTGCTGTGATGATTTGCCTGAATTTTGTTGGAATGAGATGAATAGTTTAATGAATTTGCGATGCTTGATTAGCTGTTGGTTCAATGAAGTTTTGTTTCACGTTGGCACAGAGGGGGCGCGTTGATGGTTTTCTGCTGGGATATTGAAAAACTCTTCGGTGCTTTTAACTTATATGTCATCTGACTTTTCCTCATCTCAAAAATTCCCCTTCCTCATCCCAGCTATAATTCCCCTCTTTCCATTGCCGAATGTTGTTTTGTTTCCATATACATATCTGCCACTGCATGTTTTTGAGTCTCGTTATTGTGAAATGGTGCACGATGTGTTATCGCGAGGGCAGTGTGTAGGGATGGCGTTGTTAAAAGAGGGTTGGGAAGATCATTATGATGAATCGCCTCAGATTTTTGATCGAGGTACTGTTGGCCGGATGGTCAGCGCGAAAAAACTATCTGATGGTCGATATAATATTATATTGCAAGGATTTAATCGTTGTCATTACGAGGAGCAGGAGGTTTCTACCAGCTATAGGCAGGCTAAAATATCTCTCCTTCCTGAAGACAACGCAAAAACCCTAGATCCCGTATTGCTTGGGCACTTAGCGCACGCAGCAAAAGAATATCTCATTTCGCAGAGAGCTGACGATCAATATCAGCTAATTGCAGCGGGTAAAATCAGTGATCTGGTATTGGTTAATAGCTTATCTGCAGGGCTAGATTTCAGCCACAATGAAAGGCAATTTCTCCTTGAATCCAAGACGTTGGCACAACAGGCTGGTCGCCTTGTTGATTTGATGCGATTGAAATTGCCAATGCCGTATTCCTCAACCTAAGGTTAAAACGAATTTATTTTTTCTGTTTTCTCTGGCGACGCGTTTCATAAAACAAAATTCCAGCTGATACAGCTGCGTTAAGTGATGAGATCGCACCATGTTGTGGGATATGAATCAGCTGATCGCTTCGATTGCGCAGGGAATCGCGCATTCCATGGCCTTCATTGCCGATAATCATTACCGTGGGTTTTTTAAGGTTACACTCAAATGCAGGGATCCCGGAGGTGTCATGTGTGCCAATTACTTGAATTCCGTGACTCTTTGCCACATCAATGATTTCTTCAAGGTTTTCAGTGCGTGAGATGGGGATGTGGTTTACAGCTCCGGCAGAACTTCGTGCGACAATACTGGTCACTCCAACCTGATGAGTTGTACCGATAAAGATGCCATCAACACCAAGTGCTTCAGCTGAACGTATTAAAGCCCCCAAATTGTAAGGATCCTGAATAGCATCACAAATTACAAGCAAAGGATATTTTATGGTCTTGATGAGTCGAGTTAAAAGAGATAAAGACTCTGCGTATGGGAAGGGAGGCATTTTCGCTAGGTGTCCTTGATGTTCTGCTGAATGACAGCGTTTGTGAAGTGATGTGTTTGTTTCAAAATGTACCTCAATATTATTCTGCTTCGCTAACAAATGAACCTCTTTCATTTCATCAAGCTCAAGTTGATCTGAACAATACAATTCTAGAATTGGCCAATGGCCAGCACGTAGAGTTTCTAAAACCACATTCCTTCCCCACACCCAACATCTTTGATGATTGCCAAGAAGTAATCCTTTTTTTTTTCCGCGACGATATTGTTCAACCATGATTTGTAAAATACACTTTCAATTGTGTAGGGCCATAATGTTTACTTGACAGTATTGTGATGGGGAAGGAGAGTTCTTAGGCGTTTTTCTTTCCTCTCCATTCTAACAAAGTCAAACAATAACATAGATTCTAGCAAGTGATGAGCGACATCAGTAAAATAGAGACGAATGAATGTGATCGCCAAGCGGTAAAGCTTATTTTCAACAGAATAGAAAGGTGACTCAAAGGTGTTTGATCAGAGCTTAGAATCAAGTTCGCTTCAACCTGTCCCTTCGATCGGCGTTCCAGCGCTCGTTGTCTCTGGATTTTTGGGAGCTGGAAAAACGACACTGATTCGCCATTTGCTACATGAGGCTCAAGCCTGTGGTTATCGTATGGCCGTGGTGTCTAATGAATTTGGTGAGCTGGGAATCGACAAAGCGATTTTTGGTCAAGAAAGCAATGCTCATTATGTTGAACTAGAAGGTGGGTGTGTTTGCTGCCAATTGTCCAATGAATTACTTACGACTCTTCATGATTTGTGGAAACTTCACAACCCAGATCGTATAATTGTCGAGACATCGGGTGTTGCTCTTCCTTTCGAAACGCTGGTTACCTTTTGGCGGGAACCCGTTGTTCACTGGGTTGGAGAAGCGCTAGCTGTTGTCGTTGTTAATGCCGAACAGTTTGTGGAAGGGCGAGATATTGAAGGCACTACGGAGCAACAGATTTCATCGGCCGATTTGTTGGTAGTGAACAAAATAGATTTAGTAACGGAAAAAGCTGTCCGCCGGGTCGAATCTATGCTCGCGGATATGGCACCGGGAACTCCAATTCTCCATAGTGTGAATGGGAAAGTTGACTCCGCAATCTTATTTCCCCCACATCCTGATGATGAAGGAAGATTAAACGTCAGAAAAAAACGAGATATCATTCCTCACACACATGAACAATTTGTAGCAGAGGAAATTATAATCAAAAGTGGAATTTCGAAAGATTCACTTATACTACAGTTACAAAAGCTTATCGCTCTTCGCGTCAAGGGAGTTGTTCGCACATCTGAAGGGATTTGGTTAGTTCAAGGCGTTGGTTCACGTATCCAATTAGTTTCTCCTCCAAGGGATCTGCCCAAGAACTTGATTGGACGAATCGTTGCCATTCGACGTATCTAGTGCCAGGCTCTAGCTTTTCAACTACATGGGTGGCTTATTATGCAATGTCGTGCAAGGCTTTGGTATGCCAACAGCAGCGCAGATGACTTGGAGGTTTGTTGTTTTTATTTCCACTGTAATTCTGGGAAAAGGTGATTTGTTTAAGCATATGGATCCGTCGTGAAATCGTCACCTCCAGACATTCTGACTCAAGGTATAAGATGTCGAGAGGTGATAATTTTTAAAACTAGGATAAAGACAGCTTGTCTCTAAGTGTTCGAGTAGTATATTGTTTATGTAGTGTGCATCTAAAGTATGGGTACTTGCTAGGAACTTGGCAGCAAATATATGTCCAAGAATCTTTGATAAGGGAGCCTGACATTACATAGGCAGAGTTTTTCACGCCACTCTATTTTCAAGTAATGTGTAATTGTACGGAAAAGTCATGAAGATATTTTTTTTCCTCCTGTTCTCTCTGATGTTTGCAGTGTCAGTTGAAGCTGGAACAAATCTTGCTTTGTTTCCTCGGGCGGCAGAGCTTGATCCGGCGGTGAAATTTTGGACTCGAGTGTATACAGAGATTGATACTGGTCATGGATTTATCCATGATTCCAAACATCTTGATGTTGTATATGAAGTTATCAGTCTCCCTGCCAATCAAAACCATCGTGCTCGTGATAAAGCAATCAAATCAGCCAAAGATCGACACGCTCAAATACTTCGCTTATTGGCTCGAGGAAAACGTTCTAACCTGAGTACAGAAGAGGAGCGTCTTCTGTCGCTTTGGCCAGCTGATGTGAGCAATACGACCTTACGCAGTGCTGCGCAGCAACTACGGTTTCAACAAGGTCAGGCCGATAAGTTTCGAGAAGGATTGATTCGTTCTGGAGCATGGGTTCCACATATTCTTCAGACTCTTTCAGAGCAAAACTTGCCAGCAGAGCTTGCCGTGCTTCCTCATGTGGAATCGTCTTTTAATCCGAATGCATCTTCGCATGCTGGGGCTGTTGGGCTGTGGCAGTTCACTCGTTCAACTGGACAGAGGTTTATGCGCATTGATAATGTTGTCGACGAGCGTCAAGATCCATATATGGCGACAGTTGCGGCGGTGCAGTTGCTTGAACGAAACTATGCCACGTTGGGGCACTGGCCATTGGCGCTGACCGCCTATAACCATGGAGTAGCAGGTATGCGGCGAGCTATTCGCAGCCTGAAAACACACAATATCGAAACCATCATTGAACGTTATAGGGGGCGCACTTTTGGCTTTGCTTCTCGAAACTTCTATCCTGCCTTTCTTGCCGCCCTAGACGTGGACAGGAATGCGGTTACTTATTTTGGACATCTTGAGAGGGATTTGCCTGCAAGTATGATGATTGTGACGGTTCCCGAGTATCTCGACGTGAAAACATTAGAAGTAGCGCTTAACATAGGTCGTGCCACACTACAAAAATATAATCCTGCACTTAGAGAGGCAGTCTGGACAGGAAGAAAGTATGTTCCTCGAAACTTTCAGCTACGCTTGCCTAGTGCTCATGTGAATTCTGATATATCTGTCATGCTCACCAATATTCCTTCTAGTGAGCGTTTTGTCAGGCAAAAACGTGATCGGTCTCATCGCGTTCGCCAAGGAGATACGCTGTCTGGGATTGCTGCACAATATGGTGTTCGTGTTGAAGCCTTGGTGAGCCTAAATAGGATCAATGGTAAGCATCTCATCTATGTAGGGCAAAACATTGTTCTGCCTACAGAGAAAAGGGGTAATACGCGTACTAAGTCTGTGACACAAGAACATATTCCTGAAAGTGGGGAGTATGTGGTTAGGCGTGGTGATTCAATCTATCGAATTACACAACGTTTTGGTATTGGTGAACCAACATTACTCAGGTTGAACCCACTACAAAATCGGCATAAGCTTGAGATAGGACAAGTGCTGCGTTTGAGGGAAAAAAATCTAGCCTCGCCTGGCATTTTAGTTGTTGCTGAGGCTAAAACTGTACAGATTCAGGCTGATGCAGGGGCACTTAATAGAACGACGAATGCACTGAACGAGATGAAACATCAGCAACAAAAAACTAGAGGTGAACTTGATGAAAATGTTCTGGCCTCGGTTCAGGTTATGCTTTCTGCTGATCCTAGCGATTATACAGTCGCTTCAGATCAGACCATTGAAGTACATGCACTAGAAACCCTTGGGCATTATGCCGAGTGGCTTAGAATTCGAACCCAAAATCTTCGCACTATCAATGCCATGGATTTTGGGGAACACGTTGTTAGTGGTACGCGATTGAAGTTAGTTTTTTCTCGCGTAACTGAAGAAGTTTTTGAATCAAGGCGTCTTTCCTATCATCAAGGGTTGCAGGAAAAATTTTTCAATCAGTTTCGTATTCGTGATACGCACCCTCACACAGTGCAGCGAGGAGAATCAGTTTGGGGTCTTGCTCTGAAAAAATATCAAGTTCCCGTCTGGCTCCTTCGTCAATATAATCCTGATCTTGACCTTAACCGGGTAAGTTTAGGGGAGCATGTTAATATTCCAGTACTGGAGAGGGTTGCTGAGACGACGGGATAATGGATCAGAATGGGATTCGTGCACAGCACAAAAGGGACTTCTAAATTTTGTTATTTTTCTCTCCGGCGGCTACTTCAATAGCACTAGACGATTTTTATGCGCTAATACCATAAACAGTACTCCAAGTACGATCATGGGTGATGAGAGCAGATGGCCCATGGTAACCCACCCGAAGGCAACAAAGCCAATGTGGGCATCAGGTTGGCGAACAAATTCGACTCCAAATCGAAATATTCCGTAACATGAGAGAAATAGGCCTGAGACTGCCATCCTTGGGCGAGGTCGAGCGGAGTAGGTCCACACAATGACAAACAGGATGACTCCCTCTAGCATCGCTTGGTATAACATGGATGGGTGACGCAGCGCGCTGTCGACATGTGGGAAAATCATTCCCCAATCTGCATTTGTTGGGCGTCCCCATAATTCCCCATTGATGAAATTGCCGATACGTCCAGCGCCCAATCCAATTGGAACGAGTGGAATCATAAAGTCTGTGACTTCAAAAAACGCTCGACGGTTTCTCCGGGCGTACAACCACATAGAAAAAGCCACTCCTAGTATTCCACCATGAAACGACATTCCACCCTGCCACACGCGGAACAGCATAAGTGGATCATGAAGAAGCTCACTGAAGTTGTAGAAAAGAACGTAACCAACGCGGCCACCGAGCATGACTCCAAGAGCTCCATAAAAAAACA
>CEQE01069783.1_pt1 | contig 18220 bp, 16 predicted proteins | sample 356201 | NCBI WGS metagenome assembly CEQE01 (sample SAMEA2619970, study PRJEB7988) | marine metagenome | biome: marine biome (ENVO:00000447); feature: mesopelagic zone (ENVO:00000213) & marine oxygen minimum zone (ENVO:01000065); material: "saline water (ENVO:00002010), including plankton...
AGATGATCTTGAATTATCAGATAGTGAGTTGGAAGGCATAGCTGGAGGAGGTAATAAGTTATCTACCACAGTGACCATGTGCATGGGGAATACTGATGCCAATGTCTGTAGTATGGAAACGACTTGTCCTTCAGCGCTGAGTACTTGGGAGCCTAGAATTCCGAATAGATATGGAAGCGGTTGATTAGAAATCAAAGCTAAATAAAAAACCCCTCAATAATGAGGGGTTTTTTATTATTATTAAATATTTATTTATTTTCCTTTGAATCCTAATTCTGAACTTGCAATTTTTTTATTGTCCAAATATATTGTTGATTTTGTAATGCCCATATTCTTAATGATTTTTATTTTTTTTGTAACAACAGTAAGTATATTTTGAGGAACTGCAGTATTAAAAAATTGTGATTTTGATTTAACAAGAAATAATAAGGGGATAACCTTAAAATTAAAGCTGTAGAGTATTAAACTATTTTGGGCCATAGCTTCGATCAAAATTACCCCAGGTACAATTGGATTATTTGGGAAATGCCCCTGCAAATAAAAAGCTTCTTCTTTAATCGTCATGCTTGATTTTACTTTGTCAATATTTCCTTCTATTACGCCATCAAGAAGAAGGAATGGTGGACGATGGGGAAGAATGTTGTAAAGATCTTTCTTCGTAATGTGAAATGACATTAAAAAATAATACTAATCAGTGTGAAAAGGATGAAAAAATGGTAGAGGCATTGTTACCTCCAAAAGCGAATGAATTATTTAAAGCAATATCCACCTTTTTCTCGATCATTTTATTTGGTACGCAATTAATTGGACATTCTTCATCTGGCGTCTCATAATTTATGGTAGGTGCAATTTTATTGGAATAAATTGAGAGAATACATGAAATTGCTTCTAATGCGCTCGCAGCGCCCATTGTATGCCCGAGCATAGATTTTATTGAGTTTACAGGAATAGTTTTGCCTTTTTTGCCGAAAATATCAATAATTACGCTACTTTCAGTTTTATCGTTCATTTGTGTACCGGTACCATGAGCACAAATTAAATCAATATCGTTAGTAGAAATGTTTGAATTATTTAATGCACGTTTCATAACTGATTTAATGCCATCTTTGTGAGGGATTGTCATATGATTTGCATCGCAGCTCAAACCATATCCGATCATCTCGGAATATATTGTTGCTTTCCGTTTTTCTGCATGTGCTAATGATTCTAAGATAATGACACCACTACCTTCACCGATTGCAATTCCACTTCTGTTTTTATCAAAAGGTTGGCACTTTTCTTTTGCAAGGGCAAGCATTCTACCGAATCCCATAAAGGCAATATTTGAAAAAGCGTCACATCCACCTGCTATTACAAGGTCTACTTCACCGGTACGTATTAAATCGAACCCGTGACTTATTGCATAATTACCAGCTGCGCAGGCTGTAGGAATAACAAGACAATCCACATTCAGGCCTAAGGCGTAAGCGATATTGATAGCAAGCATATTATCCGGTACTCTGTAAATATCTTGTAGATCAAAGTCCATCGAATCACAATTGTTCCAAGATGTGACCATTGATTCCTGGACATTGCATTCTCCCATAGTCGTTCCGATAAGGATAGCTGAATTTAAATCGGTAATATCATTTGGTTGTAATTCCGAATCTTTCAAAGCAAGTTTTGATGCAGCTATTCCTAATTGAGAAGTTCTCCCAAAAGAATCGATTAATTCTGAATCAATATATACAGCGGGATTGAAATCATTTACTTTCCCACCTATAGTGATATCCATATTATACTTTTCTAAGTCTTGCATATGCTTAATACCACAATCTCCTGCCAATAATCCATTCCAAAAAGAATTTTTACCAATTCCTATTGATGAAATAACTCCAATTCCCGTAACGACAACACGCTCAGACTGCGATAAATTTTCAATAAAAGTTGACACTATTTTTCTGCCAATAATTCTTGGATTAATTTCGTCGTATTTTCTAACGTATTTAATTCTGGAAGAAATTCAGGCTTAATTACAAGATCATATTTATTTTCTAAGGAAGCCATTAATTCCAGAGCGGACATTGAATCTGCACCCAAGTCTTGGACTAGGTTGCTGTCTGGTTGAATTTCTTCAGAATCCAGTTCCACAATTTCTGCAATTATGTCCCGAATTTCAGTTTCTAAGTTATGATTCACCTTTTTTCCTTTCGTAATTTAATTTTTTAATTTTTGAATAAAACATACTGATTGTTGACAGATTGGGCTGAATGAGGTTATTAATGCTAATGATATTTGTTTATTTTTTAGACAGGAAATTGGGAAATTATTGATACAATTTGGATCTGGATCAATACTGTTAATTATAGGTGGTACTAATCCAGATTCCATACTGAGGAGTGCTGTTGCAATTTGAAAACCACCTCCAGCACTAAACGATTCACCTAACATAGATTTAGGTGCAGTTATTATTGGCGCATTATTGTTTTTAGTTAGAAATTTAATAGCCTTTGATTCTGCTAAATCTCCAATAAAGGATGAATTTGCTCCACTCACAATTAAATTAATTTCACCAGGTTGGGTATCATAAATCTTCATTATGCTTTTCACAGCTTTCTTCGCTCCGGTTCCTTTGGGATTGTATTTGCGAAATGCAACCGGATCAAAAGTAGTAATGCCACCAATATATTCACCATAAACATGTGTTTTTCTCTTTTTTGCATGTTCTAAAGATTCTAAAATAAAAATAGTACTTCCTTCTCCTAAAACTGCTCCATTTCTATTTTTATCAAAAGGAGAGGATATTTCGCAATTATCGTTGTTTGATTGCGATAAAAATCCAGTTTGAGAAAAGCATGAAAATAACATCTCACACATTTCTTCCGTTCCACCAACCATTACCATTTCTACCTTATTTGATCGTATTAATTGGACTGCATATTTGATTGCTTGCAATGTTCCATTAAATCCAGTAGAAATTGTACTGTTTAGTCCGTTGATTCCAAAACGAATTGAAACTTGACTGGCAGGTGAATTAACGACAGTATTAGGAAATAATGCTGGATTAATGCTTGTAAATCCTTTGCTTATTGCAGTATAGTAGAAGTCACTTCTACTTTTTGGGCTTCCACAGGTACTTGATAATACGAAACCCATTCTTTTTTGTTCGCTATTTTTGGTTTGGTTAATATTCGCATCCTCTAAAGCAAGTTTTGCTGCACATAATGTTAAAGTAGTCGTTCTATCAAGCAACCTGAGGCCTTTTTTGTCCAATAATTCTCGAGGATCGAAGGTGCTGTAAACACCTCCTAGATAACTGTCATATTTGGTTGTACTAAATAATTCAATGGTACTGATTCCCGATCTGCCTTCTGTAAGATTATCCCAAAAGACTTTTTTCCCAAACCCGTAAGGAGATACAATCCCCATTCCTGTAAAAACAATTCTCTTGTGATCCATTTGAAAAGACTTATTATAAATGAAATTTAGGCACCAAAACCGCCATCTATTGAGATAGTGCTCCCAGTTATATAGGAAGAGTAATCAGAAAGGAGAAATGCAACCAAATTTCCAACTTCCTCGGGAGCTCCGAAACGATTCATGGGAATCCTTTGCAAATAGGAATTTAGATTTTTTTCAGGAATATTTTTAATCATATCCGTGTCGATTAAACCTGGAATAATTGTATTAATTCGGATCCCATGTTGTGCAATTTCTCTTGCTAGGGATCTTGTAAAGGCAATAATACCGCCCTTACTGGCAGCATAATTTGATTGCCCTTCAGTTCCCAATATACCTGTTAGGGAAGAGATATTGACAATAGAAGCTTGTTTTCTGTATTTAAGGAAGTATTGTATTGAAATTTGAGTTAAGTAAAAAACTCCTTTGAGATTGGTGTTGATAACATCATCCCAGGATTTTTCAGACATAAATGCCAACGAAGAAGGCTGAACTATTCCTGCATTATTAACAATAAAGTCGACATTCCCAAATTTTTCTATAGCTAGATTAAATAAATCTTTTGTTTCAGATTTATCTCGAATATTTGACCTTATTCCTACAGTAGAAACAGAATAGTTTTTCAAGTCTTGTTGAAGAAGTTTTGCTTTTTGATCCTCTTTATAAAAACTGAAAACGATATTGACACCTTTTTTTGCAAGTGCCTGGCATATTCCTTTTCCGATTCCCCGACTTCCTCCGGTCACAACAGCTGTTTTTCCTTTCAAATCTTCCATTATTGTCCTTTATAAAATTACTTCACGCTCAATTGATTGATTAATTTGATCTATAAATGGTTTCATATGGTTGTTCACAAACTCTGTCATAGGATTTAACACTTCTGGAATAAAAAATGTAGCCTTATTTAAATTGAAATTTCCACAATAAATATGTTTCCTAATAGATTCAATCATGAGCGGAATTGCTAACCCAAATTTTTGCAAATCTTCCCGTACATACATTGCGGTATATCGAATAGTATCTTCAGCAATTCTATGGTTTATTTGCCAGCCGACAACTTCATTATCATAAAGTAATCCTAAACTATTTAAATACTCAATAATTTGTTTATCATGGAAAGGATTTAACATTTCTGGAAATGATTCTAAATGTAGATATTGATCTTTTATAAATATTTTTTGTGAAGAAGTTATTTCTTTCCATGGAAACAATTGAAACGATGAAGGGAGTAGTTGTTTTTGTAACCAAGGAGCTTTTCTTAGTTTTGAACCTAAGCACCTGCACATAATCCCCCTTACTTTTTCAGGAGAAAATGATGCGCCTTTTGCTAATTTATTTATTATTTGAGAATATTTTCGACCTTGTTCATACACGATTTTTATTTTCTGACATCCCAGGGTTTTTATATAATTTATAAAGTGCCTAATTAATTCTTTTCCAACGCCTTTGTCTCTATATTTTTTTTCTAAAAAAATAGATAATATTTTCACCTCTTTTATAGATCTTTTAGGCTCTGCAAGAATTAGACCTATTGGAAAGTCGGATTCCTCAACGGTCATACCGAAAATTTCTTTTCCTATTTTCATTTTTATTATTGAATTAACATAGATTGGGAAAGTCATTTTCTTAAATTTTGCTTTGTTTTTATTGGACAATGGTTGAAATTGAATAGGCATCAGGTTAGTTTACCTGTTATCTTTTTTTGTTACCAACATCCGTTCTACAATTTGAATTAAACATAGTTTACCCTGAATTGTATTTAATTCTTTCTCTGTTAAAAGTGGAGGGTCCATATCTTTAACGACATCGGAAGCAGTTTCATAAGCTTCAGTTATATCCTGAGAAGAGATTTTATATCCATGATTATTTGCAATGGTTATAATCTCTGATTCTTTTGAAGCAGCTAAAACTTCTTTTTCCATATTATCATTTTTCGGAATATCAATTAAAAATCTTATTATGTCATCCATAAATTATCCATTGTTAAACTTGTAATTAAGATAGCTTCTTTTACAATTTAAGGCTATGTTATCTTACATTGTAATTATTAATATCTAAAGTTAATGAGATAGCCCAAATAATATTTTAACCAGGGGAATTGCTATGAAAAATGTACTCTATATACTTGGTAAATTATCAGATGATGATATTGAATGGTTAATTAACAATGGTTCAGGTGAACGATATCATCCAGGTGATGTTTTAATTGAAGAAGGTGTTATCCCGGAAAATATTTATTTAATATTAGAAGGAATTTTTGATGTTATTAGTAAGGCTATTAATAATGAATCCATAGCAAAAATCGGGCAAGGCGAAATTGTTGGTGAAATGTCCTTTGTGGAACCTTACCCCCCATATGCATCTGTTGTTACAGATGAAGAGAGTTTTATCTTGGTAATTAATCGAGAAAAATTGAAAGAAAAAATTGAGCATGATAGTGGATTTGCATCCCGATTTTATTTTGCTATTGCAGTTATGTTAGCAGATCGTTTAAGAACAAGTGTGCAGACCATTAAGATTGCCCATAAAAAGCATGCTGAAGGTAATGACAAAATTTTGGCTCCAGATGAATTAGATCTAGATTCATTGCATGATTTTTCTCAGGCTGGGACTCGTTTTGATCGCATAGTTAAACGTGTCAAAGGAGTATAAAAATGTTAATTTTATTAAAGGAGGAGAAAAGTGGCTAGACAAATTTATAGACAATCCGCCTTATCCCGTTTATCAAGTCCTGAAGAAATAGATCAGCTGATTTCTATTTTTAAGCCTAAAGCCTGGCTTTCATTGGCAACGTTATCTGGAATTGTTTTATGTGCAGTATTGTGGTCCATTTTTGGGAGCATTTCTACTACTGTTTCTGGGTCAGGGATTCTATTAAAGGCAGGTGGTATTTACGATGTAGCATCATTAGGGTCAGGAGTTTTGACAGAAATTCGGGTTTCAGTAGGTGATAATATCAAAACTGATCAAATTATTGCAGTAATTAGTCAGCCAGCATTATTGCAAGAGATAGAACAAACTGAAGATCAAGTTGAATTATTGCAAGATAAGATGGAAGAGTTAACATCATATTATAATTCATCCGGAGAATTGGAAGAAAAAAATATACTGCAGGAAGAAGTGCAGTTATCAAAAAATGTTGAATCAACAGGAGAAAAATTACTTTGGTTAAAAGAAAAAGTTAATTCTCAGAAAGAAGCATTTGAATTGGGAATCATAACAAAAGATCAACTTCAAAATTCAATTCAAATGTTACGATCAAGCGAGGCAGAGTTATCAAACCTTGAAATTCGGTTTGAAGCACTTAATTTGAAAAAATTATCCTTAAAAATGAGAGAGGATAGGGATATCACTGATTTAGATCAACAGATTATTGCTACCGAAAGACAAATTGCAGCCTTAAGATTAAATTTAACCCAGAGTTCACAAATAGCAAGCCCATATTCGGGCGTGGTGCAGGAAATAAAAGTAAATGAGGGGGAATTAATTAATAGAGGTCTTCCCATCATAAGTTTGGAAAAGTCAGAGTCATCGCTTATGGTTTTAGGATATATTCCGGTTGTAGGTCAAAAAGTGAAACCTGGAATGGAAGCACAAATATCTCCAGCAACTGTGAAGAAAGAAGAATTTGGATTTATGTATGGAAATGTTCTTTCTGTATCTGGACTTCCCACGACCCGGCAGGGAATGATGAAAACATTAAAAAATGATTTACTCGTGGAACAACTTGCTGGGAAAGGTCCTCCCTTTACAATTGAAATTGAATTAAGTACTAATTCTTCAACTTTTAGTGGTTATAAATGGTCTTCCAAAAAGGGGCCACCAGTAGAAATAAAGAGTGGCAATATTTGTGAATTGCGGGTGGTTGTTCGAGAACAAAGGCCAATTACTTTAGCTCTTCCAATATTGAAGAAAACATTTGGATTAATGTAAGAAAATAATTACAAAATGAATTTGTTTAATCTTTCATGGTTTTTTGGCAAGATACCTTTAAAAATGGGTAGACGTGCGAAAACACCCACTGTATTGCAAATGGAGGCAGTGGAGTGTGGAGCGGCATCACTCGGCAGTGTTCTAGGTTATTTTAAAAGATTTGTTCCTCTGGAGGAATTGAGAGCTGCTTGCGGTGTTTCAAGAGATGGAAGCACGGCGAAGAATGTATTAAAAGCCGCGAAAGATTATGGATTAATTGCTAAGGGATTTAAAAAGGATATTGAGCAGTTAAGAGAAATTCCCACACCTGCCATTTTATTTTGGAATTTTAACCATTTTATTGTTTTAGAGGGATTTGGAAAAAATAAAATATATGTGAATGATCCTGCAATGGGGCCCAGAATCATAAGTGAGGAGGAACTTGATGATTGCTATACGGGTGTTGTTATGGTATTTGAACCAGAGGAAGATTTTAAGAAAGGTGGAAAAAAGCCCGATTTAATTACCCCATTACTGCGCCACATTAAAGGAAATGAGTCCGGATTAATTTATGCGGTAATTGCAGGTATTTCACTTGTTCCATTAGGTCTTGCCGTCCCCATTTTTTCGCAGTTATTTGTTGATAAATACTTGGTTTCGGGATTAACTGATTGGCTTAAGCCTTTATTAATTGGGATGGGGATTACTGCTCTTCTCAGAGCGGGATTATCTTATCTGCAGGAATATTATCTCCTAAGATTGACAACAAAATTATCTATTGCAATGTCTAGTAATTTCTTTTGGCATGTATTACGATTACCATATCAATTTTTTACTCAGAGATACGCAGGAGAAATTGGATCACGTGTTGCATTAAATAATCAGGTAGCTTCGTTATTATCCGGTCAACTAGCATCCACAGTAATTGATGTATTCCTTGCTATTTTTTATGGTGCACTAATGATTGTGTATGATTTTGGGATGACCCTTCTCGGGTTAGCATCAATTATAGGTAATATTTTTGTTCTTAAAGCAGTTGGACGAAAAAGAGTAGATGGTAATCGTCGATTATTGCAGGATCAAGGGAAGTTAATGGGTTCTTTTATGGGTGGATTACAACAAATTTTTACTTTAAAAGCTACCGGTGGAGAAATGGATATGTTCCAAAGAATTTCTGGGTATCAGGCAAAGGTTATAAATGGGAGTCAGGACTTAGCTGAAAAAACGTTTGTTCTGAATCTAGCTCCAATGATTTTGACGGCTTTGATAACCAACTTGGTACTAGTTTTAGGAGCGTATCGTGTGATGCAGGGTGATATGACTATGGGAATGTTAGTTGCATTTCAATCACTCATGTCAAGTTTCACAGGACCTGTGACAAATCTTGTAGGCATGGGAAGCCAATTACAAACTATGCAGGGTAATCTTAATCGATTAGATGATGTCTTGGGAAATGAAGTTGATCCCCAAGTATCACTTACAAGTGATAAAGACAATGACGAAGAAAATACTAAGCTAAGATTATCTGGGAAAATTGATATTGAGGACATCTCATTTGGCTATTCTCCTTTGGAACTACCTTTCATCGATTCATTTTCGTGCTCTCTTCCTCCGAGTGGGAAATTAGCGTTAGTAGGTGGATCTGGCTCAGGAAAATCTACCCTAGCCAGGATGATATGTGGACTATTTCCAATTTGGGATGGAAAGATACTGTTTGATGGAACTGAAAGAAATGCTTGGGATAGAAAAGTATTAACAAATTCTATTGCCCTCGTAGATCAGGATATTGTTTTATTTGAAGGAACGATTAAAGATAATCTAACTATGTGGGATGCAACGGTTCCTGATCAACAAATTATAAATGCTGCTAAAGATGCATTGATACACGAAGATATTGTATCACGTCCCGGAGGCTATGATGGAGCAGTTGATGAAAATGGCAGAAATTTTAGCGGTGGTCAACGCCAGAGACTTGAAATTGCACGAGCCCTAGTTAACAATCCTAAAATAATTATTTTGGATGAAGCTACAAGTGCTCTAGATCCGGTTACTGAAGAAATCGTTGCTTATAATATCCATCGTAGAGGTTGTACATGTATTATTGTAGCACATCGATTAAGCACAATTCGCGATTGCGATGAAATTGTTTTCTTAAAAGATGGAAAGGTTTCGGAAAGAGGAACTCATGATAGCCTGATGGAAAATGAAGAAGGATTATATCATCAAATTGTAAGTGTAGGTCATTGACCTCTTTTGATCATATGGATTTGAAGAAAAATCAAAAAAAATTACTTTCTTATTTTAAGAAAAATTGTATTACTGATGACATAAGTCCCCTAATACCAATTCAGTTATCACTTGAAGATTGTGTTTGGTATGTTGAGACTGGAAAAGTAGATATTTTTTCTGTTAATAAAGACTCGTTAGAAAGAGACTATGTTTGTTCCATAAATGAAGGGGAAATTTGTGTGAGTTTTAATGATAATTATAACTTGCCATATAACTTTATAGGGGTGCCACAACTCAATACACACTTATTAAAAATAAAAAAACAACAGTATATAAAAGCAGTTAAAATTCAAGAGGGTCAAGAGTTTTATGACTATTTAGTATATTATATTAATTCTTTATCTTCATCCAATAAAGATTCCAAACGTCCCCAATTCACGACAATAATAGATTCAGGAACTGACATACATACCAGTGGTTCAGGAGTGCTTGGCTCTCATGAAGATATAGTATGGTTAAAAATGAAGACGGGGATAGTTTATTTTAATGGAATTGAACAAGCCTCATTGAATAATGATAGTGGTATTTTTCCCTTGCCTAAAGGGTTTTGGATAGAGTCTAAAGAAGACTTTAGTTATGATATTATAGATATTGGCAAGGAAGCAAAAAATAGTAAGAATAAAGAAAAATTAATTTTCTCAATAGATAATTTGATAAATAATTCATTTCTCTGGATTAGTAATGAAATAAAAAATAAATCATCAATGAATATTTATCGGATTCAGGATAGGTTACGATTTGAGGAAAATTTTAGGACAAAGGCAATAGAAGATTTAGCATCAACAATGGATGAATCTAGTGAGGATGAAAGACGCCAATATACAGATGATTTTATTTTCAAAGCATTTCAAGAAATTGGGATTGCTTCTGAGATTGAATTTCAGGCCCCTCCTAGGTGGCAAGCCCCTTGGTTATGGAAAAGAGATACAAGAGGTTCTGAAACAATACAGGTAAAAAATTATGATGATCCAATAGATATAATTTGTCAGGCGTCAAAAATTAAATATAGAAAAGTGATCTTAAAAAATGAGTGGTGGAAAAGAGAAAGTGGTGCAATTTTAGCATTTTTAAAGAATGAAGAGAGTTCTTTGCTTCGGAAGATGGACTATGTTATTGCACTAATTCCTACTGGTCCAGGACATTATCAGATTTATAACCCAAAAGATGATTCAAAAGTAGACTTAACAGGGGATATGATATCGGACTTAGATCCCGTTGCATTTGTGTTTTATCGTCCGTTTAGAGCAACTGTGTTAAAATTTAAACCATTTTTTGATTTTATTCTTCCTGATATAAGAACGGATATAAAACTAATACTATTAACAGGACTTGCCGGCTTTATATTAGGTTTGGTCAATCCTTGGGTAACTGCTCATTTGTTTAACACGGTAATCCCTAATTCTGATAAGGGACAACTGATCCAGGTATTTTTTCTTTTATTGGTTGCGGCATTTTCTGGACTATTCTTTAATGTTACCCAGGGTTGGTCTCAATTACGTATGGAATCAAAAATTAATGCGTCTATGCAGACTGCTGTGTTTGATAGAATTCTCTCTCTGCCTTTGCCATTTTTTAGAAAATATACTGCTGGTGATATGGCGATTCGTGCAACTGGAATTAATCGTGTTCGTCAAGCATTGGGTGGTGCCACCCTTACAGCTATTATGACTTCGATGGAAGGACTAGGTAGCCTTGCAATGGTTTTTTATTACAGTACAAAATTAGCATCCACTCCGGAAGGAGCCGGTGGGGGTATGGGTGGCGCAATGATGTTAGTCCTCGCAGGAATTGCTATATTAATTCTGAATATTTCTCTTACGGTGGCAGTATCATATCGTATTCTGAAGTATCAAAGAGCTATTCAAGAGTTAGCTGGTAAAATATCGGGTCTGGTCTTGCAATTTATGTCATCAATTTCGAAATTACGTGTATCTGGTATGGAATCCCGTGCATTTTCTGTATGGGCACAGAAATTTAAGAAGCAGAATAAATTATCATTTAAAGCAGCACACTTAGGAAATTATATTAGTATTTACAATTTAATTATTCCCACTGCTTCATCTATGTTGTTTTATTTTTTAATTGGATATTCATTTGGTTCAAAACCTGGGGTTGTTATTTCGGCAGGTTACTTCATGGCGTTTTTTACGTCTTTTACAGGATTCATGGCATCAATCACTGGTTTAGCTTCGACTTTGGTGGGATTAATTAATATTATTCCCGCTATTGAACGTTCTAGGCCAATAATTGAATGTCCGCCTGAAGTATCAGCGGATGCATCAAGTCCGGGGCAATTAATGGGAGAAATTGAAGTCCGAAATTTGTATTTCAGCTATGAAAAAAATGGTCCAATGATCCTAGAGGATGTTAGTATTAATTCAGCTCCTGGAGAATTTATTGCCTTAGTTGGTCCATCGGGATCAGGAAAATCAACATTACTAAAAATATTGTTAGGTTTTGATCCGCCCCATTCAGGATCTGCATATTTTGATCAGAAGGAACTAAAGGATCTGGATATTAATGCAGTCCGAAAACAAATTGGAGTTGTTACCCAGGAAAGTGGAGTTCTTGCAGGCAGCGTTTTTCAGAACATTGTGGGCGCATCCAATCGGAGTTTGGATGATGCTTGGGAAGCTGCAAAAATGGCTGGGCTTGACCAAGATATAGATAAAATGCCAATGGGGATGCATACCGTCATAAGTGAAGGAGGGAGCACTATTTCTGGTGGACAGAGGCAAAGGCTGCTTATTGCAAGAGCGCTGATAAATAAACCTAGAATCATTTTTTTTGACGAAGCAACTAGCGCTCTAGATAATAAAACACAAAAAACAGTTAGTGATAGTCTGGAACAGATGAATGCAACTAGAATAGTAGTAGCTCATCGACTAAGTACTATTCAAAATGCAGATAGAATTTATGTTTTGGAGAAGGGAAGAATTGTCGAGACAGGTAATTTTGAATCATTGATTGAAGCTCAAGGATTATTCAGCCGTTTGGCGTCGAGGCAGATGACATGATAAATACGAAAAATATAACAATGGTGACTACCTCTATATTCCTTTTTCTATTTTTTTGTACTGTTGTACAAAGTCAAGGAGAAAAGAAATCTTTTTATGCACCATATTCTTTAGAGATTGATACAGTTATTGATACTCTTGAAGGATATGAATTTTCACTTCCTGATTTAATTACAATTGCATTACAAAATAATATTTCTATTAAAAGTTCGAAGCTTACAGCCGATCAGTATAAGGGAGGAGTAATATCCTCAAAAGGTGTTTTTTTTCCATCACTTACTGTTAGTGAGCAATATCAAGTTGACAATTTACCGACTCAATATGATTTTTCTGCTTATGGATATGGTAATCCAGTTGATTATTCTCTTGAAAAAGTGACATCACTTAATATAAATCAACTTCTGGGGGGAATTGGAACCTCATTTTCATTTAATTTACAGACGACAAAGTTTGATAATATATTCCAATCTGAAGCCTCTGATAGCTTAGTAACAGCATTAACTGATGCTGCTCTCTTACCGGAGCGTCCTCAATATACTTCCGTAGTTACAATGGGCTTAGCACAACCGTTGTTGGATGGTTTTAATATGGGGAAAATTAGTTTAAAACAAGCAATTAATAATTCTGATGCGTGGGATTCTCGGTATAAACGTGAAATTGAAAATACAATCTCCAGGATTGAAATAGCATATTGGTCCTTAGGTGAAGTTGAGGCACGAGAGGTTGTTTACAGAAAATCCTTAAAAGTGGCGCAAGAATTGCTTGATCGAAACAAAAATTTAAATCGATTAAATCTTCTAACAGATTTAGATGTAATTACTGCTGAGAGTGGATATCAAATGCGTCTTTCAAACTTGCTTCAGTCACAGTTATCCAGAGAAAACGCTTCCGAACAATTCATGTACTTAGTCTATGGTAAAAAGGCGCCTGAAATAATAAAAGAAAATAGCCATCTAATTAAAACCAATCCTGTGTTACTCACTATCCCAACTCGACTCAATTTAGATGATTTAGTTCTTCATGCATTTAAAAATAGGAAAGACTTAGAGGCTGTTAAATTGGATTTAACGAACTACTCCTTATCTTTAAAGAAAACCAAAAATGCCTTACTACCGAATCTTGATCTTACAATTCAAGGATACACTAACAATACTACAATAGATGTGGATGAAAAATTTACCAATTTAGATCAAAATTATGATTGGTTCTTTCAACTACAGTTTACACATTATCTATTTAACAAAGTTGATAAAGGAGCATATTATTCAGCATTGGCAGCCCAACAGCAATCTGAATATACAGTGCTGGATTTAGAAAATTATATCCGCATGGAATTAGGAATTGCTTTACGAACTCTTGATACTGAAATCAAAAGAATGGAGTATGCAGAAAAAGCAGCAATTGCAGCCCGTAAACAATTGGATTATGAAACAAAAAGTTTAGAATTAGGATTAAGTAATTCTTTTCGTGTACTTCAAACGGAGGAAATGACTGCTAGTGCAGAATTAACTGCAATTAGCGCTAGGGTAGCTGTGGCAAAATCGATCTCAAATTACTATCATGTCTTGGGAGACATAGGATCAAAATATTTGATTTCTTCCGGAACGGTAGAATAATTATATTTATTTTTCCGGTTTAAAGAAAAAACCCGATAAGGACACTCTTACTCTATTTCCTGCAGCCTTATTCACCGTATTTATTTTATGCCAAGTTCCGCTTTTTAGAAGAATAAATCTATTTTGATTTGGCATAATATATTGACCATCATAATTTGAATTGAAGGAACGATCTCGTGAGGAAAATCGATTCATATTTTTAATTGTATTATTTCCCGAATTTGGTTGATTATTTATAGGAGATTGGATCATAAGTTCTCCCCCCCAATTATCTTTCCAGCCTGGATGAATATAAAATGAATAAGCACCAGAATATATTGAGGTATTTCCACTAATTGAATCAGAATGCCAGGATAATCCTGTAGATTGAGGATATATAAACGGTGATACAGACATACAATTCCAAACCTCCTTTGGTTGACCAACGTACGAACAAAATTCATCCATATTGTTCATAATGTTATCAATAAACATGTCAATAGGAGTATTAGTGGGATACTTATCGAAACGGCCTAGGTTGTGTTCGTTTTGTTTTTTCATCCCTTTATCTAGGAGAATCGGTTTTCCAGTTAATGGCATCCCGTCAGTTGCGCTCCACGGAGAATTGGAAAGCCCTACATGAACAGGACTAAAATTACATTGTAAAATAAAATTCCAAATTAATGAAAGGCAATCTTCAGGCAGGAAATTATCTATAATTACAAAATGCTCATTTTTTTTTGTAAGGTGCATTTAAACAGCTTATTTTTTATTCAGAATAATTGATAATCCAATAAAAAGTACGCCTAATACAAGCCAGGACATGATATCACCAATTCTGACGTCGTTGGAAACAACATAAAATAAAATTCCATTTAAAATTGCACAAATACCTGTAGGAAGTAATAATTTCCCCCAAATAACTTTTGGTTTATCTATCTCTTTTGTAAGAAAATGAGTAAGAAATCCAAACAAGATGATGCAAATCACTATAATTAGATATTTTAATTCGGGCGTATTCACCGGGAAAATAAAATTATGAAAAATAAAGGTAACTAGAGAACTACCGTACCCGAAAAATAAAATACCGCCTAAAATTTTATTTATTTTAATAATCATAAATCCTCCTTGGTTAACTGTTCATTATCATTTATCCACAAAAATTTAACTTATTCTCGAATAATTGACATTAATTATTATCAAAATAATTTTTCAGTGTTAAATCAATGATTCATTTAATAAATATGCCGTTCGCATCCATTTTATATCCTTCTTTGCCTCTCGGTCAAATGAAGGCTCAGTTGACTGAAAGTAAGATCAAATCAACGGTATTTAATTTCAATATGCATTTTGCAAGGATGATAGGATTTGCCAAATATGAGTATTTACCGTCTTTGTTTAAAACAGATACACATATTGGTGAATGGTTATTTTCTAGAGAAGCATGGGGGAGAAAAAATGATTATCCTTTGGAAAAACTTATTAAAAGTACAAATCAGTTAGACGATCAACGGAAGAAGGAATATGAAATAAGAACTGGCAAAGTTTTTAGTGATGTAGATAATCCGTTTGATTGGATGTATTCAATCAAAGAAAAATTAGTTAATAAGTTTCTAGAACAATGTTATGCAAATCTAATGGAAAACAATGAAATAAATGTCATTGCATTTAGCTGTACATTTTATCAAACAATTGCATCGCTAGCAATGGCACGTTTGATTAAAAACAAAAGCCCTAATACAATTATCGTTTTTGGGGGAAGCTGCTTTCATGATGAAATGGGAATTGAGTTTATTAAAAAAGTAAAATTCATTGATTATGTATCAATTGGTGAGTCAGATGATATTGTTGTAGCACTTTTTAAAGATTTATTAAATAAGAAGAGGGCAAGGTTACTTCAAGGAGTATATTATAGAAAAAACGAAAGTGTAAAAGGATTAGAGCCAAGTCCAGTTTCGGAAACTATCCTCAACCAAAATCCTACTCCTGATTATTCAGATTATTTTTCTGACTTCAGCCGAAATGGAATAAATACTGCTCAATTGCACAATTTCAGGATATTTTTACCGTTTGAAAGTTCTAGGGGTTGTTGGTGGGGAGAGAAGCAGCATTGTGCTTTTTGCGGTTTAAATAATGAAGGAATGGCGTCTAGAAATAAAAGCCCGGAAGTAGTGATAAATTGTTTACAAGATTTTATAAACACTTATCCTGTAAATAGGTTTCATGCAAGTGACAATATATTACCAATGCATTACTACACAAAACTTCTACCACATTTGAGTAAGATTTCTGAGAATATTCATTTATTTTATGAAATTAAGGCAAATGTAAAAAGAAAGCATGTAATAGCGCTTTCTGAGGCTGGAGTTCAGATTGTACAACCGGGAATAGAAAGTTTATCCACAAAAATTTTACAATTGATTAAGAAGGGAACTACTGCGCTAAAAAATATCTATTTTCTTAAATTATGCAGAACTTACGATGTCTATCCAATTTGGAATATCTTGTGCAGAGTTCCTGGCGAAAAGAAAAAGGATTATAATTCAATGAAAGACATTATTCCTTCCATAACCCATTTTTTACCGCCAACTGCTGGTCCAATTCCAATCGAATTACATCGGTTTAGTCCATATTTTTTTATGAAAGAAAAGTTTAACCGGAATGTTCGACCAAAAAGCTGGTACCAATTTTTATATCCATCTGATATATTATCACTTGAAAAGATTGCCTATTATTTTGAAGCAGACTGGTATGATGTTCTTTCTGAGACTGGTTACAGTGATCTCAGATTCGAAATTATGGAATGGAGAAATAATTGGAGGGCTGGCGGAACAATTCCTTTGCTAGGGTTATCAATCAAAAAAAATGGCTGTATACAGATTATTGATAAAAGAGGAAAAAATGTAAGGAAGTTTCTATTAAATAAAATTGAATCATATATTTACACATCAATGGATGATATCATTAGTAGTAAAACTATGATAAAAAAATTTTGTACAAAACAGTTTATAGAAAATGATTTATTTGAATTACTTAATAAATGGGAGAAAAATAAATTATTGGTTCATGAAAATAATTGTTATCTTGGATTAGCGTTGTCTGAAAATATTTCTCTTCCTGATTCTAAAATTTGTCATTCATTATTTGGTTCAGTGGTACAAAAAATGGATTAATAAAAATAAATCACATTTGATACTATTTCAATTAGTAATAATATTCTGTTATTTTTCCTTGGAAAAGGAATTAATTGTCAGATAATAAATATTGTCCCATAAATTCTCTGGAAAATTGAAAGGCTTTTTCTCTTGCCTCCGGATTTCCTCCATATGATGGCCCTCTCTCCGCACAAAAAGCCAACCCTATTTTCTGCAATAATGGGGTCGTCATTGGTATATCCAAAAAATTCATTAACACAGCTCCATCCGCTCTCATTTTCAATCTGCAGTCTGTTAAAATGTACCCTTTTTTATCAACTATAACTGGGCCATAACGATCAAAAGAATGATGGGCCTTCTCATAAACTGTTACTGCAATATTTTCAGATCCATGAGCTCTTACCTTTGAAACAAGATCAACACATGCATCAGCTGGTACCCAGTTATCTAAATCTCCAATTAGGATATGAATGGGTGAGTCAGTGAAATCCAATATTTCCGGTTCAACAATACACGGTGGATAAATAGATAAATGTGCAGCAAACGTCAAATCTATATCAATGGCTTGTTTCGCAGGCAGCCAACCAGAAAGCAGAGCAACACCTCCCCCCAGGCTCCATCCAGTGATGGCAACCTTTTCTTTATTAATTCGTGGGTGTACACTCAATTTTTCAAAAGCTTTATAACTGTCCAGTACCATCGTGGCGGTAGTCACTTCAACCTGAGTACCCACAGTTGATTCTACCTGTCTGCTCTTAAAGCTATTCACCTCAAAAGTTGCAATTCCCATTTCCCTGTACATCTTCAAATATTC
>CEQE01117550.1_pt1 | contig 18217 bp, 17 predicted proteins | sample 356201 | NCBI WGS metagenome assembly CEQE01 (sample SAMEA2619970, study PRJEB7988) | marine metagenome | biome: marine biome (ENVO:00000447); feature: mesopelagic zone (ENVO:00000213) & marine oxygen minimum zone (ENVO:01000065); material: "saline water (ENVO:00002010), including plankton...
TGGCGAAGTGTTAGGGATTATAGGTGAAAATGGTGCTGGAAAAAGTACCTTGTTGAAGGTTCTTTGTCGCATTACTGAACCCACATCAGGCCAAGCTGTGATTAACGGGCGTGTAGCTAGCTTGCTTGAAGTTGGAACAGGATTTCATCCAGAGCTTACCGGTAGAGAGAATTTATATCTTAACGGTGTAATCTTAGGTATGACAAAGCGTGAAATTAATCAAAAACTTGATGAGATTATCGATTTTTCAGGAGTCGAGAGATTCATTGATACTCCTGTGAAACGTTACTCTTCGGGTATGCGAGTCAGACTGGCGTTCTCTGTTGCAGCACACTTAGAACCGGAAATACTTCTGATTGATGAAGTCTTAGCTGTTGGAGATGTAGATTTTCAGAATAAATGTATAAAAAAGATGGATTCATTATCTCACAGTGGTGGCCGGACTGTCCTTTTAGTAAGTCACAATATGAGCAGTATTGAGAGACTTTCTGACAGGGTGATTTCATTGAATGAGGGTAGAATAGTTACTAGTGGAGAGCCAAATGAGGTAATTGCGCATTATTATAGTAGGATGGGTTTAAATGAGTCCAGAATAGAAGGTAATGAACGAGTATCAACGGTTGATAAAAATCTCCATTCATTAAATCTTTATCAAAAGAAAGCAGTACAAATAAAGAGAATAGAACTTTTTGATCACAAAGGCATGTCCACAGCAATATTTGATAGGGCACATCCGTTTCGGATAAGGACAGAATATGTGGTTAAAGAACCGACTGAATATCTAGCTGTAATTTTCACTTTACGTACTATGGGCAATGTTCTGGTATGTATATCATTTAATTTGGATAATGAGCAGTGTAATGATGAAACATATAATCCAGGCAATTATACTTCAACAGTCGAATTCCCTGGTAGTTTACTGAATTATGGAAGATATACTTTTAACATAGAACTAAGAGCAGCCAAAGCAACCATGGATCGATCAGCCGAAATAAACCTTATGTTACAGGATTCAAACCAATTGCCGTCTACGACCAGAACCCCAAAGTTTAGTGATAAGATTCTTTTATCAATGCCACTAACATGGGAAACGAGAAAAAAGTAATTTCTGATCGAAAAAGTTTATGATTATGTAAACGTGAAATATAATTAATTGGAAAATAATGAAATTTAATATACTGAGTAAAAGTCAATTTGGTGAGACTTTAATAAGCAATGGTTAAACAAGAAGTAACAGCGGAATTAAGGATAAGAAATGAGGGACTTTTTAAGGATTTTGAAGATCCAGAAAAAATGGTTAGAAAAAGGGCAGATAAATCACTGAATCCTTTTATTAACTATGCTAGTGAGAAGCAATTTCGTTTAATGATAAAGTATCTTAAACCTGGACAAAATGATAAGATTTTGGTAGTAGGGGTCGGGAATGGTAGAGAGACTGAGGTACTTTTGAAATATGTTAAAAAAATATATGGAACGGATATTAATACGAATTGCATTAATTATTGTAAAGAAAGATTTGGAAACAGATTTTTTGGAAATACAGGCAACATAGAGAATGATAGGATACAATTTGATTCTAATTATTTTGATAAAATTATATGCTTGAATGTACTTCCATATATTTCATTAAAAGGTATAAATAATTATTTTATGGAAACTTCAAGAATAATCAAAAATAGAGGAATAATGTTAATAACATTAAGGAATAAAAAGTTTCCGTTAGCTCAAACTTTAGAACGTCATTTGCTAAATAAACGTCTCAAAAGTAATAAACCAGTATATTTTAGTAGTGATTTAGATGATTATATTAGGATATATAAAGAGTATGATTTTAAAATGGAATCCTCTGAGGGTGGAGATTTATATCCAGATTTGATTAATAGATATGTGAAGATTATTTTTAATTATCGCTGGTATAGATATATGAATAGCTTTACGGAGTTTGGGGGTAAAACTCCATTAAAATATTATTTTAAACATTTATATATTTTACTGAAAAAATATAATAATATTTTATAAGTCAAGTGAAGTTATATAATTATAGTAATATTTTAGTTTATCGATTTTGATCTACCTAAAACTAGTATTCTTTAAAAGCTATTCAGAGTATGAATAATAACAAAATTAAAGGATCAGTTCCCTACATTTTCATGGATGATAGAAGACGACCTCAGGTATCATATAGAGATCGCCTATATTTCCATATTAAGGCGATCATTAAATTATTATTAGAACTAATTATTAAAAGGAAAACTGACAAGATAGATAAATTTTCTGGAGAGATTAAGGTTAGTCAAGAAACCAGTAAATATGAGGTTTCTTTATTTTTGATTTATGAAGGTTTCTCAGACTATGATATTCTATCTAGCAGATACGTCTTGTTATTTGGAGATATTTCTGAAGATAAACCAGTATCTATTCTATCAACTCCATTCCCACTTAAATCTAATAAAATTAGGTTTAGTCTTTTCCTTTATAAACAAATGAAATGGGCCAAAACTATAAACATTAGAGGTTATATAGAACATGCTAAAAAAGAAATTTTTGACATAAATCTTTCTTCCACTATTATTAATGAGGTTTCACAAACAACTTATTGGTTAAATGTTATATTAGACTTGAGTGGTTTTAATCTCCCGAATTCTGCGAGAAGAATAAATGTTTTTTTAACTAGAATTAATATTGATAATGATAACAATGATGTTTTTCCATATTATGTTATATCTCCTGATGTTCCTAAAATTTCCAAAAAACATAGATCAGTTTTTGTTTTTTCTTTTGATGGCATAACAACGGAAGACATCTTTGGCACAGATAAAACGTATGGTTCAATTAGATCTTTTGCGCAAGAGAATTATTGGTTTGAGAATGCGGTAACTTCTTCGGCTGTCACTGCATCTTCAGCTGCATCATTGATGACGGGTCTTAATCTTGCGAAGCATTTTATATATATTTATAAAAAAAATTATTTGTCATCCGATCTTAAAACAATTTCTCATGATATTAAAACCCTCGGACAAAAAGTTAGATTAATAGATATGCATTCATATGGCTTGTTTGCTTTTGGGAAATGGTCGCCACAATATGGATATGCCAGAGGATTCACTGAATACCGATGTGTAACGGCGGGAGATATAACAAAATATCCCTGGTTAGATGAATCAATTAAAACTATAACAAATAATATTGAAAATCCTCATATTTTTACAATGCATCATCCTGGAGGGCATCCACCATTTCTACCTGAAATAATCACGCCGTATTTTGATCATGAATATTCTCTTTATCATAAGAACCTTGATCATGTTGATAGGTTTTTTGGTAATCTTATCCGTTATCTAAAAATCAATAATATTTATGATAATGCATTAATCATATTCATGTCTGACCACGGTCGATCATTATCTGGTTTGAAAGAAAATGAATTTCACTTTCTTGAGAATCGGTTGAGAGTTCCTTTGATAATAAAAAACCCAGATTGGGATGATAAATCATCAAATGAATTCAATCTTAAAACGCATATCAGCGTGCAAACAATGGTACATGAAATTATACTACAATTCTTGGGAATTAAGTCATTAGAAAAGCCGGATTTTGAATATAGAACTGTAGATGGTATAACGTGGGTTAGCGAGACTGTAGATTACAAAAGAATGAATTGGCATGGAGATGAAAAAGAAGGATATATTGGTTTGGTTGGATATGATGACGAGTACAAATATACTCTTTATTATAATGTCGATTTTGAATTATTTCTTGTTAAAGAACCTTCAGGTATATTAAGGTATCAACTAAGTAATTCTGGAATTGCTGAGAGCAAGGGGCATAATGTTTCAATTAATGAAAATAGGAGAATAAAGAATTCAGCTTTTGATTTTCTAAATAGTGGAATATCCTTTGCTAAGACAAGTCCCCCTGAAAAATTTGGTGACCGAACTTCAATGATAAACATATCAAGTTGATGAGAAAAACTATTATTATGTATTCTGTTTGTCTACAATATTTTTTATGGAATTATAAAGATGTATATATTTGTAATGTGAGTGTTTTTTGATGAATGGCAATATGAGAGTAGGTACAATAGTTCAAGCTAGAATGAATTCGACTCGATTACCTGGTAAAGTATTACATAGAGTTCATGGACAACCGATGTTGCAATACCTGTTGGAGAGTCTTAATAGATGTAAATCAACGGGCGAAATAGTTGTTGCTACGTCAGATAAAGAGAGCGATCAACCAATAGTTAATTTCTGTAATAATTATGGAGTCCAATACTTTAGGGGATCACTAAATGATGTTTCTGGTAGATTCAAACGACTGTTAGAAACATTTCACTTTGATGGTTTTTTGAGAATATGTGCTGATAGTCCTTTTATTCTTCCTGAAGTGATAGAAAAGGCTGTTGAGATCTTTTATACCTCTGATTTTGATTTAGTAACTAATGTGTTCCCACGTTCCTATCCAACTGGACAGAGTGTTGAAGTGTTGAAAACAAGCACTTTTATCAGAACGTATAAATTATTTAACAAGGATCAACATTTTGAACATGTTACAAAATACTTTTATTTAAACCACAAGCAGTTTGAGATCATGAATTTTTATTGTGATAATGATTATACTGATGTCTCATTAACTGTAGACAATGCAAAAGATATTGTTATGTTTGAAAAAGTCATTACGAACATGACAAAGCCACACTGGAAATACACAGTTAGTGAAATTGTTGCAATTTATCGGGATATTTCATTATAAGACACTTAGTGAATGATATTTTCCATGCCATGTCAGTTATGATTGTATCTGAGGAGGTCATGGACTCTGGTAACAAGATTACACATCACTATTTAGGTTAATCGAATGGTAAATAGAAACATTCCCTTTTCGTGTTCGGATATCAATGATGAAGATTTAGCAAATGTTGAATCTGTAATACGAAGCGGTTGGCTAACCTCTGGCAAGTATTCAAAAAAAATGGAAGAACTGTTTTGCGAATATACTGGAGCAAAGTTTGCAACAGCGGTTTCTAGCTGTACTGCTGGTTTACACCTTTCTTGTTTGGCGGCGGGTTTCGGTCCAGGAGATGAGGTAATTGTCTCAGCTCAAACGCATACAGCTACTGCGCATTCAGTGGAATTTACTGGTGCACAAGCTGTATTTGCCGATGTGGACCCTCTCTCTGGAAATATTCTAATTGAAGAAATTGAATCCAAGCTCACATCAGCAACCAAAGGGATAATACCTGTTCATATGGCCGGTCATCCGTGTGAAGTGGTTGAATTAAAAGAAATTTGCGAAAATAATGGTCTAACACTTATTGAAGATTGTGCCCACGCTCTTGGTACTAATTTCCACGAAAAGCACGTCGGTAACTTTGGTTTCACTGGAAACTTCTCCTTTTATCCAACAAAACAGATCACAACCGGAGAAGGAGGCATGGTTATTACTAATGATGAAAACACAATCCGTAAGATAATAAGATTAAAGGCCTTTGGTATTGACACACCACATGAGCTTCGCACCAAACCAGGGATATATGATGTACAAGCTCTAGGCTATAATTATCGTATGACAGATTTTCAGGCTGCCCTAGGTGCCGGACAGATAAGGCGCTACGAAGAAAATGTTCTGAAGCGCAGAAAAAATGCGAGGTTATATTGTGAGCTACTAATGGATATAGGAGAAGTTTCATTTACGAGATATACTGAAGCAAACTCCTATTTTCTATTTCAAATTATTTTGGATGATAAAATAAACAGGGATAATGCTTTGATTAATTTAAAGGAAAAAGGCGTTGGCGTCAGTATTCACTATGCTACACCTGTGCCGTTGATGAGTTACTACGCGGATAAATACGGATATAAAACAGAAGATTTTCCAAATGCTGTTTCATATGGGAATCAGAGTATATCCCTGCCTGTCCACCCTAAGCTCAGTAGTTCTGATATCGAGTATGTTTGCGATACACTTTCAATAATTGTAAAAAATAATAATTAAATGAAACCTAAAATAATTTCTCTTATAGGCGGCGCTGGCTTTATTGGTCATAATCTCGCTTTGGCTTTAAAAAAGCGTGGACATGTTCCTTTCATTGTTGATTCTTTAGCCGTTAACAATGTATTGTCTTTTAACGATTTCGATATCAAGAATCGTAAGCTTTATAGGAATATTCTGAACCAACGATTAGATCTTTTGCATGAAAATGCAATTGAGGTTAATGTTGAAGATGCTCGCGATTACGATGCCTTGTCGCAATTACTAGGTTCATTCATTAAACCTGATGTAATTGTTCAATTAGCGGCGGTTTCTCATGCTAACAAAGCAAATAAGAACCCCCATTCAACGTTCGATCACAGTTTGCGAACTCTTGAAAACGCTCTTGACTATGCGAAGGGAGGTAGGAGTAGCAATTATGAGCCGAGAGTAGAGAAATTTATTTTTCTCTCATCGAGTATGGTGTATGGGAATTTTCCTTCAGAATCGGTATCTGAAAAAGAACAATGTAATCCTTTAGGTATTTATGGGACAGTTAAGTATGCTGGTGAACTCTTGGTTAAGGCTTACCATCAGGTATTTGATTTGCCGTATACCATAATTCGTCCTTCAGCTCTCTATGGAGAAAGGTGTGTGAGTAGACGGGTCGGGCAAATATTCATAGAAAACGTTCTTAGGGGAGAAGAGATCAACATTCGTGGTAACGGCTCAGATCGATTAGATTTTACATACATTGGAGATTTTGTTTCAGGTATGATAAAAATTATTGAAGGTGACAAGGCAGTAAATGAGACATTTAATATAACGTACGGTGAATCACGAACTCTTGGGGAATTGGCTGAAATTGTTGCGAATCAATTCCCTCATATTAAAATCAACTACCTACAAAAAGAAAAACTTACACCTGATCGGGGAACACTGAATGTGGATAAAGCAAGGGAATTGGTTGGCTATGAGCCTAAATTTCCCATTGAAGAAGGTTTCCCCAAATATATTGACTGGTACAATACATTTTGGGATAGTATGCACTCTTGACTATTCAGTTTTCCCTCATATTGTGCAGTATAAAATATCATGTAATTTCATAGAGGTTTTTCAAAAACGGAAATAGTTGCATTACTCCTCAGATAAGATTTTTTATACCATTTACATTTGGAATAAATGAAAAAGATAGGTGTTGCGGTGATTGGCTTGGGTGTTGGGGAACAACTGGCGCGAGCATTTCACGCGCACAATAAATGTGAGCTACTTTGGCTAAACGATTTAGATATTGCTAAATGTAAACATTTAGCGCATGAGCTTGAAACAAAAGTAGCAAAAAATTTGGAGCAGATATTAGATGATCCCAAAGTAGGACTTGTTACTGTTGCTACATTTGATGATGTTCACATTGATCAAGTTATCCAAAGTTTAGAATCTGGTCGCCATGTTTTTTGTGAAAAACCTCTTTGTATAAGTCGGAACGAATTATTAAGTATAAAAAATGTATGGAAAAAGCAAAAGGGTAAGGCAAAATTATTTTCCAATCTAATTTTGCGAACTGCTCCTTTATATCGTTGGTTAAAAACAGCGATCAATGCGGGTGAATTTGGTGAACTATTTGCTGCTGATGGAGATTATTTGTATGGAAGACTTCATAAAATTATTGATGGGTGGCGAGGGCATAGAAAGAGCTATTCTTCTATGCTAGGTGGAGGTATACATCTCATAGATTTATTACTTTGGTTTATGGGCCAAAGACCACGTAGCGTATTCTCATACGGTAATAATATAGCGACACAATCTTATGATTTGGATTTAAAAGATTTTGTGGCATCGACTATGGAATTTGAGAACGGTCTCATCGCTCGGGTGTCTAGTAACTTAGCTTGCGTTCACAAACATCAACATTTTCTCCGTCTTTTTGGTACCAAAAAGACATTTATTTTGGATGATTTGGGTCCGCGCGTACATGATTCCCGGGATCCAAATAAAGAGGCCCATTTTTTGGAGATACCATCTCTTCCAGCAAGTAAAGGTGAATTGATTCCTGATTTTATAGATACCATAATTGGCGATAAAGATATAAATCATTTGACCCAAGAAATTTTTGATGGAATCAGTATCGGTTTGGCCGTTGATGAATCGCTGAACTCGGGCAAAAAGGTGAAAATAGAATATATCTAATATGATATCAATTATTAAACAATGTTATGTGGGGATACTAGAAAGACAAGCGAACATTCATGCGTGGGATCTCAAACAATCAGAAACCCCCTTAAACACTATTAAGAAAGAAATATGAGCGATAAACTAATACTAGGAATTAATTCCGCGGGTTTTAATACGTCTTCCGTTTTATTGAAAAATGGTAAAGTATTATTTGCTGTTGAAGAAGAAAGAATAATTCGAGATAAAAGGACAAGAAAATTTCCTAATAAAGGTATTGCATATGGATTAAAGAAATTTGGGTATACAATTCTCGATATAGATGCGATTGCTGTAGGTTGGAACCCCGCGGTAAACTTGGAAGCTTATAATTCTCATCATGCTTATAATGCACGATATTTAGGTGAAATATTTTATAATGTGCCGCTAAATATATTACAGTTGCAGGCATCTAATGCAGGTATAGTAAGTAGTCAAAAAATTACGCTTGAGAATGGGAAAGAAATTATTCTATACTTTATTAATCATCACATTTGTCATGCGAGTAATTTTTTTGTTTCACCTTTTGATGGTGCCGCTATTATGACAGTAGATGCATTTGGTGAAAAACAAACAACTACTTTTGCTATAGGGGAAGACTCGACCGTAAACCAAATATGGTCACAGGAGTTCCCTCATAGTCTTGGAGGATTTTATTCAACAATGACTGAATACTTAGGATTCAGGGCACAGAGTGATGAATGGAAATTAATGGGTGCAAGTTCCTATGGAGATGGAAAAAGATTTTATAAAATACTACGATCATTAGTAAACCTCACTGATGGAAATGGATTTGAATTAGATTTAAGGTACTTCAATTTTTATCAATTTCATAGACCAAATAGATATACGAAAAAAATGGAACAGTTAATTGGTTTACCTCCTAATAAAGTAGATGAACCTTTAAATCAAGATTATTATGATCTCGCAGCAGCCTCACAGGATATATTTGAAGATATATATATTCATTTAATCAATCAACTTCATAAACAGACAAAAAGAAATAATTTAGTACTTTCGGGAGGTTCAGCATTGAACTCCGTTACTAATGGTAAGGTTTTAAATTTAACTCAATTTGAAAATGTATTTATTCCTCCATCGCCAGATGATAGTGGGACTTCATTAGGTGCCGCTTACTATGTGTACCATAATATTTTTGGTCATAGAAAATCATTTGTAATGAGTTCAAATTATTGGGGTCCCTCTTATACGAATTCCGAAATTAAAGTAGAGTTAAATAAATATAAAATACAATATAGATTATCAGATTCTGTAGAATTAGAAGCTGCAGAATTGATTTCTCAAGGTAAAATAATTGGATGGTTTCAAGGCGCACTTGAGTTTGGAGATAGGGCCCTTGGAAACCGAAGCATTTTGGCTGACCCTAGGGATTCGAGCATGAAAGATAAGGTTAACGAGACAGTCAAATATAGAGAACCATTTAGGCCATTTGCTCCATCTGTTTTAATTGAAAAAGCTGATGAGTATTTCGAGAATTTTGTTGAAACGCCATATATGGAAAAAGTTTTCCCGATCATTGTTCATAAGAGAAGTGAAATTCCAGCTGTAACTCACATTGACGGGTCTGGTAGATTACAGACGGTTAGGAAAAAAGATAATCCTAAGTATTATGCATTAATAAAGAATTTTTTCAAGATTACTGGTGTACCTGTAGTTTTAAATACTAGTTTTAATTTGAAAGGTGAAGCAATAGTCTGTTCACCGGCTGATGCAATTAGGACTTTTTATTCATCAGGGCTAGATGCTTTGGTTATTGGTGACTACTTGATTGTAAAATGATTATCATAGCTAATGAAAATCGGGACATTAGATACCAAGGATAATGTATTTATCATTGCGGAGATTGGTAATAACCATGAAGGTAGCTATGCCTTGGCTGAAGAAATGATTGGCCTGGCGGCTGAATCTGGCGCCGATGCTGTGAAATTCCAAACCATCATTCCAGAGAAATTGGTTTCCTCGCTGGAGACTCAAAGAATTAAGCAACTGCGAAGATTCCAATTAACTTATGGAGAATTTGAAAAGTTAGAGAAAGTTGCGACCAATGAAAATGTCATATTTTTGTCCACGCCATTTGATATTAACAGTGCGCTATTCCTAAATGGGTTGGTATTAGCTTTTAAGATTGCCTCCGGGGACAACGATTTTTTCCCATTAATAGAGATTATCGCACGAACTGGAAAACCTATTATTATGTCTACGGGTTTAATGGAAATAGAAGAGGTGAGAAAGTCCGCTGATTTCATTAGAAGAATTTGGCAAGAAAACGGTATTATACAGGAGTTAGCCTTGCTTCACTGTGTGTCGATTTATCCTACTCCTCATTCGGAAGTCAACTTACTTGCTATCAAACAATTGGAAGGTATTGTTCGTACGGTCGGTTATTCTGATCACACACTTGGTATTGAGGCAGCCGTGCTGTCGGTTGCCTTGGGTGCAAAGATCATAGAGAAGCATTTTACTTTGGATAAGAATCATTCTGATTTTCGTGACCACGGTCTTTCTGCTGATCCAGAAGAAATGAGAGAATTGGTACATAGGGTAAGGTGTGCGAGCCAATATCTGGGTAATGGGAAAAAAGTTGTGTTTGATGATGAGAAAAAGATAATAAAAGAAAACCGAAGATCTATTGTGGCGGCACGCGACCTATCAGTTGGGCATGGGATTACCATGGATGATTTGAATTGGGTTCGACCTGCGGATGGGTTGAGCCCGGGTAGTGAAAGACAATTATTAGGAAAATCTTTATCTCGGGTCCTAAAAAAGGGGGAAAAGATTTTGCTTAAGGATATCAAATAATAATACGACAAATAAGTCAAGGAAATTGGAGTTCATTTTTTTAGTTATTTTTTTACTTTAATTGATACAGGTTAATTATTACTAAGCAGGTCGCCTATTTTTTTGCTGAAGAGCAAATTGATCTTGCATTATGGTATACTCTAGCACGAATAATTCGTGAGAGAAAGCCTGATTGTCGTTTTGAGTTGATTTATTGCTTGAGAGATCGATTCAAAAACTATGATATTAGCTTTTACCTTTCAGGATTTGATGAGGTTCACAAAGTTAATCAAGTTTCATATTGGACAGATGGTATGTGGAGAAAAGGTTTGACAACACGAAATTTTCTCAATGCATTACGAAAAAACTTTCGTCCTGCTTTTACAGTAATGCAGCAACTAAAAAACATCAACTTTTCACCTGGATCAATTGCTTTTGTGAATACTGGAATATCTCTAAATCATGCTTTATTTCTCAGGCGGATTAAATCTATTAAAGGAATAAAAAGTGTGTTATTTCTTAGCTCTGATTTTCTAATGAAGGAATACAATCTGGAGGATTATGTTAATCATCCAAGTCGAGCAGCATATCTTAATTTACATCTGTATTTTTTCGGAACGGCGCCTGTTGACGTATATTGGCTAAAAATGCCTAATGATCTAAGGACAAATATTAGAGAGATTTATTTTAGAAGAAAGTCAGCAGATTATGTTTTTTTGACTGCTTATCCTTCTCGTTTTAAATGTCTTAAACCAGGTCAATTTTTCTTGCCCCTTACTGGGTCATCAAATAAAAGAAAGGATTTATTAATTAAGTCGATAATTTTTATAGGTCAGCCATACTACTGGATAGGGGGGTTCCCTAATAATGTTCAAAAAAAGTTCTATTTAAGGTTAAATGAGATAATTTCATTTATAAGGATGAAATATCGTAATAATCGTTTAATCTATAAACGTCATCCAAGTGAAAATGAGGAATTATTTAATAAAATAGATACGAGTGGTTTTGAAATTGAATCATCGGTCAGCAGCGAAAAGTTGTTTTATAATGATCCTTCAATTGCAGCTGTTTATGCATTTCATTCTACATCTGTACAGACAGCAGCATCCATTGGTATACCATCATATTATTTATATAACCTTTTTGATGCCGAGGATCTTGGTGTTCCAAAAACAATCCAAAGGTATTGGAAAAATCGGTTCTGCAGTGAACAGCATCCTGAGATGAATATTAGATCAATTAAGGATTGGATGAATGGTAAGAATGATTATGTACCAATGGATATGTCAGAAAAAGTTCTTGGGTCAACAAAAAAAATGTTAAGTATTGTAGGCTTTGATTAAAGCTAAACTTACAATACCATAATTTATTTCATTTTGTGTATGTTTTTCGAAATAACAAATGAAATTCTTTAATTCATTTGTATCCGAAAAGGCAATCACCCTTGCGGAAAAAGTGCTTAGATCAGGGTTTGTGAGCGAAGGTGAAATGGTTAGAAAGTTCGAAAGCAGTCTAATTAAAAAACTTGGCCATGTAAATCCTGTGGCTGTAAACAGCGGCACATCTGCTCTTCACCTCAGTCTTGCTGTTGCAAGCGTTGGTTCCGGTGATGAAGTAATACTTCCTGCTCAAACATTTCTGAAAGAAGCATTGAAAAATATATTAACTAATTTTCAGTCAATATAAATAGTTAAAGGAAAGGCTGCAAAAATAATTTTTTATAATGACAAATAATATGGAATCAAAGATTGTAAATAAACTTGCATACCATTGGAAAAAGTGTGGAATTAACGATGGTGATTTAGTACTTGTACATTCTTCACTTAAAAGACTTTTATTAAAGTTAAAAGAAGACTATGGGGAACCTATTTCACCCCAAATAATCTATAATTCTTTACTTACAGCATTGGGTGAAAATGGTACATTAATATTGCCATTGTTCAACTATGATTTTCCTAAAACAAAGTTTTTCGATATAAGGAAAACACCTTCTCAAATGGGAGCTCTTACTGAAATAGGAAGGAATGATGTAAATTCTAAAAGAACGGGACATCCAATTTATTCTTTTTCTATAACTGGAAAATTGTCTAAAGAATTTGAGTGCATTGATAATGTAAGTGGTTATGGTACAGATTCTCCCTTTGCAAAGATAAAAGAACTTGATGGTAAAATAGCTATTATTGGATTAACAGATCAGAACTCAATGACAGCATATCATTTTGTGGAAGAACAAAATTTAGTTGATTATAGGTATTTTAAAGAGTTTTCTGGAGAATATATTAATAGCAAGGGTATAAAATCCTACAAAACATATTCATTGTATGTTAGAGACATTGGAAGGGGTATCAAAACAGATGTAAACCGTATGATGGAATATTTATGGAAAAAGGGTGCATATGTAGGAGATATGCCCGATGAAGGGTTTGGGATGCGAACAATCAAATTCAATGATTTGTATAACGAAACAGACCAAATTATAAAAAGTGGTAATTCGATAAATTATTTGTATTCAATTGAAGAAAATTAATATGACGAAAATTGAATTAATGAAAACGGTAGAATTTGAAAAAAGGTTTTCAATTGATGATATTTTAGATTTTGCTAGAATTTCTGAAGATAACAACCCCATCCATATAAATAAAGAACATGCATTAAACTCAATATTTAAGAAACGAGTTGTTCATGGAGTATTGCTTGTTAGTATGTTTTCAAAAATATTTGGTACTCTTTATCCTGGGAAAGGTGCAATATACTTAGGTCAATCATCAAAATTTCTAAAACCTGCTTTCATTGGAGAATTAATTAAGGCAAAAGCAAAACTAATTTCTTTTGATGATGATAATAAGAAAGGAATATTTTCAACTGAATGTTTTAATGAATCAGACACCCTTATTCTAGTAGGTGAAGCAAAAATACTTTTCCCCAAAACATTTAAATTATCAATTGATGAAAAATAAAATTGAAAGATATTTTGATAGACTGTGGCCAATAACCAGAAGTCTTACTGGTAATGGGAATAGAGAAACTCTAAATATATTATCAGAAATAATTGATTTAGAAATCACTGAAGTTCCTTCTGGCACAAAATGTTATGATTGGAATGTTCCTCCAGAATGGAATATAAAAGAAGCTTGGATAAAAGATAGTAAGGGGAATATAGTTATAGATTACTCAAAAAACAATTTGCATATATTAGGATATTCGGAACCTTTTAAAGGTAGAGTTAGTTTTAATCAACTAAAATCTCATTTATATACTTTGTCTAAACAACCTGATCTAATACCATATCTTACATCATACTACAAACGAAGATGGGGTTTTTGTTTATCTCATAATCAATTACTTCAGTTTGATCATAATGATACGTATGATGTTTTTATTGATTCTTCTTTAAATGATTCGGGCTCTATGACAATAGGTGAAGCCATCCTTAAAGGTAGATTAAAAAAAGAAGTTCTTTTTTCAACCTATATTTGTCATCCTTCTCTTGCAAATAATGAACTATCAGGTCTGCTAGTTTGCGCTTTTATTTATAATAAATTGAAAAATTATAAAAATCTAAAATATACATACAGATTTTTGTTTGTTCCAGAAACTATAGGGAGTATTTATAGTCTTTCAGTTAAAGGTGAATATTGGAAAAAGAATTTAGAAGCAGGCTTTATAGTGACATGTATTGGAGATAATGGTAATTATACATATAAAAAAAGTCGTTTGGGAGATGCTCAGCCGGATAGAGTTGTACAATTAATTTTAAGTCAAACAGAAAGTAAATTTAATGTTATTGATTTCTTCCCACGTGGTAGCGATGAACGCCAATATTGCTCTCCCGGGTTTAATCTTCCTGTTGGCTCGTTAATGCGAACCATGTATGGGAAATATGCTGAATATCATACCTCAGCTGATAATAAAGACTATGTTTCATTTTCTGCAATGGAAGAATCTGTTTTAAAATATTTAGAGATTATTGAAGTTTTGGAAAAGAATGAAAAATACATAAATATAATGCCATTTTGTGAGCCACAGCTGGGAAAACGTGACTTGCATTCAACTTTAGGCTCACAAAAAAGTACGGATGATTTTGTTAAAGCTATCAAGTGGATTTTGAATCTTTCTGATGGCAACAATGACTTAATATCTATTTCAGAAAAAAGTAAAATACCTTTTCGACAATTAATATTAGTTGTGGATAAACTTATAAAAAACGGAATTATACAAAATGAAACAATCAATAAAGATATCAAATAAGTAAACTCCACCCCGAGATGAACATTAAATCAATTGATGACTGGATGAATGGTATGAATGATTATATCCCGCAGAATATGTCTCAAAAAATCTTTGACTCAACAAAGAAAATACTTGACATAATAGATGTTAAGTAATATTCAGAATTATCTGTTTTTATTCAATATAATTTTTACCAATTTAAAATTTGACTACTGAAAAAAAAGTTCAGAATGAATAATATTTTCAATGAGTTTGATTATGTATCTGACCACTTGGTTGATAACTATAGTTTTTCAGGTGATAAGGTTTTTATGGTGACTGAATTATGCTTTTCTAAATCGAAACTGAGAGCTGAGAATTGCAATTATGTTAATGGGTAGGAAAGTCAGTCATGGTACGTGATAATTTTTCAAAGTTTGAAAGTATGTTTCGAGAAATATTTCAGAGAACTCTTACTGATGCGGGTGATTCAGATCTCCATTTAATGACAATTTTTAGTATTGCACTAGCTTCAAAATCAAAAATTTACATTGAATTAGGAATAAGAAATGGGTCAACATCACTACCAATATCACTTGCTGCAAAAATAAATGGAGGAAAGCATTTTGCTGTGGATATTGAAGATCATGGTTACGTATGTGCAAAAGAGCTCGAAGATGTTTGGAATTTCCAGGAAATGGATGCTATCGATTTCTTAAAAAATTGGGATAAATCAAATCAAGTTGGTTTTATTTATCTTGATGATTGGCATGCATATAATCATGTAAAAGAAGAATTGATTTTAATAGATGAAATGGTAGGTCCATCAAGCATTATTTTAATACATGATTTAATGTATTGGACAACGCCTTTCTATCATACAGATTTGTCTTTGGAAAAAGGTCAATGGTCAAAAGGAGGTCCATATAGAGCTGTTTCAGAATTAGATCCTAATTTTTGGGAATGGTCCACCTTACCATGGTGTAATGGGTTAACTATTTTACGGAAAAAATATAGTTCCAAATATCATAAAAAATAAGGGTCAAATCGTATAATATGTGCGAATAATTTTTATGCAATTTGTATTAGAGAAAAGATAAAGTGTTTTTACTTAAGTGGAGTAAATGGAGGTGATTGAATGAAAATTGGAATAGTAGGTGTTGGAGTCGTGGGCGGTGCATGTAGGTTTGGGTTTGAATTATTAGGTCATGATGTATTTGCACATGATATACAGTTTGAGACAAGCATTGATGACGTATTAGATACTCAGATTGTATTTGTTTGTGTGCCCACACCACCGGCAGAAGATAGATCGTGTGATGTTAGTATTGTGCGTGAGATTGTACATGATCTTAAAGATAGAAATTATGAGGGTATTTTGGCGATCAAATCAACAGTTGTGCCGGGTACAACTGATGATTTAGCAAATGAGACGGGCTTACAAATTTGTTTTGTTCCCGAATTTCTTAGAGAACACTCCTCAGTTACTGATTTTACTGAAGCTCATGATATTTGTATTATTGGGACTGACGATTTAAATATATTTAATTTGGTGAAAGAATGTCATGGGCACTATCCGTCAAAGTTTGTCCATTTAGAACCTAAGGAGGCAGAATTTTGTAAGTATTTCAATAATATTTTCAATGCAACTTTGATTACTTTTGCTAATAGTTTCTTTGAAATTTGTAAGATAAATAATGTGAATTATACTAATGTCAAAAATGCAATAACTAATCGTGACCATATTAAGGGTAATTATTTAGAATGCAATGATAATTTCAGAGGGTTCGGTGGCATGTGTCTTCCGAAAGACGTTGCATGCATGGCTAAATTAGCTGTTGGCACAAATGTTGATTTTTTTAAATTTCTTTTAGAAGAGAATTCCAAATATAAGATAACAATACTTGAAGGTATGAGAAAAAATAATGACTAAAATACTGATCACTGGTTCACAAGGCTTTATTGGCTCCTATTTGTGCGCAGAATTTTTAGATCATGGATATGAAGTTATAGGGGTTGATAATTTTTCAAAATATGGACCAATAACTCGTTCTCATGACAATAATCAAAATTTTCATTTATTGGATATGGATGTTAGGAATCTAGATATAGAAAACATTAATGATCTTTTTATAAACGTAGAATATATAATTGCTGGTGCTTCTATGATTGGTGGTATTAGTTATTTTCATAAATATGCGTACGATTTATTAGCAACTAATGAACGGATTATAGCTCAAACATTTGATTTAGCAATAAAGCTTCATCAAGAATACGCGCTACGCCGGATTTTGGTATTGTCTAGTAGTATGGTGTTTGAAAGTACCAAAATCTATCCTACTCCTGAGATCGAAGTTAAAAACTCTCCTCCAGCTCTTAGTACATATGGATTTCAGAAATTAGCCGCAGAGTATTTCTGTAAAGGTGCATATGAACAATATGGTCTTCCTTTCACTATTATTAGGCCATTTAATTGTGTTGGTGTGGGTGAAGAAGAGTCTATTGGTGAATCAAAAGTTAAAAGTGGTAATATTAATCTTATGATGAGCCATGTTCTTCCCGACCTTATTAACAAAATTCTAAAAGGACAGAATCCAGTTCATATTTTAGGATCAGGAAATCAAATTAGATGTTATACAAATGGTAAGGATATAGCCAGAGGGATACGGATGGCGGTTGAAAATAAAGCTGCCATATGTGAGGATTTTAATATTTCAACTTCTATTTCAACAACAGTTCTAGAATTGGCACAACTTATTTGGGAAATTGTTAAACCAGGACAAGATTTTAACTATGTTTCAGAAAAACCTTACGAGTATGATGTGCAGAAGAGGATTCCTGATACAACCAAAGCTGAGCGTATTTTAGGTTTTAAAGCGAAGATTAATTTAAAATCTTCTGTTGAAGAAACTATTAATTATATGAAGAACTCATGAGACGAGAGATCAGTTATTTATTTTAGTAATGATAACAGGATTTTAAAGTTAATTATTTGTGAATTAATTTTGTTTCCAGAAATTTATATTTTTAT